>Ga0206905_10156_pt1 | contig 17776 bp, 17 predicted proteins | sample Alteio_BWOrgHeat_43_FD_152940 | JGI IMG/M metagenome (GOLD analysis project Ga0206905, IMG submission 152940) | Enriched cells from forest soil in Barre Woods Harvard Forest LTER site, Petersham, Massachusetts, United States -... | ecosystem: Environmental > Terrestrial > Soil > Temperate forest >...
GCACCATGACCGTGATGATAAGAATCCCCATCACCTGCACCATCACGTCAACGCCTTTGCGCCACCGGCGAGCTCCATGAAGAAACAGCATCACAGTCTTCAGCACCAGCTGCACCACCATCAGGGCAATGATCTGCCAGTAGAAGATATGCCACTCAGGCGTCAGCCCGAAAGGCATCATGTGCACGTATCCCACACCCGGCCCCAGCAGCAGATACGGCTTATACGGCACAGCCAACAGCCAGGCAATCACCAGCGCCGTCACAACCACGTCCGCTACGCCACCAGCTATCGAGGGCTGCTTGGTCTGCTTCTCTAACTTAGGCAGATCGTTCGGGTTCCACCCCTTCGAAAAATCCATCTTATGGAAGAGCCGCCCCTGCGCAAACTCGAAGAACGCAAAACCCAGCGTCATCACGGCCCAGAACGTCAACGCAACACTAGGAAAGTGACCTATCGCAGCCCCGATATCGAAGTGGCCTTTCGCTCCCTCAACGAAATTCCCCGCAACGTGCGTCACCACATACGCCGCGGCATAAACGGCCACCACAATGGGGAAGCTCTTCTTCAGAGTGAACCAATAGATCGGGAACAGTCCCGGCCCAATCAAATACTGCTGCGGCATATACCGCATCGCCACCAGCACGGGCGGGCCATGCTTCTCCAGCACATCCGAAACCTCACCCTGCGTCAGAGCCCGGCCCAACTCCTCCTCGCGGCCTTCCATCTCGGCCAGCAGGTTCGCACGCAGCTCCGCCAGTGTATCGGCCTTTCCCTTCGCCGGCAGATACTGTCCAATCGCTTGCAAATAACGTTCAAGAAGTTCCATGACCTACCTTCCTTTCTCGCCATTCAGAATCTTGTGCAGTGAGTCGTTTATCCCGTTCCACTCCACCAATAGTTGCGCCAGGATCGCCTCGCCGTCCGCCGACAGCCGGTAGAAGCGCTTATTCCGCTTCTCCTCTTCACGCCACTCGCTAGTCAGCAGCCCCTGCGTCTCCAGCCGTCGCAGCAGCGGATACAGCGTGCTCTCCTCAATCGCCAGCCCTTCGTCAGCCAACGCCTTACGCAGCGTGTATCCGTAGTGCTCTACCCGTAGCTGCGCCAGGACGGCCACAATCAAGCATCCCCGCCGAAGCTCCAACCGAAGCGAATCAAACAAATCGTTTTGTGCGGCTGTCGTCATACTGTTCTTCACACACTGTATGACACATAGTGTGTGCCGTCAAGTGGAAATTTGCTAAATTAAACAAAAAAGGCCCGGCTCGATGGCCAGGCCTTCAATATCAATGAATTACAACTTATCTACTGCTTCTCTTCAGGCTCACCCGCGCACCCGCCTCGTCCTGTTTGCTCTTTCTATCGGACTCTTTCTCCTTGGCTGTCGTCGGCTTGGCGTTGTCATCCTCTTCCTCATCTCCCTGAGAAACCGACTCTTTTAGCGTAGGTTTTGACTGCGCCAACACCTTCTGACTAGCCGTCTGTTCCTCATTCAAGGTCTGGGTCATTAGGTCGGCCGCCTTTTGCTCGCCCAACGTCTTTGCAATGGCGATCGCGCTCGTATAACCCGCAATCTCATAGGCCTCCACGCGCAACGCCGCTCCAAGCAGGCAAATGTCCTTCGTAGCTCCTTCTTCGTCTTTTTCGATAGCGTCCTTACCCTCTTCGATCAGGCCTTCCATGCCATTGCAATGCTCCCCCGTAGCCTTCTTGCCAAGCTCGTCGAACACCAATTTCAACCGTTCGACGTGGCCCTTGGTCTCTTCGAGGTGGCTCGTAAACAGATCCTTTAGCTGCGGACTCACAGCAGCCTTTGCCATCTTCGGGAGCGCCTTCACCAACTGATTCTCTGCACTATAAAGATCGCGTAGTTCATCTATCAGCACGTTCTCTAAACTCATGGTCATTCTCCTGGGTATTTCTTCAGCTAACGTGCACGCCTACCTGTAAGAGAGCTAAAGGAACCCTTCCCGTTGGTCTGCCTTTGAAAGAGACTTTCATCCCATCCACGCAGCGGTCATCGCAACAACACGACTCTGTTCAGGGCGCTTGTATGATGGCCCTTGCAAGTCAGCCAGCATAGTCAGGAGAACCGCAAATGCGAGCCGCTATCCTGCGAAAACCGGGGCCACTCCGTACCAATCCTCTCGTCATTGAGGACGTACCGACTCCCATCCCTGCAAAGGGCGAAGCCCTTCTCAAGGTCCTGGCCTGCGGAGTCTGCCGAACCGACCTGCACATCGCAACCGGCGAACTCCCGCAAAAGCAGCCCTCCCTGATCCAGGGCCATCAGATCGTAGCCGAGGTCCTCGAATCTCCCTCATCGGAGTTCCCAACCGGAAGCCGCGTCGGCGTCTCCTGGGTCGGCGGAACCGACGGAACCTGCAGATTCTGCGCCTCCGGCCGCGAAAACATCTGCGACAATCCCACCTTCACCGGCTACACCCACAACGGAGGCTTCGCCGAGTACACCACCGCCCGCACCGACTTCTTGCTCCCCATCCCGCCAAATCTCTCCGACACCGCCGCCGCACCCCTGCTCTGCGCCGGCATCATCGGCTTCCGCGCCCTCCGAGTCGCCGAAGTCCGCAAGGGCCAGCGCGTAGGCCTCTTCGGCTTCGGCTCCTCCGCTCAACTCATGATCCGCGTCCTCCAATCCTGGGACTGCCGCGTCTACGTAAGCACCCGCGACGCCGCCCATCAGGCCACCGCTCGCCAGCTAGGAGCCGAGTGGGTAGGCGAAGCCACCGACTCCCCACCCGTCGCTCTGGATGCCGCCATCACCTTTGCTCCTTCAGGCGACGTCGTCATCGCGGCCCTGCGATCCATCGCCAAGGGCGGCATCGTAGCCATCAACGCCATCCACCTCGACCGCATTCCCCAGTTCGACTACGACACCCTCCTCTGGGGCGAACGCCAGCTCCGCAGCGTAGCCAATATGACCCGCCAGGACGGCCGTGACTTCCTCCGCGTAGCCGAAGAGATCAACCTCACCCCACCCGTCCAGACCTTCCCTCTCGACCAGATCAATCAAGCCATGCTGGCCATCCTCGACGACACGACAAACGGCTCCGCAGTCGTACTGCCTAGATAGCCCACCAGACATTCGCGCAGGCGCTGTCTGAATGGTTTGTACCCGAAAATAGTGGCCGCCTCCCATATGTCTCAAGAGACTATGAGAAGCGGCCGACTTCAAGCATTCAGCATACTGATAGCCCTGGATGACGCTTGTTTTACTTCGAAGGCCCTTGAAGGGTGAACGTTTGTGAGGTTGTGCAGCTGCCAGTTGTCACCGAAAAAGCTGACTGCGGCGGGAGTTGTCCAGACGCGAGCTGACACGACGAATGGTTCGAATCGAATTGGGTTAGATTATTCGTGCACAACGATACGGGTGTTTGTCCAGAAACGTATGGATACGTGACCTTCCAGCCATCCATGTTCGGATCAGGGACGTTCTTCGGAGTCCAATAAATCGTGTCTCCCGGATTGGCTGGCGGCGGTGCCGTGATTGCGGGGTTGGCGTTCGGGTCGCAAGTCATTTGTATCGCTCCGTCAGGGTCACCGTCCGCCACCGGCGTTTTGAAGCCTTTCTCGACCTTGGCGCATGGGCCACACGACTTAGGGCCGACCGTCGGAGTGACGGTACATCCGCCGCACGGTTTAGGAGTTACACCCCCGGTCGATTTTGACGGATCAACATGATCGATAGCGTACTTGAATTGCTGTAGATCAATTGACTTATCGAGTGTGCATTCAGCGACACCGTTCACACTCTTGAGAAACAAGGGCTTCGGAGTAGTGGCCATCACACAGGGGTTGTTGCCATCAACGAAATGGACGAAGAAGTCCGGCTCGCCAAATTCCGTCGCTTGCCACTTGATCGTATCTCCGGCTTTGACTACTTGTGTAAGTGCCGGGGATGGCGTCACGTAAATTACGTGTGTCTTAGCGCAACCAACCACAAACCACAGCCAGGCGAACACAACATAGTTCCATCGTAAGTAATTGCGCATCTCTCCAACTCCTTCTCGTGCAAATTTTCACATCGTGTCATTCCTCACGGAGCTACTCGAAGCGATCACGTTCTTGAATCTCGGGTCAGTCCGAAGCAGTTCCAGATCGGGCATTGTTTGAAACTGAAAAGCAGTGGCCCCTCTCGCCAGACAGCGAGTCATTACCGCGATCCCCTCTTGGTTCCTATGCAACAGCGCAAGAATCCGTACCTTCATTAGCTGCGAGTCCATATCGTCCGCACCCAGACGCTCAGCCTTCTCCATCAGGTCTCCCGAACTCTCTATCTTGTCCGCCTTCGCGTTGCAAAGAGCGAGCAGCATCCAAGCGGGGCCATTCTTTGCCTCCGTCCGCAGTTGCTCCTCCTGCAGTTCGCTGGCACGCCTATAGGCCCCGGCGGCGTCCTTCTTCTGGCCTGCTGCCGCATAGCTGTCGCCAAGCTCCAGCCAATTTCCCGCATCCGTTGGTTCCAGCTTCACCGCCTCCCGCCCCCAACGAATCGCCTCCGCGTACTTCCTCTGAAGCCGGTTCATCGCGGCCATATTTATCGCGGCCTGCTCATTGGCATTCAGCTGGTAACTCTTCTCCAGCGGCGCTGCCGCATCCGATACACGGCCAAGCTGCAGGTAGATCGCTCCGATATTTGCAGACGCGAGAGCATTGTTCGGCGCAGCTAAACTGGCCTTGCGAAACTCCATCAGCGCATCCGGATACTTACCCTCCGCGTACATCACTACACCAAGCTCGTTGTGCGCCAGCCAGTAATTGGGCCGCAACTTCAGAATTCGTGAAAACGTGTTTTCCGCATCCTTCCAGTGTTCGTTCTGCGCATAAAACTGCGCCTGGTACACAAGCGTGTTCGGATTCGATGGATCGAGAGCCAGGGCCTTCAACATCTCTCGTCCAGCGTTCTCTTTGTTCCCGAGCAAATGATCAACCCACGCGAGTACAACATGAGCGTCCACCAGATTAGGATCCAGTGACACGGCCGTCTCAGCGTTTTCATGAGCGAGGCTCAACGCTGCGGGATCGTGATGCATGTAATACGACATCAGATAGGCCCACGAAAGTTTCGCTTGCGCTACCGCATAATGAGGATCAATCTCGATCGCCTGCTTGTACTTTGCTATCGCGGCATCGAGTCCGGTAGCGTTCTCCTGCTTCCTTAACGCCTCCGCCGCCTGAAACGCCGCGTATGCCTCGGTATTGCTCGTGCCCGCTTTCGTTCGTTTGGGGTCCGCCTTATAGTGGCTCACATCAAGAAGCTGTGCGGCAGCTCGAACTGCTTTTTCGGGAAGTGTCGTCTGCTGGTCCGCCGATACCTGAATCTGCTTCTTCCGCAGTGGGCGTTTGGCTGTATCGTCCAACACAGTCAGTAAAAGGCGTATTCCCTCTCCCACCGGTACACTGCTGGCTCCAAGAACCAGGTTCGCGCCTAATGATTCCCGCAGCTCATTAAGCTGTGCCGGCGTCTTCACCTCTGTAACGTTCTTCTCCGTAATGACAAACAGGTCGTGATCAAATGCTTCAGCACGGGAAAGTTCGTTCCCGATAGCGTCGATCACACCGCTGAGCATCGGCTTCAATCGTGCATCCGGCAACGGCGGCCATCCAAGCAGGGCCACAAATCGTTTCTGCGGGAGCGGGTGCATCAAATCGTCAAGGCGGTCCCTCTTCAACACAACGACGCCGGCAGCGGCGCAAGCTGCCAGCGCCGAGCCGACAGCAAACTGCCGCCGCGTCATCTTGCGGCGCGAGGAACGAAGGAAAGTCTCCACCGCATTCGTCGATCCCGAATCAAAAGCCATTCGCACCTGTTTGAACGCAGCACAACGACGTTCGGGATCCTGAGAGAGAAACTCCTTCACGGCCTCGATATAGACGGCAGGTACATCGGCCGCATCCAGCGCGGTCGAAGGCTTCGCGGAGAGCCGATGCTCCTCCGTTGCTGGATACTCGCCTGTCATTGTCTGTTGCACCAAAACCCCAAGTGCGAATATGTCTGTCGCCTGCGACGGCGGTTCTCCCTGCAGCAGCTCTGGAGCCAGGTAGCCAGGTGTCCCGGCAATCAGGCTGCGCGTCAATACTGTCGTCTGAGACTCGTACAGCCGAGCCAGACCAAAGTCCATGATCGACAACGACAGCTCCGGCCCCGAGCCCTCGAGCATTACATTGTTGGGCTTAATGTCTCGATGGATAATCCCGCCGCTGTGCAAAGCCCCAATACCTGCAACCATCTGCCGAATAATCGAAATCACTTCGTCGCGAGAGAGGCGCGGAGATCTCTGAAGCCGCGACGCCAGCGTCTCCCCCGTAAGAAATTTCATCGTCAGGAAAAGGAAGGGCGGGGGTGGATCCTGACAACGGGAGATATCGTAGATCGGACAGAGGTTGGGATGTGTCACCTTGCGGGCCAGCAACACCTCCTGCTCGAACCGATGTGCCGATCCTTCACTCTCCGCAATATGCTGTCGAACTACCTTTAGAGCGACATGAACGCTCTTCAAAAACTCGTCTTCAACCTCGTATACCTCGCCCATTCCTCCATGAGCGATGAAGCGGACAACCGCGAAGCGTCCAGCGATCACCTGCCCTGGTGCAAAGCGCCCCACTGAGGCTGCCGCGGCACCCGGAATCGTCTCTGCGTGTGGCTTAGCCCCAATCTCCATTTCGGGTTGCAACTGGTCTTCACGAGAGATCAACGGCCCCTGGGAGGAGCTTTTAGCCTCCTTATGCGCAAGCAGCAACTCTTCAACACGCCGCCTCACCTCAGGCGCGTTGGCACACGCTCGATCGAGGAACTTACCACGCTCCTTGGGGCTGCATTCCAATGCAGAGGCGAACAGTTCTTCAACGGATTGTGGTTGATCGGCCATGATTGCCACCCACCACATCGAAATGCAAGGAATGCTTTGGGCATACCTATCTTCCCAACAGATGACGACGAAAAATGTTCAGGGCACCGAGGTCGGAGACGAGGAAACCGGAAAAGCTAGAACTGGCTCAGAAAAGGTAGGTGAATGCTCTCTCGTCTCGGCGCCAATCATGACACAACACCCGACGATTTTCCAGCGATAAGTCTTCGCTTAACCACAACATACCGCCGCCTTCAATCGTAAAAGCGTACTTTACTTTCGAAAGCATCAGTATTTTTACTGTGGCATCGGCGTTGCGGCAAAATTCTGCGATACGTATTGGCCTATTAGACACAAAAACACAACGCCGAAATTAGGGGAGGAGACTTCAACACGTTGAGTGAAACTGGACCCCTATTAAGCCGATGAGAATCTCAGATCCTCATCGGCATCAGAATGTAACGGTACTTCACCTCATCGTTACCATCTTCAGGCCGCATCTGACCGGCACTCTGCGCGTCTTTGAACTCCAGCCGAACCTCACCCGTGTTCCCAATCGCCTTCAAAAAGTCGATCAGATACTGGCTATTGAACCCAACTACCAGCGGGTCATAGTTATAAGGCGTCTCAATCGTATCCTCAGACTCACCAGCATCCGTTGACGAAGAAGACAGCTTCAACTCATTCTGCTCCAGCCGAATCTTGATCGCGCCGCTGCGTTCATCAGCAAACTGCGCCACACGCTGGATTGAACCCATCAGGTCTTCCGAGCGCACGATCACAAACTTATTGTTGTCCCGCGGCAGCACAGCCTCATAGTTCGGGAACTGCCCCGTCAGCTTCCGGCTCGTCAACACACGCCCGCCGACCTTGAAGAACAGCGTCTGGTCATCATCGCCAAACTCCAATGTCTCCGCGTCCGTATTGCCCAGCAGCGACGACAGCTCAGCAAGCGCCTTCCGCGGAATCAGCGTCTTCTTTTCGCCCGAAATCCCCTCCAGCGTCTCGCCCTGCTTCTCGATGTGGGCCAGCCGGTGACCATCGGTCGCCACCATCGCCATGCTCTCGGCCTTCAGCACCAGCAACGCGCCATTCAGCGTGTACCGGCTCTCCTCGTTCGAGATCGCAAAGATCGTCTTCGACACCAAGTTCTTCAGCGAAGCCACCGAAAGCTTGAACGCGCCGCTAGCTGGAAACTCAGGAACCTGCGGAAAGTTCGCCCTCGCCATTCCGACCATCTTCGTGTTCGAGCGACCCGCGCGGATCTGCACCCAATGGTTATCCATCAGCTTGATCGAGATATCGCCCTCGGGCAGCAGCTTGATGTAGTCGTACAGCTTCCGCGCCGGAATCGTGCACGCGCCAGCCTTCTTCACCTTCGCCGCGCAGCTCGTCCGCAGGCTCTGGTCCAGATCGGTCGCCGTAATCGTCAGCTTGTCGTCTGCCGCCTCGAACAGAAAGTTCGACAGAATCGGGATCGTCGTCTTCCGTTCCACCACCGACTGCGCGGCAGTCAGCTCGCGCAGAAGTTCTGCACGGGAGACCGTGATCTCAAGGTTGCCGGTCGGGGCTGATGTTGGGGTCGTATCGCCCATCGGGGGCTCCTGGGTAGCAGTCGTCACTGTCTAGTCTCCGGATATTTTGATTCGTGAGTCACTGGCCAAACTGTACACCGAACAGTGCCCATCGTGCACATCGCAGCACGCACATCGGCAAGCTCGGTCATCTGCTCGATTCTAGGGTCGAACCCGCCCCGGACGCGACAGATTTATTTGTGGGAAACTACGTCCGTTATGTGCGACGGCGGGCACCACGCTGCTGGCGACACCCAACACGCCAAGCGCCGCGACTGCTTCTAAGAAACAAAGATAAAAAGACATAAATACCAGTAGCCTTAACCGTTGTCGCTTGAAAAGTGGATAACTCTCCCATCTTCTTATCCATCAATTACTTAAACACCATCCTCGTTTTAGAAAACCCGTCCCATGAATAAGCAAAGGTAGGAAGACTGCTCTCATCTCGCATTACCCTGTACCCGTTTATTCCACTTCTTCACAACCCCAATCCTCAAACCCTGAGAAGACCCCACACCTTTCGTGGGAATAAAGCCCAACCAAAACAAAATTCATATAGTTAGCCCAACCACTTTTTTCACAACTTCATCTCAACCCAGAGGATAATCAGTCCCAAACCAGGAAAGGCGCCCATTCATGAAGATCGCGCTCTTTGGAGCCAGCGGAGGCACCGGAACCCTCCTCACAAATCGTTGTCTGGCCGCCGGGCATCAGGTCACAGCTCTCCTGCGCTCCCCCGACAGCTTCGCCCTGCGCGACAAAGTGGAAGTAATCTACGGCGACGCCTGTGATCCCCACGCCATCCTCGAAACCGTCAAGGGAGCAGACGTTGTCCTCTCCGCCCTAGGCGCTCGCTCATACGGCAAAGAGGACGTCCTCGAGCGCGGCGTCCCCAACATCATCGCCGCCATGCACCAGACCGGAGTCCGCCGCATCATCGTCCTGGGCTCCTCCGGAGCCTTACCGGACTCCCTGAAAAAGCAGCCCTTCTACCGCCGCTGGATCGTCAAGAAGATCCTCTACAACACAATTCTTAAATGGCCCGTGGCCTCGCAGATCTTCCAATACAACGCCCTGGCGGCCACCGATCTCGACTGGACCATGGTCATGCCCCCCATGCTCCGAAACATCGCTGCCCGAGGCCGCTACCGCATCGACGGCGAAGCCCTCCCCCGCAACGGCAGCAGCATCCCCCGCGAAGACGTAGCCGACTTCATGATGCAGCAGCTAACCGACCCCCAGTGGATCCGTAAAGGCGTCTACATCTCCCGCTAGGACCGCAGCCAGTTGCCTACGGTCCACTCCTAGCCGTAACCCTCGCATCCACCTCATGCTCTACCTTACTGAGGTCCTGCCGCAGCAACTTCCCATGATCCACCAGCAACTCGCCCCCGACATACACCCGCTCCAAATTCGGCTGGCTCGTCACAAACACCAGCGTGGCATACGGATCGAACACATGCCCATACTCACTCGGATCGATCACCAGAAAGTCAGCCAACTTCCCAACCTCGAGACTCCCCAGCCGATCCGCCACCCCCAGCACATCGGCGCTCCCCATCGTATGCAGCCTCACAACGTCGTAAGGACTCATCACGCTCGCATTCTCATACTTATCGCGAATCGCATATAACCCGGTCCGCATATTCTCGAAAGGATCAGCCAGGTCTGCACTAGCCTCGCCATCCACTCCCATGCCCACCCGCACCCCCATCTTCAGATAAACCGGAATATCGGCAACCCCGGAAGCCAGCCGTCCATTCGACAGCGGATTCCAACTCATCGACGCGCCTGCCTTCGCCGTCGCAGCCAGAATCGCCGTGTCCGTATGGATGAAGTGCCCGAAGATCATCTTGTCCGTCACCAGTCCCGCATCGGTGATCCACTTGAACATCTCGCGATCCTCCACCTGCGTCTCCGGCTGTTCCAGATAGTGGCTCTGATTGCCCACGCCAAACTCCTTCATCAGCGCGGCCTCCATCACAGCCTGCTTCGGAGTCCCATCAAACGCCGTCCCCCCATTGATCATCACCGCCAGCAGACGATCATTCTTCTGCTTCGCCGTCCAATCCAAAAACGTCTTCAACCGTGGCCTCGCCTCGTCGAGCGTCTCTGTAGTACCCGCCCTGCCCGGTTCCCACCCATGCACAAACCGAAACCCCGAATCCATCTCCCCACGAAACTCCTGCTCGCTGAACTCCTCGCGCTGCGCCGGGGCATGCCCGCCATAGTTGAAGTTATAAGCCGCTGTCACCCCATGCCGCAGATGATCCAGCGCCCCCTCCAGCGTGAACCAGTACAGATCCTCCGCCGTCGCATGTGTCACACGCTTGCCATACAGCACCGCAATCCACCCCAGCAGCGTCTGGTCCGCTGCCAGCCCACGATAAGCGCTCTGCCACAAATGGCTATGCGCCGAGATAAACCCCGGCATCACCCAATGCCCATGCGCATCCCACACCGTCTGCGTCTTCAACTCAGCCGGAGGCTCACCCGCACCCACCGCAACAATCCTGCCATCGACCCCCACAGCCATGTATCCGACAAAGGGCTCCTTCTGCGCCGGAGCCATCGAAAAGATCGTCGCATTCTTCACCAGCAACGTCGGCGCACTCTGCGCCATCGACGGCAGCGGCATCAATCCAAACAACAAACCCAGCACCCACACAAGCGACGCCGACCGCCAGCGAACCACAAAGGTTGTCATATGCCCCTTTGATACTGCCCACCCCGTCGAAACACAAGGACTATCTGCGCCAACCCTTCCTTCATCATCGCGAGCAAACCTGTAAAGTATCCAAATCAACCAAGGAGTTCCGTATGAAGCACCTCAACCGCACCGCCACCCTCCTGCTCGCATTCGTCTGCACCGCGGCATTCGCCCAGACCCCCACGCCCGCACCCGCGCCACTGCAAGGCGATCTCGCCGCCCACCCCAACAACCCCACTGCGAAACCCGCAGACGTCAACTCCGTCGATGCCATCCTCACCGCCCTTTACAGCGTCATCTCGGGCCCCAAGGGCCAAGCCCGCGACTGGGACCGCATGCGCTCCCTCTTCCTCCCCAGCGCTCGCCTCATTCCCGCCCGCGCCGCCAAAGACTCGCCCCACGCCGACGCCATCTTCCTCACCATCGACGAGTACATCGCACGCAGCAGCGGCACCATGACCACCAGCGGCTTCTTCGAGCGCAGCATCCACAACGACATCCAGCAGTTCGGCAACATCGTCCATATCTGGAGCACCTACGAGTCCCGCCACAACGCCGACGACGCCACCCCCTTCGCCCGTGGCATCAACAGCATCCAGCTCCTCAAGGACGGCGATCGCTACTGGATCGTCAACATCCTCTGGGACAGCGAACGCCCCACCAACCCCATCCCCACACAATACCTGCCGAAGCAGTTCGACAGGCTTCCCAGATAACAAAGCAAAAAGGCCGGCAAACCTATTGCCGGCCCCTTTTACGCCCTAAGGCTTCGTAGCAAGCACCAACGGCGAAGGCCCCGGCGCCTCCAGCAGCCGGACATTGATAAACCCAGCCTCCGTCAACCACTCGCTGATCTCTTCAAACGAATAGGTATCGCCCTCGTCTGTATTCACCAGCATATTTGTCGCAAAAAAGAGCGACCCAACCGGCCCCGTTCGATCGGCATTCACCAAAAATTCGGCAATAGCAATCGTCCCACCCGGGGCCAGCGCCTCAAACGTCTTCCGTAGCAAGCTCCTGCTTCTGGTTTCGCCTTCGCTATGCAAAATATGCCCCAGCGTAGCAACGTTATGGCCGCTTCCAAACCCCGCCGACTGCAGATCACCCGAAACAAAAGTAAACCGGTCCGTCAGCCCAAACCGAGCCACCATCTTTTCAGTCGCAGGCAGCACATGCGACCAGTCCACGGCCGTCACTGTAACCTTCTCCGAGCTCTGAGCCAGCGCGATACCCCAAACTCCTGATCCCGTCGCCAGATCCAGCACCCGCACTTCACTCTCAGAGTTTTCCAAACCAAGATGCTTCGCCAGCACTTGCGCCGACGGATAGCTCAACGGAAAGATATCCGCAACAAAGGCCTGAAAGAACTCGCTCCCCGCACCCTCCTGATTGACTGACGTCACCGGCTTGCCCGTGCCCACCACTTCATTCAAGCGAAGCCAGTTCGGAATCAACTGACCGCTCGCGTGCTTCAACAGCCCGCCCTGAAAGCTCGGCTTCGTGCTTACCAGAAAAGTCTCACTCTCCGGCGTCAGTGCATAATGCCCATTTGTCTTCGCAATAAAATTCAGCCCCACCAGCGTATTCATCACCGCTCGCAGCCCGCGCTCCGAAGCACCTGTCGCCTCCGCCGTCTCCTCCAACGTCTTCGGCGCGCCATCCAGCACATCGAAAACCCGATGATGAATCGCCGCCTCCAGCACCAGGGTTGGAACATAGCTCCAGGCAAACTGCATAATCCGCTCCGGTGTTACCGGCGCACTTGTACTCATGGTCGTATCCTTCTCGAAACGAAATTTAACGCTCTTGGGGAGGAGTCGAGATTGTAGCCCACGCAATACAGTTCCCGAATTAAAAGAAAAGAGGCCAGCATCACGCCGGCCTCCATCAGCAATCTCCAGAAGGTGACTAGCTCAACGTCTCCATCAGCTTATTGATCGTGCGGTTCAAATCCTTATCCGCCCGCCGCTGCTCATCGATCTTCGCAATCGAGTGCATCACCGTCGTATGGTGCTTGCCCCCAAACTGTCTCCCGATCTCAGGCAGCGAAGCCTCCGTCAACTGCTTCGCCAGGTACATTGCAATCTGCCTCGGCACCACAATCTGCCGCGAGTTGTTCTTCTGTTTCAACTCAGCAACGCGCATTCCAAACTGCTCCGCGACCGTGCGCTGAATCGTCTCAATCGTAATCTTCCGAACCTGCGTATCGATGAACTGCTTCAGGCACTGCTGAGTCACAGCCAGCGTAATCTCCACGCCATGCATGCTGCACCACGCAATCAGCCGAACCAGCGCACCCTCAAGCTCACGCACATTGGTCCGTACGTTCGAAGCAATAAACAACGCCACATCGGTCGGAAGTTGCGTCTGCTCGCTCTCCGCCTTCTTCTGCAGAATCGCGACCTTCGTCTCAAGATCCGGTGGCTGAATATCCGCGATCAAACCCCACTCAAACCGCGATCGCAAGCGATCCTCAAAGTCCGGCAGCTCTTTCGGCGGACGGTCGCTAGCAATCACAATCTGCTTCATGCTCTCGTGCAGCGCATTGAACGTATGGAAGAACTCTTCCTGCGTCCGCTCCTTGCCCGCGAGAAACTGAATGTCGTCGATCAGCAGCACATCAACGTTGCGGAACTTATCCCGGAACGACGTCATCTTGTCGTACCGAACCGAGTTGATCATCTCGTTCGTAAACTTCTCGCCGCTCACATAGCAGATCGACGAGTGCGGCTGTCTTCGCTTCACATCATGGCCAATCGCATGCATCAGGTGCGTCTTGCCCATACCCACGCCGCCATAGAGGAACAGTGGGTTATAAGCCTTCGAAGGCCTCTCAGCGACAGCCTGCGCCGCAGCCATGGCAAACTGGTTGCCGCTCCCAATCACAAACGCATCGAACTGGTACCGCGGATTCAATTGCGACGCCGCGTTCCAGTCAAACCGCGACTGTTCCGGCCCCGGCGCTGCAGGCTGCGTGCCCGGCTGACCCAACCGGCTCTGCTTCGGCGCATTCTGACTATGGCTCGGCACCGGCGCAAACCCGCCGTCCTCACGAACCTTCGGCGCCCTCGGGTCCTGCTCGGGAGTCGTAAACGTCACCGACTCAACATCCAGCCCAAGGTTATCGATCGCCTCCTGGATCAGGTCGGCATACCGATCACCCACATGTTGGAAGTCGGTTGAGGGTATCCGCACGAAGAGCTTCTTCCCTTCGAGATGAGAGAATCGCGTCGGTTTTAGCCATGTTTCATACGACTGACGATTAATCTTCTTCTCGAGAGCAGCGAGGATACGGACCCAATAATTCAATACGGCAGTTGCCGTCGGAACGAATGACATTCTGTAGCTTCCTTGTCTTTTTTCCCTGTTCCAACCCGGATGAAACGCACTTGACTACATCGAGCAACAGCCCAATAAAAGAGGCAAAAGCGAACAGGTCTCCATCCCCGCAAACCAAGCGAGGGAGGAAAAAACGTCCCTGTGTCGCCAGAATTCTCTCCGCTAGGCACCCCATTTCTTGAAGGTTGCGGAGAGGAGTATTTCAAAATAAGGCAGAGTGCGAATCAACCGGACGTGCAGAAAAACGTCTTGCGAATCGGGTTCGATGTTAGCACGGAAAACCAGACGTTTTTCAAGCCAGCCTCTCAAAAAAAAAAGTTGCACCATTCACGGTGAAGATGCAAATTTTTAGATCGATAGCTCAAGAAAAACCGTGCGAACACAGGCCGCAAGCTCTATCGGTCAATCCCCATCTTGTGGTACTGGAGGAGTAAATCGATATGCCATAGCAATCCTGTTCCACGCATTGATCGATGCCACAGCCGTCGTCAGAAACACAAGCTCGCTCTCGCCAAACTCACTCTTCACAGCCGCATAGGCCTCATCGTCAATGCCCTCCGGCCCAATCCCCGTTAAAACCTCGGTCCAACCAAGCGCGGCCATCTCCCGCTTCGTAAACACACCCGCATCGCGCCACACCGCCACGAGATCCAGCTTCGTCTGCTCAACCTGCAACTTGCGCGCAAGGTTCAGATGAAACTGCACACAGAATGCGCAGCCGTTGATCTGCGATGCGCGAATCTTGATCAACTCGGTCAACCCTTTATCGAGCCCCGAGTCCCCCACCGCTTTACTCAAAGCGCTCAGTGCCGCCCTTGCCTCGGGAGCCGTCTTGTCGAAATCCGCAAACTCCATCCGTGCCTCAGTTGCTTCCGCTGTCGTCATCGCAGACCAAACCTCCAATTCTCTTTGCTAAGTCCCATCACACGCGAAACACGGGCAGATAGCCCTGTGAAAATCGCGTCCAATCAGGTATACTCAGAGATTGTTGCAACAGCCTAAAAGTTTCAGCAGGAGTTCCCACCTGCGCAGGAGTTTTATCCCATGCCGAAGCGTACTTTCCAACCCAACCGCCGCCACCGCGCGAAGACCCACGGTTTCCTCACCCGCATGAAGACCAAGGCCGGCGCTGCCGTCCTCAGCCGTCGTCGCGCCAAGGGCCGTCACAAGATCGCCGTCAGCGCCGGTTACCGCGACTAGTTCTCTATCCACTTCCGCATCAACAGGAAGTGCTGTAACAAACCCATTCCACTGAATCTCGCGTGTTCCGCTCTTTTTTGAGCTGGGTTTGGAATAAAGTTCCGCCGCGAGTCGTGATCAGGTCACTGGCAAAAAGCCAGTTCAGTCCATCAAGTGGCATAAGCGCAACCAGGAGGACGAGTTATCTTTCGTCCTCCATGGAACCCTCCGCCGAGGGCCCGCGGCGTCATGCCCCTAAGCCTCAGACAGCCTTCTTCGGTGGGAGCGCAGGGCTTTAGCCCTGCGAAAAACGCCCCCAACCAAGGGACCTTTAGGCCCGGGATTTTTTCTAGAGCACGCACCGCCTCATTCCTCTACCGAAAGCCCAATACGGGGCAACCTACCCACCCCGCACCCACTCCAACGTAACTGCCAGCAAGGTTGCAAGCGAAAGATGATCGCCCCGCTGGCATCAGGAGTAAACCATGGACAAGCAGCAAAACACATCAAACCAGCAGCAGAGCACAAAGCCTGCTCAACCCAACAATCCGATGTCCGGCAAGCCTGCCCAGCCCACACCGCAAAGAGGCAGCCAACCAGCCCAAACCGGAACCGGCAATAAGAAATAGGGTTGAACCCATAACTTCCAAAGGCCCGCCCCGAGACGGCGGGCCTTTCCGCGTTCACTATTGCCTACTTTGAACGCACTTACTACAAGTCCATACTCACTTGAGTCGTCATCCCGACCCTGAGCGAAGCCGAATGGGGGAGGATCCCTATATTCGTCTGGCCTCTCCCTTGCCACTCAACTTCCCGCCAGATCCGCCGATAACACTATCGACGAGCCATCCAGCGAATGCCCTCACCCTCAGAACGCCGCCAGTCGCGCCGCTATCCTTGCTACGGCCCCTTCGACTTCCGCATCGACGGCTGGTACATCACCACCGGCAAGATCGTCGACCTCTGCCTCAACGGCTGTCTCCTCCAGCCCCATCTTCAATCCGAAGTAAACATCAACGACATCCTCGATCTCCGCTTCGAAGTAAACCGCCTCACCTTCCGAGCCCGATGCATCGTTCGCCACATCGCCGAGGACGGCACACTAGGCATCGAGATCCTCCTGCTCAGCGACCGCACCCGCACACAACTCAAACAGCTCATCGAAGAACTCGACTCCGCCAGGCAGTAGCGGTTTGACGCCAGCGGCGAATGGTGCAGAATTGTATTCGCAAATGAAGACGTGGGAACTGATTAGCATCGTGCTCTCGGCATTTGTGGCTGGAATGTTTCACGGGCCATGGATCGCTTTAAGCAGATCCATGAGGACTTTCACGCCTGATGTCTTCCTCGCGATCGTAGATCGGATGAATCGCAACATGGCACCGGTGATGACCGTCTTGATGCCGGCCACGGTATTGTCGATCATTCCGGTTCTGATTTTCTCGTACCAGAACCAGCCAAGGGTCTTCTATCTAAATATCGCTGCGTTCGTACTCTTTATGATTGCTTTGGCCGTGACGGTATTTGTCGAGGTCCCTATCGTTGAAGAGATTGCGACCTGGACGGTTTCGACGCTACCGGCAAACTGGCAACGGCGTCGCGATCGTTGGATGAAATTTCATGTCATCCGAGTCATTGCCGGATTTGCAAGCCTTGTTTTCCTCGTGATCGCAGCAATCTTCTAACTCCATGCTTCTAACTCCATGAGAAAACGTAAGCGGGATTAGTCCTCACATATGCGCTTGTATCAACAATCGGATCATCGGGCGCCAGACCAGATCGAAGGGTGCTCGCCCGAGGTAGACCAGCCACTACCGTCTTCCGAACCCGCCACACGGTAAACTGGAACATCAGGACGTTAACCATGACGGCGCTCATCTTCCGCCTCCGCAAACACTCCGACTACCAGCGCGTCTACAAGGCCAGCCGCAAGCAATTCGCGAAGCAGATGACCTACTTCTTCACTCTGCGCCCGCAACTCGGCCCCGACGGCACGCCCCTTCGCGACGCCGACGCCACCAGTCCGCGCATCGGCCTCACCGTAGGCAAAGTCATGGGCAAGGCCGTCGACCGCAACCGCATCAAGCGCCGCATGCGCGAGGCCGTCC
>Ga0206905_10157_pt1 | contig 17714 bp, 18 predicted proteins | sample Alteio_BWOrgHeat_43_FD_152940 | JGI IMG/M metagenome (GOLD analysis project Ga0206905, IMG submission 152940) | Enriched cells from forest soil in Barre Woods Harvard Forest LTER site, Petersham, Massachusetts, United States -... | ecosystem: Environmental > Terrestrial > Soil > Temperate forest >...
AAAATAAACGACGAGACTTTGCTGGCTCAAACTGAAAAACTTGTGAAAGAGGAGCGAGAGATATTAACTGCGATTCTTCATCACTTAAAAGAAATTGAAAGGCGAAGACTCTTTTCGACTTTGAAATTCGGATCACTCTATGAGTACTGCACCAAAAAACTCGCATATTCGGAAGATCAAGCTTATCGGCGAATTGCAGCGATGAGACTTCTTAGAGAAATTCCTGAATTAGAAGAAAAAATTAACTCAGGGAGCCTGACTTTGACCCATTTAGGTATGGCTCAAAGTCATTTTAAGAAGGAGCAAAAATCTTCTGAACAAGTCATGAGTAAAACTGAAAAAATTGAAATTCTTGAAAAATTGGAGAACAAATCTACGAGAGAGGCCGAGAAAATTGTCTTCTCGCTTTCAAATGACTCACTTCCCTTGATGGCTGACAAAATAAAAACGGTTTCCGAAAGTCATGTAGAAATCAAATTCATAGCAAACTCTGGATTGGTTGAGAAAATTCAAAAGCTAAAAAGTGGACATGCTCATTCTCACCCGGATATATCTCTTGCGGAGTTATTTGATAAACTCTGTGATCTGGGACTTGAAAATCTCACTGAAACCGCGGCGCCGCGGAAATCTACTCACCGGTCCAAAGCCTCTATCATGCGTGAAGTGAAACAGAGGGGGTGTTGTGAAAACTGTGGCAGTGACTATGCTTTGGAAGTTGACCACATTTGTCCTCAAGCTTTGGGGGGAGACTCCAATCTTGAAAATCTGAGGTTACTTTGCAGAACTTGCAATCAGAGATCTGCCATAGAGCATTTTGGAGTTCAAAAAATGGAGTCCTATATCCAGAGACGGCATTAGTCAGGGGGCAGTTTAAAACCCTACTTCAGCATAGGATCAAGTTTACCGCTTTGGTCGAGCGCTGCGAGATCGGTGTAGCCTCCGACAAGGGTGTCGTCGATAAAGATTTGTGGCACTGTTTGCAGGCCCGTTCGTTTTTTGAGAGCATCGAGTTCTTCAAACTTTCCGTCGACATTGATTTCTTCATAGCTCACGCCTTTTTTCTTTAAGAGATTTTTGGCGCGATCGCAGTAGGGGCAATGACTTTTTGAGTAAATAACGACTTTTGCCATAATGGCTCCTATTCGCGACCGAGTTTACAGATGAGGTCAAATTCTTTTTGGCCGACGGGTTGAACCGAAAGCCTTCCATTTTTTAGCAGTACCATATTTGCCAGTTCTTTTCGGCCCTTAATTGTAGAGAGTGAAACCAAAGTTTTAAATTCTTCTTTGAATTTGAACTTCACTGCATACCAAGTCGGACTATCCACTTTGGATTTTGGGTCAAAGTATTCACTTTTTTTGTCGAAGGCCAGAGGATCGGGTAGAGCCTCTGAACAGACTTCCACAATTCCAGCGACGCCTGGTGGTTCGGCGTTGGAATGGTAAAAGAATGCGAGGTCACCGAGATTCATTTCTTTTTGCATATTGTTTCGAGCTTGGTAGTTGCGAACCCCTTCCCAAAGGGTGCTTTTGTCTCTTTTCATATCCTTGATGGAGTAGACTTCGGGTTCTGATTTTATAAGCCAGTGACGCATGGGAGTAGATTAAGCTCAAAATTGAGTCGGTTTCAACACCAGAAACAGTTTGAAAGGCAATAAAAACAGCCATAGACTTTTGGACTATGGGAAAACTTGTTCTTATTACGGGCGCAACGGCCGGAATCGGCGAGGCGACGGCCGTGATTTTTGCCGCGAACGGCTGTGATTTGATTCTCACGGGGAGAAGGGCTCCTCGGCTTGCAAAAATTAAAAAGCATCTTGAGAGTAAATACAAGATCAAGGTCACAACTCTTTCTTTTGACGTCTCTTCTCTTAAAGAGTGTGAGTCCATGGTGAATGAAAACAAAAAAATGCTCTCAAATTTAGATGTTTTGATCAACAATGCCGGCCTTGCCGCGGGGATTGAAGCGACCCAAGAAGCTCACATTGAAGACTGGGAAGTCATGATCGACACCAACATCAAGGGTCTTCTCTACATGACGAGATTGATTCTGCCCATGATGATTAAGAAAAATTCTGGGCACATCGTGAATTTGGGTTCGGTGGCGGGCCGTTGGACTTACCCTCGAGGCGGAGTTTACTGCGCAACAAAGGCTGCAGTCCTTGCTATCACTGAGGGGATTCGAATGGATTTGGTTGGCAAACCTATTCGAGTGACCAATGTTTCTCCGGGAATGGTAGAGACTGAATTTTCACTTGTGCGGCTGAAAGATGCTGAAAAAGCGAAGGCCGTCTACAAACAAATCAAACCGCTAAGTGCTGTTGACGTTGCCGAAACAATATTTTGGTGTGTGGAGCGTCCACCTCACGTCAATATTCAAGAGGTTATCATGTTCCCTACGGAACAAGTGTCGGCGGGTCATGTTATTCGGGAGGCCAAATGAGAATAGAAAAAGATAGCATGGGTGAAATTGAAGTGCCTGAAGATAAATATTGGGGAGCTCAAACACAGAGATCTTTGATGAATTTCAAAATTGGAGGCGACAGATTTCCAAGAGAAATGATCAGAGCTTTTGGAATTTTAAAAAAGTGTGCAGCTAAGACAAATCAGTCCCTTAAACTTTTAGATCCGGTAAAAGCAAAATCCATCATGAAGGCTGCCGATGAAGTTATCAGCGGCAAGCTCGACGAGCACTTTCCCTTGGTTGTTTGGCAAACGGGGAGTGGAACTCAATCCAACATGAATGCTAACGAAGTTATTGCGAACCGCGCTCTTGAGATCATTGGAGAAAAAATTGGTTCTAAGTCGATTCATCCCAACGACGACGTGAACAAAGGCCAGTCCTCCAATGACACATTTCCAACGGCCATGCATATTGCTGCAGCTGAACAGTTGAATCATCGACTTCTCCCGATGCTATCGAAACTTGAAACGGCTTTGGATAAAAAACAAAAAGAATTCAGCTCAATAGTTAAGATCGGTCGAACCCATTTGATGGATGCGACTCCTTTAACGTTTGGGCAGGAATTTTCTGGCTACAAAACTCAAATTGCCAATGCCCAAATGAGAGTCGAACAAACTCTTCCAAGAATCTACGCCTTGGCTCTTGGTGGAACAGCTGTCGGAACAGGTCTCAACACTCATCCAAAGTTTGCAGTGGCAGCCGCAAAAGAAATTGCAAATGAAACCAAACTTCCCTTTGTCACTGCTCCTAATAAATTTGAAGCATTGGCAAGCCATGACGCTCTTGTTGAACTGAGCGGGGTTCTTAAAACAATAGCCTGTAGCCTTATGAAAATTGCCAACGACCTGCGCTGGCTCGGCAGTGGGCCTCAGTGTGGCCTTTCGGAATTATTTTTACCTGCCAACGAACCAGGCAGTTCGATCATGCCTGGCAAGGTCAATCCCACTCAAAGCGAAGCTATGACCATGGTTTGCGCTCAGGTGATTGGCAATGACATGGCTGTTGCAGTCGGAGGGAGTAGCGGAAATTTTGAGCTCAACGTTTTTAAGCCAGTTATTATTTTTAATGTTTTAAATTCCATCCGCCTTTTGTCTGATGCCTGCGAAAGTTTCACCGATCACTGCGTGAGTGGGATCAAGGTGAACAGAAAGAAAATCAAAGAGTACTTGGATAAATCCCTGATGCTCGTGACCGCACTCAATCCCCATATCGGCTATGATAAAGCTGCTAAGATAGCCAAATACGCTCTAGAAAAAGATATGACTTTGAAAGAAGCGGCCATCGAACTCAAAATTTTGGACGCCAAAACTTTTGATAAAATTGTTCGCCCTGAACTAATGATTGGGCCCCTCGAAGGTAAAGAATGATAAAAAAATCGGGGGAAGCAGATTACAAAAAGTGGCTTCAGAGTCCTGACATTAGGCCCTATGTTTTTGTGCGAAAAAGAAATCGTCCAGCAGAGCCAGGGTCCCGACATGCTTTTCCTTTTCCAAAAGAAATATTGCTCAAAGACCCAGTATTTATCGACGAGTCGGGTTTTGCGACTCAGATCTTGGCCCTTGAAAATAAAGCTTTTGCCGCCAGCGGAATGATCCTTCCGCGTTGGGCTTTTTATGATTGCTCGATCATGCCCGGCATGGTTGTAGGTTTTGCGATGCGAACCACAAAACTGTCTCCAGAAATTAGAGAGGTTGTTAAAATCGATGATTCTCTGGAGTGGACCCCACTTTCTCTTTTTATTGCGATTCCGACCAACGAAGACAATCACTGGGTGGCCCACAATCTCTGTTCGGTGAATAGTCTTTTGCCCGACGGTGACAGCAGGTTTTCAGCTCTTGGATTTTTGACCAAGGCCTTCGGACTTTGGTATTTCAATGTCGAGTATCTTTACGGAATGACTCAGTGGAAGAGTGGAGCACTTAAGGTGCATACCAATTTTGGAAAATTGCAGCTGGTGACGGCTTACACTCCCATTCATGATTATCCTGAAACCCTCACTTACCTCGTCAATGTGAACTCATCTTATTGGATGGATTTTTTGGATGACAAAAGTGACGTGAAACATAAGATGAATCCTTCAGGTTTGATCGTCGAGCCCAGTGACCAAAACTCGATCAAAAGTCTTCACAAAAAAATTGAAAAGGGCGAAGGTCCTTTTTATCTCAATCCTCAAGACTTTTCGAAAGATTCTTCGATTCGAAAAATAGCCATCTACAAATGAAACTGATCACCTACAATGTCTGGCATGGGCTGAACGGTCATGGAATTGTTTCTTTTGGTGAACTTGAACCCCGAGGTAGACACGAAAAAAGAATTCTTTGGCAACTTCAAGAGATCAAAAAACTTGATCCCGATATTTTGGTGCTTCAAGAAATGAATCCCGTACGTGAGCTCTCCGACAGGTTCGCAAAAGATCTCGATATGAAGGCGATTCATCAAGTGGATCAGTCAGGCCTTCGCCTTTTGGGATTTGGAATACCATTGAATTTGACAAATGGGCTCACCATTCTTGCAAAGTCAGAGTTGAGACTTAAGAAGCTCTCGGGTCTTAAGCTCAGTGGACCCTTTGGATTTTGCAGCGATCTCGCCAGCATTCAGTTTCAGGAATTTCGATTTGCCCTGATTTCTGAATTCACATATCAGGGCGAAAAAATCACTCTCGCCAATGTCCATCTTCACCATGGTCCTGTGTTGACCGAGGAATTTCTCAAAGACCTTGAAAACCTCTATCATCAAAAAAATATCACTAAAAAAGAAATGAATCATGTCATTGCCCAGATGAAGCAAAGTGTTCCAAGAAGACTTAAAGAACTCGATCGTTTGCTGGATTGGTGCGAGAAAAATAGGCGGACATCGAAACTCATCATCGCCGGCGATTTCAATGACAGTGAAGATTCTCCGCTTTTTAAAAAATTAAATTCGGCTGGTTTAAAAGAGGCCTATAAAAAAGTTCATCCAAAGCAAAAGGCAAACACCTGGGATGGATCTAAAAATAAAGACAACCATATTTTGACCAATAAACTCTTTCCTCCCATCGAATATTTTAAAAATGAAAAGCTGCTGGAACTTTTAAGGCGACACGACGAAAGACCACGGCGTCTGGACTACATTTGCATGACAGAAACCCTTGTTTCTAAAGTTAAAGATGCTTGTGAGGTTTTTAACATTGAAGTTGACGGTTTACTCGGCTCTGACCACTTCGGAATTCAGGTTGAGATCTAGCCACTCCCGACACTCATTAAAATTCCCTCGGAAGGCGACAGGTCTTTCCAGTCGATCAAAGGCAAATTGATAAGCTGGATCATAGTGTTCAGTGAGAAGAGCTTCTATCCACAACTGATGATTATCAAAAGTGGGAGGGAGAGTAAAGGAGCTGCGGATCAGATCAAAGATCTCTTTGTATCTCAACCCACCCAAGCGTTTTTCAATATATTTTAAATTTTGCAAAAAGAAATTGGCTATTTCAAGGTAGGTGATTTTGTTTTCAAGGGCTTCGGTTATATATTCTGAAAAAATATGATGGGCTCTATCGCGAAGGGAGGCTTCCAAAAGTACCACGGGAGCTTTTTTGATTTGCTCCTTGAAGGGCGGCGGAATGATGAGTCTTCCAAGTCTCGAGCTTTCGTCTTCGACGACAAAAGACTTTTTAAATCCCGAAAGCTTTAATCCCATCTCATTTTCAAAACTCTGTTGAGAGGGTTGAGTTTTTGAGATGCTTGCACCAAAACAACTTCCTCGGTGGACGGCCATTCCTTCGATGTCCAGCATGGGTGAGTTAAGAGCCTTCAATAGTTTGGTCTTGCCACTGCCGGTGAAGCCAGATAGTACAAACATCGGTCTCGTTCTCAAAACTTCGTCGATAAGAACTTTTCGAAGGGCTTTGTATCCGCCGGTCACGGTCATGCAAGGGAGGCCTTGCTCTCTCAACCATTCGCTGGCAAGTTTGGATCTGAGGCCTCCTCGCCAACAGGCGATCACTCCGTGACGATCCCCTATGAGTTCCTTCCATTTTTCTATTCTCTTTGATCGAATAACTCCCGATACCAATTCGTGTCCCAAAGCAATGGCCGCAGTTTGACCTTTTTCTTTGTAGGTGAGCCCTACGAGATGGCGCTCTTCATTATTAAGAATGGGCACGTTCTGAAAGCCGGGGATGTGACCTTCTGCAAACTCTCCCTCGGAGCGCACGTCTATACAGGCCATGGACGAGGGACTGGCATTGAGGCGATTCACGACTTCTTGTGCGCTTAATTCCAATAGATTTGCTCGAATCATCATTGATTTTTATATCTAAAATGGGGGACTATCCATCTGAATTTCGATGGAGACTGATCATAATGGATAAAGGCCCAGTACAAAAAGAAATAGAACGAAAACTGACGGCAAGTTTTAGCCCCGAATTTCTTGAGATGGTGAATGAGAGCCGTAGGCATCAGGCACCCGAGGGAGCTGAGAGCCATTTCAAACTACAACTTGTCTCTGGTTTATTTGAAGGTATGAGCCGTATTGAAAGGGCAAGGCGTGTTCATGAAGTCCTTGCCGCCGAGTTAAAATTTCCGGTGCATGCACTGACCAACAAACTCTACTCACCTTCCGAATGGGCAGCCCTCGACCCCGATCGACGAAAATTCAAGGCTATTGGGCATACAAAACGCTAGAGTTACGATCTCGCAGCGCTGAGAAGCCTGGCGAAGTGGGATTTGAGGCTAAGGAATTCGTTGTTCCAGAAACTTTTCTCTTCTTGAGAGGAGAAGGGATGTTTGTCGGGATGAATTTTCAAAGCCATTTGGCGATAGAAATTCTTGAGTTCTTTGGCACTCGCCTTAGGGCTGATCTCTTTAACTTCATATTTGAAAAAGAACTTGTAGCTCTCTTGGAGATGGCTTTCTAAGCCATCAAACCATGAAGGAAGAGTTTTTTCTGTCCTTGGTGGAGTCGGGGTTTTAGCATAGGGAAAACGCCGTGGTGCCACTCCGCTTTTCATCTCGAATTGAAGAAAGAAGTTGTTAAGTTGAGAGAGCATTTCGGTAGGAATAGCAGCGCCATGAACGTCTTCGCGGGCTATTGATGGCTTCTTTTCTTGTAAATGTCTCTCGAGAATGTCCGCAAATTTCATACTTAACAGATCGGTGGACTGACTGAAAACTTTGAGGCCAGGGGAGAATTTGCCTAGTTTCTAGGGTTTTCCCTAGGGGAAATGGCCAGATTTGCCTCGTAAAAAGCCCTCCGGTGCTCGAAAAAAGCCAGTTTCCCTCGAGAAATGGGCATTTTCCCTCGGGAAACCGACGATTTTCCAAGAAAGAGAGAGTTTTTCGAAAATAATGTTATTTTTTTTTGGACATCTGCCTCGAAATAGTTATCATATCTGTAACGTTCGCTATTCATTCATTTTGGAGGTAACAAAGAATGACACGTAAAACGAAGAAGAAAGCGTCTAAAAAAGCAACTCGCAAAACGACTGCGAAAAGTGCGTCGAAAAAAGCGACGAAAAAAGCAGCTGGTAAATCTAAAAGAAAACCAAGTGCCGCTTTTATGAAACCTTTGACTCCGAGCACAGCTCTTGCTGCGATCGTTGGAACAAAGCCTCTTCCACGTACTGAAGTTGTTAAAAAATTATGGCAGTACATCAAGAAGAACAATCTTCAAGATACTAAGAATCGACGAACGATTCACGCTGATTCAAAACTTAAGCCCGTATTCGGTGGCAAAGGTTCTTTGAATATGTTCGAAATGACAAAATACGTTTCTAAGCACCTTAGCTAATTTAAGCTAGAGTTTTGGGAAGTACGAAAAAGGGGAGCTTTGGGCTCCCTTTTTTGTGAACTTGGCGTGTCCGAGTTTATTGAACCCTATTATTTTTGGCTGGTAGTAGCTGCGGTTTTCCTCGATACCCTAGATCATTCTGTACTCACATTAGGATCTAGTGAGGAGTGCGGAGATCGACGTGTTCGATAAAGTTGTGAGCGTTGTCGAGGCTTGATTCATCGGGAGTGACTGTTACGGACAGCTGCCGAAGATCTAGAGGGCGTCCTTCGCCATAGCCAATTTGCAGAAAATGGCTGTGAAGATCATTCAGATTTGGTTCGGAGATCAAGGTTTTTACGTGCCCATTTAACACCATCTCCAAAAACTTCTGAGGATTTTGGTAATCCAGACTCCCAGGCATTGGTTCAAATAACAGGATTTCACTTCTAGAAAAAACGTCTCCATTGTCGGCCCGAAAGTACCCTCGGAGCTTGCTCATGAGGTTGTAGGGTGCAAAAGCAATGATCTTTTTCATGGAGTCAAAGTGTTTTCTGTCTCGTTCGCGAGAAAGGATGATTGTGGGATAGTTTACAAAGGGCGCGTAAGTTGAAGGCAAACGGATAGAAATGTCGGCTCCAAAGAGTGATGAGATTAAGCCTTGCCAGTGCCCTCTCCGAATAAACATTTCTTTTTCCCAGACATTTTGATCTTCTTCAAAGTCCGTGTATTCGTGATCCTTTGATTCATAGGGGATCACGTGGTCTGTGAACTTATCGACGGCTTTGGGGATATAGGCTTTCCAGTCGTCCACGGTGAGAGGGCCAGAGCTCATCCGACCAACATCGATCGTGCTTCGAATCAGATCGATATTAAAGATTTGAGGATAACTTCCTCCCAAAATTCTTTTTCCAATTTCAAAAAATAAGTCGTCGAGAATTTCTCTGGTGTCTCGATGTTGGTACTTCGACGAAAACGCGATCTTCACAAGTTCATCGATATTGGCGTTTCGATAAATAATGCCCATATTTTGTGCGAGTCCGAGGACGTATCTAACAGTGAAGGTTGTGTAATTGGGATCTCGAAGTACAAAATCTTTTAAAATGTAGTCGACTTGTGGAAGTTGAATGTAACTTGAAAAGAGTTGTTTCGCAGATTGAAGCCTTCGGCCATTCGAGTCATCAAGCGCACTGGCAGGGAGAAGTTCTCGGAACGCCACGAGCGCACTCATCATTGTCTGAATCATCTCTTTGTAAGTTTCAGGATTCCAGTAGGGTCGGTCGGGCCAGTGACCGTGTTCCCGGTGACCATAGGTAAAGGTGTATCTGCTATGCGCAAAAGAGTCTTCAAGGGTATGAATTCCTTCAGCTGCCAAAAGAAGATCGCCATGTTCGAAGCCTAGATTGATCAACTGACTCGCCATTGGACAATTTCGAATCGTGGGGTAGGTGGCATCGGAATCAAAGAGTAACAGTGGATCAAACTCGCCAAAATATTCGGTGTCGTTGTAGGCCACCGGAAAATGGTAAATCCGTCTTGTTCTTGCTCCATAGTAAAGCGGTCTAAAGGGATCGGTATAAGGGTCGTTATCGATCCATTGCGCGGCCATTGCGAGGTAGAGTGAAATATCGTGGCCAATGCCGACCCATCTCGCCATCGCGTAAGTGTTAAAATAGTGGGTATCCTCATCATAGGACCAGAGTCTAGGTGAGGTGAAAATCGCCGCTGAAAATGCCGCAAAAAAGATAAATCTAAAAAATGATTTTCGTATTCCCGGACTTTTCAGCAAAAGCTCCCCTTCCAATGAAGAATTCACTTTTGCCCGCTTGAGAGTCGATGGTCAATTCAACCCCTTCTCCCTAGAAATCTTTATATTTTTGGGAGACCAATGTGCTAAGCTTCAAGTTCATCAGGAGGCTCCATGAGATACGGTAAAGGTGAAACTCCACGACCTGTCGCCATTGTTGGCGGAATTCGAACTCCCTTCGCAAGAGCTGGAACAAACTTCGCAAACCTCAGTAATCTCAGTCTTCTGTCTGAGTGCTTCAAAGCTTTGGTTGATAAGTACCATCTTAAAGGAAAGACAATCGGTGATGTTGCAGCCGGTGCTGTGATCAATCAGTCGCGGGACTGGAACCTGACTCGCGAAGCGGTTTTGAAGTCGGGACTGAGCCTTGAAACTCCTGCTATGGGAATACAAAGGGCCTGCGGTACAAGTCTCGAAGCAGCTATCAATATCGGCAATAAAATTTCTCTTGGTCAAATTGAATCGGGAATTGCAGGCGGAGTGGACTCCATGAGTGATGTCCCCGTATTCTATCGCCCCGAACTTGCCAAATCTATTTTGTCCTTAGCCAAAGCTAAAAGTCTTTCGGATAAGATTAAAATTTTGATGGGAATTAGACTCAAAGATTTAAAGCCTGCTTTTCCGGCAGTGACCGAGTCACTCACAGGCCTTTCCATGGGAGAAAGCTGCGAATTGATGGCGCAGCATTGGCATATTCCGCGGGAAGGTCAAGATGAACTATCTTTCAAAAGCCATCAAAATGGAATCAAGGCCTACGAGCGGGGATTTTACAAAGATCTTATCGTTCCGCTGAATGGACTATCCCAAGACAACAATCTAAGAGCAGACACGAGCATTGAAAAGCTTGCGAAACTTCGCCCGAGCTTTGAAAAATCCTCGAAGGGAACCTTGACCGCCGGCAATAGTAGCCCACTTACTGATGGTGCAGCTTCGGTTTTGATGTGTAGCGAAGAATACGCTTCAAAAAATAATTTAAAAGTTCAGGCTTACCTCACTCACTGTGAGGTCGCGGCTGTGGATTTCACCGAAGAAGGGCTTTTGATGGCGCCCGCTTATGCTGTGTCACGGATGCTCGACCGCGCTGGTTTAAAATTGCAGGACTTTGACCTCTATGAAATTCACGAAGCTTTTGCGGCGCAAGTGCTTTGCACTTTAAAGGCCTGGGAGTCCGAATCTTTTTGCCGTGATAAACTTAAAAGGACTTCGGCTCTTGGCTCCATCGATCGAAGTAAACTCAATGTGGCCGGCGGTAGTGTTGCCCTCGGGCACCCATTTGGAGCGACAGGAGCAAGAATTCTTGCAACCGCAGCAAAGCTTCTTGATGAAAGAGGCAAGGGCCGTCTATTGATATCGATTTGCACTGGTGGAGGAATGGGAGTCACGGCGATACTTGAGAAGTGAAGTGCGAAGCTTATTGTCTGCCGACAAAAGCCTTCACGCCTTCAATAAGATGAAATCTCTTCTTTGAAATTTGCCACTGCATATATTTTTTAGGCAAATTGGGGAATAGATCCTTGGTTAAATGATCAGTGATCTCAACTTTCCTCATAAACGATGGTCCTAAGTATTTTTTTGCGTCTGCGGGAACTGAAAAATCGATTCCCTCAAGGATTTCGTGGTCGGGGAGCTTGAAAGATAGCGAGCTGGAATAAATATCATGGAAAGAAATGAAGTTTAAGTCTGAAAATTGCTCCATCAGAAAGTGCTTTTTATTGTCGATGCCTATTATTTTTTGGCCAAGAATATTGCAAAATAAAAAGAGAGATCCACCGTGCTTTTTGAGGAATTCTTTTCCTTCTCCTCGTGAAATATCCAGGAGGTGATTGTGTTTGTCCCAGGTGCAATTAAGATTTTTGAATCTATTTCTAAAAAAAAGTGGAGAGAGGGGATCGATGTCATTGAGAGTTATTCTTTCGAACTGCTTTAAAAAGGTTTCGGTCAGACAATATCCCCCGCTGGCTCCAAAAATAAATATCTCAGGAGGCAAGTCGCCGGCACATAGCCACTGGTTCAGAGATTCTTGAAAATCTCCCCAAAGAGTTCGGTATCTGAGAGCTTTCAAATGATAATAAATTCCACCAGCGGAGCTGAGTATTGCTGACATGCAGTCACATTTTAGTACCAAATAGATATTTTTTAAAGTGACTTTGGGGGAGGTCCATACAAAAATATATCAGTGATAACAATAGGTGTTCCAAAAGAGACCAGATCTGGTGAAACTCGCGTTGCCATGTCTCCGCTTGCGGCAAAAAAATTAGTAAAAAAAGGAATGGCCGTCAACCTCGAACAGTCTGCGGGTCTCAGTGCGGGGTTTACCGATGAGCAATTTGTCACCAACGGCGTTAAGATCGTAAGTCGCGATGAGGCCTTTGCCAGCGATGTGATTTATAAAATCAACCCACCCAGTCTCGATGAGATCTCACTTTTTAAATCTAAATCGATTTTGCTATCACTGCTTGAACCCTATCACTCCAAAGAAATTATTGAGAAGTTGAACGCAAAAAATGTAACGGCATTTGGGCTCGAGCTCGTGCCGCGAACTTCTCGGGCCCAAAGCATGGATGTTCTTTCTTCTCAGGCCAATATCGCGGGCTATCGAGCGGTGCTTGAAGCTTCTCTTCACTACAAAAAGTTTTTTCCTATCATGATGACTTCGGCGGGCCTTGCAAAACAGGCCAAGCTTCTTGTTCTGGGAGTTGGTGTTGCGGGCCTTCAGGCCATTGCGACGGCAAGACGTCTGGGTGCCAATGTCGAAGCCTTTGATGTGAGGTCTGAAGTTAAAGAACAGATTCAGTCACTCGGTGCGAAGTTTTTGGATTTGGGGCTTGGTGAGGTAGGAAAAAGCGAAAAAGGATATGCGACAGAATTGACCAAGGAAGAAAAGCAAAAACAGTCCGAAGCACTCACCGAAAGAATTAAAAAATTTGATATTGTTGTGACCACGGCCAATGTTCCGGGGCGAAAAGCTCCCATTCTTATTTCTGAAGACGCCGTTAAAGGGATGCTTGAAGGTTCGGTGATTGTTGATATGGCCGCTCCCAGTGGTGGAAACTGTGCTCTGACAGAAACTGATAAAGTGGTGAAAAAATTTGGCGTCACCATCGTCGGGCACACCAACTATGCTGGAATGGTCGCAAGTGATGCCAGCCTCTTTTTCTCGCAAAATTTGAGTTCATTTCTAGAGTTACTTATTAAAGACGTTTCACTCTTGGTTAATTTTGACGACGATATCGTGGCCGCTAGTTGTGTCTGCCACGATGGAAAGATAAGGATTTAAATGTCTCCCACAATGGTAGGACTTTATGTTTTTGTTTTATCTTGTTTTGTCGGCTACCACGTCGTTTGGGGAGTGACTCCTGCGCTTCACACGCCACTGATGGCGGTCACCAATGCCATCAGTGCCATTGTTGTGGTGGGTGCTATTCTTGTGGCGGGGTTTCAATCGGATTCTATGGTGATCAGTCTCATTGGATTTTTTGCGGTTCTTCTTGCCTCAATCAATATCTTCGGAGGATTTGTGGTGACCAATCGGATGCTCGCCATGTTTAAAAAGAAAAAATGAACGATAATATATTCGCCCTTATCTATTTGATCGCGACCATTCTGTTTATCTTCGGACTGAAAGGTCTGAGTTCTCCCAAGTCGGCACTTAAAGGAAATTTTTCGGCCATGATCGGAATGGCCCTTGCGATTTTTGCAACACTGGCAAGCCCTGAGGTCCATAGTTATTTTTGGATTTTTATGGGTATTGGAATAGGGCTTGTGATTGGGGTGGGAGTTGCGATCAAGATCCAAATGACAGCGATGCCTCAGCTCGTCGCGATTCTTCATAGCTTTGTTGGACTCTCAGCGGTGCTCGTTTCAATCGGTACTTATTTATCCCATGAGGCTCGGGGCGAACTGAACTCGGTGTTGCTTGTCGAACTGGGTCTCGGAAGTTTAATTGGTGCCGTGACATTCACGGGTTCGATCATCGCTTTTGGAAAACTTCAGGGCACGATAACTTCGAACCCTCTTGTTTTTAAAGGCCAACACTATCTTAATCTTTTGCTTGGTCTTCTGATGTTCGTTCTTACGGGTTATCTTGCGTTTGCTCCGAATGTTGTGATTTTACTTGCAATAACTTTGATCGCGCTTCTCCTCGGGTTTTTATTGGTCCTCCCAATTGGAGGCGCCGACATGCCCGTCGTGGTGTCGATGCTCAACTCCTATTCCGGATGGGCGGCCAGTGCGACAGGATTCACTCTTGGAAATAATCTTTTGATTGCAACCGGTGCCCTCGTTGGTAGTAGCGGAGCCATTCTCTCCTTCATCATGTGTCAGGCCATGAATCGTTCTTTTATAAGCGTGATTCTCGGTGGCTTTGGTGCGGAAGCGGGCGGAGATGCAGCAGCCTCTGGTCCCGTTAAAAATGTAAAATCAGCTTCCAGTGAGGATGTCGCCTACATGCTCGAAAATTCATCAAAGGTTGTGATTATTCCCGGTTATGGAATGGCGGTCTCCCAAGCGCAACATGCCATCAAAGAACTCTTTGAAGCTCTCAATCACAAAAAAATTGATGTGAAGTTTGCAATTCATCCAGTTGCGGGACGAATGCCAGGTCATATGAACGTTCTTCTCGCTGAAGCCGATATTCCCTACGATTTTGTTGCGGAGATGGAAGATATTAACGGCGAATTTGCAAGTACCGATGTCGTTCTCGTGGTTGGAGCCAACGATATTATAAATCCCGCCGCCAAGACCGACAAATCGAGTCCACTTTATGGAATGCCCATTCTTGATGCCTACAAGGCCAAACAAATTTTTGTGATCAAAAGATCGATGAAGCCAGGGTACGCAGGTGTGGACAATGCTCTTTTTTACTATGACAACTGCACTTTAGTTTTTGGCGATGCCAAGGGTGTCTGTGAGAAAATAGTTGGATCACTGGAGTCATGAAAGTGGGGAGACCTTATGAGTCGCTTTTTTTTAGGTTTAACTCTTCTTCTGATGGTGGGCTGTGCCACTTCTATGTCTAAAAAAATAGCTTCCAAAGACCAAAAAGCAACTGGCGGAGAGACTTTGGAACTCATTAAATATGACTACACACCCTTTCAGCTGACGGATATTTGCGACAAAACCTTAGCGAAAACAAAAACCCAGCTCGACGAAATTCCAAATTTAAAAGAAAAGAATTTTGAATCAGTCATGATGAGATTTGAAAATATTGTTTCCGATGCCGGAGACATTCTCACTCCTCTGACTTTTATGGGGTATGTCTCTCGTGATGCAGATCTTCGAAAAGCCAGTTCGAGGTGCGAAGAAAAGGTCAGTCAGGCCTTTGTTGAAGTCTTCACCAGAAAAGATCTTTACGATGCTCTGAAAAACGTAAAAGGCAAGACTCAGGAAGAAAAGCGCCTCGTCTCGGAAACGATCAAATCTTTTGAAAGAAATGGCCTGAAGCTCTCAGCAGATAAATTGATAAAAGTGCGCGAACTTCGCCAGAAATTATCGAGTTTAGAGACAGCTTTTACCGAAAATTTAAACAACGACACGAGTTCCATCGAGCTCAAGGCCTCCGAATTGGATGGAGTGAGTCCTCAATTTCTCTCAAGACTTAAGAAAGTTTCAGGTGACAAGTATTTGGTGACTACCAAGTACACCGATTATGAACAAGTTATGGAAAATGCCAAGCCTTCCTCGACTCGAAAGAAAATGTATGAGGCTTTCAATCGCCGAGGGGGCCAGAAAAATATCGAATTGCTTGAAGAAGCCATTGTCGTTCGCGAGCAGATCGCAGATCTTATGGGATATAAAAATTGGGCCGACTATAGAATGAGTGATCGCATGGCCAAGACTTCGAAACGAGTTCTTGAATTTTTGCACAACCTTGAGTCTAAACTCAAAGCTAGAAATAAATCGGATCTCAAGCTTCTGCTTAAATATAAAAAAGAAGAAATGGAACCCGACGCAACGAAGCTCAATGCCTGGGATGTCAACTATTGTATTTATCAGCTAAAAAAACGAGACTTTGCTCTCGATGACGATGAGATTCGAGACTATTTTCCATCTCAATTTGTCCTCAAAGGTATCTTTGATATTTATTCCAAACTTCTTGGAGTGACTTTTGAAAAAGTCGAAAATGCAAAAGTTTGGGCTGACCAAGTTTTTCTCTATAAAATTCTAAATACCAAAGATAAGAAATTGGTGGCCTATTTCTTTACGGACCTAACTCCGCGAGAAGGCAAGTATGGCCATGCTGCGGCTTTCACCTTGACGAGTGGACGAATGGTGAATGGTTCTTACAATCACCCGGTATCCAGTATCGTTGCAAATTTCAATCCGTCGACAAAAGACCGACCGTCACTATTGAATCATCACGAGGTCGAAACCTTCTTTCACGAGTTCGGTCATATTATGCATCAGACTTTGACGAGAGCTCCTTACGCCAGTCTTTCGGGATCAGGGGTGAGTCACGATTTTGTTGAGGCCCCCTCGCAAATGCTAGAGAATTGGGTTTGGAACACCAAGATTTTAAATATTTTGTCAGGTTACTATAAGGATACTGACAAAAAGCTTCCACCGAAACTCATCAAGCAGATGCTCGCGGCCCGAGACTTTAATTCGGGCAATTTCTATACGAGACAACTGACTTTTGCTCTGAGCGATATGGAGATTCACACCCAAAATAAAAAAGTGGATGTGGTGAAAGTTTTTGATCAAATTTATAAGGATCTTGTCGGGATTGATCCGGTACCGGGCAGTCTTGTGCCGGCTGGCTTTGGCCATATCATGGGTGGCTATGATGCCGGCTATTACGCTTATCTTTGGTCTGAAGTGTATGCCGAAGATATGTTTACAAAGTTTGAGGGCGGAAAAATTTTAGATTCTAAGATCGGGGCAAAATATCGAAAAAATATCCTTGAACCTGGCAATATGGTCGATGCAGATCAAATCATAAAAGATTTCTTAGGGAGAAAACCTAATTCTAAGGCATTCTTTAAGCGGCTTGGAATCAAATAGATGTGAAAAACTTTTTTAAAAGTTTATCCACTTTTATTAAAGGAAGATTCTCCCCATTTTCACACCGCAATTTTCGTCTCTTTTTTCTAGCTCAGTCACTGTCGCTTGCGGGCAACTGGATGCAGGAACTTGCCAAGAGTTGGATTGTTCTCAATCTGATCGGCAAAGCGTCTGCGATGGGAGTGTTGCTCTTTGCCTCGGCGCTACCTAATCTTTTACTTGCGGCTCGCGGTGGAGTGCTGGCCGATCGAAAAGGTATTCGCGAAATACTTATGGTCACCCAGCTCTGCCTTGCAACTTTAGCTTTCGCACTAGGAATTGTTGTGACCTCCGGCCATATTCAGCTTTGGCATTTAGTGATTTTCTCGCTGCTGGAGGGGAGTATCATAGCTTTTGACTTGCCGGCCTTTAACAAAATCACTCCGCAAATGGTTCCCAGAAAAGATTTTCAGCAAGCCCTTGCCCTCAACGCCGTCAATTTTCACTTAAGCCGTGTCATCGGACCAACCATTGCTGGCATTCTTATCGCACTTTGGGGAGCTCCTAGCGTTTTTTGGATCAATGCTGTGAGTTTTCTTGGAATCATTTTTGTCATCGCAAAAGTTCCTGTCCTTGCAACCAACACGTCTCAAGAAAAAAAGAATATCGAAGGTGGCTTTGGTTTTGCGTGGAATTACATTAAAAATCATCCCGTTTTGTA
>Ga0206905_10158_pt1 | contig 17639 bp, 14 predicted proteins | sample Alteio_BWOrgHeat_43_FD_152940 | JGI IMG/M metagenome (GOLD analysis project Ga0206905, IMG submission 152940) | Enriched cells from forest soil in Barre Woods Harvard Forest LTER site, Petersham, Massachusetts, United States -... | ecosystem: Environmental > Terrestrial > Soil > Temperate forest >...
CGATAAGTCAAAGTAAGGTAAGAAAAACCATTGATGGTGGTCATTGTACCAATGGGAAGGGCCGCGCGATCAAGAACGCTCATGGGAGCTGATGGATTGATATCGAAAAAATATTTTAAAAGATTCGGCGTTTGATCATTCCCGGGAATGGCAGATGGACCACTGATGGCCAGATTATCGAGCTGCGCAGCATTAAAATAAATTGATTCCCATTGGCTGAAGGTAGCATAGGCCGGGGTAATTGAGATATTGCGATACGACAACTTTCCGGTGAATCCATAATTGGCATAACCACCAAGGCCAATACGAAGAGTATTTGAAAGTTTGTTACTTACGTCCGCCTGAATAGCCTGTCCTCCCACACTGTCGGTAAGAATATTACCTGTCCTGGAAATTACGATATGGGTCCAAGTCTGATTGGGAAAACTTATGGCCGTAGCGTTTGCGAGTATCGCATTGGGGACAGGAAAGAAAAATTGAGAGTAATTAGTAAGATCAGTTGCTGAAATAATATTGATGGACTGCGTATCTGTTCCCTGGGGGGAGTTTCGAACATCAATTCCACCATTCGATGAATTGAGCAAGAGAAGGTGGGAATCTCCATCTTCAGAATCGTTATAAACATCAAAACTAATCTGAAAATCTCCTATAATTGTTACGGGAATAGTATCCCACGTCCCACCATTTCCCTCCACAATATTCGTACCGTTGCTGGATAAGCTCCCAGTACTAAACATATGGATAAATCCCATAGTATTGTCTCCCGCGTTCGAATAAGATCCGTGTGGCGATGCGCTTGTGCCTACTACAACATTATAAGTCTGAACCGCATTAGGACTAATCCCATTACTTGCATTTACTGTGAATGTAAATGTACCGCTTTGGGTGGGGATCCCCGATAATATTCCTGCCGAGGAAAGCGTAAGTCCCGGCGGTAAGCTTCCTGATGTCAATATGAATATGGGAGCCGGATAACCGTTATAAGAAAATGCGAAAAGGTAACCCGCATTGACAACGCCTGCCGGAGGAACGTTAATAATCGTCGGCGCTCCTTGTACTCCAATCTCAAAGCCTTGGCTTGCTGAAAGGTTGTCGGGCGTAGAAGCTGCAACAGCTCCTATATAGAGACCAGGCTGAGAAGGTGTTCCCGACAAAGTCCCACCGGGAGAGAGAGAAATACCTGGAGGAAGAGCGCCGGAAGATACTATAAACGTCGGTGAATATCCTCCATTGGTATAAGTATTATAAGAAAAATTGTAAGGCGTACCCACGGTAGCAGTTGAGGGTGCCGGCCCGTTTGTAATATCGAGAAGGGCGGTCTGTAATGTGTAAGTCACTCCTGGATAACCCGCACCGTAAGTTTCGACTCCTCCGACATTGAGATAATTTAAAGGATCATTAAGCCTGAAATAGGTAAGGCCAGTAATTGTTGCGTCCAAGCTGCCTCCCGTAATCTGTCCATTGGTAACAGTCAGTCCTCCAGAAAAACCACCGGGACCAAAAGTAATGGGAGCACTATTTTCCGGATCTGAAGTTATGATAACCTCGGAAGGAAGGGATGTCGTGTTATCTTGAAGACCAATAATTTGTCCTGACACCGTACCCACGTGGCCGCTGGTACCGTAAAAACTAAAATTAAAGTTTAAATATTGCCCCCCTTGGGCGGAAAAACTGAACGCTCCGATAAAAACGAAGGCCAGAATAAGAATGCGGAGATTCATGAAAGTGGTAGGCCTTCGGATTTAAAAATATTTTATTGACTAAATAGGTTGATTCCATGAATGATCTAGCTGTGAAGTTAAAGAGTCAAGACCCTTCGCTCCTAAAACTCCTGACTTGCCCCATGCGCCTGCGTTGGAGAAGCTTCCCGCCGTGCATGATGTAGTTTCCGCGGCGTCCGTTGCCGCGACCGATCTGCCCCGCCTCCAGGTGCGGGCCAAGTTTTTCTTTGAAGGAGAGGCCAAGTTTTACCTGCAAGGTGTGACTTATGGCCCCTTCCGGCCCGCGACGAAGGACGGCCCGAACCTTCCCGCACCGGAACGGGTCTCGCAAGACTTCGGGCTGATGCGGGAACTGGGAGTCAACGTTCTCCGGGTTTACCATACGCCGCCGCGCTGGTTTCTCGACCTGGCGCAAAGTTACCGCCTGCGGGTGATGGTCACGATTCCCTGGCACAAGCGGGTGCTCTTCCTTGATGACCGGGAAGCCGTGGAGACGATCCGCGAAAACGTCGCCATCGCCGCGCAGGCCAACGCGGGCCATCCGGCCATGCTCGGCTTCTTCATCGACAATGAAATCCCGCCTGACCTGGTGCGCTGGTACGGCGCCCGGCGGATGGAGGAGTTCCTTAACTCGCTTGTGCGGATCGTGAAGAAAAACGACCCGGCCGCCCTCGCCGCCTATGCGAATTTTCCGCCGACCGAATATCTCCTGCCCAGTGAAGTCGATTTCTACAGCTATAATGTCTATCTCCACCGCAGGAAGGACCTCGTCAATTACCTTGGGCGACTGCAGAACTTGGCAGGGGACAAGCCACTCATCCTGAGTGAGTTCGGAATGGACACCATCCGGCACCCCGAGGAGGAACAGGCGCAGTTGCTGACCGAGCATGTCACCACGGTCTTCGAGAGCGGGCTGGCCGGGACTTTCATCTTTTCGTGGACCGACGAGTGGTTCACCGACGGCGTCGATGTGACCGACTGGGCCTTCGGCATCGTCACCACGGAACGCCGGACGAAGAAAAGCTACGAGGCGCTGCAATCGCTCCTGAAGAACCCGGAACGTCCGCTCTACCAGCGTTTCAAGCCGGCCACGGAGCTGCCGATGGTCTCGATCGTCGTCTGCTCCTACAACGGCGCGCGCACCCTGCGCGACTGCATGCTTTCGCTGCAGGGACTCCACTACCCGAACTACGAAGTCGTCTTCGTCGACGACGGGTCGAAGGACAACACCCAGGAAATCATGAAGGATTTCCCAAACGTACGGAACATCGTCCAGATCAACAAGGGACTGAGCGTCGCCCGCAACGTCGGCATCGCGGCGGCGAAAGGCGAAGTCGTCGCCTTCACCGATTCGGACTGCATGGCCGACCGCGATTGGCTCTACTTCCTCGTCCATACCCTCCTCTCCTCCGACTTCGCCGCTGTCGGCGGCCCCAACATTTCTCCGCCCGCCACCGACTGGATCCAGGCCACGGTCGGGGCCGCGCCCGGTTCGCCCAGCCACGTGCTGCTGACCGACACGATCGCCGAGCATGTTCCCGGCTGCAACATGGCCTACCACAAATGGGCGCTCGAGGAGATCGGCGGCTTCGATCCCGAGTACCGCAAGGCGGGCGACGATGTCGACGTCTGCTGGCGGCTGATGCAGCGCGGTTACGTCATCGGATTCAGCCCCGCCGCGGTCGTCTGGCACTATCGGCGCTTCGAAGTGCGCACCTACTTCAGCCAGCAGCTCGGCTACGGCGAGGCCGAGGCGATGCTCCGCTACAAGCATCTCCAGTATTTCGGCCCGACCGGCTCGGCCATCTGGCACGGGAACGTCTATACGCAGGCGCGGATGGATTCGTTTTTTTCCCGGCCCATCATTTACCACGGCATTTTCGGCACCGGCCTTTTCCAGTGCATTTACCCGAAGCGTTACTCGCCCTTCGCGGGACTGCTCAGCAGCCTCGAATGGCTGGCGGTGACCCTTTTCATCTTTTTCCTGTCGATCCCCCTCGCCTGGCTCCGGCTGCTGCCGCTGATCATGTTCGGGCTCACCCTCCTGGTCGGGCTCGGCTACATGGCGCAGGCCCGGATCGAGGCGAAGTTCGACACGATCCCCGCCCGGTTGCTCCTGCTTTATCTCGCGATCATGCAACCATGGCGCCGCGCCTGGGCGCGCTACTTCACCTGGCTCCGGGGCAAGCGGACGCCCCGCACTGTCATCGCGACGAAGGAACAGGCGCCGCATCTCTCGGTCAGTTGGTCCCGCGCCGGGCATCTCGCCTTCTGGAGCGAAACAGGCCTGGAACGCTCCCATCTGCTGGCCAAGACCGAGCAGTTGCTGGAAGAGGAGGGCTGGAAATTCTCGCTCGACACCGGCTGGACCAATTGGGACCTCCATATTTTCGCGAGCCGCTGGTGGAACCTGCGCCTCCGCTCGATGACCGAAATTTATCCCCATGGGAAGCGCCTGACCCGCGTCGGCAATTTCATGAACGTCAGCACCTTTTCTTCCCTGGCGGGCGGATTGCTGCTCACTTTCTCGCTCGTGACCATGCTGACGCAGCAGCAGGTGAAGGGGAAGGCGGGCGATCCGATCATCTCGCTGATCGTGCTCGGCGTCGTCTCACTCCTCGCCAGCGTCTGGTTCATCCACGGGCTGCGCCTGCGGCATCGCCTCGCGGAACTCGTGGAAGTCGCCGCCATCCGCGCGGGACTGCAGCCGCTGGGACAAGTGAAGGGCGCAAGCAAGGGTTGATATCACGCTACTCGCGCGGAATTTTCGGGCAACCTCTACGCCGACCCGATCAAGATCCCGACGATAAAAACAAGCACGCCACCCACCACCACCTGGAAGGTTGCCGCCAGCAGCGGCGTATCCATGTAGCGATGCCGGATCCAGGCAATCACCGCCAGTTCAACCGCCACCACGGCAACGGCGATGTACATGGCATAATAGAAATTTGAAATCAGGAAGGGCAGCGTATGCCCGATGCCTCCCGCCGTCGTCATCAGGCCGCAGACAAAGCCCCGCGCCAGGGGATGCCCCCGCCCACTCAAGACGCCGTCATCGGATAATGCCTCGGCAAAGCCCATGCTGATTCCCGCTCCAATGGAAGCAGCCATGCCGACGAGAAAAGCATCCCGGCTCGCATGCGTGGCAAAAGCGGCGGCGAAGACCGGGGCGAGCGTCGAGACCGAACCGTCCATCAATCCCGCCAACCCCGGCTGCACGATCTGAAGCACAAAGCGGCGCCGCTCGGACATGTCCTCCTTCGCCCGCGCGCCGGACGCCTTCTGCTGCTCGTCCATCTCCTCCGCCAGGGCGTAATGCCTGCTCTCCTCCGCCGCCAGGTCGCCGAGCAACTGGCGCACGGCGGCATCGCTCGTCTGGGCAATGGCCGCCTGATAAAAATTGCGCGATTCCTCCTCCATCGTCTCGACTTCGTTCCGGATCATCGACACGGTCAGGATTGAATTGAGCCAGAGCGGTTTTCGCGTGATGAACCCCTTCACATCCTGCCGCCGGATCAGCGGGATGTGCTCGCCAAACCGTTCCCGGTAGAGGTTGATCAGCCGATGCCGGTGGCCGTCCTCCTCCTCATGCATCGCCTTCAGCGACCTGGCCGTTTCCGGGAAATCCTTCCCGATCCGCTCCGCCAGATCGGCGTAAATGCGCCCGTCCTCCTCCTCCGCCTGGATCGCCAGCGCCAGCACTTCCCGCGCCGTGAGGTCTTTGAGGGTCTTGGGCATATTTCTCATTATTATTGTCTTCCATCCCGATGACTGTCCAGCTGTTGACGGAGTCCGAGCAAGGCATCCTCTCTTGCCATAAGTCTTATATGACTTATATGTCCCATATTCCATGGCTCCTCAAGCTTCCGGCTTCATTCCTCCCCACGGGAACTACCAGGAACTGCTTTCCCACCAAAAAGCCGAAATTGTCTACGATCTGACCTACCGCTTCTGTCAGCGCTTCCTCAAAAAAGGAGATCGCACCATCGACCAGATGATCCAGGCCGCCCGCTCAGGAAAGCAAAATATCGTCGAGGGAAGCATGGCCTCCGGAACCTCCAAGGAAATGGAAATCAAACTGATGAATGTTGCCCGAGCCAGCCTTGAAGAACTGCTTGCCGATTATCGCGATTTCCTGCGCGTCAGAGACCACGTCATCTGGGAAAAAGACTCCAAGGAAGCCCAATATGTCCGCAAGCTTGGCACCCGCTCAAACGCTACCTACGAAACCTATCGCGAATTCTGCGAAACCCGACCCTGCGAAGTAGTCGCCAATATCGCTCTCTGTCTCATCCATCAAACCAACTATTTGCTCGACCAGCAAATCCGCCGCCTTGAAAAGGACTTCATCCGAGAGGGAGGAATCCGTGAAAGAATGACCCGTGCGAGGCTCCAGCAAAGAAATAAAACCCAATAAGCCCCAACCTTCCCCTCCAAAAACCGCACTTGCCTCGGCGTTAAGTCGCCGTATCGTAACAAAACAACGGGGAGCCCGACGGGGCTGAGAGGTTTGCCGGATGCAAACGACCCGATGAACCTGATCCGGGTCATGCCGGCGGAGGGAGGTGCTGCGCACGGCAGTTATCGCATTGTCGTGCAGTGGGTGTATCCCTTCCGGGCGTGATCCGGCGCAATGGAGAAAATTTATGATTCAACCCCTGGACCCGACCGCTCCCGCGAAAAAACCTGCCGCCAGGCGCAAGCCCGCGAAATCGAAGATCCTCCGCAACGTCACCAAGCCTTTCCCCAACTCGCAAAAGATCCATGTCGAAAGCGGCAGCATCCGCGTCGCCATGCGCGAAGTCACCCAGTCTCCCACCCGCGATTTCCAGGGCCAGCTCACGCAGAATCGGCCCTTGCGCGTCTACGATACGTCGGGACCCTATACCGATCCGGCGATGAAGATCGATATTCGCGCAGGACTGCAACCCCTGCGCGCCAAGTGGATCGAGCAGCGCGGCGACACCGAAACCTACGCGGGCCGCGAAGTCCAGCCCCGCGACAACGGCTACCTCACCGCTGGTCACGCCGAATTCGCCAGCCAGCGCGAAACCAAGGGCCAGCTCCAGCCGTTCCCCGGCCTGAAACGCTCACCTCTCCGCTCGGTGGCCGGTGGTAATGTTTCCCAGATGCATTATGCCCGCAAAGGCATCATCACGCCCGAGATGGAATATATCGCCGTGCGCGAAACATTGGGTCGCCAACAAGCTACTCACGAGGGTTCGATTCCCCAAACCGACCTCCGCCACCAGCATCCTGGCCAGTCCTTCGGCGCGCGCGTCAATAACCGCACCATCATCACGCCTGAATTTGTCCGTGAGGAAGTCGCCGCCGGTCGCGCCATCATCCCGGCCAACGTCAACCATCCCGAAAGCGAACCGATGATCATCGGTCGCAACTTCCGGGTGAAGATCAATGCCAACATCGGCAATTCCGCCGTCGCTTCCTCCATCGAGGAGGAAGTCGAAAAGATGACCTGGGCCATCCGCTGGGGCGCCGACACGGTGATGGACCTCTCCACCGGCAAGAACATCCACGAGACGCGCGAGTGGATCATCCGCAATTCGCCCGTTCCCATCGGCACCGTCCCGATTTACCAGGCGCTTGAAAAAGTCGGAGGACGCGCCGAGGAACTGACCTGGGACCTCTATCGCGACACGCTCATCGAGCAGGCCGAGCAGGGCGTCGATTACTTCACCATCCATGCGGGCGTCTTGCTCCGCTACGTGCCGATGACCGCGCGCCGCATGTGCGGTATCGTCAGCCGTGGCGGCTCGATCCTCGCCAAGTGGTGCCTGGCGCATCACCAGGAAAACTTCCTCTACACTCACTTCGACGAGATCTGCGAGATCATGCGCGCCTACGACGTCTCCTTCTCGCTCGGCGACGGCCTCCGTCCCGGCGCGGGCGCCGACGCCAATGACGAGGCGCAACTCGCCGAACTCGCCACGCTGGGCGAGCTCACGCAAAAGGCGTGGAAGCACGATTGCCAGGTCATGATCGAAGGCCCGGGCCACGTCCCGATGCAGCTCATCAAGGAGAACATGGAGCTCGAGCTGAAGCAGTGCGCCGAAGCCCCCTTCTACACGCTCGGCCCGCTCACCACCGACATTGCCCCCGGCTACGACCACATCACCAGCGCCATCGGCGCGGCGATGATCGGCTGGTACGGCTGCGCGATGCTCTGCTACGTCACCCCCAAGGAACATCTCGGCCTGCCCAACAAGGATGACGTCCGCGAAGGGGTCATTGCCTACAAGATCGCCGCCCACGCCGCCGACCTCGCCAAGGGATTCCCCGGCGCGTCCGAACGCGACAATGCGCTGAGCAAGGCCCGTTTCGAGTTTCGCTGGGAAGACCAGTTCAACCTCGGGCTCGATCCCGAGCGCGCCCGCTCCTTCCACGATGAAACGCTGCCGCAGGAAGGCGCGAAGTCGGCCCACTTCTGCTCCATGTGCGGCCCCCACTTCTGCTCGATGAAAATCACCGAAGACGTCCGCAAATATGCCGCCGAAAAAGGCATCGCCGAGCAGGAAGCCGTCGCCAAAGGGCTTGAGGAAAAATCGCAGGAATTCGCAGCCAAGGGGCACGATGTTTATCTCGCTCCCTGAACAGAAAATAATAAGGCCCCTTAATTAAAGGCTCGTCTTTTTACGAGGGCTTGCTAAGAAAGGGAAATGAAAGGCCCCCTCCTTTTCTTCCTTCTGGGCCTTTCGGCGTTTGCCCTCCATGCAGACATCCTCGCCAATGGCGACTTTGCCGACGGTGCCGCCCATTGGCGCGGTGATGGATCCGACTCAGGCAATCAGAGTCTTGTCATCCAACTCGATCATTCCAAGTGGACCTACGTCTCCCAACTTTTCAACACCAAGGACAATGCCCTCGACTTTAGCATTACCTATAAGACCTCGTCGGACTGCGTGCTTCCCACGACTCCCCAGACCTGTTGGAAGGCTTCCCTCTTTAAAATGACAGGGATAGTCTTCAATAATTCCATCAAGGTCCCCCCAAGCTCCTGGCTCGTCATGGTCTACGATTCAGCGAACTTACGAATGGGTTACTGCCACATTCCTGTCACCCTGGGATCAACCGACCCACAGCAGGTAACCGGCACCGTTCCCAAGCTTGTGGCCCATGCGGAAAAAACGGTCTTCATCGCTTTTCCCCCCGGCGAAGGGAGCATTACTCTGCTGAAAGTAGCCCTGACGCCTTCGCAAGGGTCGGATGATTCCGACTCCAGTCCTGCACCCGGCAATTAAGGCTTTACCAGTTGCTCAATTCCAGCGCGGCGGATCGATCAAAACCACCGCAATAAAAAGCAGGTAAAGCAGCGCGGGTGCCGCCAACAGGCTCAAAAAGCAGGCAGCCACCACGCCGTGTCCCCTCATCTTGAGCCAGACCGTGCTGCCCATGAGGCCCGCCAGCATGCCCAGGATCGTCAGCCACAGCCGCATGTTGAAGGACGAGACCGAGCCATCGAGCAGCCCGATGAAAAAGAAGTAGATAAAGACGAGCGCCACCAGCGCGTCGAATCCCCACAATATCCAGAATTTCATCGATGGTTCTCCTACGGCCGTCCGCAGGAGCGGTTCAATGCGCTCAGGACGGCTTTCAATGACGCGATCTCGATATTCGTATCGGTCGCCGCGCCGAACACCGTCGGCCCCGCGCCCGATTTGATCTCGAAATAGGCCACCGCCTTCGCCTCCGCCCCGCCGCCCAGGGAGTGCTCCGAGTAGGAAACGACCTCGAACGGTTCCGCGCCGCTCGACAGGAGGGCATGCACGAACGCATCGACCGGACCGTTCCCGTGCCCGGTCACTTCCAGAATTACGCCGTTTTTCTCCAGCTTCGCCTTGCCGACCACGCCGTTCTCCTTCGGAATCTCAACGAAATTCAGCAACTTGAAGGGCGTCTCCCGATTCAGGTACTCGTCCTTGAACAATTGCAGGATGTCCTCCGGCGGCAACTCCTCGCCCCGTTCGTCGGCCACGCGGTTGATGATCCGCCCAAAGTCGCGATGCATCGCCTTCGGCAAAACGTAACCGAATTCCTGCTCCATGACATAGGCCACCCCGCCCTTGCCTGACTGGCTGTTGATCCGGATGATCGCCCGGTAATTCCGCCCGATGTCGCGCGGGTCGATCGGCAGGTAAGGCACCTCCCACGTTCCCTCCGGGTGCGCCGTGCGGTCCTTCAACCCCTTGTTGATCGCATCCTGGTGCGACCCCGAAAAGGCGGTGAAGACCAGATCGCCGCCGTAAGGCCAGCGCAACGGCACATCCAGCTTCGTGCATCGCTCGTACAAATCGCGCACCGCCGGCAAGTTGCTGAAGTCGAGCTTTGGATCGACTCCCTGCGTCTGCATGTTCAAGGCCAGCGTCACGATGTCGACATTGCCCGTCCGCTCGCCGTTGCCGAACAAGGTTCCCTCGACACGAGTCGCCCCGGCCAGCATCCCCATTTCGCTCGCCGCGATCCCGGTGCCGCGGTCATTGTGCGTGTGCAGGCTCACGATCGCCCGCTTCGGATGTTTCTGGTGGGTGATGAACCATTCGATCATGTCGGCATACTGGTTGGGCATCATCAATTCCACCGTGTTCGGCAGGTTGAAAATGATGGGCTCTTCCTCCGTGTAACCCCACGCTTCGCCCACCGCCTCACAGATCTCCAGCGCGAACTCGACTTCCGTCCCGCTGAAGCTTTCGGGTGAATATTCGAAGCGGATCTTCGTCCCCGGCACCATGGGGATCCGCTCCCTGATCTGCTTCGTTCCCCGCACCGCGATGTCGACGATCCCCTGCTTGTCCAGGCCGAAGACGATCCGGCGCTGCGCCACCGAGGTCGAGTTGTACAAATGGACGATCGCGCGCGGCGCGCCCTGCAGCGATTCGAAGGTCCGGTGGATCAGCTCTTCCTTCGACTGCACCAGCACCTGCACCCACACACCGTCCGGGATGCGCTTCTCATCGATCAAACGGCGCGTGAAATCGAACTCGATCTGCGAGGCCGACGGAAAACCGATCTCGATCTCCTTGAATCCCAGCTTCACCAGCATGTCGAAGTATTCGAGCTTCTCTTCCACGCTCATCGGCACGGCCAGGGCCTGGTTGCCATCGCGCAGATCGACGCTGCACCACGTCGGCGCCTGCGTGATCACCCGCTCGGGCCACGCGCGCCTGCTCATCTTCACCGCTGGAAACGGCTTATACTTTGGATTCTGGATTGTCATATTTTCCTTAATGTAGCGGCGGTCTGCGACCGTCGCATGAATTGTCTTTTGCAGTCTATTGGTTCTATTGGAAACGGTAACGCCGAAAAGAGAAAACCCCGGGGGCCGCTCCATTCAGCGGGGCCGTCGGGGTTGATTGGCGTTAAAGCGAAATAAGTACGTCAGATCGCTTCCACCGAACCCATACGGCCCGGAAGAAGGTGCGTAAGTCGAAGCGACTGCGCGTTGATCTGCATGAAGAAACACTTACTCCATCGAAGACTTTTTCGCAAGTCTCTTCGCGAACAACCCTTTCCAAATCCATCGAAAAAGGATGAAAAGACCATAGATAAATACCGTGCCGAAAATACCCAAAGGCAATGACAGCATGAATATATCGGAATCGTTAAGCCGCGCTGAACACCATAAAAAGATCGAGCAGACCACGATCACGCTCAGGCCGAAATAAAGCGCCGTCAAAACGCGCCTGCAATTTCGAACAAAAAAACCGACCAGGAGCAAAAGCAACCCGATCAGCAGGGGCGGCCCCAGCGTGCAAAGCACAAAAAAGGCGTAGACCGCTCGCTCGAGGCCCGGAAATCCGATATCGCTCACATGGCCTCGATATCGGCAGTTCGGTGGCAGCGGCTTATTTCGCCTTGCGCTTCAGGATCAACCGCACCTTCCCCGGCGCCGGTTCCGAATATCCCACCAATTCCCACCCATGGTCCGCCAGCGCATTCAGATCCTTCTCGATCTGGTGATTAGAATCGGCCTCCACCGTCACCGCTTTGTAATCGAATTCTTTCATGTCCTAAAGGTGGACTTCTGCAACTACCCGACAAGTGAAATCCTCCCTAAAAACAATTGCACCCGGCCTTATCTCGTCTTAGCTCTTCTGGTATGAGCGCGCTTACCTCTTCCCCCGCCTGGCAGAACCTGCAAAAGCATTACGAGACCCAGAAAGAGGCGCAGATGCGCGATCTCTTCATCCAGGACCCGGCCCGCTTCGACAAGTTCTCCCTCGAATTCGAAGGTCTGCTGCTCGACTTCTCCAAGAACCGGATCACCGGCGAGACCGTGAAGCTTCTCCTCGCGCTGGCGAAGGACCGCGACGTCTCCGGCTGGACGAAAAAGATGTTTTCCGGGGAAAAAATCAACATCACCGAAAACCGCGCCGTGCTGCACATCGCGCTGCGCAACCGCTCCAACCGTCCCATCCTGGTCGACGGCAAGGACGTCATGCCCGAGGTCAACGCGGTGCTCGACCATATGTCGAAGTTTTCCCGGGCGATCCGCTCCGGTGAGTGGAAAGGTTACACCGGCAAGGCGATCACCGACTTCGTGAACATCGGCATCGGCGGCTCCGATTTGGGCCCGGTTATGGTCACCGAAGCGCTCAAGCCCTACTCCAAGGGCGGTCCCCGGGCCCATTTCGTTTCCAATGTCGACGGCACCCATATCGCCGAGACGTTGAAAACCCTCTCGCCTGAAACGACCCTCTTCATCGTCGCCTCCAAGACCTTCACCACGCAGGAAACCTTGACCAACGCCCACTCGGCCCGCGACTGGTTCCTCGCCGCGGCGAAGGACGAGAAAGCGGTCGCCAGGCATTTCGTCGCGCTCTCGACCAACGAGAAGGAAGTCCGCAAGTTCGGCATCGACCCGGCCAACATGTTCGGTTTCTGGGACTGGGTCGGGGGCCGCTACTCGCTCTGGAGCGCCATCGGCCTCCCCATTGCGCTCAGCGTCGGCTTCGAGAATTTCGTCGAGCTGCTCGAAGGCGCGCACGCCATGGACAACCATTTCCTCAACGCCGAACCGGAGAAAAATCTTCCCCTCATCCTCGGCCTGCTCGGTGTCTGGTACAACAATTTCTTCGGCGCCCGCACCCACGCGATCCTCCCCTACGACCAGTACATGCATCGTTTCCCCGCCTATTTCCAGCAGGGCGACATGGAGAGCAACGGCAAGGGCGTCAACCGCGACAGCCAGCCGGTTGACACGGCCACCGGCCCCGTCATCTGGGGCGAGCCCGGCACGAACGGCCAGCACGCGTTTTACCAGCTCATCCACCAGGGCACGCAACTGGTGCCTGCCGATTTCCTCGCGCCGATCGAGACGCAGAATCCTCTTGGCGATCACCACGTCATTCTCCTTTCCAATTTCTTCGCCCAGACCGAGGCGCTGATGCGCGGCAAGACTGCCGATGAAGTGCGGAAGGAACTCGAAAAAGAGGGACTGAAAGGCGAGGCGCTGGAGAAACTCATTCCACACAAGGTCTTCACCGGCAACCGCCCGACCAATTCGCTCTTGTTCCCCAGGTTGACTCCCAAGATGCTCGGCATGCTGATCGCGCTCTACGAGCACAAGATCTTCACCCAGGGAATCATCTGGAATATCAATTCGTTCGACCAATGGGGCGTGGAGCTCGGCAAGCAACTCGCCAAGGCGATCCTGCCCGAACTCGAAAAACCGGGAAAGATCACCAGCCACGACAGCTCGACCAACGGCTTGATCAATCGCTTCAAAAGCTACCGCGAAGCGCACGGGATCACTAAAATATAATCCATGTACTGCCACTTAGGATTCGAAGGATTTCCGTATTGGCAGCGCACTAAATTACCATTACCGGAGCCAAAACTCCCGGAGAAAAATGTTTGGGGATTCCGATGAAATCTCTCGAGCGAGAAGCCGCGCGGGACTTGTTACTTCTAAGTTTAACGGCAGGCAGCGCCGATGCAATCGGCTACCTGGGGTTAGGCCTGGTCTTCACGTCCAATATGACCGGAAACATTGTGCTCCTGGGCATTGATCTTGGACAAGGGCATCTCGCATTGGCCAGTCGCGTTCTGTATGTCCTGTCCATGTTCATCCTGGGTCTGTGCCTGGGAGCGGGACTCGGCAAGGATCTTCCCGAAAAACAATGGTCGGCCCTGGCTTTTCGGCTGATTGGACTGGAAAAAATAGCGCTGCTCATTTTCGGAGTCGGATGGTTCTTCACGGCCGACAGGGACCGCGTTGTCTCGTATGGATTGCTTACCCTTCTGGCATTGGCCATGGGCTTACAATCTGCCGCCGTCTATCGACTCAATGCTCCGGGAGTAGGAACAACCGCGATAACGGGAACCCTCACGGCATTCACCACGGGTCTTATCAATCTCTTGTTCGGCACCAAGATGGAACCCACACGAAGAGAAGCGGGTTTTCAGAGGATACGATTCCAGCTTGTCGTCATCCTTCTTTATATCTGCGGCGCGGCTCTCGCCGGACTTTTGATCATGCAGATGTCGCGTTTGGCCGGATTCCTGCCTGCCCTCGCCTCTTTTTTTGTCGCCTTCGACCATCAGAAGCAGGTCCTTTCAAAAATTCCCTGATTACTTTCCTATTCCTCCGCGCCGATGTCGCGCCGTTGGCTTCTTGTCTTCGCCCGGCGGCGCTTCAATTCCACGAACTGCTTTTTGACTCCACGCGGGCGCGGCGCGTTCTGGCGCCTTTTCAGCTCCCGCGCCGCGCGGCGTTCCCGCGCCTCCCGGTCGCGCATCCGCTGCAATTGCGTGGCCAATAATTTCCAGGCCGCGAGCCGGTTGGCCGCCTGGGTGCGATGCTCCTGCATTTTCACGAGAATGTTCCGCGGGACGTAACGAAGCTGCACGCAGGTCGCCACCTTGTTGACGTTCTGGCCTCCCGCGCCGCCGGAATGGATGAACGCCTCTTCGACGCGGGCCGGATCACATCCCAGCGCGAGGAGATGCGCGCGAATGTAATCGGGAGGAAACGCGCTCACGCCTTCCTTTGAATCCGGTAGGGGCGCTTGGGACGATCGGGATCGAAAGGTTCGATATGCACCATCACATCGCGCACCTGCGGCAGTTCGCGCTGGATCTTGTCCTTCACCTCGTGCGCCACCTGGTGCCCTTCCTGCACCGAGATATCGGGGGCGACCTCCACATGCATGTCGACCATCAACCGCATGCCGAGCTTGCGGACCCAGACCTTGTCGATGCCCTTGACGCCGGGGCAATGGCGGCTCGTCTCGTAGATGAATTCCCAGAGGGCGGGATCAACCGAGCCTTCCATAAGCTCGTGCAGCGTGGGCCCCAGCAACCAAAGCCCCGTTCCCGCGAGCCAGAGACTGGCGAGCATCGCCGCCCAGCTATCCGCGTGGCTCCATGCAGGACCACCCGCCCAGGCGATGATGATGCCGGCCAGCGCCGCCACCGAGGTGACCACGTCGCTGCGCTGATGCCACGCATCGGCGATCACGGCGAGACTGCCGATCTTCTTGCCCTGTGCCCGCATCCAGTGAAACATCCATTCTTTCACCAGGATCACCGGAACGAGGACCAGCAGGGTCAGGGGATTCGGCGCATGCCGGGATTCCCCCAGCGACAACAGGGCCTGCCAGAAAATCAATCCACCCACGGCGACCAGCACCAGCGCCGTAATGGCCGAGGCGAGCGTCTCGGCGCGGCCATGGCCGGAAGGGTGCACCGGATCAGCCGGTTCAGCGGCGATCCGCAGGCCGTAGAGCGTGACGCAGGAACCCATGACATCGGAGAACGATTCGCAGGCGTCGGCGACCAAGGCGTAGGAATGCCCCAGCACTCCGGCCACGAGCTTCGCTCCGCCCAGGGCGCTGTTGACCAGGATGCCGCGCAGGGCCGAACCCTGACCGGAACGCAGGCTGCGCTCGGGATGCATCCGCGCCGCCTCGAGGGCCTCGGAATTGGGAATGCGGGAAGTGGCCATAAAAGATGCGTCCGGCGCCAAAGTGGCGACAGGCGTCGAGTATGCGAAGGCCTTTCCGAGATTGGCAAGACTAACACCTGCTGCTCCTTCCCGCCGCCCATCAATTCATTTACGGCTTGTCGCCGGGAACTTTTCAGCAGATACCTTTTCAATCGGATATTACAGCCTGTGACGATCTTCAAACGCCTGCTTTTACGCCTTGAGCCCAAATGGGTCGTCGTCTTTGGCCTCTTCCTGGCCGCCCTTACGTTCAGCCTGATCATCCACGCCCCTTTCCGGCTGCCTTCCGTGGGCGCATTCCTCTTCATCGGGATGACCTACCTGCTTCCCTTCATCCTGATCAGCATCTGGATACTTTTGCCGCTGCCCTTCCTGATTTACCGGGGCGAACTTAGGAGTGTGGCCATCCGGGTCCTCCAGCAAATCTCCGATACGGTCTGTTTCGCGCTCATCCTGATTCTCCATTTTCATATCAAGCTGTGGGCGCCGCTCATCAATCCGGCTTCCTATGATCACGCTTATGAAGTCATCGACCGGACCTGCTTCTTTTGGGTGGACCCGCTGATTTCCTGGCGAAGCCAATGGCAGATCGGCTGGCTGAGCCATTTTTATTTCTACGCCTTCATGTTCATGTTCGTTTGCTCGTTCATCGTTCACAATCTCCATTCGCGGAAGGAGTTCCGGCAGGTCTTCCTCGCCTCGATTTTGGTGCAGGCATTCGGAGCCGTCTGTTATCTCATTGCCCCTGCCCTTGGCCCTTTTATTTACCATCAGGGCGCCAACGATCGCGTCACCCTTGTTCAACATAACCTGCTCGGCATTCACCAGGATCTCGTGGCGGGAGGCGTGGCGTGGCTCCAAAACAACACGGGCCAGAATCTCGCCGCCGGGCTCGCCGCCATGCCTTCGCTGCATCTTGCAGCCTCGTTTGTCTTTCTCTACTACGCGCGGAAATATTGCTCCTGGCTGGCGTGGCTCTACTGGCCCTGTTTTCTCTGGATCGTTTTCGAGGCGATGGCCTCGCGCTGGCATTACGGGATCGACCTGGTCGCCGGCTACCTCCTGGCTTATGGCTCCATTCTTCTCGCCTCCAAATGGCTGGAAGCCCATGAGGCGGTGATGGCCTCGGCTGCGAAAACCAGGCTCGTGAAAGAATCTGGCCCTGTCGCCATGGGCGATGTCGATAAGCCCGATTCCTTCTCCTCGCCTCTCCAAAACGATTGATTTAGTCGATTCCCTCTCCTCTTTTGCGCACAACTTCCACTTTAATCTGCAACTTTGTATTATTTTCCCCTTGCTCCTGGCGACGACTCTGCTTTAATCGACCCTCACCTTATGGAAGCAGCGCTGAAAACGGAATACACGAAGGAGTTCAAATTGCATGAGAAGGACACCGGCTCTGCCGATGTCCAGATCGCACTCCTCACCCAACGCATCAACGACCTCACCAAGCACTTGCAAAAGTTCTCCAAGGACCATAGCTCGCGCCGCGGTTTGCTCATGATGGTTGCCCAGCGTAAAAAGCTTCAGGATTACCTGAAGAAGTCCGATTCCGCCCGCTACGATAAGGTCATCCAAAAACTAAACCTGCGTAAGTAGGCTCCCCGCCGCGAAGGCCTTTCCGCCTGGCGGACAAGGTCATCCGGAAAACTTCAGAGTACAATCAACTTCATCGCCAGTTCATTTGGCTTGAACAAGACTAGGTGATTAAGAGTCACCTGTTCCAAGCGGTTGAGTTCATTGTCCTCTGCGTTTTCTTTTCCGGTTAGGCGTCTGCGCGCGCATTAACCCGAAAGAATACCATGTCCACCATTACCACGGTGTCGGCTCCCTTTGGCGCCCACCCCATCATCATCGAAACCGGCAAGCTCGCCAAATTGGCCGACGGCGCCGTCACCGTCCGTTACGGCGATACGCTCATCATCGTCACCGCCGTCTCCGCAACCAAGATCAAG
>Ga0206905_10159_pt1 | contig 17586 bp, 14 predicted proteins | sample Alteio_BWOrgHeat_43_FD_152940 | JGI IMG/M metagenome (GOLD analysis project Ga0206905, IMG submission 152940) | Enriched cells from forest soil in Barre Woods Harvard Forest LTER site, Petersham, Massachusetts, United States -... | ecosystem: Environmental > Terrestrial > Soil > Temperate forest >...
TGGGCATCGAGCTGGGTTTTGGGCGCGTAGTAGGAGCCTTTACCGTAGTCGAGCTCGCCGGTGCGTTCCGCGTGGAAATGCATGGTGCTGCGGTCGAGGACGCCGGACTGCCAGATGGTTCGGCCCTGGGTGGAATAGATGAGGATGTGTTTTCCGTCGGTTCCGAGGGGGAAGAAGTCGGGGCATTCCCACATCTCGCCGGTGTCGACTGGGTTGGGGCCGGCTGTGCCGGACCATTGGCCTTGCACCATAGGGTGGAGATATTGCCAGGTGCGTAAGTCGCTGGAGCGGTAGAGGAGGACGTTGCCACCGACTTTGGGGATGCCGGAGGCGATGAGGGTGTAGAAGGTGTCGCCGTCGCGCCACGGGGCGGGGTCGCGGAAGCCAGTGACATGCATGCCGGGTGGTGGAGTGGCTATGACGGGTTGAGGGATTTTCCGCCAGTTGCGGAGGGTGTCGTCGGTGGCGATGGCGAGGCATTGGGATTCGCGAAAGTTGTTGTGACCGTCGCTGAGGGTGGCTTCGGCGATGGGAACGGTCTCGACGCCGGTGTAGAGAGAGTGCGGTGTGTTGTTGTGGACGATGGCGGTGCCGGTAAAGCAGCCCTGGGCGTCGGGGCCTCCGGGGGTAGGGGCGAGAGCGATTGGGAGGCGCTGCCAGTGGATCATGTCGGGGCTGACGGCGTGGGCCCAGTGCATGTCTCCCCAGATGGCGGCGTGAGGATTGTATTGATGAAACATGTGGTATTGGCCCCGCCAGTAGATGGGGCCGCAGGGGTCGTTCATCCAGCCACGGGCGGGTTGGAGGTGGAAGGCTGGACGTTGTGGGTCGTTGAGAGGGGTATCGCGTGAAGCGGTGTTCTGAGCGAAGACGCATCTGAGCGGGCGGGCTACGGTGCTCCCGGTGGTGAGGGCAAAGGTGCTCAGAACGTTTCGGCGGGTGAGCTTCATTGAGGGTGACCTCTCGTCGCGTTGCGATCCCGATGGTACGTCATGGTTGGGACGGTTGCATGCTTACGACGAGAGAGATCAATCGTCTTCGCCGGAGGCTGCGAGGAAGGTGGTGATCCCTGCCGCCTGGTCGAAGTCGATTACTTCAGAGGGAAGAGTTTTGTCGACTTCGCCGACTTCGCGGAGCGTTCGGTTGATAGCGCGGGTGCGGACGCCGAGCTTTTGGATGGTGTTTTGCACCGTTCCCACCTGAGTTTCCATCTTCGTCATCAGGACCTCGAAGTTGCCGAACTCTTTCTTCGTGCCTTCGAGTACCCTCCATACTTCGTCTCCCTTTTCCTGGATGGCGAGCATGTGGAATCCCATTTGGAAGCTGGTCAAAATTGCGGATAGGGTGCTTGGACCGGCGATGGTGACGCGGCACTTCGACTGAACCTCCGCCTGGAGCGCGTCGCGGCGCATGACCTCGGCGTAGAGGCCTTCGGTGGGGAGGAACATGATGGCGTGAGGCGTTGTGCGCGGCGGGTTGATGTACTTCGAACAGATACGGTCGCCCTCGGTTCGGATGGCGGCTTCAAACGCTTTGCCTGCGGCGGCGATCTGGTCCGGCAGGTTGCTCTCATAGGCGGCTTCGAGACGTTCCCAGTCTTCGCGGGGAAACTTGGCGTCGATGGGGAGCAGGGTTTCGCCAGAGTGTCCGGGGAAGCGAACGGCAAACTCGACGGCCTCGAGGGAGCCTTCCTTTACCTTTGCGTTGCGCACGAACTGGCCGGGGGCGAGCATCTGTTCGAGCAACATGCCGAGTTGTACTTCGGCAAAGCCTCCGCGCGACTTGACGTTGGTAAAGATGCGGCTGAGATCGTTGACGCCGTCGGAGAGCTTGGTCATCTCGCCGAGTCCGGTATGAACTTTGTTAAGTTGGTCGGTTACCTGACCAAAGCTTTGAGTGAGACGTTCGTTCAGGGTGGTCTGGAGCTTTTCGTCGACGGTCTGGCGCATCTTCTCAAGCTCTTTGGAGTTGTCGTCGTTGAGCTTGGTGAGGCGCTCTTCGACGACTGTGCGGAGCTGATTTTGTAGCGCGGTGTTGCTCGTCATCAATTCGTTGAGCTTTCCGTTGAGCGCCTCGCGCAGGGTGGTGTGCTGCTGATTCGTATCGGAGGTGAAAGACGATATGCGCTGGGTAATAGCGTCCATCTGGCCCTGGACGGCGTTGCGAAGCAGGTCGTCTGAGCTTTTGTTGTCGGCTCGAAATCCGTTTAGCCCGGATTGAAGAAGCTGGCTCAGTTCGGAGATGTTGCGAGTGACCTCGGTGCGGAGTGCGGCGAAGTCGGCGGCGCTGGCCTCGCGGGTGCGCTGGGCCTCAGTGGCAATGTCGGTTCGCATCTGGGCGAAGGATGCGCGGATGTGGTCGTCGAGGGCCTGGTTGCGGGCGTCGAGGCGGGTGAGTTGATCAGGGATCTGGGCGAGACGAGAGTCCTGCGTGCGGGCTGCCTGCTTGCGGAGGAGCAGGACAACGACGGCCAGGATAGTGACGATCTGGAGGATCAGTATAGGGATCGACATTCGGTTTTCCTTCGCCCCTAAGAGTATCATCGGGTGCACTGTGGAGGTTTAGGTTGTTTGGACAGTGAGCTGGCGTAGAGGACAGTTCTTTAATTTCGAGAGAGACCGCTATTCGCCGTCCGTATAATCCCACCATCGTTTTGGATATCTCCGAGGTGTTTGTGAAAAAAGGGCGCATGGTCCTTCCGTTATGTTTTGCCGCAGGCTTTGTTGCCACTGGCCTGGCTCAGTCCGCGAACCTGAATGGAATCGAGACGGCTGATCTCGATCAAAAGGTTAGCGCGTGCACGGACTTCTACGAGTTCTCCAACGGCGCGTGGCGTGCGCAAAATCCAATTCCCAGTTACATGGATCGATGGAGCCGTCGGTGGAAGGCAGGCGAGACGAATAAGGACCAACTGCGGATCATCCTCGACGATATCTCCACCCACCCTGCGACGAAGGGGACGCCAGCCCAACTTACGGGCGACTTCTACGCTGCTTGCACCAATCAGAAAGCGATCGATGCCGCCGGCATTAAGCCGTTGTCGCCAATGCTCGATCAGATCTCTTCGATAACGAATCGGGCGGATCTGCAGCGTGTTGTGATTGCGTTGCAGGGGGATGGCGTGCAGGTGCCTTTCAATCTCAGTTCTACGTCGGATGTGCATGCGCCGCAGAACGTGATTGCGGATGTAGGAGCTGGCGGTCTGGGACTGCCGGATCGCGATTACTACCTGAAGCCGGAGAAGCGCTTCGCCGATGCGCGTGCAGGCTATCTTCTGCATGTTGCGAAGATCTTTGAGCTGGCCGGTTCCTCGTCCGCAGATGCGAAGGCATCCGCCGAAACGGTAATGGCGTTTGAGACCGCGCTGGCAAAGGCATCGCTGGATAATGTGGCGCTGCGTGATCCCAGTGCCACTGACCATAAGGTGACGTTTGCTCAACTCCAACAGATGACGCCCAACTTCGACTGGGCCGCTTATTACCGCAGCGCGAAGCTCGTCCCTGCCGATCTGAATGTCGACCAGCCGGAGTTCATGAAGGAGGTCGAACGCCAGTTCGGCACCACTCCGATTCCGCAGTGGAAGACCTACCTTCAATGGCAGGTTCTCAACACCTATGCCGACAAGCTCTCCACGCCTTTTGTGGACGCCAACTTCGCTTTCTACCAAAAGCAACTCGCCGGAGTGGGTGAGCTGAAGCCTCGGCCCACTCGCTGCGCCGAACAGACCGACAGCGCACTTGGCGAAGCACTCGGACAGGAGTACGTCAAGCGCTACTTTCCGCCGGAGGCCAAGGCTCGCGCTACCGAGATGGTCAACAACATCGTCGCCGCAATGCATGACACTATCGAAGGCGCGGACTGGATGACACCGGAGACGAAGAAGAAGGCTGTCGAAAAGCTCTCCACGTTGAACGTCAAGGTCGGGTACCCGAACAAGTGGAAGGACTACTCCAGCATTGCCATCTCGCGGGACGGATACTTTGACGATGTGCTCGCTACCGGGCAGTTTCAGGTAGCCGATGACCGTGCAAAGATCGGCAAGCCTGTGGACCGCGATCTGTGGGGAATGACGCCGCCGACCTCAAACGCTTACTACAACCCGTTGCTGAACGAGATCGTCTTTCCGGCAGGTATTCTGCAGCCACCGGCGTTCAGCATCAATGTAACCGACGCTGTGAACTATGGTGCGATCGGCGTCGTGATCGGTCATGAGATCAGCCACGGATTCGACGATCAGGGCGCGCAGTTTGACGCTCAGGGGCGGCTGAAGAACTGGTGGAACGACGAAGATCTCAAGCACTTCCACGAGAAGACAGCGTGTGTTGCGCGGCAATTCGATGGCTATACCATCGACGGCGACATTCACATAAACGGCAAGCTGGTTCTGGGTGAGAGCATAGGCGACCTTGGCGGCGTGAAGATCGCCTACCTCGCCTTTCAAAAATCGCAGCAAGGAAAAACACCTGCGCCGACGATAGACGGCTTTACGCCGGATCAGCAATTCTTTATCGCGTGGGGCCAGTTCCGCGGCGACGAGACCCGTCCCGAGACCCAGAAGATGATGGTCCAGGGAGATCCGCATCCCGTTGCCAAGTACCGCGTCCTGGGTCCACTCTCGAACTTCCCACCGTTCGCGGAGGCATTCAGTTGCAAGGTTGGCTCGGCGATGATTCGGCCAGAGAAGGAACGCTGCGTCGTATGGTAGTACGCACACAGTTGCTTATGGAAGGAATCTATGCCGATTACAAACTACAGTGTGCTGGCGGGTGATCCGGTTTCGGGGAAGGTGGTGACCGGGTCGAGTACGCACTACCAGATCACGATGAATGCGCAGGGCGGCCCTTTCACTGTTGCTGTAAACATTCAGTCGGTGGATGGGTCTGAGGTTTTATATGCGATTGAAGAGGGATTTACTCCACCGGATGAGGCTGGGTTGCTAGCGCTGCCCATGGGGATGACTCCTTTGAAGAGTGAGCCGGGTGGGCTGGCGCTGGACTTTGTGCGATCGGAGATCAATGGGAAGCCGATGATTAGGCAGCAACAGATGACTCTGTTGCCGCAGGTGCAGTCGAAGGGATTGAACGAGCAGGAGAGGATGTTGAATCGTGCGCGGGCGGCCGCTTTGCAAAATGCCGTGGTGACGTTGCTGAATATGACGATTGCGGATAAAGATGGCGTGATCTATGCGTTTGGCAGTGCTTACGCAGATGGTGGGAAGGTGGACGGGATTCACGATATCCACATGAACCAAGGAAATCCTGCGAAGGGTGGGCATAGCGGAGATAACGGGGTTTGGCAGGATGGAGCGCTGTTTATCCATCTGCCGTCGAAGGGGACGTGGACGGCTGTGTTTATTGCGTTCCAGACGGAGTCTTGGAATACGGATGCTAAAGGGAATCCTGTTTAGGGCACGGTGATGTTCTCAAATTATCGTTGACGGCTCCGAGAAATATAACTACATTGCAGTATTAATGAAGCAGCCTGCCTCTCTCGGCGAATTTGAGCAGATCGTTCTATTGGCAATTCTGCGTCTCGGCGATAACGCCTATGGGGTGACGATCCGGTCCGAGATTGCTTTGTGTACGGGACGCGAACCTGGCCCTGGTGCGCTCTATACGACGCTGGATCGCATGGAAGAAAAAGGAGCCGTGCGTTCGTGGCTTGGTGAAGCGACACCGCAGCGAGGCGGGCGTGCGAAGCGATATTTTGCGGTGACTAAAACGGGCCGTGCCGCATTGGTGAGTGCACAACGTGCCTACCAGAGTTTGCTGGATGGGTTGAATCTGCTTGGAGGTGCGAATGCGTAGCGCTTCAATTGGTGAGTGGATGATAGGCCGGTTTATTGCGAAGAAGCGGGCGGCCTCGATCGTGGGCGATCTGGTTGAACTGAAGCCACAGAAGGGAGCGCTCTGGTTCTGGTTTTCGCTTGCTGTGGTGATGGTTTCGGTTAGTTGGCGCAAGATCGCTGCGGTTATCGCTGCGTTATACGCGTTTGGATGGTCGCTTACTAGATTTGTGACGGCGATTTTTGGGATTAATGCGCAGCATCGGCCTGATGGGTATCCGTGGGCGCAGGCCCTAACGAGCGCGCTCATTTGGATTGGCGCAATGATGTGGGGAGTGTTTGTCTATCTTGCGATTCGCTATGGTCCGCGAGATCGAGTGGCTCAATTGGCGGGGGCTTGGACGGCGCTAATTACCGCGACGATTTTTTACTGGTGGCAGCCGGTGGTCATGTCCGTGTGCCTTGCGGTAAGCCTATGTGTGATTTCGTTTTCAATCGCGAAGACGGAAAATCGCCGGTCTACGCTGGTACTGATTGTGACTCTCATGGTCGGTTTTGTTAGCTATATGGTCGCGGCATATCTGGGTTCACGCTATCAGCGTTTTGTGTACTCAGGGCCTTGGGGAGATAAGGAAGTGCGTGAACATCCGTCGGTTAGCTGGGTAATTTTCGGTTTTCTTCTCTTGATGGCGTGGGTAACAACGACAGCCTGTTCGCGCATGCATGCGTGGAAGGAGCGGGGCACATCGCTTGATCTAGAAGGCGAAGTGCTTTAGTTAGGATGCGCTGAGGATGCGGTCGGCGATAGCGGCGGCCTCGACGGCGGGGCGAACGTCGTGAACGCGGAGGATGTGTGCTCCAGCGAAGATCGCGGCTACGTTGGCGGCGGTTGTGGCGTGGAGTCGGGCTTGTGCTGGTGGGATTTCGGCGTGAAGAGTCGCGAGATTTGGGCGTTCGGCGAGGGTGTGGCCGAGGAAGCCTTTGCGGGAGGCTCCGATGAGGATGGGCTGGTTGAGTTCATTGAACTGGTCGAGGTGCGCCAGGATCGGATAATTTTCGTCGAGGCGTTTGCCGAAGCCGAGGCCGGGATCTAACACGATCTTGTTATGTGGGATGCCAGCGGACAAGGCGGCTTCAAGGCGTGTTTTGAGTTCGCTCAGAACTAGTGGCACAACCTGATCCGGAGCGAGCGGGGGGAGGGTCGGCCATTCGCCGGGACGCCCGCGAGTGTGCATGAGGACTGCTCCGCAACCAAGACTGGCGCAGGTGGCGGCCATGGTGGAGTCCCAGAGGTGGCCGCTGACGTCGTTGACTATCTCGGCGCCGGCTTCGATGGCGAAACGAGCGGTGGAGGCGTGAAAGGTGTCTACCGAGACGAGGGCGCTGGGTTGTGCCTTGAGGATGGCTTCGATTGCGGGAAGGATACGGGTTTGTTCTTCGTCAGGCGAGAGTGGAACCGCGTTGGGGCGGGTGGATTCGCCGCCGACGTCGAGGATATCGGCACCTTCTTGGAGCATCTGGAGAGCCTGGGTTACGGCGCGATCGGGGGCGGCTTGTGGTGTGTAGAAGTGGCCACCGTCGGAGAAGGAGTCGGGGGTAATGTTGAGGATGCCCATGATGATCGTCCGCTGGCCGAGAGGTAGGGCGCGGGTGCGGAGGAGCCACTCGAAGGATCGGCGGCGGGCGAAGGACATAGTTGGATTCTAGATGCTGTGAGTTCCTATGTGGGTGCTAGACTGCGCGAATGGTGAGGCTGATTCGCTGTTTGATGATGGTTGGATTGTGCGCGTGTGTCGGTGGGGCGCAGGTGAGGAACGGCAATGGGCCGATGGTTGGGGATTCGGCGTTGTCGCGACAGATTGATGCTCTGCTGGCCGATCCGGCTGTATCGCGCGCTCACTGGGGGATTAAGGTTGCGGCGATGGATGGGACGCCGATTTACTCGCTGAATGAAGGGCAGCTTTTCCAGCCGGCGAGTAATGCGAAGTTGTTTACTACGGCTGCGGCCATGGCGCTGCTGGGTGCGGGGGCTACGTTTGAGACGAAGGTGGTGGCGAAGGGATCTTTTGATGGTGCGGAGAAGCTGACGGGGGACCTGGTATTGGTAGGCGGCGGTGATGCGAATCTCTCGGGGCGGGAGATTCCTTATGTTGCTCCGGCATTGCGGCCAAAGCCTGCGCCGCCGGCTGCTCCTGCGCTGCGGTATCTGGAGGAGATGGCGGATCAGATTGCGAAGACAGGGTTGAAGGTGGTGAATGGCGATGTGGTGGGAGATGACACTCTGTTTCCGTGGGAGCCGTATGCGGAGGATTGGGCGATTGACGATGCGGTGTGGGGTTATGGAGCGCCGGTGTCCGCGCTAACGATTACGGACAATCAGTTAAAGGTGACGGTGGCTCCCGGGATCGCTGCTGGGAAGCCGGTGACGGTGACTGTCGACCCGGCTGTGCCTTACTACACGCTAGATGCGACGGGGCTAACAACGGGAGCGGCGAAGAGCGGCAGTCATGTGCAGATGGAGCGGGCGCCAGGGTCGAAGGTGCTGCGTGTGTATGGTTCGATTGCCGTGGATGCGCATCCCGATGAGGAGGAGGTGGCGATCCATGACCCTGCGGAGTATGCGGCGATAGCCTTGAAAGGGATGCTGGAAGCCAGGGGGATTACTGTAACAGGGGTGGCGCGCGCGGAGCATCGGATTTCGAGCGATACAGAGGGCTTTGTCTCGCAGGCTACGAAGCCATTGCCAAAATTCGACTTGGGTCTAAATGTGGGCCATGGTTTTGGCCGAAGCCTTACTTTTTACTCGTGCGATCATTGCGACCCGAACAAGCTCCCTGTTGAGAAAGTGATCGCTAGTCACACGTCACCCGCCCTGACGGACGATGTGACGGTCACAAACAAAGTTAGTCAGAATTTGCATGCGGAACTCCTTCTGCACCACCTGGCAAATGCACTCGGAGGGCAGGAAAATGGCTCAACCGCTCAGGGTGTAAGAGTTGTCAGACAGTTTCTGCTGCAGGCGGGGGTGGATAAGGATGATTTTGTTTTCTTTGATGGGTCGGGGTTGAGTGGGCATGATCTTGTGACTCCGCGGACTACGGTGCGGTTGTTGCAGTATACGAGCACGCAGCCTTGGTTTGCGGATTGGAAAAGATCGTTGCCGGTGGGTGGGGAGGATGGGTCGCTGGCAGAGCGGTTTGCGAGGGCTCCGTTGAAGGATCATGTGTTTGCGAAGACGGGGACGCTAGGTGAGGCGCGGGCGCTGTCGGGTTATCTGGATACGGCTAGTGGACGGACGGTGATCTTTTCGATCATGGTGGGGAACCATATGCCGCATTCGAATGCGGACCGTGAGGTGATGGACAAGATTGTGGCTGCGATTTCGGCGGCTAATTAGTGTTATTGGGTTAGCAAAGCCGTGAGGTTTCGGTAAGGATGGCATTTCGAGAACGATGGTGAGACCGCATCGCGCGATTGTTGCACAGGCCCGCTCTCTAGAATAGAGAGATGAAGAGCAGTCGATTGTTTGTAATCCCCGTTGTCGGCCCGCGGGTCAGGTAATGGATGCTGTCACGGTGCAGGTTCTGGCGGTGGTGTTCGTTGCTACCTTGATTCGCTCAGCGTTTGGATTTGGGGAGGCACTGGTTGCCGTACCACTGCTTGCGCTCTGCGTTCCTCTGAAGGTTGCCACGCCGCTGGCGGTTCTGGTGTCGATTACGATCGCTGCCGTGGTTGTTGTGCAGGATTGGCGGAAGATCCACGTTCGCAGTACGGGATGGCTGGTTGGTTCCACGCTCTTTGGCACGCCGGTGGGATTGCTGCTGTTGACCAGCCGTCATCAACGGGCGGTGATGGTTGTTCTGGCGATCTTCATTCTGACGTTTTCTGTGTATTCCCTGGTTGGAAGCAGGCCGCCTGAGTTGAAGAGTGACAGCAATGTATGGCTTCTGGGCTGCGGGTTCTGCGCGGGTGTGCTGGGCGGTGCGTATGGGATGAATGGGCCGCCACTGGTGATCTATGGGTCGATGCGGCGCTGGTCTGCACAGCACTTTCGAGCAACGTTGCAGGGATATTTTCTGCCGGCGAGCATTATCGGCATGAGTGGGTATTGGGTAGCAGGGCTGTGGGTTCCTGCTGTGACGCATTATTATCTACTGTCTTTGCCAGTATTACTGCCGTCGATATGGCTGGGTAGGGTGATCAATCATCGGCTGCATGGCGATGCTTTTCTTCGATATGTTTACGTTGGACTGGCGGGTATTGGCGCGATGCTGCTGGTACAGTCGATGCGCCGATAGAGTGAGAGAATAAAACAGTGCGGATTTCTAAATTTTTGTTGGTTGGTTTTGTGGGGTTGGCTGGGTGTAAATCGATACCGCCGCCTACTCCGCTTGAGCAGTTGAATGCGCAGCAGATGCGTGGACATGCGGTTTATCAGGCACATTGCATGGTTTGCCACTATGACCGCAGGAATGGGCCGCTGAATGGGCCGTCGATGCTGGGTATTTTCAAGAAGGATTATCTGCCTAGTGGTGCGCCGGCCAATGATGACAGGGTGACGGCGACGATTCTGCATGGGCGCAATATGATGCCGGCGCAGGGGAACAAGCTGGATTCGCAGGATTTAGAGGATTTGCTGGCTTATTTGCATACGTTATGAGTGATGAGAGAGTAGTGGCGACGAAGAAGGGACAGATGCTTCCGGGGATTGCAGGCATCTGTATGTTCATGATTTTTATGACGATGTTGAACGTCTATGCGACTTTGCATGGGGCGTTTGGCGAGGGTCGGGCCAAGTATGGCGTGCTGGCGCTGTGTACGCTGCTGGCGGTGGGAATCTTTGGATTGCTCCGTTTGAAGAAGTGGGGATGGGCGCTGGTGACGGCAGCCTGTTTGTTGCTGAGTATCGGGGATTTCCTGTGGTTTGAGAAGACGCACGTGGGATTTTTTATGGTGCGGGGGCTGTTTGCGTTGCTTTTTTTTCTATACCTGGTGCGGACTGAGGTTCGGGACCGATTGGTCTGATTTTGCAGGGGTTTTCAGGAAAAACGAGTGCAATGCGTGGCATTTTTGTGGACAAAGTGTGGTGAAAAGGGTGGATAAGCTGGCTTGAGGATGTACGTTCCGAGCGAGGTGAAAATTATGCACTCGGCGCGGATTAATTTTGGTCAGCCACGGGCCTTAAGGCCAGATGCGTTCCGATCATCTGAATATCTTCGTTCGTGACATCAAAAACAATCTTGCGACACTACAAACGCTCGTCACATTTTTGTTGCCTGACTGTAATGGCTCTGACATATTAGCGACTCGCCGCAAATTTTTCTGAACACATTTTGCTTTCAGCATTATGAGTGAAAAAACTCCTCGTGCACGACCAGACTTCAATGGTCCGTGTGGGAAGGACTCCTTGGTTATATAGCCGCGTTGTCCAGGGAGGCCTTGTGCGATTTTTTCGATATTCCTTTCTTCTCTTCGTGTTGACTGTTTCGTGTGTGGGGTTTGGGCAAAATGCCGCCACATCGCTGCGGGGACTTGTGACCGACCCGACCGGCGCTGCGATTCCGGGGGCTACGGTTGCCATTGTGAATTCGGCGAATGGAGCCAGGGTGGATGCTGTAACGAATGCTCAGGGAGAGTACTCGCTGCAGCAGATTCCGCCGGGAACCTACACGATCACAGCGACAGCTGCGGGGTTTGGCAAGTTCACGACGACGGCGCAGTTGCTGGTGGCCCAGCCTGCGACGGTGAACATGAAGCTGCAGGTGAATTCCGATATCGTGTCGGTCGATGTCTCGGCTACAACGGAGACGATCAATACGACAGACGCTACGATCGGCAACGCAATCAACAATGAGACGATCATGCAGCTGCCTAGCGAGGGCCGCAATCCGCAGACGCTGCTGGCGCTGCAGCCGGGCGTTCTGTTTATTGGAAGCAGCACGCAATCGACGGAGAGCCGAAACGGTGTGGTGAGTGGAGCGCGCTCCGACCAGACGAATATTACGCTGGACGGCCTGGACAACAACGATCAGGTGAATCCTGCTGCCTTTACCGGAGTTCTTCGTACGAGCCTGGATGCGACGGAGGAGTTTCGCGTGACGACCTCGAGCTCGAACGCCGATACGGGACGGTCTTCGGGTGGACAGGTGAACCTGGTGACGAAGTCGGGAACGAACCAGATCCATGGGTCGACGTATTGGTATAACCGCAGCAATCTTGGCGTGGCGAACGACTGGTTCAACAAGGCGGCGCAGATCAACTCCGGGTTGCCGAATACGCCTGGTCACCTGATCCGCAATACCTATGGAATTTCGCTGGGCGGTCCGTTGATGAAGGACAAGGTCTTCCTGTTCGGAAACTACGAAGGCAACCGGCAGAACGAGGCGGCACCTACGGTCCGAACGGTGCCGACCGATTCGTTGCGAGCTGGGAACCTGCTATACACCGCTAACGATGGAAGCACTGTGAATCTGACGCCGGACCAATTTGCGGGCATGGATCCTAACTGCCTGGCGAACGGGACCTGCCCATGGGGCCCGGGTGTCAACCCGAACTCCATCGCGCTCTTCCAGCTGTACCCACATAGCAATGGATTTACAGAGGGTGATGGCCTCAACACGGGATCGTACAGCTTCGCCGCTTCGGTGCCGCAAATCCAGAACGTTTACATCACACGTCTCGATTACAACATCAGCGAGAAGCACCGGGTCTACGTTCGAGCGAGTATGCAGAACGACACGCAGTCGTTTGCTCCCTATTATCCGGGCCAGCCCGCGAGCCAGAAGAATACTGACAATTCGAAGGGCATCTCTGCCAACTACACCTGGACGCCGAGTGCGAACATTGTGAATAACCTACGGTATGGGTTCATTCGCCAGAGTATTGCAACGACGGGTGCAGGCAACGGGCCGTATTCTACCTTCCGATCGCTGGATACGCCTGAGGCGCAGACACGCAGCAGTTCGACGATCGTGCCTACACATAACATCCTTGACGACTACACCTGGACAAAGGGCCGGCATACGGTGCAGGTTGGTGTGAACTATCGGCGGTTCACGTATCAAAACACTACAGACCAGAACTCCTACTCGACTGCGGAGGCGAATTATGCCTGGATGTTGAATTCTGGCTTCGCCGGGGACGATTTCACCAAATTCACGACCTTCAATCCCCTTTATTTCGGCCTCCCCGATGTATCGAAAGGCTTCGTAACCAACTACAACAATGCAGTTAGCATGCTTGCTGGATTGACTAACGATGAGACAGCAAATTTCAACTACAGGCTCTCTACCGACGGCTCGACGGGATCACTACTTGGGGTTGGAACGCCGGTGAATCGCAGCTTCCGTTCGAACGAGCTTGAGTATTACGTGCAAGATGCCTTTCGTCCGTTGCCGAACCTGACGATTACCGCGGGCCTTCGCCACACCATTTTGCAGACGCCATACGAGACGAACGGACAGCAGGTTCAGCCGACGATCGACATGCATCAGTGGTTTCTAACGCGTGGCCAACAGGCAGCGCTAGGCAACAGCGTGCAGCCGGAGATCTCATTTGCGCCCTCCGGTCAGGCACGCGGCGCGAAGCCGTTCTATCCAATGAACTGGCACAATATTGCACCGCGCTTTGCAATTGCGTTTGCGCCTGCACCTGAGGGAGGCACGTGGCTGAACAAGCTGCTGGGCGGCGCGGGAAGGAGTTCCATCCGCGCAGGCTACGGCATGTATTACGACCACTATGGGCAGGGCCTGGTGACGAACTACAGCAAGTCCGGATCGTTCTCCCTGTCGAGTCAGATTACCAACCCCGCGAGTACCCTGACGGCGGACACGACGCCGCGCTTTACCGGGCTGCATAATCTTCCGGGCCTGGTCCCTTCCGCGCCATCGAGCATTGGATATCCGCAGACGCCTTCGAACGATCCTCAGGGTACGGGGTTTGCGATTACGTATGGTCTGGACGATCATCTGCAAACGCCGTACTCGCATGTCTTCAATCTTTCATTCCAGCGCGAGCTTCCTGGTGGATTCACACTTGAGGCGAACTATGTGGGCCGACTGGGCAGACACCTGCTCCAGTCGATCGATCAGGCTCAGCCCCTCGATCTGGTGGATCCAAAGTCTGGCATGGACTACTACACTGCCGGGACGATGTTGTCGCAGTTTGTCGATCAGGGACGCACTGATGTGCCGACGATTCCTTATTGGGAGAACCTGTTCCCCGGTGCAGCGGGAGCGAGTGGCGGCGGAGCCGAGGGTTCTTCTGCAACGCAGAACATCTACGATAACGAGTGGTCGGGTGCGCGTGGAAACGAGACAGCGGCTCTGTACGATCTTGATATTTTGTGCACGATGGGCTGCCCCAATAACCAGCCGGGGCGATACTGGCCGCTGCAGTACTCCTCGCTTTATGTGACTTCGTCGAACGGGACGAGCTCGTATAACGCGGGCCAGTTCGTTCTTCGTCATCCGATGGCGCACAATGTGCAGATCGATTTGAGCTACACGTACTCGAAGTCGCTGGACATAGGTTCGGACTCCGAGAGCAATCCGACGAATGTATTTCTTGCAAATGGAAATGCCGCGAACTTTGGCATGATTCTGGACGCCTGGAATCCGCGCAAGAATTACGCGGTGTCGGATTTTGACACGGCGCATCTGCTGACGGCGGATTGGGTATGGCTGATGCCGTTTGGGCGTGGGCAGCATTTTGGCGGTAATACGAGCCATCTTGTGGATGCGCTGATCGGCAACTGGAACCTTTCAGGAATTGCACGCGCATCGAGCGGGCTACCGTTCGCCATCAGCGATGGCCTCGGATGGTCGACAAACTGGGAGTGGCAGAGCAGCATGGTGCAGACAGGGCCAATCAAGATGCGGAAGCATCAGGATGCGAACGGCAGTCCACAGGCGTTCGACGATCCTATTGCTGCGGCTGCGAATATGCGGAGTCCGTATCCGGGCGAGGCTGGGCAGAGGAATCAGTATCGTGGCGACGGGTACTTTGATGTCGACCTGGGGCTGCATAAAGGATTCCATTTTGGCGATCGCTATCTGTTGAACCTGGCTGGCGAGGTGTTCAATCTGACGAACTCGGCGCGGTTCGATGTGCACTCGCTCGATACGGGATCGACCGATGGGCCGCAGATGGGCGTTTATAGCGCGACGCTGACGCAGTATCGGCGTATGCAGGTGTCGGCTCGGTTCCAGTTCTAGGAGAAATCTGAGGCAACGGCGTAACGGTGATCGAAGGGATAAAGACTGATAAAAGAAAGGCTTTGAGGATCTTGCTTTCTGTTATTTGTTTTTGTTCCTTTGGCACTGTCGCGGATGGCAATCGTGTGCGGTTTATTCAGCCTAGTAGCGTGGTTTGGGGTGTTTTAGGGTCGAAATATGCAGGACAGATACAATAAAAGAGATGACTCCTACGGCTGAGCTTGTGCAGATCGACCTGTCGCCGCGGAAGCCTGCGCCTAAGCCGGCTTGGCTGAAGGCGAAGGCTCCGATGGGCGAGACCTTCCACAATTTGAAGAAGATGGCGCGCGAGCTGAAGCTGCATACGGTGTGCGAGAGCGCGCAGTGTCCGAATATTGGGGAGTGCTGGAATCAGAAGGCTGCGACCTTCATGATGCTGGGGAATCTTTGCACGCGGCGGTGTGGGTTTTGCGCGGTGCCGAAGGGAAGGCCGGAGCCTATCGATCATGATGAGCCGCGACGGGTGGCTTATGCTGTGGCGCAGCTTGGGCTGGCGCATGCTGTGATTACTAGCGTGAATCGCGATGACGATAATGTGGGTGCGGCGCAGGCGTTTGTGAAGGTGGTGGAGGAGATTCGGTTGCAGGCTCCTGGGTGCAGAGTGGAGATTCTGACGCCGGATTTTCAGGGCAATGAAGAGTCGCTGCGGATGGTGGTGGCGGCGAGGCCGGAGATTCTGAACCACAATATCGAGACGGTGCCTCGGCTGTATCGCGTGGCGAAGAGTGGTGGGCGGTATGAGCGGTCGCTGCGCTTTCTGGAGCATGCGAAGGAGATTGCTGCTGAGATGTTCTCGGACCGCGAGGGCGATCAGATTGTGACGAAGACGGGCATCATCGTCGGGATGGGCGAGGAGATGCACGAGCTGCTTTCGGTGTTCAGGGATTTGGCAGATCGCAAGGTGGATATTCTGACGATTGGGCAGTATCTGCGGCCTAGCCGGGATCATCTGCCGATGACGCGGTATTACACGCCGGAGGAGTTTGCTTTTCTGAAGCATGAGGCTATGGGGATGGGCTTCAAGCATGTGGAAAGTGGGCCGCTGGTGCGGAGTAGTTATCATGCGCAGGAACAGGCTGAGAGTACCGGGCTGGCGTAATAATTCACGGTTTTTTCGAATTGAATAAATCCAGTGAATTAGAAACTGAAGGCGATTCTTCAGGCTATTGCCCCTTGCCAGCTTGGCGCCTGATAACTGCAATGGTCGATCCAAACCCATCATCAATCGAAATTTTGAGGTTCCGGGCTGCTCGCGGGCGTAGAAGATGTTTTCTCAATTTGCGCGAGTTTAAGGTGCGGATGCTAGTTACGGACGGGTAGACTTGCAACGATGCGGACGAACGGTAGTGCGGCACTCCTGGATGTTCTGGAACTGGCGGTGGTCCCGGCTGAGGTCGGGGTGGATGCGGTGGTCTTCCGGCGCAAGTTGATGAACTGGTACAGGGCTCATGCGCGGGAGTTGCCGTGGCGGGGAGTGAGCGATCCTTACCGGACGTGGGTGTCGGAGGTGATGCTGCAGCAGACGCGGGTGGCGGCTGTGATTGATCACTATGAGGATTTTTTGCGGCGGTTTCCGACGATCGTGGCGCTGGCACTGGCTACGGAGGAGAAGGTGCTGGCGGCTTGGTCGGGGCTGGGATACTACAGGCGCGCGCGGATGCTGCATAAAGCGGCGAAGTTCATTGTGGAAGAGCGCGGGGGAGTGTTGCCGCGTACTTCGGTGGAACTGCGGACGCTGCCGGGAATTGGCGAGTACACGTGCGCGGCGATTGCGAGTATTGCGTTTGGCGAGAGCATTGCCGTTGTGGATGGCAATGTGGAGCGTGTATTGCTGCGGCTGACTGGAAGGCCACAGGTGGGGACTGCGGCGGAGAGGCAGTTTGTCCAGGAGCAGGCGAGCGCTCTGGTTCCGAAGAAGCGGATGAATGGGAGATGCAATGCGGCGGGGGACCACAATCAGGCGATGATGGAGTTGGGGGCGACGATCTGTCTGCCGAAGGCTCCGTTATGTCTGCATTGTCCTGTGTATGGGATGTGTAGGACGCAGGGAGAACATGTGACACCGCCGCGTGCGGCACAGAAGAGCAGGCCGGTGGCTTATCTGCTGAGTTTGAGGAAGAGCGGCACGATGACCGAGGTGTTGCTGGAGCGGAGGGCGGAGGACGCGAGCCTGATGCCGGGGATGTATGAGTTGCCTCCGCTGTCGCAGGATGCGGTTGAGGGGCGGGAGCCGATGCTGCGGGTGCGGCACTCGATTACGAATACGAACTATTACGTGCAGGTGTTTGGGGCGAATGGGCCGGGGGATCGTGGGCTGCGGCGAGCGGTTCCGGCGGGCAAGGACGACCTGGAGTGGGTTAGAACGAACAGGCTGGGTGGTATGCCGCTGACCGGGCTGGCCCGGAAGGTGCTGCAGCGGCTGGACGTCATGGCGGTGAAGCCGGTGCGGATGCCTGAGGTTTAGGTGGAATGTCGCTATTTCGCTGCCATAATGCCGAGTGGGTTGTGCTTCGCTAAAGCAAATGCAGAGCCACGTCGCGCAGGATT
>Ga0206905_10161_pt1 | contig 17488 bp, 15 predicted proteins | sample Alteio_BWOrgHeat_43_FD_152940 | JGI IMG/M metagenome (GOLD analysis project Ga0206905, IMG submission 152940) | Enriched cells from forest soil in Barre Woods Harvard Forest LTER site, Petersham, Massachusetts, United States -... | ecosystem: Environmental > Terrestrial > Soil > Temperate forest >...
ATCAATGTCGCGGGTGTTTTCTTTGGCCTCTTCGATGGCCTCTTTGGTGATCTCGTGAAAAACCATTCGCTTCACAGGGATTTTTGGATTTAAAAGCTCGAGCAAGTGCCAAGAAATACTTTCTCCTTCGCGATCTTCGTCTGTCGCTAGGATTAACTCATCGGCGTCTTTCATTCTTTCGCGAAGCTGGCTGACAATCTTGGTTTTATTTTTTGGAATGCAATAGATGGGAGCAAAATCTTTATCGACATTGACACCCAAATGAGCCCAAGGTTGCTTCTTAACTTTTTCGGGAATGTCTTTGGCCGACTGAGGAAGATCGCGAACGTGCCCCATGCAAGACTCCACCATATAGTTTTTGCCTAAAAACTTACGGATGGTTTTTGCTTTGGTTGGGGATTCGACTATCACAAGAGCTCGAGAATTTGATTTTGCCACTTTTTCCTTTATCGGTCGGATAAGGTCTTAGACTCACTCTCTATATATATGTGCTGGTTACAGTCTACCCTCAAGTCCCAAAAATGAAGCCTTTAGGGGACCGGCGCAAGCGGAAATTGAGACCTTGTGCGTTACAAAATCCTTGAACGGCCGAGAACTCCGATGAAATTCCAATTTTAAAAAATTTTTGGAGAGCCGCTTTGACAAAGCCGGGATTTGGAGTTTTTAGAAATTTTTGGACAAAAGGTGGGAGCCGAGTCCAAAATGAATCATGAAAAAGTTGGCAAAGTTCAAAAAAACCAAGATTAAAATTCTTTTTACCGACATCGACGACACTTTGACCGACCACGGTGAACTTCGCGCGGAAGCTTACGAAGCCCTTTGGAATCTAAAAGAAAAGGGAATTAAAGTTGTGCCAGTCACCGGAAGGCCTGCAGGTTGGTGTGAAATGATCGCAAGATTCTGGCCCGTCGCTGGCGTCGTGGGAGAAAACGGAGCCTTTTATTTTCGCTATTCGAAAAAGAAAATGATCCGCCACTTTGCTCTCGCCGAGAGCGAGAGACTCAAGTTTAGAAATAGGTTGGATGGAGAAATTAAATATCGGATTTTAAAAGATGTTCCAGGCTGCGCGATTTCTTCGGACCAATTCTGCAGGCTCACGGACCTTGCTGTTGATTTCTGTGAGGACGTTCCCCCTTTAAAGGAGCGCGATGTCGAAAAGATCGTTCAAATTTTTGAGAGCTTTGGGGCCAAGGCCAAGATCAGCTCCATTCACGTGAATGGCTGGTTCGGAGACTACGATAAACTCACCATGTGCAAAGTTTTTGCTAAAACCGAACTCAAAATTGATTTAACTAAGCCTCGCATTCTTAAAGAAGTCGCCTTCGTGGGGGATTCCCCTAACGATGAACCAATGTTTGCTTACTTTCCAAACTCATTCGCCGTGGCAAATATTGGCCGATTTCTAAAGAAGCTAAAATCTCCGCCCCAGTTCTTGGCTCCCTCGAAGGGGGGTCGAGGCTTTTCGGAGATTGTGAACAAAATCCTTTTGACCTAACTCACAGCTCCTGGATAAGATTCACGCCAAACCTTGACTAGGAGTCTAATCTTGAGAAATTCATTCCGACAAATTTGTGTGTCCTCAACAATATTTGCGCTCATTCTCACGGGTGCAGCTTGCGATAAATTGAAAAGCGGCGGTTCACTTAGCACTGATGAACAAAAAATCAGTTATGCCATTGGACAACAGATCGGCCAACAAGTTGCCCAAAACTTTAAATCTCAAAATGTAAAAGTGGATGCTGATGTTTTGGCAAATTCCATCGCCGACGTTATCAAAGGCACCAAATCTCGAATGACCCCTGAAGAGATGCAATCAACTCTTATGAAAATGCGCGAGACGATGATGGCAAAAACCCAAGAGCAAGGAAAAGAAAATAAAGCCAAAGGAGCTGCCTTTCTCGAAGAAAATAAGAAAAAGCCTGGGGTTAAAACTACGGCTTCTGGTCTTCAGTATGAAGTCATCAAAGAAGGAAAAGGAAAATCGCCTAAACCTACAAGCACTGTGAAGGTTCACTATAAAGGCACATTGATCGATGGAACGGAGTTTGATAGCTCCTACCGAAGAAATGAACCTGCCCAATTCCCTGTCAATGGCGTGATCAAAGGCTGGACGGAAGCTCTGCAATTGATGAAGCCAGGTGCAAAATATAAATTAGCTATTCCAAGTGATCTTGCTTACGGCGAAGGCGGAAGACCTGGCATTCCACCAAATTCAGTTTTGGTTTTTGAAGTCGAGCTTATCGAAATCACAAAGTAATCCTGTTGGCGTGAACATTCGTGGAGAGCAACGATCAAAAGCTTAGGTTTTATAACTAAAGACAAGTTCTCTCTTTTTGTTTTTATAAGCTTAGTCATCGTTTTTATTTCGCGAATGTTCATGATCACTCATGCGATGACCCATTGTGATGACATTGGGCCATACGCTGAAATTCTTATTCCTCGAAAAAATTTCTTTACGGTCATGTCCAACGTTCGAAGTTACACTCAGGCGCCGCTCCACTTCGTCCTGATGTTTTTTATTCTTAAATTGGCCCATGACTATGACTCCATCTTATTTTGGATTCGACTTCCGTCTCTCGTCTATTGGTTGATAGGTTTATTTTGTTATTTCTACGTTTTTCAGGAACATTTCGGAAAAAAGCATCGTGGAATCGTCGTCTTTCTTATGACCCTGTCTTTGATTTCTTGGAGAGGACTTGTTGAGAGCTGGCAATCTTATAACTACCCAACACTTTCAATCTTTGTACCTCTATTTTTTCACTTTTTCACAAGCACCTATCAACTTCAACCCGATTGGCTCAAGTCCCCTCACCACTGGAAAAAACTTGGCCTTGGATTTTTGTTAGGGGCAACTCTCTGGATGAATTATGCCACGGCCTTTCTCCTTGGAGCGGGAGCTATGGCCCTTACACTCTGGATTTTTTTATACAGAACAAAAGCTGAGAGAAAGCCTTTATTTAAGGAAGCTTTCTTTGTGGCCCTTGGCTGTTATGTTTCTTTTGAAATGATCTGGAAGTTTTCTTTAAAGTACCAAAACTTTCGAGGAATCCCCGGATGGCCCGGTGCCATTGCGCCGGATGGATTTTTGCCAAAAATCGGTTTTTGGTTTCAAGGTTGGTTTTACATTATAAAAAACGTAACAACGTTTTTGCCTTGGGAAGCCGATGGACCTGCCGTCATATTTTGCGTCGTGATTGCCGTGGGATTTATTCTTCAATATTTTAAACCTATGACTGAGCTTTCAAAAAAATTCTATTTTATGCTCGCAAGTTTTGTAGTGATTTGGACCTATCTTTGTTTTTTTAAGCACTTTCCAATGGCTCCGACCAGGCACACCTATATTTTTCAGTTTCCAGTTCTAATGTTGATCGGATATTCACTCAGTCGCTTCAGCCTGAGTTCTAAGGTTTATTATGTCGCGAGCGCCCTTTGTGTTGCGCTATTTGCTCTTAATTTTCATACTCTTTGTGAAAATATTGAAAATAAAATTGATCCAAAATACCTCCTTCGTCTTGCTGACGAGAACCCTGATGCAACAATGATGGGAATCAACGACACCGTGACCTGGGACACCGTTCTACTCACCGTTGAAAGGCCCGACTTAAAAAATCGATTGCTGCTTGGCGAGTCTTACTGGCGCGAGGTGCTTAATAATCCCTCCATCAATCATCTTATTCTCATTTCTCATCGAAGAGGTCTCGACAAAGCGAACTACGATGATTTAGAAAAGAGTGGCTACCATAAATTTGTGGCACTCAAAGATATCCCTCCCGTAGGGGCGACGGAACTGAGTAGCACTTTCAACGGTGGAAACGGATTTTATGTCTATGACGTTCAACGATAGATTTTGGTCAAGAAAATGATGCGCCAATGGATCAAACAGATCGCTCTTCTCGCACTTTTATTTCTTGTGCTCGATAAATACTGTGACCGTACCCTGCGCATGATATTCAAAGAAGGAGCAAAACTTCAGCCCTCAAATTTTTCAAAACATTTCTCAGAAATAATCACTCCCAATACGGGCGAGGTCTTTGCTCCTCAAGTTACGACAGCTCTGGAAGGACTTCGAGAACTAGGTGCCAAAAACTATCGGATTCATGAATCCTTTTTAAATGATGAAATCCATCCCCAAAACGAACATTATCAACGACTGGTCGAAGGTGCATGGCCCATCGAAATTTTAGAGGCCGATCAACCTTTTGAGATCAAACCTGACAAAGATTTCTATTCTTTATACCATCCAGAAATAGCACCGATACTGAAGCCATCCATTGTCATTTTTAAGCTAGGCTTTTTAAAGCAATACCCAAAGTGTAAGCAGGTTTGGCAGAAAGGAGAGGTGGAGCTTGGCTATTGCGATATTTAGTATCTTCTATGTCAGCATCTTTCTTACTGGCTTTTTGATTTTTCGCTTTTTTTGGCCTACCAATCTCAATTTATCTTGGAAAACATTATTTATAGCAACGAATGTCGGAATGACTTTTTGTCACGGCCTTGTCGTAACTCAAGTGCCGCTGGATTGGACTTTTGAAGCTTTGGTTATTCTTGCCACAACTTCCCTTTTGTTTATGTTCTTAAGCAAACCTCGATTTGAATTTTCTCTTCGAGATCGAAAGGGAGAAATATTATTTGTCTGCATTATGGTCTTACCATTTTTCTTTTTTGCCTTGGCCGAGCCACTCACAGCTTGGGACGCTAGAAGTATTTGGTTCTCTAGAGGCAAACTGCTGTTCTTTGCCAATGGCCTTCACTATCTACCCTACAATTTAGCGTCTCTTAATTTCATGGCCAAAGATTACCCCCTTTTTATGTCCAGTCTCGCCGCCACTCTCATGACCCCCATCCACTGGTGGAATGAGTATTTTCCAAAGATTATTTTGTGGATTTGGATGGCTCAAATTATTTTTGCTTTTTTTGACTTCTGTCGAAAACCTCTAAGCATTGCTATTTGGGTTTCAATTTATTTTTATTTTTGCGGCGAGTATATGTGGAACGGCTACATGGATGCCTATGTCGCTTTTTTCGGTCTCTTTGGCCTGACTTATTTGATGAATCACGTCCAAACAAAGGATCCCTTGGACTTATTCGCAGGCGCCTCATCGCTATTAGTTTCCGCACAAATCAAAAATGAAGGCCCGGTTTTGTCACTTCTGATATTTCTTATCTTTTTTCTTTGGATCTTTAGAAAACGTATTTCCTTGACGGTCAGCTGGGTTCGACTGGGGACTTTCACAGTACTGCTGGGACTACCCATTTTGGCATTTTGGGTTACAAAAAAAATATGGAAGATTGGGAATTATCTCAGTGAGGGCTTTAGTTGGGAACGAACTCTACATCGAGCTACAAATCTCGACGATATTTCTACCCTTTTAAAGGGCATTTTGCTGCCAGACAGGTTTCGATACACTTTTACCTTTCTCTTGTTTGCTTTGGTATACACGTACTTTATAAGAAAAATTTCCGTTGGCGCTGAGATAAAAAAGATCGGACTGGTTGGAATAGTCGCAACGGCCTACATCTTTGTTCTCCTCGTTGTCTTTTTAATAACTCCTCTCAATTTGAAAGATCATGTCGCTTATGCTGATCGGGTTTCATTTCCGATCTATTTTTTTATGATTTTTATTGCTCTTTGGCTCTTAGCTCCACCCACGGAAAATAGGCCCGCAAAGTTACCATAGCCTTTGCGTTATTTTTCAGTTAGTATATAACTCTTCCCATAGGAGTTCTTTAAGATGAAGATCACTTTTGTCCATGCGCCTGAGGACTACTACGATCAAAACTACGGCACCCAATTTGCTCCTCTTTGGGCCTTTTACTTGGCCGCCTACGTTCCTGCTAATTGGGAAGTTGAGGTTGTTGACTGTCGTCTTGAGAAAGCGGCCAATTGCAAAAAAGCTGACGTCTTCGCGTTTTCTGGAATCAATCAAGACTACAATTCGATGTCTAAAGTTCATAAACTCTTAAAAGCTAAATATCCCGAATCTACCTTTATCGTGGGTGGACCCATCACTTGGTCTTTCAAACAAGAAAAGAAAATAGAAACACTCTTCGAATATGATCACGTCTTTGTTTTGGACGGCGAAGAGGCACTCCCACAATTTTTGGCCAGTTATGAAAATGGAACTCATAAAAAATTAGAAAAAGTCATTGAATCGCCCAGGTATCCATTTAGCCAAGCCAAACAAATTAGGTTTGACCTCATTAAGGACAAGGCCTCTCAATATTACGGAGCCATTGTCGAAGCTTCAAGGGGCTGTCCGTTTTTGTGTGAGTTTTGTGACATTCGCGTTCTACCATCGAACAATCAAACAAACGTGAAGAGTATTCCTCTTTTTATCAGTGAAATCGATGCCTACTACAAACTTGGAATCACCAACTTTCAAATTGCCAGCGATAATTTCATTGGAAAAAGCGGTTGGGCCGAGGCCTGTGTCGATGCCCTGATTGAATGGAAAGAAAAAAATAAGGCTCAGATTTCGCTGTTCACTTGGCTGACCATCAATATTTACAAGAACACTGAGCTCATGACAAAAATGAGAAAAGCCGGATTCAGCATTCTCTTTATCGGTATCGAATCAGTGAATAGCAACTCACTTCTTGAAACAGCCAAGGTTCAAAATCTAAATGTTCTCGAAGATGCCGTAAAAATTGTCCATTCCCATGGATTCATTATCGCTCCAGGCCTTATTTTTGGATTTGATTCCGATCCTACAACCATCTTCGATGACACTTTAAAATTTATTGATGAGACCGGTATTGTGGGAGCTGATCCATCTTTTCTGATGGCTTTGGCTGGAACTCCACTTTACGAAAGAATGAGAAAAAGTGGTCGTCTGATCGAAAGAAAAGACGAACGTGGCATCGAAAGAAAAAAAGTTTCTACAAATATTCGGTATTTACAAAACAGTGACTTCCTCGCCCACGGCTTTATGAAGTTTGTGGCTGGTTTTATCGATCCGAAATTCCAACTTCGAAGGCTCAAATCTCACATCGCTCTTGTGATGGAGAAAGGCAATTACATTGCCGTTGGAAAAACCGGTTACGCCAATCCTTGGATCTATTTGAGAAATCAAATAGGAAATTTGGGAAATCTCAAGATGATGATGCAAAGATTATTTTTCTTGGCGAGACCTGACCGACTGTACACAACTTTTTATGGTCTTTACTTGGTCAAGAGGCAGGCTTCAAAATACCCTGATCTCACGACGAGCTATTTTTACTGGCTCTACTCATGGACCAATATGGCTCTTAAATACCAAGGCGTGACTGTGAAGGATTTCGGACTCCACAGCGTGCCTAGCGATTTCAATCGCAGCCAACTTCTCAACCAGGCTGAACTCTCTGAAGAAGTGAGAAGTAAAATGAAAACCGACGGAGTCAAAGTCGACATCCAAACTTCTTACACCAAGAAAGCCATGGAAAAATTGGTCGCCGAAGGGAAATGATCTCGAACAGGCGCCAGTGTCTTTTCTCTGGCGATGGTTCGAACACTCTTTCTAGCAGAACCGTCGTCGAAGAATTTCGGAGCTCTTACGACCTCCTTCCCTCCGCCGGTACTTACGATAGCGAAGCTATCGTAAGTTCTAGGGGAATACAAAAAACCAGCCAGTTTCTCATCTTCTCGTCTTCTCTTAAACGAACTTACGATAGCGAAGCTATCGTAAGTAAACGCGGGACCACAAAAGTTCGCCTGAAAACCGCATTAACTTTCCCGCGTTCTCTGGGAAATATTAACTTTTAACTCGATGTCGCCAGAAAAAAGAACCGGTTACCTAAAGCCAATTAGGACCCGAGGTGCGGTACTTTTCGGGGAGTTGGCTGGTGAAGCGGTCGCTGTCTTTTATAAATAAATTGAAATAGAGGATGTGCCAGAGAGCGGCGACTCCGTCCTTCCAGGAGATTTTCTTTCCTTCCATATAATTTCTCGGAAAGTAGTTCACCGGAATTTCATGGACTCGCACACGAAGTCTTGCCAGGTGGGAAGTCACTTCGACTTCAAAACCAAAGCGTGGACTGTGAAGAACTAAATTTTTAATGATTTCAGATCTGCAAGCTTTGTAGCAGGTCTCCATATCGGTGAGGTAGAGACCGCTCAGAAGGTTACTGAGCAGAGTCAAAAGTCTATTGATAAAATAGTGGTAGGTTCGGTGGACTTGGGTTCCGCTTTTTTTAAAACGACTTCCATACACCACGTCAGCTTTTCCTTCCAAGATAGGGTGGATCAACATCGGAATCTCTCTCGGATCGTATTCAAAGTCAGCATCCTGAACGATCGAAATTTGTCCGGCGGCCAGTTCAATGGCTCTATGAACTGCAGCACCTTTGCCAAAATTTTGGGGTTGCCTCTCTGTCTTATAAGAAATTTGTTTTTCACTAAGTCTTGTTTGATTTTTACTTAGCCATGAGACAAGAATTTCGTAGGATTTGTCTCGAGAAAAATCGTCGACAAAAATCCATTCACAGGGAACGGTCCAAGAAATATTTAATAGATTCTCACAAAACTTTTCAATATTTCTCTCTTCATTATAAATAGGAATAAGAAGAGAAAGGGACTTTTCCATTTATTTCTTTAGCTGACTCTTAAGAGAGGCAAGCGAAGCAAATGGATTGTTGAGCGGAGGTGCTCGCGGTGTCGGTGTTGGGCGAGGTCGATTTTGCCGTCGATTCTGCACATCCATTTCTTTAGCTTTAGCCCTTGCCTCAAGTTCAGCTTTCGGTGTGGGAGTCGGACGAACTCGAGGCTTCGGAGCAGGTCGTTCTCGTTCCACGGGAGCCGCTTTTTCAGTGAGTCTCATCGTGAGCGAAATCTGATTTTTATCTAGATTCACGCCCAACACTTTAACGGTTACAAAATCACCGGGATGGACAACTTTTTGAGGATCATCGACAAATTGATCGGCGAGACCTGAGATGTGGACAAGTCCATCTTGATGAACGCCGATATCCACGAATGCACCGAAATTAGTGACGTTGGTGATGACTCCTGGACAAATCATTCCTTCTTTTAAGTCTGCAATTTTTGAAATATCATCACGGAAAGAAAAGGCTTTGAAGGGATCACGAGGATCACGTCCCGGAGCCTCAAGCTCTTTAACAATATCGTCGAAGGTGTATTCCCCAACAAGTTCGACCCATTTTTGTCGACGATCTAGAATTTTTTTTGCGCCCTCACCCATAAGACTTGAAATATTAACTCCCAAGTCTTGGGCCATATCTCGCACAACAGGGTAGCGTTCAGGATGAATGCCTGTGCGATCAAGAGGGTTTTGACTCTGGGGAACCCGCAAAAATCCGGCGGCTTGTTCAAAAGCTTTGGTCGAAAAATGAGGAACCTTTGTCAGAACATCGCGATTTGTGAACAGTCCGTGATCTTTTCTATAGGTCACAATATTTTTTGCAAGTGCCGGACCAATTCCGGAAATATATTTCAGAAGATATTCAGAAGCGGTATTGATGTCGACTCCGACTTTGTTCACGCAAGATTCAACCACAAAATCCAGACTCTTTTTAAGAAGTGTCTGCGAAACGTCGTGCTGATACTGCCCAACACCGATACTTTTCGGATCGACTTTGACCAATTCAGCAAGAGGATCTTGGAGTCTTCTCGCAATGGAGATTGCTCCCCGAACCGTGAGGTCGAGTTCTGGGAATTCTTCTCTTGCAACATCTGAAGCAGAATAAACACTGGCCCCTGATTCGCTCACCATAACAACCGGAGTCGTAGCTCCAAGGGCGCTGACCACTTTTCTGAAAAGCGCAAAAGTCTCACGTCCAGCGGTTCCGTTACCAACTGCAATGGCATCAATTCTCGTCACCAGTTCTTTTAAAAGTTCACTGGCCTTTTTTTCAGCTGAGTCATCTAAAATATTTAGAATCGTGCTGGTGATATAAGTCCCTGAATTGTCCACAAGAGCTAGTTTGCAACCGGTTTTGAGACCAGGATCCACCCCGAGCACCCACTTTGCTCCAAAGGGCGATGAAAGAAGAATACGTCTGACGTTTTCAGAAAACACAGTGACCGCGTGGCGATCAGCATCTTCCTTAAGAGCCGCATGGAGTTCATTGCTGATCGAAGGCATGACGTGCTGACTGAGTGCTGTACTCGCACACTGGCCCAGAAATTCAGTGGCCTGACATTGAACCGAACAAGCTGCTAAAATAAACTGTTTCTCAATAGCAGCGGTGTCACCTTCGATAGAGACCGTCAGCTCGCCCTCCTGCCATCCTCTTCGCATAGCGAGGTAGCGATGGGAAGACTTAGCGAGTTTAAGACTCGCGACTTTTTCTTGAAAGTCGGCATACATTTCATATTTGGAGTGGGCTTTGAAAGTTTTTGTTTTTTTGGAAATGATCCGACCATTTTCGAAGAGTTCTCGCCGAACAAAGGCACGGAGCTCAGAATTATTATGTATCTTCTCGACCAAAATATCTTGGGCACCTTTAAGGGCAAGGTCATAGGTCACAATTCCACCGGGCACGTTCAAGAAACTTTTTGCCTTCACTTCAATGGGTGTCGAGTCTTTGATCTGGCCGTGACCCAAGTCCCAGAGCCATTGCCCGAGAGGTTCCAAACCATTTTCACGAGCTACCGTCGCCTTGGTTTTCTTTTTCTTTTTGAATGGACGATAGATCTCTTCAAGCTCTGTCAGATCCAATGAAGCTAAAATTCGGTGTTGGAGGTCCTCAGTGAGCTGGCCCTGTTTATGGATTTCTTTCACCAAAAACTCTTGTCTGGTGATCACTTCTTCGTACTGGGAGCTGAAATCAATAATCTCACGAATCTGCACTTCGTCGAGATTTCCCGTTTTTTCTTTTCGATAACGAGCCAGAAAAGGGACAGTTGCTCCCTCTTTGACCAGTTCGATGACGACCTGAACAGATTTAAAAGGAACTTTGCCATAGACCTTCGAGAAATAATTTTGAAGACTGATGGGTTTCAAATTTGCTGGTGAGGTTGACGAAGAAGTTTCTTTTTCCATCTGTTCTACGATTTTTTCTTACAATCTAAAATTTGTAGTGTGTAACGCATTCTGTTACCTTACTTTGCTTGCCCTGTTAAAGTCTTCTTCCCTCGAGAAAGAGGTTATTGGTACCCAATAATTTTCCGTCTGGCAACCTCGAGAATGCCCTTCTTTACATTAGAATCAAATTGAACTAAAAGAAGTGTTCATGGCAAGAGACGATTTAGCACAGATGGATGGAAAGATTGTGGATGCGAGCGCAGGCGGCCTCTACAAAGTCGAATTGGACAACAAAGTTGTTATCACGGCAAAACTGTGCGGAAAAATGCGTAGATTCAATATTAGGGTGCTGGTCGGTGACAGAGTCACAGTCGGAGTCTCCCCCTACGACCCATCACATGGGTTGATCATGTTTAGACACAAATAGGTCCATTGAAAAAGTCCAACTAGGTATTCGCTTTTTCGGCTAGCCAGCGTAGTTAGTGATGAGAACTTTGAGCCCGTCTTTGAACACGACTTCAATACGGTTGTTGTGGCTCTTGAGTACAAATCCCCACCCGAGCACCTTATGCTGAATGGCGGTTTTCGGTTCAAAAGTGGAACTCATCGAGTAAGGAACTGCCTTTTGGCTCTTGTGAATATTGTAGAGCTGCAACCACTGCTCGTCGGCTTTATCGTCTACTGGCAGAGCCGCGGCCTCGGTTTTCTTGGAGATCTTTGGTGCCTTTTCTTTCTTTGGCTCTACCACTTTAGTTTCTTCAGATTTTTTAGGTGGCACCTTTGCGATAGGAGGCATTTTCGCAGCAGATTTCTGTAATTTCTGAGGAACCACAACAGCCTTAGTCGCCGTTTTTAAAACTGCCTTGGCGGCCTTCGCTGGGGCCTTTGCCGGTTTTTTAATAGGTTTTTTCTTTGCAGCCATATCGCTTCTGGAGTCCCACAAATAGAATGATTTATCAAGAGTGACGATTTCAGATCTCGCGATGCGTAAATAATTGCTCAGAAATTTTGTAACCTGTAGCAATCAGTGATGAACCTTTCAAAAACACAATTTAAGTGTCGTGCTCTTCTTGATAGGTTCCCCCAGATTCTTCAAAAATTTCAGGGTGACGACGACCAGAATTTTTCAGAAATCTCCGAATGGAACTCTGCCACTCCTAAATCGCTGATTTTTGTCTCTAAAGCAGAAGAATTTTCTCAAGCTGTCAAAGGACCCGCTGCCGTTATTGTGACCCATCCCTCTTTCGTTTTAGAAAAACAAACTGGATCCTCTTACATCTTAGTCACAACAAATGTTGGGCTTGCGCAAGCCCTCGTGACCGAGTCTTTTTTTGGCCGCTATCCCCCCCAAGACAAATGGACTCCCGGAGTTCATCCGTCTGCGGTCGTAGCAGCCACAGCTCGTCTTGGTGAAAATGTTTTCATTGGACCCAACGCAGTCGTTGGAGAAGGCGTCGTCATCGGAAATCACACCTACATTGGCGCTAGCAGTGTCATTGAAGACAACGCTCAAATCGGAAGTCACTCGCGCCTTTGGCCCCAGGTTTTCATTGGCTACGCCTGCGTACTTGGAAATCACTGTGTGGTCCATCCCCATTCAACTATTGGCAGTGAGGGATATGGATTCTCTCACGATGAAAAAGGCCAGCACCACCGAATTCCTCAACTTGGAAACGTCGTCCTCGGGAATCAGGTCGAAATTGGCGCCAACTGCACCATTGATCGAGCTGCCTTTAAAAGTACAATCATTGGAGACGGAACAAAAGTTGATGATATCGTTCACATCGCGCACAATTGCACGATTGGAAAAAACTGTATCATCACCAGCGGTTTCACAATGGGTGGTTCTTCTCATCTGGGCGATCATATTGTCGTCGGTGGTAATGTTACGGTCACGGACCACGTGCGAATCGCAAGCAATGTTCGCCTCGCCGGCCTCTCTGGAGTTTCGAAAAGCATCACTGAGTCCGGAGACTACGGCGGATATCCCTTACAGAAAATTAAAGATCATTTGAAGACAGTCGCGTCTCTTGCAAAATTGCCCGAACTTCGCCGAAGACTTACCGATCTCGAATCTGGACGCTCATGAGTTTTTACATCACAACTCCAATTTATTATGTCAACGACATTCCCCACATCGGACATGCCTACACCACGATTGTGGCCGACGTCCTCACTCGCTATCACAAACTTTTTGGAGAAGAATCCTTTATGCTCACCGGGACGGATGAGCACGGTCAAAAAGTTCAAGCCAAAGCGAAAGAGTTCGATAAAGACCCTAAAGCCTTTGTGGATGAAATTGTTTTAAGATTTATTGATGCCTGGAAAGGCCTCGATATCCAATATGACATTTTTATGCGAACCACTTTTGACTATCACATCTTGGGTGTTCAAAAAGCGCTTCAAAAGATTTTTGACCAAGGCGATATCTACGAAAAGACTTACGACGGCTGGTACTGTGTCAGCGACGAAATTTTCTACACGGAAAAAGACGTGGTCGAAGGCAAATGTCCCAATGGACATGCTCTCCAAAAAATTTCGGAGAAAAATTATTTCTTCAAAATGTCCAAATATCAGCAACAGCTTATTGAACACATCGAAAAAAATCCTGACTTTATCCGTCCCGACTATCGAAAAAATGAAGTTCTAGGTTTTTTAAAAAAACCTCTGGAAGATCTTTGCATCAGTCGGCCAAAATCTCGTCTCAGTTGGGGAATTGAATTGCCCTTTGATAAGGACTACGTAACTTATGTTTGGTTTGATGCTCTCATGAACTACTGCACAGCCGTGGGTTATGGAGATTCCAAGCGGGAAAAAGAATTTTCAAAACGTTGGCCAAATGTGATTCATTTGATTGGTAAAGACATTCTTACAACTCACGCTATTTACTGGCCCACGATTCTTATGGGGCTCGGTTTGAGTCTTCCAAAAATGATTTTTGCTCATGGCTGGTGGCTCACTGGCGAAAATGAAAAAATGAGCAAGTCTCAAGGGAAGGTCGTGAGGCCTCTCGATCTGAAAGACGTCGTTGGTGTTGATGGTCTTCGATATTTTCTAACCCGTGATATTTTTCTGGGTAACGACGCCCAGTTTTCTCAAGATCTGGTGATCGCCAGAGTCAATTCGGAACTCGCAAATAATTTGGGAAATTTACAAAGTCGTGCCACCAACCTTATTGATAAATTTTTCGGTGGAAAAATACCACCTCCAACAAAAATTTCCACACTGAAAGATCCAACGGAAGCAGCGGCAGAATTACTCAAGAGTTCCATTCTAAGCTTTTCTCCTAATGTGGCCGTCGGTCATGTGGTCGACCTTCTTAACCACGCCAATAAATATTTAGAAGAAAAAGCACCTTGGAAGACAGCCAAGACGGATCTCTCGGCCGCTGGTGATGTCCTCTACGACGCTCTTGAGGTACTGAGGATTTCAGGAATTCTACTACATCCCGTGATGCCGACTAAAATGACAGAGCTTCTTCGTCGAATTGGGTGGTCCAAGACTCCGAATTTTGAAGATGCAAAAAAATGGGGCATGCTCCAAGAGGGAACGGCCGTTACAAAGGGCGATCCGCTGTTTCCTCGAGTGGAAACAAAAAATACTTAGATGAAAGAAAAGTGTAGGCTTTTTTTACGGGCCTCAAGCGATTTCATGCTTTGGGCAAGCGGAAGCGTGCAAGACATCACAGTGCGCTGATTTTTTTTTGCCACGACACTAAAACTTGAACTGTGATCAATCATCATCCGACAACCGATTCCGGCTCCAGCATGTCCCATATTCATATTGAAGGTTTTTGAGTCACCGTAGTTTTTTTGCAGTCGTTTGATAAATTCCTCAAGCTGAATCGAGCCGTAGAGGTCTGTGCACCCGATCATCAAACAGTCTTTTGCAACCGTCAAAAACACCTCGGCACACTTATTGGGAGCGAGTTGAACTATCTCCGTTCTCTTCATGTGAGCGTAGATATGTTGTTCCTCGGAATCTGTAGGAGCATTGAAGAACGCGTTGGTGATCAACTCGTCGGCCATTAAGGCCAAAGAATCTCGAATGGAGCTGATCGATACCAAATTCTCAGCAAATTTTAATAGCTTCTCGACAACATCTCGCTTTTCTTTGGAACAACTGATGGCCATCTTAAAATACCGAGATTCTTTCTGTGGTCCAAGCGTGCATTCGGAGGGGTGAAACAGATACTTTTCGGGGTCCGTAATAATTTTGATGGAAGTCGCCATCTGTTTGTTAAAGTTTTCGTCGACCTGGACGACGTGACTGACATTCGTAGAAGCAATAAAATCGATGGCATCTTTAGTTTCTGTATTTTTACATATGGCAATGGTTTTGGCCGGCAAGATCCCTTCAGGAAGCGTCTCGGTCATGTCAATGACGGAAATTTCATCATTGCCACCAGCTGCTGCGTCGGTAACAAAAAGGTTTTTATATTTGTTTGCGCCACCGTACCACTTCATAAAGCTCAAGACCTTTTGGTTTTGGACTTAGATAGGCTAGCCGAATAGACAATCGATTTATTCCGTCCCGAATTTTTTGCCTCATAAAGCGCCTTATCGGCAAAATTGATAAGATCTTCAGTGGATTCTCCTTGCTGAGGATAGGTCGAAATACCAAGACTTATTGTCGATTTTAGTTTTTTGTCATTGATCTGAAAAACCTCAGCCTCGACTTTCTCTCTCAATCTCTCGGCAAACTTCTGGGCATTCTCGACAGGGGTGTTTGGCAAAATAACCACAAACTCTTCACCGCCGTAACGAGCCGGAATGTCGTACTTTCGACAACTGGCTTTCATAATTTCGGCGATCTTTTTTAAGACGATGTCACCCGCGGGATGGCCATAAGTGTCGTTCACTGTTTTGAAGTGATCGACATCGGCAATTAAAAAACTGAGTGGCTGGTTAAATCTTTTCGACTTATCAAACTCACTCTCGAGACGGGATAAAAAATATCTTTTGTTAAAGAGCATGGTCATTTCATCAGTGATCGAGCGCTCAAAAAACTTAATGCTCTCAATCGTGATTGAAATTTGATAAGCAATGGTTCGAAACAATGACACATCTTCTGGAAGAGGAACCGTTTCGCTAGATTCAAAACCCACGTGAATCGCACCGCGTTCAATCTTCTTGGTCTGCAAAGGACCACTAATGACATGCCTGAGTTGTTTGAGATTCAATCGTTTTTTATAAAATTCGTCGAGCCCGGGTTGAAAACGAATGTCGAGAAGACCGTTTTTCACAAACTCTTCTTGGTATTGCATTTCGTCAGAAGCTATTCTCACCAATGTCTTTTCGAAAGCCACGGTGGGAGCTTTTTTGTAAATGTGAAAGGCAAATGTGTTGGGTGTCTCATCCCGAAGCATAACAATGGCGATGTTACAAAAGTTAAATGAGAATAACTTTTTGATGACCTCTTCGATAATCGAATCCTCGTCTATGAATTCGCTTAAGATTTTAAAAATATCGAGAACCAGAGATATTTCAAAAATCTTTCTATCCAACTCGGTGTTCTTTTTGCTTAAGTTAGAAAGAGTGCCCTCAAGTTTCTCGATAACTTCTTCTTTTTGCCTAAGCTCTTTTTTATATTTTTCTTGGAGACGCTGCTCGAGCGTCACGTCCTTGATGAAAACCAATATTTTTTTTGCATCGTTAACCCATACCGGTTGAAAACACACCTGAACAGTCGCGAGACTTCCGGTGTTCGATGCAATGCTCACTTCGGTGTAGGGACTCGCCTCCGTCAGTTGCCCAAGGTGTTCTTCAGACAATACACTCGGTGAATCAAATTGAAGAATTTCGCTAATGTTCTTCTTTTTTCTAAGCTGCCGCAAAGGTATTTGAGTCAATGCCGAAAGGGCCTCGTTGCAATAAATGAGATCCCCATTTGTCTCAATGATCACAGTGCTGTCCATCAGATTGTCAAATATAGTTGGCTGAATGTTCTGATTCATCAGTTCAGATTATAGCTTTTCGAGCCTCTGACAGTCGATAGTTTAAATTTCTACGTTGTCTTGAATTAAGGCCAAAGTCGGGGCAAAAATTTTGAATGAAATCTGGGGTAAGTCGGACTATGATATTTGGAGGAGGCCGATTTGAATCCGATGAAGATTGCCAAAACGGAAAAGGGCGGAGTGCTGTCGATACGGCTGTCCGGATCCATTGACGAAGACTTCACGCTTTCGGAGAAGGATTTTGGCAGCAGTAAAAACATAGCCCTTGATGTTGGAGGGATCGATCTTATCAATTCCTGTGGCTGCCGCGAGTGGATCAAACTCATGAAAACCGTAAAGCCTGGAGTTTCTCTCAGCTTCGCCAACTGCCCTAAAATTTTTATTGATCAGGTCAATTTGCTAAAAGATTTTATTCCACCAAGCGGTGCTATCGAGTCCTTCAATGTCCCCTATTTTTGCGAGTCCTGTTCTAAAATAACCCTGCAGAAATACAGCGTTTCACAACTCGCCAATGGTCCTAAGGATGTGTCAGAAAATATGACATGTTCTCATTGCGGCAAACAGTCAGAAC
>Ga0206905_10163_pt1 | contig 17372 bp, 14 predicted proteins | sample Alteio_BWOrgHeat_43_FD_152940 | JGI IMG/M metagenome (GOLD analysis project Ga0206905, IMG submission 152940) | Enriched cells from forest soil in Barre Woods Harvard Forest LTER site, Petersham, Massachusetts, United States -... | ecosystem: Environmental > Terrestrial > Soil > Temperate forest >...
GTCGCGATGAGACTGCGCCATGAATGGGGCACCCAGTTTTTTGTTAGGAGATGGTTGTTAGTTGGGGGATGAGGGCGGTTAGGAGGTTGGTGAACTGGCCTTCGATTCGGCGGCCTATCTCCATGACTTCTTCGTGATTGATGGATTCGTCGAGGACTCCGGCGGCCATGTTGGTGACGACGGAGAGGCCGAGGACTTCGATGCCCATGTGGCGGGCGATGATGACTTCGTGGACGGTGGACATGCCTACGAGGTCTGCGCCGAGGGTGCGGAAGGCGCGGATCTCGGCGGGGGTTTCGTAGCTGGGGCCGAGGACGGCGAGGTAGACGCCTTCGTTGAGGGTCCAGTTTTGTTTTGTTGCTTCGGCTATGGCTAGTTTGCGCAGGGCGGGGGAGTAGGCCGTGGACATGTCGAAGAAGCGCTGGCCGGTGGAGGGGAGGATGGCGAAGCGAGGCTCGTTGGGACCCAAGGCGGCGTTGGTTCCGGTGAGGTTGATGTGGTCAGAGATGGCTACGATGGCTCCCTGGCCGTAGCGGGTATTGATGCCGCCGGCGGCGTTGGTGACGATCAGCTGGCGGACGCCGAGGAGACCCAGGACGCGGGTGGGGAAGGTGACCTGGGCCATTGGGTAGCCCTCGTAGGCGTGGACGCGGCCCTGCATGACGGCGAGGGGGGTTCCGGCGATGGTGCCGAGAACTAGTTTTCCGGAGTGGCCTGCGACGGTGGATTGAGGGAAGTGGGGGATTTCGGCGTAGGGGATGGTGGTGGCGTTCTCTACTTGGGAGGCGAAGTTGCCGAGGCCGGAGCCGAGGATGATGGCTAACTTGGGCTGGATGATTGTCTTGCTGCGGATGTAGTCCGCGGCGGACTGGGCCTGCGTATAGAGATCACTCATTCTGTCGTCCTGCGCTCCTGTGCTTTGAGGAGGTATCGCCCTCCCCATCTTAACTGTGCAAAGTATTCAAAGTAGGTGGTTTAGGCTCGTACTTATGCTGCGACTGAGGTTGTAGCCTGCTTAGTCTGCGTAAGAAAACCTTCTATTAACAGTCTAGCTAGTTGGTTGGGGTGATTTTGCAGGTTTTGGGGATTTATTTTGTTGCTCGAATTGGCTGGATTGGCGCGGGCTTTGATGATGGATGAGGGTGGTTTTGCACGGTTTGGGGCTTGACAGGATTTTGAGTGATGGCGTGCGTCAGGGCTAAAGCTTTGTGCTCCGACCTAGCGACAAGGATTTTTCCCGAGGCTTGCCCCTTGCGATTTACTCTGCGCGTAGGGCCGTTACAGGATCGATGGATGCGGCTCTTTGTGCTGGGATGATGCTGGCGACGAGAGCGCAGAGTCCGAGGGCGAGGATGGATTCGGCTAGGACGAAGGGGTCCCAGCCTTTGACCTGATAGAGTTGGGCGGCGATTAAGCGGGAGCAGCCGATTGAGATTGGGATGCCGATCAGCAGGCCTATGAGGATTTGCAGGAAGGCTCCGCGCAGAACCAGTCGAATAACGTTGATTCGGTTTGCGCCGAGAGCCATGCGGACGCCGATCTCGCTGGTGCGACGCTCGACGGTGTAGGCGGTTACGCCATAGAGGCCGACGGCGGAGAGAATTAGGGCGAGGATGCCGAAGAGTCCGGTCATCTGGGCGACGGTACGCTGCTGCTCCAGCCTGTTGGCAACCTGGTCCTGCATGGGGTGAATGCTGAGGACGGTTAGATCCGGATCTACTTCAGAGACGACGCGGCGGATCTCCGGCTCCAGTCCGCTCATGCTGCCGTGCAGTTGCAGAACGACACTTTCGATGAGGTGAGTGCGGTCGTCGATCATCTGCATCATGGGCGTGGTGTAATGCACGTGCTGGGCCAGAGGCACGAAGAAGAGTGGTGGTCTCCAGTGGCCGCTGGGGTCGGTGTAGTTTGCTTCGCGGACTATGCCGACGATCTGGAAGGTGTGGCTGTATTGCGGTTCGTTTAGACCGAAGTACGAACCGAGGGGTTCTTCGCCTTTCTTGAAAAACCGGCGCACGAAGGCTTCGTCGACTACGGCGACGTTTTGTGTTGTAGCGGTGTCCTGTTCTGTGATGCTGCGGCCGCGCAGAATTTGCTGGCCCATGGTTTCGAGATATCCAGGGCTGACGTGGTCCCAGGAAGAGCCACGGTCTTCAGTTACATTGGGGACGCCCTGGCCTTCGCGGATGATCATCTCGCCCCAGTTATCTGTAAAGGGAGAGTAGAGAGCTAGAGCGGCGCGCTGCACGCCGGGGAGGCGGGACAGGCGTTCCTGCAGCTCACGGTACATGGCATCGAGCTTCTCTGGGGAGTAGCTAGAAAAGGGTGCATTCACGCCGATGTTGACGCGATGGTCGGTTTCAAAGCCGAGGTTCTGGCGTTCCATTTTCTGCAGGCTGCGTGTCAATAGTCCCGCTCCTGCGAGCAGGACTATTGAGAGTGTCGCTTGTACGACCACCAGAGCTTTCTGTGGAAAGGATGACTTGTCGCGAGTGCTGCGACTGGCTCCGCGCAGCGCTTCGGCTGGATTTGTGTGTGAGGCAAGCCATGCAGGTGCGGTGCCGAAAAGGATTCCGGTTAGAAGCGATAGGCCAAAGGCGAAGGCGAGAATTGGCAGCGAAGGTGTGGCATCGATGGGGACGAAGTGCGCGCTGTGAAAGGCGAGCGCGACGACGAGCTTGACTCCAAGATAGGCAATGACCATGCCCGCCAGACCGCCTAGAAGCGAGAGGACGATGCTTTCCGTGAGGGATTGGCGGATGAGGCGTCGTCTTGAAGCTCCAAGCGCGAGGCGTAAGGAAGTTTGCATGCGCCGCGCGGTTCCACGTGCCATCAGCAGATTTGCGATGTTGGCGCAGGCGATGAGCAAGACCAGGCAACAGACGACGAGAAGAATTCGCAGACTGTCTTTGTAATCTTCCTTCATCGCTCCGACGCCAGCACCAGCGGGGATGACCTTGATAATTTGCTTGGGTGCGAGGGCCTTAATCTGCGGGAGGTAAGACTTTAACTCGCCGGCTACAAAATCTGTTACCAGCCATTGACGCAAGATTTCCGTGAAGCGCGCGGAGAGTCCGTCTGTTGTGGCTCCGGGTCGCAGACGGCCGATTACGCGGACCCATGCATTTGTTTGTTTCATGAGGATGGTGTTCTTGCCCATGAGCATGGGCTCCTGTTGTATCGGCATCCATAGTTGCGGCGGGTCGCTGCGCAGGGTTTCGCCGTAGAAGCCGGGAGGGGCGATGCCAATGATGGTAAAGGGCGAGCCGTTGACGATGAAGCTTGTGCCGATGATTTTGGGATCTGCACCATACTCCTGTTGCCACGCACGATAGCTAAGCATGGCTGCGGGCGGAGCGGAGGGTTTGTCGTCGGCGGGTGACAATGCTCTACCTGCGAAAGCCTGGATGCCGAAGGTCGCGAAGTAGTTTCCGGTGACGAATTCGCCGCGCAGAGGCTTGGTCTGGTGATCGGTTTCGCTGCGCCGAACGCTGTATTGCCAACCTCCTGCCTGAAAGGCTGCCAGGTGCTCGAATTCGGGAGCGGCATCTTTAAATCGCAGGTACAGCGGGTATGAATACATACCCCAGTTGGTCTGAGGTGCGCCTTGTATGCAGCAATCGTTGCCATCGCCGATGCGGTAGAGGCTGGATGGATCGGCCACGGGCAGCGACTTGAGCATTACCGAGTGGATGAGCGAAAAGATGGCCGTTGTTGCGCCGATGCCAAGAGCCAGCGTGAGCATGGCGGTGAGGGTGAAGACAGGCGATAGCCGCATCTGTCTCAGGGCGTATGCGATGTCCTGGCGCAGAGTTTGCATAGGGGCCTCTGGCGAGAGAATACGGCTGAGTGGGGGCGGATGTTCCCCGGAATTCTCGGGACGTGTCTAGAATTATGGCGAATAATGCGAGGTCCGCATTATCCGCTCAGAACAACAAAGACGAATGGGGGGTTTAGGTCTCTAGTTTTTTGGGCCGTCCTCCTGGGGGACTTCCTGACCTTCGCCGGGGAAGGGCCATTTGCGTTCGAGGGGCTGCTGGGCTTCTCGGGTGGCTTTGGGGACGTTGGAGATTCTTAGGTTTTCGAGGAAGTGGGCGCCTAGCTTGCCGGCGGTGGCGAGGTCGATGTCCCCGTCGTGGTCGAGGTCTTCGGCGATGATCTGAGTGCCGATGCTGGCTGTGCCGTTCATGGAGATGGGGATGCGGGTGAAGGTGGCGGTTTTGCGGTTTATCTTGTAGGCGTAGATGACGATGGGGTCGTAGGAACCGGGGTCGTTGCCGGAGTGGCCGCGATAACGCTTGCCGGTGATGAGTTCGGGTTGGCCATCGCCGTCGATGTCGGCTAGTTTGAGGGCGTGGGATTGGGAGAAGGACTCGTCGATGGCGTGTCGAGTGAATTTATGGTCGGCGGTTTGCTCGAGCCAATAGAGGCCGTAGCTGTGGCCCTGACCGTAGATGATGTCGGTGCGGCCGTCGTTGTTGACGTCGTAGGCGAGGATGGGGAAGCCGGCGTCGCCGAGGTGCCAGTCGGGATGCCACTCCCACTTGTCGTTGTTGGCGTCGACGTTCTGGAACCAACCGTAGGGGGTGAGGATGTCGGGTTTGCCGTCGCCGTTGACGTCGCCTACACCGATGCCGTGGCCGTCTTCGTCTTTGCCTCCGACGTGATGGACGCGAGGCTGGGCGCCAGAGAAGTCGACCCATAGGATGCCAGAGTGGTTGTAGTGGGCGAGTGCGATGTCGGGCTTGCCATCGCCGTTGATGTCGGCCATGACGCCGCCCTCGGTGTCGTAGCTGTCGGTGATGAAGTGCCGCTGCCACATGGCTGTGGCGGAGGTGGCTTTGCCGGGGTTCTCGTACCACCAGAGGCCGTTGGAGATCCAGCCGGTGGTGACGACGTCAGGGTTGCCGTCGTGATTGACGTCGATGGTCCATTCACCGCAGTCGGAGACGAACTCGTTGTGGGTGCCTACGGTGCGGTATTGGTGTTGCTTCCAATCGCCGCCTTGTGCGCCGGGGTTTTCGTACCAGTAGGCTCCGCTGAGGATGTCGAGGAAGCCGTCGTTGTTCATGTCGAGGGTGGTGATGCCTTCGGCGTGGTCGTTGCCCAGACGGTGGGCGATGAAGGTGGGTTGCATGATGCCTTCGGGGCCAGGCCCGGGTGCGGGCATGCGGAACTCGGTGGCGTGGGCGGGGTCCTGTGCGTGGGCGATGGTGGCGAGGCAGAGGAGGATGAGGGCGGGGATGATAGGGCGCATTGGGGCCTCAGTTTGGTAAGAAACAGAATCACAGCTTTGAGCGAACCGCAGGTCCTTCGACGGCGCCTGTCGCGATAAGACAGCGAGAGGCTTCGCTCAGGATGACGACTTCTAAATGTTCTAGGTGACTTTCATGGCGTTGGGATCCCATTTGATGACCGAGCCTTTTTCAAGGCTGAGGTTGCTGAGTAGAGCGGCTCCGGCGGCTCGGAAGCCGAAGGTGGCGTCTTCAACTACGGGTTTGCGAGAGCGGACCGAGGCGAAGAAGTTGTGGAAGTGGTCGTAGCTGTCGCTGTAACCCTTTGGTGCGACGAACTTCTGGACTCCGAGGTAGGGTGGGCCGGAGGGCGGTGGGTCGAGGGGGAATTTTTTGCGGTACTGCTCGAGGTATTGGCGCTGCATTTCGGCAGTGAAGGTGCTGACGGTGTAGCCGGGCTCTTTTTCGAGTGGGGTGCGGTTGACGGTGACGGAGTTGCCGGCGATCTCCATGGTGCCTTCGGAGCCGGTGAAGAGGAAGCCTTCGCTCTCTTCGCCGCCGTTGACGAAGTTGACGCGGAGGCTGAGGTTGAAGCCTTCGGGGTAGTCGAAGAGTGCGAGCAGGACATCGGGGGCGTCGCGGCCGTCTTTCCAGAAGCGCAGACCGCCGGTGGCCATGGCGTGGGTGGGGCCGCTGGAGCCGGTGATGAAGTGCGTGCCGCTGAAGAGGTGGACGAAGAGATCGCCGGCGACTCCGCTGCCGTAGGCTTTCCATTTGCGCCACTGGAAGAAGTGCTCGGCGTTCCAGGGGATTTTGGGGGCGGTGCCGAGGAAGCGGGGCCAGTCGCAGGTTTCGGTGCTGGCGTCGAGAGGGATGGAGTAGTTCCAGGCGCCGATGGAGGAGTTGCGATCCCAATGGGCGGAGACCATGTTGAGTTTGCCGATGGCTCCGGCGGCCAGGAGCTCTTTGGCTTTGGCGTAGATGATGGAGCTGACGCGCTGACTGCCGACCTGGAGAATTTTATTCGTGGAGCGAGCGGCGGCGATGATCTCCGGGCCGTCGGCGTAGACGTGGATCATGGGTTTTTCGAGGTAGACGTCTTTGCCTGCGTGCAAGGCGTCGACGGCGGCCTGTTTATGCCAGTGATCAGGCGTGGCGATGATGACGGCGTCGATGTCTTTGCGGGCGAGGATCTCTTTGTAGTCGCGGGTGGTGAAGAGGTCGTTACCCCAGAGCTCTTTGGTGCGGGCGAGGCGGCCGTCGTAGCAGTCGGCAACGGCAACGAGTTTGACGCCGGGGACTCGGAGGGCGGTGGCGGTGTCGCCCTGGCCCTGGATGCCTGCGCCGATGAGGGCGAATTGGATATGGTCGTTGGCCGCTGTCTGGGCGGTTGCGAAGGGTTGAAAGCGGGTGGCTGCGGCTGCGAGGGCGGTGGTCTTGAGGAAGGTACGGCGATTCAGGGATGCGATTGTGCGATCTGAAATCGTTTCAATTTTCATGCCCGCCATCTTACGTGTTCAGCGCGAAGGCGGCTAGAGGGGTGGATGAGTAGACGAGTGATTCCTTTGTTTAATTGGTGAAAGCTACTGCCACTTTGTCCGATTCGGAAACTGCGACAGAATATAAAAGCCGCTGAGTTGCTGCATGTAGGCGCGATCCAGATTCCATTCGCACTCTGCCGACATAGGTGCGCTCATTGTTCCTCCACCGGCTCGCCTGAAGGGTAGTTTGCAAGCACTCTCCCGATAGGCCCGCCACTTGGTGTTCATCTCGTTGAGTGCATCAAGCTCTTGTCGCGATCCCGTCATTCCACGGATATCTTCGACGAAGGCATCCCGATGCTGCCCAATGATCGCCAGCTCCTTATTCATGCACTCTACATAGGGGAAAGTGGAATAGTCTTGCGAACAGGGTTTGTCTGAGCGCGAATACGGCAGCATATTCGAGGTTTGCTGCGGCTCCGTGTTCTATGGCATCCGTCTGCCCAACTGCGGGGACAGAGATGATTACAAGAAGGCAAATTACTGACAGGCCTAAGAGATATCGTTTCATGGGCGTCTACGCTACAGGATTTACCTACACGGGTCTACGCGTTGAATATCCCTCAGCGGATGAGCATGGAGACGATGCTGGCGGACATAAGATTGGCCATGGTTCCGGCTAGCATGGCGCGGAGGCCGAGACGGGCTAGGTCGTTGCGGCGGTTGGGGACGAGGGCTCCGATGCCGCCGATCTGAATGCCGATGGAGCTGAGGTTGGCGAATCCGCAGAGGGCGAAGGTGGTGATGGTGAAGCTGCGCGGCGAGAGAAGGTGCTGCTGGGCTCCGAGGTTGGTGTAGGCGACGAGCTCGTTGAGGACGGTGCGGGTGCCGAGGAGATTGCCGACGAGGCGGGACTCGTGCCACGGGATGCCAATGAGCCACGCTACGGGAGCGAAGAAGAAACCTAGGATCGCGTTGAGGCTGGTGGGGAAGGGAATGTTGTGGGGAGCGAGAGAATTGTGAATGCCGCCAAGGATGCCATTGGCCAGACTGACGAGGGCGAGGAAGCTGATTAGCATGATGGCGACGTTGAAGGCCAGCGAGCCGCCGTCGATGGTGCCTCGGGCAATGGCGCCGATGAAGTTTTCTTCTTTGTGTTCCTCGCTGGGGGGCATTTTGACGATGCCTGCAGTGGCGGGGACTTCGGTCTCGGGGACGAGCATTTTGGAGATGAGGATGGTGCCGGGGGCGGTCATGATGACGGCGGCGAGAAGGTCGGAGGCGTGGATGCCGTAGGCGATGTAAGCGGCCATGATGCCGCCGGAGACGTGGGCCATGCCGGAGGTCATGATGGTCATGAGCTCGGAGTAGGTGGCGTCGGCGAGGAAGGGCCGGATGGTGAGGGGGGCTTCGGTCTGGCCCATGAAGATGCTGGCAGCGACATTGGTGGACTCGGCTCCGGAGATGCCCATGGTTTTTTGCATGATCCATGCGAAGGCGCGGATGACGAGCTGCATGAAGCCGATGTGATAGAGGACGGCGAAGAAGGCCGAGATGAAGATGATGGTGGGGAGAACTCTGAAGGCGAAGACGGCGAGCGGAGTGTTGTCGCCGAGGGGGCCGAAGACCATGGAGGAGCCGGCGATGGAGTTGGCGAGAAGCTTATTAATACCGTTGCCTGCGGCGGTGAAGATGCGCTGGCCTACGGTGGATTTGAGGACGATTATGGCGAAGACGATCTGCAGGCCAAGACCCCACGCTACCGTACGCCACTTGATTGCGCGACGATTGGTGGAGAAGGCGTAAGCGAGCAAGAGAAAAGTGAGGAGTCCGAGAAGACCGGTGAAACGTGCCAAAGGGTTGCGCTCCGAGCTTATTACAGCGATATGACTATGGTTTGAGTGTAATGGCTTGAAAGCCGGGTTACCTAACGGATTTAAAAGAAGGTTAATTTATGAAAGCTCTTTTAGAGGAGCCGTTGCATCGAGGGTGTGCGTGAGACAATGACCGGACGCACGACAGGAATTTCGCGAAGATGAAAACCTAACAAGACAAAGGAGAACGTAGTCATGAGCTTTATCAAGACGAACGATGGCGTTGAGATTTATTACAAGGATTGGGGAACCGGCCAACCTATTGTGTTCAGCCATGGTTGGCCGCTGTCGGCTGATGATTGGGACGCTCAGATGCTGTTCTTCCTGAAGCAAGGTTATCGCGTGATTGCTCATGACCGTCGTGGCCATGGAAGATCGAGTCAGGTCACTGATGGTCACGATATGGATCATTATGCCGATGATCTTGCCGCTCTTACGGCTCATCTCGATTTGAAAGACGCGATTCATGTGGGCCATTCGACCGGCGGCGGTGAGGTCACCCGCTATCTCGCCAGGCATGGCGAAAGTGGCGTATTCAAAGCTGCGCTAATCAGCGCGGTACCGCCACTCATGGTGAAGACGGCGGCGAATCCGGCGGGCCTTCCCAAGGAAGTGTTCGATGATTTGCAGGCACAGCTTGCAGCTAATCGTTCGAAGTTCTATCGCGACCTGCCTGAGGGGCCTTTCTATGGCTTCAACCGACCGGGCGTGAAGTCGTCAGAGGCCGTTATTGCAAATTGGTGGCGCCAGGGCATGATGGGTGGTGCGAAGGCGCACTATGACGGCATTGTGGCCTTTTCGCAGACCGATTTCACGGAAGACCTGAAGAAGATCACCATTCCGGTTTTGGTTATGCATAGCGAAGATGACCAGATCGTTCCTTATGTTGCTTCCGGGCCACTGTCCGCGAAGTTGTTGAAGAACGGAACTCTGAAAACCTACAAGGACTTCCCGCATGGCATGCCGACTACACAAGCAGAGACAATTAATGCCGATCTTTTGGCGTTTTTGAAGTCGTAGTCTTTTATTGATTCGAAGAGAGTGCTGGCCGAAACTATTCGGTCGGCGCTTCTTTTTTGCGGGCTGGGTTGCCTATGACGGTGATGCCGGAGGGGATATCATGGGTGACTACGCTGCCAGCTCCGATGATCGCGTCGTCGCCGATGGTGATGCCGGGGAGGATGATGGAGCCTCCGCCAATCCAGACGTTGCTGCCGATGCGGACTGGCTTGCCGCACTCGAGGTTGGCGCGGCGCGCTTCGGGCTCGCGGGGATGATCGGCGGTGTAGATTTGGACGGCGGGGCCGATCTGAGTGCGGTCGCCGATTTCGATGAGGTTGACGTCGAGAAGGACGCAGTTGAAGTTGAGGAATACGCCGGAGCCAAGGCGGATGTTGTAGCCGTAGTCGCAGAAGAAGGGTGGGCGGATGGTGGAGTGCTCGCCGCAAGAAGCGAGGATTTCGCTGAGGAGTGGTTGGTGGGTCGCGGGATGGTCCGGCGTGGAGTTGTATTTGTGCAGGAGCGCAGCGGTGTGGAGGCGTTCGGCAGTAAGGGTGGGGTCGTCGGCGTTGTAGAGCTCGCCGGCTAGCATTTTTTGTTTTTCGGATCTTCCGATGGGCCGCGCTTGCTGGGAAGACATTGTTGCCTCCTGTTGCAATTGATTCCTTCGTCCATTCTAGAGATTTTTTAGTTCTCCATTGAAAGGAAGGTAACTCATGACGTTCTGCGACACCTGCATCTCATAATCGAGAATGACTCGAATGGGTGCGCAACGCTGGAATGTGAGACACAAACGTACTAGATGGCAGCATTCGTAGTTTCACCTAGTTTCTCTGGAGGAAGCAGAATTCAGAGAATGGGAAGTCGTTCTTTGTGGCTCTTTGAGATGACTTCGTGGATGAGCGGTTGTTTGGTTGCTGGTACGGTGGTAATTTGTAACGTTTCGCGGAGCATTTGTTCGGGCTCGTCGAGGAGGGTGGAGTCTTCGCTGAAGAGGGTGATGAGGGGCTTACCTTTGATGATGCGGTCGCCTAGTTTGGCGTGCATTTCGATTCCGGCGTGAGCGCTGACTGGGTCGCCGGGTTTTGCTCTGCCTGCTCCGAGGCGTTGGACGGCCCAGCCTACTTGTTTGCAGTCCATGGAGGCAAGGTAGCCGTCTTGTGTGGCGGTGATGGTTCGGGTGGAGGTGGGTTTGTGGTGGTCGGCGGGATTGGCTTCGCCTTCGAAGAGGGAGATGTCTCCGCCCTGAGCCTGAACGATTTCCAGGAAGGCCTCGAAGGCGGCTCCGCAGGAGAGGATTTCGTCGGAGAGAGCTGCGCCCTCTTCGGGAGTGTCGGCGTGGCCAGCTAGATGGAGCATCCAGCCGGAGAGGGTGTTGGTGAGTTGGATGAGATCGGCGGAGAGTGGGTGACGATCCTGCTTCATGATGTCGATGCACTCCCATACTTCGACCCAATTTCCGGAGAAGCGTCCGAGAGGCTCGTCCATGCTGGTGAGGAGGGCTACGGTGCGCGTGCCGGAGGCTTCGCCGGTTTGCACCATGAGCTCTGCGAGGAATTTGGATTTTTCGTAGGTGGGCATGAAGGCGCCGGAGCCTACTTTAACGTCGAGGACGAGGGCGTTGAGGGACTCGGCGAGCTTTTTGCTCATGATGCTGGCTGTGATGAGGAACGGGGATTCGACCGTGCCGGTGTGGTCGCGGAGGGCGTAGAGGATTCGGTCAGCGGGGACGATCTTTGGGGTTTGGCCGATGAGGGCGGCTCCGCATTGTTTGAGGGTGTCGAGGAGTTGGGTGAGTGAGAGTTGGGTGTTGAAGCCGGGGATGGTCTCGAGCTTGTCGAGTGTGCCTCCAGTGTGGCCGAGTGAGCGACCAGAGATCATAGGGACGCAAATGCCGGGGATGCCGTCGGGTGTGGGTGCAGCGAGGCCGGCGGCGGCGAGGATGGGGGCGATGAGGAGGGAGGTTTTGTCGCCTACGCCTCCGGTGGAGTGCTTGTCGATTGTAAAGGTGTGAAGCGGAGTTGCGTCGAAGGTTTCGCCGGAGTAGCGCATAGCTGCGGTGAGAGCGGCGAGCTCGTGCTGATTGAGGCCACGCTGGAAGACGGCCATGAGGAAGCTGGCGATCTGGGCGTCGGTGACTAGCTGGTTGTCGGGAGTGCGGTCGACGATGGCTCGGATGAAGGATTGGATCTCGGCGTCGGTGAGGGTGAGGCCGTCGCGCTTGTGGAGGATGACGTCGATGGGATGGATGGACTGGGTCATTTGCTCAACAGGAAGGCTGCGGGGAGGAGGTCGGCCGTGGTGGCTTGCGCGGTGGTGCCGTTTTCGGAGGGGAAGAAGATGATGGTGTCAGGGGTGCTGAACTCGTGGATGGTTTGGCGGCAGGCTCCGCAGGGTTGGCTGGCGGTGTTGTTGAGGTTGGCGATGGCTATGGCGCGGATGCGGATGGCGGGGCCGTGCTGAGCAACTGCGGCGGCGATGGCGGACTGCTCGGCACAGGTCGTGAGGCGGTAGGAGGCGTTTTCTACATTGCAGCCGGTGACGATGGCGCCGTTGCTGAGGAGGATGGCGGCACCTACGCGGAAGTTGCTGTAGGGGGCGTAAGCGTTGTGTGCGACGGCGGTGGCTTGTTGCTGGAGGTCAGCGATTTGTGCTGGCGTGAGGTCGCTGGGATTGTTTTTAGACGACATGAGTTTGAGGCTATCGGGTGCGTGGAGGGATATCAAGTGGCTGAGGCTAATGCTTAGGGGGATGCGCCCGATAAGAGGTGTGTGGACGACCTGACTAAAGAGTTTATTGCAGAGAGCCAGGAAGGGCTGGACCGGATGGAACGGTGCCTTACTGAGCTTGAGACGCGGCCCGGAGACAGCGCGCAACTGGTGGGAGAGATCTTCCGCGCGGTGCATACGATCAAAGGGACGACAGGGTTTCTTGGGTTCGAGCGGCTGGAGAAGCTGGCTCATGCGGGAGAGCATCTGCTGGGCTCTCTGCGTGAAGGAAAGCTGGTGGTGACGTCGGAGCTGATCAGTGGGTTGCTGCGCCTGATGGATGGGTTGCGGTCGATTTTGGCGCTGATTGAAGCGACGGGTAGCGAAGGGACCCGGGTGGGCGATGAGGACTCTGCGTTGATCGCGGAGCTTGCTGCGCTGAATGAAGAGGGTTCTGTTGCTGCTGGTGCAGGTTCGGCTGCGATTGTTGTGGGACAGTCGATTGCTGCTCCTGCGGCGGTGACTGGTGTAGCGGCTTTGAGTGATAAGACGTTGCGCATCGATGTCGAAGTGTTGAACCGGATGATGAATCTGGTAGGCGAGCTGGTGCTGACGCGCAACCAGATGCTGCAGAGTGGTGTGGAGGCGACGAACTTTCCTGAATTGGCGAGGCGGTTGGATAGCGTTACCGCTGATTTGCGCGAGACGGTGATGCAGGCGCGAATGCAGCCAGTGGGAAATCTGTTCGGAAAGTTTCCGAGGATGGTGCGGGATCTTGCGCAGACATGCGGGCGCGAGGTGCGGATTGAGTTTTCGGGCCAGGAGACGGGACTGGATAAAAGCCTGCTGGAGGCGATCAAGGATCCGTTGACGCATGCTGTGAGGAATGCGGTTGATCATGGGATTGAACCGCCTAATGTGCGGGTGATGGCTGGAAAGCCGTCGGAAGGATGTCTCAGGCTTCGGGCGTTTCATCAGAGCGGCTCGGTGGTGATTGAGCTGGCTGATGATGGCGCGGGCATTGCTATTGAGCGCGTCCTGGCGAAGGCGATTGAACGAGGACTGGTTACGCAAGAACAGGCTGCGGACATGACGGAGAGAGAGGCGCTGCAGCTTATCTTTCTGCCGGGATTTTCGACGGCTGCGGCGGTGACGACGGTCTCTGGGCGCGGCGTTGGGATGGATGTGGTTCGCGCCAATGTGGAGAAGGTTGGCGGAAGTGTCGAGCTGGAATCAAAGGTAGGCGTGGGGACTACGCTGCGGCTGCGGGTGCCGTTGACGCTGGCGATTGTTCCGGCGTTGGTGGTTCGCAGTGGAGGACAGAGCTTTGCGTTGCCGCAGAGTGCCCTGGTGGAGTTGGTATATGTACCGAAACGCGATGAGGAGAAAGCAGTAGAGCGGATGGGCACTGCGGAGTTGTATCGCCTGCGGGAGCGTCTGTTGCCTGTGGTTTGGCTGGATCGTTTGCTGGGGTTGGAGACTCGCAGTGGTGAAGACCGGCATGGGTTCTATATGGCCGTACTGGAGGCGGAAGGATGCCGGTATGGGCTCGTCGTCGATGATCTGCTGGCGCCGGAGGAGATTGTGGTGAAGCCGCTGTCGGCAGTGTTGAAGGAGATTGGATTGTTCTCCGGAGCGACGGTGCTGGGCAGTGGAATGCTGGCGCTGATTCTCGATATTGGGGCGACTGCCGCGCGCGCTGGCGTGAAGCCTGTTGAGGAAGAGGTCGGAGAGATTGAGGTGTTGGACGGAAATGTGGGAGGGGCTGAGGTGTCGCTCCTGGTGTTTGAGGCTCGTGCGCGGGAACGGACGGCGCTGCCCTTGGATGCTGTGGAACGGATTGAGAGTGTGCCGTTGACGCAGATTGAGTATGCCGGTGGACGGCCTCTGCTGCAGTATCGCGGTGAGCTGCTGCCGTTGCGGGATGATGGCGGTGTGCTGACGGAGTTGGAAGAGATGCAGGAGCGTGGAGGGGAGGCTTCTGTTACGGTGCTGATCTGCGGCGGCTCAGGCAAGGGCGAGATGCAGCGCACTGGCATGGTGGTTCGGCGAGTGCTGGATGTGTCTGGGGGGACGCTGATTGAGAAGGATGCGACCTCAGGCGAGGTGGAGCTTGCACTGGTGAAGGAGAAGCTGACGATGGTGCATCGCGAGTTCAGCGCGAAGGCAGCGCCGGTGTGGAAGGAGGTCGCGTGAAGATTCAGGAACGGGATGCGGTGAATGAGATTTTGAACGAGGACGATGCGGTGTCACTGTGCTCGATGTTTGCGGGCAGTGAGAGCTTCGGGATTGATACGAGGAAGATACGCGAGGTGCTGGGTAATCGCGATTTGCAGCGGGTGCCGATGGCTCCGGCGTTTATCGGAGGCGTGGTGCCTTATCGCGGCGAGGTGCTGACGACGGTGGACTTTCGTGCGCTGCTTGGCATGGGTGAGCATACCGAGGCGAGTTGTGTGCTGGTGCTAGAGGATGGGGGTGAGCGATTTGGCTTGGTGGTGGATGCGGTGGGCGGCGTGGTTACGGTGAGCCGCAATATGTTGGAGGGAAATCCGTGCACGCTGGAGTCGCGCGGGAAGTGGCTCTTCGATGGTGCGTTCAAGATGGAGAAGGGGTTGCTGGTGCAGCTCGATCCGCAGAAGCTGCGGCCATCGCGGTTGGCTGAGGCGGGGCTGTTCAAAGACAGGATGAATGGAGAGCAGGCATGAGAGCGCTGATCGTCGACGATTCGAGCTTTATTCGGGAGTATCTGCGGCACCTGCTGGGGCGTATGGGGATCGTGTGCGCTGAGGCCGTTGATGGAAATGATGCGTTGGCGGTGCTTTCGACCGAGAAGGCATTCGATTTGATGTTGCTGGATGTGAATATGCCAGTGATGGATGGGCTGGCGTGTGTGAAGGCGCTCCGAGATGCACGGTTGAATCCGGAGATGAAGGTGATGATGGTGACAACCGAGACGGATAACTCGTTTATCACGACGGCGCTCAACAATGGGGCCGATGAGTTTCTGATGAAGCCATTTACGCCGGAGAGCCTGCGCGAAAAGATGATTCTGCTTGGATTTGCCGCGGCTGCCTAGCCGGAGAACAAAAAGGACAAAGGGATGAGAGCTTTGATGGGACGGCCACTCCGCGTTCTTGCAGCGGATGATTCTGCGGTCATGCGCGGCATCATGCGGAATTTATTTGCGACTCATGCGGAAGATCGATTGAGTGAGTTACCACGGATGGAGCTGTGTGGGGTCGCTCGCGATGGCGTGGAGTGCCTTGATGCGGTGAAGGAGTTGCGGCCCGATGTGCTGGTGCTGGACCTGGAGATGCCTCGTCTGAATGGGCTGGATGTGCTGGAGCAATTGCAGCGCGAGAGTTCGGGGCTGCCGGTGATTATGTGCAGCGCACACACAGAGCATGGAGCCAGGTCGACTCTGGAGGCGCTGGCGCGCGGGGCTTCGGATTATGTGATGAAGCCTGGTGGGCAGCGGAATTTCGCGGAAGCATTGCAGTCGCTTTCGACGCAGCTCTTGCCGAAGATTGCGGCACTGGCGAAGGGTGTTGTAAAGAGCGAACAGGCTGGTGTCAGTGGGCCGCAAAGGTTCCATGCCTCTTCAGCCGAAGGCCGAGACAGACCGGGCGCAGCGGTTGAGGTTATTGTGATTGGACTATCGACGGGTGGGCCGTCGGCTCTGGAGAATCTGTTGCCGAAGTTGCCGAAGGACTTTGCTGTGCCGATATTGATTGTGCAGCACATGCCAAAACTGTTTACGGGAGCGCTGGCGGAGAGGTTAGATAAATGCTGCACACTGCATGTCGAGGAGGCGTACGACGATGCGGTGATTCGACCTGGAACTGTCTGGTTGGCGCCAGGAGACGCGCATATGGAGATAGCTCCACGGAGAATGATGATGCTGGCCGATCCGGACGGGTTGCGATCGAACAGGGTACGGCTGCATCAACGGGAGTTGCTGAATCATTGCAGGCCTTCGGTGGATTATCTGTTTCATTCGGCTGCGCGTGTGTATGGCGCGGGAGCGCTTGCGCTGATGATGACGGGAATGGGATCGGATGGACTGGAAGGTGCGCGGGCGATCCATCAACGGGGTGGCGTGGTGCTTGCGCAGGATGAGGCAACCTCTGCGGTGTGGGGTATGCCGGGACGAGTCTCCGAAGCTGGTATTGCAAACGCGACGCTGCCGCTGTGGGCTTTAGCTGGAGAGTTGGAACAGAGGGTGAGATCGGGCCGGGCGACGCAGGGGGAGCTGTTGCCTGCGGCCGATGGTTTGAGTACGCGACGAGAGGTGATGCATGGCTTGTACTGATTCGGATTATGCGTATCTGCGTGAGTTGGTATTGGCGCAGTCGGCAAATGTAATCGATTCATCGCGAAATGCGCTTTTCGATACGCGGCTATCACCAATTGCTCGAATGGCTGGAGCGGCTAGCCTGGAGGATTTCGTCAACATATTAAAGGCAGATCGGCCGGTGCATTTGCATCGCGCTGTTGCTGAGGCGATGATGATTAACGAGACCAGTTTTTTTCGGGACTTGAAGCCTTTTGAGATGTTGCGGGAGGTGGTTGTTCCGCAGTTGATCGAGCAACGGGCTGGAGAGCGACGACTACGGGTGTGGAGTGCGGCGAGTTCGACTGGGCAGGAGGCCTATAGTTTGGCGATGTTGATTGCGGAGCATTTTCCGTCGCTGGCTGGGTGGGATGTGAAGATTATCGGGACGGACATCTCGCGGCAGGTGATTGACTATGCGCGGAGAGGAAGATATCGCCGGCTTGAGGTGAATCGTGGATTGCCTGCGCGGATGCTGCTGAAGTATCTGCACCGTGACGGAGAAGAGTGGGAGGTGTCTCCGGCGATTCGTTCGATGTGCGAGTTTCACTATGCGAATCTGTGTGCGCCGCTGCCGGAACTGCCGGTGTTCGATTTGGTGTTGCTGAGAAATGTGCTGCTCTATTTTCCTCAGGAGGATAGAAGAAGCGTATTTCGGGATGTCTATCGCCATATGGCTCCGGCGGGATATCTGGTGTTGGGGAATGCGGAGCTGCCACCCGCAACGGTACTCCCTCATTCAG
>Ga0206905_10164_pt1 | contig 17365 bp, 17 predicted proteins | sample Alteio_BWOrgHeat_43_FD_152940 | JGI IMG/M metagenome (GOLD analysis project Ga0206905, IMG submission 152940) | Enriched cells from forest soil in Barre Woods Harvard Forest LTER site, Petersham, Massachusetts, United States -... | ecosystem: Environmental > Terrestrial > Soil > Temperate forest >...
CGAATCGGGCTTCCTGCTGATTCCCAATGTGGTCAGGACTTGGGCTCCGCAAGGGCAGACTCCCATTCATCGTCACCGCCAGGGACGGCGAGACAAAATCTCCGTCATTTCTGGAATTTCCGTAAGCCCCAGCCGACATCGCCTGGGGCTTTACTATTTGCTCTTCTATGACAACATCGGACAGGACGAGGTTTGCGTATTTTTGCGCGAGTTGCTTCGCCATCTGCGCGGGCCGGTCATTGTTCTGCTCGACAACTCCTCCACGCATAAAGGAAAGCCGATCGAACAAATTCTTGGCCGGCATCTCCGCCTGCGCATCGAGTACTTTCCTTCCTATGCTCCACAACTCAATCCTGATGAAGGCGTCTGGGCTTTGGCCAAGCAGAAGCTGGCAAACAGTTGCCCCAACGATGTGGATGAACTATTGAAAGATATCCTCGGTTCCATCGAAGCAATTCGCAACTCTTCAGACAAACTGCGAGGCTGCATCGCCCACTCCGAGCTGCCTTTTCCTTTGCGTTAAATCATTGCATTATTTATGCAGCATGCAATAGCGTGCGCGCGCCTGCTCTCGACCCTACCTGCGAGAGACTCAGGGCGAAATTCCGTGGGTCTACTCACCCAAGGTCATGGAATCCTCTTCCCCGCTTCACCCTATATACGGTTTTCGTTCTAGCGAGAACACCAGTTTATCGTAAGTCTCCATGTTCGCAGACGGAAAAGCCGAGCCTCGAAGACCTTGAGATGGTGCAACTTTGATCCCACAAGCCGCACCACTGCAACTTCAACCGTCGCAGTTAAGTAGTGGCTCTATAATGTATCCAGAGTTCGCTCCGAAGACTAGAACGTGTTTCATAATGTTTGATCCAAAGGCAAGGGCGGATAGAAAGAGGCTCTTTACTACATGGTGAGAAGATGTTCATGACCGACCAGCACTCAGCGGAACTGCCCCAGCCACGCGTTAGTGCGTTCGATGATCCATCGGCGCTTGTAGCGTCGCAGTTTCTGCCCACCCTCGTGCCGTCTCACCTTGTTGTTCTTCCGGTAGGGCACGATCAGTTCAATGCCACGCCTCTTCCATCCTTCCCGCAGCGAATCGTATCAGTGATCCGAAATCTCCCGATTGGGCTTCTGCGGCAGGCGGCCTTTGCGCTGCGGGGCACAGATTTCCGCGAGCGTGGCGTCCTCAAGCATAACTTCTGCAGGAGAGGCAGCTTCCAGTCAAAATCCCGGCTGAACACTTTTACCGTTTCCCTATACCATCCACTTTCTGCCCCTGCCATGCTTGATTTTGCCACCTGCCGAGCCCCCTTTTGGCTGGAGCGAAACTGCCGTCCAGGAAGGCTCCTGCCAGTTCAAAAGGCTTTCAGCGTCGATTTTTCCCAGAAGCGCTCTCCAGGCTCGGAGGCATTCTCCTGCCTCTTCCTACAGCTTCAACCTCCGCCCTGCAGGGTAAGGGCGAGGTTTGCAGGACCCAGAGTATGCCTTCAAAGCATGGTCGGTTCGACGCCACGGACGGCCTCGATTGTCTCTCCTGCGGCGCGGCCGTGCCAACAACGGGCTCGATCAGCTTCCACTGCGCATCCGTCAACAGCTTCTGCCGCTTCTTCATAACAGAAGCTCACCATTTCATCCGCTTTATGAGGTAAGTACCTCCTCTGGGGCAGAACCAGTACAAAACGCGCTCTACGTATCGCGAGGCTGTTAACCGTCACCGGTCTGAAGACGAATGCGAGACATAAGTAATCGGATCGCCTCTGTGCATACACTGCCAGCATAGCGGTGCCGCCTGACGATGCATCAACTGGGATTGACGAAGGAACAAAGATGACCACCGATCTTATAAACCAACGAATAAGGGCGTCCGAGTCGAGCGGCGGCATCAGCTCAAACGCCATCTACACGATGATCGATCGGATAATTGTGAAGCGTGATCTGAAGGGGCAGGTACTGGATTATGGATCCGGAGTAGGACATCTCACAAGGCGATTGTTGGCGACGAATCGATTCGATCGTGTCGCATCCGCTGACATCATGAAGGCGCCAGACGACTTAGCCCACATAGTGCATTGGCTTGAGCGAGACCTTAACATAACAGTTCCGGGCTATGATGAGGCTTTTGACATCGTGATTTCGGCCGAGGTAATTGAGCACCTTGAAAATCCAAGGTTCACCATGCGCGAAATATTTCGGCTTTTGCGGCCAGGGGGCACCGCAATCATAACGACACCCAATAATGAAAGTTGGCGATCGCTCGTGGCGTTACTCATTCGGGGTCACTATGCAGCCTTTGGCACTGGAAGCTATCCTGCGCACATAACGGCATTGCTGCGCGAGGATCTTAAAAGAATTTGTCTTGAAGTGGGGTTCTCCGAACCGGAGTTTTACTTCACAGATCAAGGCGGCATCCCGGGTAACCCATGCCTAACTTGGCAAAAGATCAGTCTGGGCTTGTTTCGTGGACTGCGCTTCAGCGACAACTTTATGACAGTTGCGAATAAACCAAGAGTATCTGAATAATCCGAGACTGAGTTCGCTCCCAGCACCGAAGTAGCTACAGAAGCTTTCCGTTGTGCCCGAGTTGTCCCGCATATCTGGGTACGGAGATCGGCTCCTTTTCCGTCCTGTATGGCCTAAATTAAGAAACCGGGTAAAATGCGCACTTCTATAGATTCTCGCACAAAACCGAGATTCCACAATTACTCCAGTACAAGAGGAGAAGCTTGCATGCTGAGCGTGCTCACGGTTGTACCTTTAAGCCACCCAATTGAGGCAGTGTTCCAGATATGCCAGCGTTGAACGCCAGCCCGATACCCCTCATCCGTAACATATAGGAAGTAGTCGCCGTTCACATTGACTAGACTGAACATCTGAGGGTTCCCGCACCGCCCGGGAGCTAGTGCCTCCGCTCGTAAAGCACTGGGTGCACCGGCGCCCATCAGGTAATAACCGTTACTTCTCCACCCAAATTGGCCAACAAGAATTCCATCATCCGTATATTGATAAAATTGACACGAGAACTGCTGCCAATTCCCATTTACTGCCGCGAAAATGAAGTTATCGAAGGATACGGCTGCCATTCCCATATTCTGTGCGCCCACATAACTTACCCAAGTTGAATAAAGACCAAGGTTATTTATATTCTTGGACGTGGAGGGCGTGGAAGGAGCACTCGACTTTAGATCGTTAAGTAGATTTGGATATTCAACGTTGGCTTCCAGTTGCGCATGCCACTTCGTCGCGTTACTTCCAACCGTTATTGCTCCTAGATGATATGTGGGAGCCGTTGTTGGAGAACATGTTCCATCATTAGGTTGGCAGTGCGAATAGCCATGCCAGTCCCACCCTGATCCAGAATACAACGGGACAACATTGTTAGCGGTCGGAGCAAAATTGCAGCCCGCGCTCGAACAATCGCCCTTCGGGTCTCCACCTAGAAGACTCAGGCTAACAGTCCCAAGGACATTACCATTGGTGTTCCATGTAGGAAAACCATACTTGTCTGAGCCGTTGGTTGTGTATTGCATAATAGTCTCGCAAACCCAGACCGTGCTCGATCCCTTTCCGCAAGAACCATTAGTGATCGAGGCCGTATAAACGCTTCCATTGGCATCAAATAGCGCGCCCATCGTGAATGGAACGCTACTGCTATTCGCTGCAGTAGGGCTGCTCTCAACACCTATCTTCCCGCTTTCGGGAAGCATAATGATAGCGTGCCGGTGTGACACGGCTGGATTTGAGGAGTGATAGCGCACAGACCCAAACGTTCCTCCGTCAAATAACTCCACTGAGCTGAGTTGGACACTCGTGTCCGGGTAACCTCCACTCTGCCACTCTGATTGTAGAAAGCATGCCAACCAGTTACGTATCGGGGAGGCCGACAATGCCGTGTTCCCGACTGGAGGACTGGCGCCTGCAGCTGGATCGGGGATCGGATAAGTCACACTGTATTCCAGCATGCCACTATATCCTGAAAAAACTCGAGTAGGTTCGTTACGCGGAACCGAAACCAGGTACTGATACCGGTTCTTTTGACTGAGACCAGAAAATATGTAAGAACCATTGTTCTTTGAAAAGCGCAGAATGCGAGAAGTAGAATAGTCCCCAACCCAGAGTCCGTCTTCGTTATCGATAGAAATCCATGGTCGCGTCACGCCTGTTCCCGGGCTATAGTAATCGAGCCAAAGAGTGCTGTTTCCAATGGACGCATTACAGGTGTTTAAACTATCCGAAAGGCTTTGACCGTACCCGCCCGGTGTTCCCGTGCTGGAGTAGACATTCAGCGTCGATCCGTCGAATTCAAATACCTGTTGATTGACGCCTCCGTCAGCGACAAAGATATGGCCCGTGACGGGGCTGACGGCAACATCAACGGGATTGGACAAAGTTACACTACTCTTTGACAGACTTGGAATGGAAGCGATACTTGCTATCGTGGGCGGATTGTCCTGGCTTGCGCCACCTTTGAACGTAATTTTGATTAAACCTCCATACGTCTTCCAGATTGGGTCGCGACCAGTGCCGCTCCTGTTTCCATACAATGGGTGGTTGGGGTAGGAACAGTCTACCGCCGGCACTCCTCCATCAATCACCCAAAGGTTTCCTACTAAGTCAAACGCCATCTTTTGTGGGTTAATTGGCTTTTTTGTCTGATTATTGTTTCCAAGCCCTAGGACTCCCAAAAGAGCACCCGTTTGTTTATCCCAGAGGGTAAGTGAATTTCCACTGGTCGGCTGAGACATGCATGGTACTGGCTGAATAAGTCCATGCGCAACCCCTAGAAGGTTGCCCGGCAAAGCGGGGCTGCGCTGGACCGCAATTCCGGTCAGGGAATCAATATAGCTATAGACAGACTCCGCTTTGCCGGATGGATCCATAAGAGTTTGACTTCGAGATAGCGCAGGCCCAACCGCGATGCCATTATCAAAGTAGAATGGTTGGTTAGCTGTACCTACGGAATGCGGAACTGCGGTATTACTGAGAACCAAGTGTGCCGGAAAGTTTGTGAAATACCTTGGAAGTCCGGAAGGAACAGGAAGCTCTTGAACAACAGACGTGAATATGTACGGGTTGCCCCACGGAGCCTGGCCATAGGTTGTAAGGGGAGCGGTGGAAAGCGTTTGGCTTCCATCGCCATTCGTGGTAACAAGCTCCACCGGTGTGTTCGCGCTCATCGGTGGCAGCTTACCCGTAAGGGTAAACCCGACGACGGCGTTGGAGTGACTGTTATCCCATTGGCGAGCTGCAAAGTAGACTGTATTTCCGTCGGTCGCGGTGAAATCAAATTCGCCGCTGCTAGCAAGCGCTAAGTTGAGTGGCCAGACCGTGTCCGGATCTCCATGCTGGGTCACAGCATCGTAGCTCTTAAAGACGGAAGCTTCTATTGTTCCCTCGGTATACCCATTTGCGACGACACCGAAATCCGCTGTGGGTTGGCCGGGGAGAGTATATTTCAGGAAGGACATCCCTGCCGGAAACGATCCGGCGGAATCCCAGTTTTCTGGTCCACCGAGACTGCTTTCTGTCACCCCCACCATGCCGTCCCAGGTATACTGCACGTTGTTGTGGAGTAGGCGTATTTGATAGTTATGATCAGATGGCGCTAGGGTTGGGAGCGTACCCGTGTCGAGGTACCCATTCCAGGTACCACAGTACGTACCATTGGAAATTGTTACGCTATTCCACAATGTAGCTGCCATCGCATTTGTGTTCGTGTCGTAGACAACAGCCGAAGTCGAGAGAGCACCGGTGGCCTTTGGCATTGTCGGGGTAGCTGGAATGGAGCCGGCGTCGTTGATTGAAAAGGTAAACGCAATTCCGCCCGCTGCCGGAGCTGAGGTGCATGCTCCACTGACAAAAGGAACCTTTGCTTGATAATTGTTGATCGAAGGCAATGGATAGTCGGATATATAAGTCGGAACACCCCAGTTTGGAAGTGGCGGTGTCAGATTACCAGTTTGCGACATCAGAGATCCTGAGGTCAGAACGAGAAATAGGATCGCTAGAGATCTCCGCGTGCACTTCAGGATAGCAAGCGATTGTTTTTCTTCCTTTAAACGAGCAGGGCGAAGCCGATTAGCAACGTGAGTCATTGGCAGGTCTCCATGAGGTTTCGGATCGCATCGGCATCTGATCTGCGCTGGCGAGTCCAGCAGCAATCACTGCATCTCTTAAGCCACACATCCCAGTGTAGTCCGCCACACAGACAATTACTTATCGAGGACCGTGAGCGCGGGTGACTTTTTCAGGGTGTCGGAGGCTTTCGCAGTCCAGATGAAGGGTTTCGGATTCTGATTGTGGACATCGATGTAGTTTCCAATGGCGGTGATGAGCTGTTCGAGGTCCTGGAAAACTCCACGTCTGAGCCGGTTATGAGTGATGTCGCCGGAAGAAGCGCTCCGCCATTTTGAGCCATGCGGCGGAGGCCGGCGCGAAACGAACGTGGAAACGCTTGTGTGCTGTTAGCCAGCGTTGAACCCGTTCATGTTTGTGAAATGAGTTAGGCCTCGTATGCTGCGACCTGCTACGGAATGAAAGCGGCACGGCGCTGGATACTGGGACAGAAAGCAGGCTGAGACAAGACGTTGAAGCTGTCGGAAGGCTATGTCCATTTTCGGCAGTACGACTCAATGCGATCCTTCGGTGGCACTTCTTCTCTTGTTCCTGCATTCAGGCCAAAACAATGTCCGGGTAGCAAATTTATGCGCTAGCCAGTTAGCATGAATCCATGCTCCTGTTGCACATCGTACATACCTTGAATCCGGACCGGGGTGGCCCCAGCGAGTCGGTGCGCATGTTTGTACTAGCCCATCAACGTGCAGGGAACCAAGTGGAGGTGGCTACACTGGACGATCCCGCGAGCGGCTACGAAAGCCTTGTGAATTGCCAGGTGCACCCCTTTGGACCGGGGCGATCAAACTATGGATTTTCACCGCGATTGGAACAATGGCTGGAAGCAAATTATACCCGCTTCGACGGTGTGGTCGTCAACGGCGTTTGGCAATTCCACGGCGTGGCCGCGCGGCGGGTGCTCGCTGGACGCAAACCATACGCGGTGTTCGCCCATGGGATGCTCGACCCTTATTTCAAGCGGCGCTATCCTCTCAAACACTTGAAGAAACTTGTCTATTGGATTCTTCAGGAGCATCGCAATCTGAATCATGCGCAGGCAGTCTGCTTTACTAGCGAAGAGGAGAAGCGGATTGCCGGCGGTGGCTTTCCTTTCCAGCGATTTCGTCGGGTGGTGGTGCCCTATGGTACGATCGGCCCGAGCGGAGAAAAGGATGAGGTAAAGACCGCTTTCCTGAAGGAATTTCCGGCGTTAACCGACAGACCGTACCTTTTGTATCTAAGCAGGATCCATCCCAAGAAGGGGTGCGATCTTCTGATAGAGGCATTTGCTCGTGCTGCACCTTCCGACTTTCAATTGGTGGTGGCCGGCCCCGACGAGGTAGGTTGGCGGCCGGAACTCGAGTCACAGGCCGCAAGGCTGCGGCTCACTGAAAGGGTGCACTGGACGGGTATGCTGCGCGGCTCTGCTAAGTGGGGCGCTTTTTACGGAGCCGAGGCTTTCATTTTGCCTTCGCACCAGGAGAACTTCGGCATTGCCGTTGCCGATGCTCTGGCCTGCGGACTGATTCCGCTTATCAGCGACAAAATAAATATCGCTCCTGATGTGTCCGGAGACGGTGCAGGGATAATGGAGCCAGATACGCTTGATGGGACCCGACGACTGATCGAGCGCTTCCTGGCCATGAGCCGGACTGAACGGGATGTGATGCGAAAGCGCGGCCTCGCTTGCTATCAGCGCAGATATGCTTTGGCCAATGCAGTACAGGAAGTCTACCGCGCTTTGGGGCTGCAATAGCAAGCTCGTTGGGGATCCCGGATCGCATTAATCTAGACTGTTGACCATATTTAAATACCATGCTGCGGAGTGCGGCCTTGAAGACGCGTTCCGGGTAGTCTGTGCACAGAATTCGAAACGGGCGGGAAACGCTGAAAGCCATGGCAATCAGCCGGATACAAAGTACGCCAAAACCCATTTCCAACACGCCTGCGTTTGCGCGGCCTCGTCCAGTCAGTCGCTCATAAGTCTCCCCGTAGCTGTTCAACTGTGCAAAGATCGAATCAAATTATACTGGATTTCGATGGAAGGACAACCCCAGCAGCGGAAGGGGGACTTCTCTTTCAATTTCTGGGTCGCGCCAAAGCCTGCTACGCTCGAATTGGATCGCAAAAATAGGTTCCCGGCGTTCTCTTTGAACATAGTAAGGATCCTCCGGCAGTGGGGTACCAGACCGAAGGTCTGGACAATCAGGTAAGGAACAGGGGTCGAGTGCCGCGTTTAAGCTGGAAGAGCCTCGCGCGTTGGCAGTTAAGACCGATGGCTCACTGATGCCTTTCCAAGCTCGTCCGGCAGTGTGGTTCTGGGCCCCGTGCTCAGTACAGTGATGACGTCACCGCTTTTCGCTCGTTGAGAGGCTGACGATCTCGTTTGAGAGACTACCTTTTTGCAAGGCTCAGGCCGACGCGGCGGGACAGACAAGGAGATGTCATGTCCAAGCAGCGCAACAAGGCTGTCAGCCTGCCCGTGATCGAACCGAATGCCGCAGGAATCGATGTGGGTGCGACGGAGATCTTCGTGGCCGTGCCCGCGGATCGCGATCCAGAGCCGATCCGGTGCTTCCCTACATTCACCGTCGATTTGGAAAGACTGGCGGATTGGCTTCAGCAGTACCATATCCGAACCGTAGCCATGGAATCAACCGGCGTCTATTGGATTCCGCTGTTCCAGATTCTGGAGAAGCGCAAGATCGACGTGCGATTGGTCAACGCGCATCACGTCAAGAACGTCCCGGGCACGAAGACCGATGTTTCCGACTGCCAGTGGATTCAGCACCTTCATTCCGTGGGACTCTTGCGCGGGTCCTTTCGTCCCGGCGACGAAATTTGTGCGATCCGTTCGTTGTGGCGTCATCGCGACAACCTCATTCAGTTGGCCACCCTTCATCTTCAGCACATGCAGAAGGCGCTGGACCAGATGAACCTGCAGATCCATCACGTCATCAGCGATCTCGATGGAACTACCGGTCTAGCCATCATGGACGCGATCCTGGCCGGAGAACGCGATCCGCACAAGCTGGCTCAACTGCGTCACCCGCGCATTCGCGCCAGCGAGGAGACCATCATGAAGTCACTCGTCGGCGATTACCGTGAGGAGCACCTGTTCACACTCCGCCAATCACTCAAAGCCTATCGGTATTACCAGGAGTTGATCCAGGAAGTCGACGCGCAGGTGAAGCAAATGATGCAACGGCTTCCCTCTAAAGTTGCCGAGGGCGAAGAGCCTCCCCAAGGAAGCAAACGCCGCGCGCGCAAGACTCCCTGGAGGAATGAACCGCCGCAATTGCGCGAGGATCTTTATCGGGCATTTGGAGTGGACCTCACCGAGGTGCCAGCAATCAACTCGCTGACGGCACAAATGCTGCTCACCGAAATCGGTCCGAATCTCGACCGATTCCCGACGGCCGCCGCCTTTTGCTCCTGGTTGAGGCTATGCCCAGACCCAAAGATCAGCGGCGGTCAGGTTCTATCCTCACGAACCCGCCCAACAAAGAACCGCGCCGCCCTCGCCCTGCGCGTGGCTACACAGGCGCTATACCACAGCGACAGTTTCCTCGGCGACTACTTCCGTCGCATGAAAGCCCGCATGGGCACTCCGAAGGCCATGACCGCTACTGCCCATAAGCTCGCCCGGATTATCTATCACATGGTCACCACCCAACAACAATACCACTCCACCATCTTTCAAAAGCAGGAGGAGCGCCGGCGACACCAAAAATCAGCCAAGCTTCACGCACAAGCCCGAGAACTCGGATTCCAACTCGTGCCCATCAATTGTGTTCCTTGAGAGAGCCGGAGGCTTTCGGTTGCTGGCCCCTCGAAGAGTCCTAATCGCAACCGGTGAAAAGCAAAAGCGACTGCAACAGCCTGGAGCTCGTTCGACAATGAGCTTCGATAGAACCAAAACAACAGCCGGGGGAATACTCCCGGAATTCTCAAAGTTTGACTGCCTCCCCGGCAAAGCCGCGGCAAAGCCGGGGGAACTCCCGGTTTCAATAGATCGCCAAAGCTCATTGCAATCAAGTTCACGCGGGAGAGTCCCACACAATGAAATCTATCCGAAATTGTATTAGCTACAATATGCCGCCTTTGTTCATTTTCAGATTGTGGCAGTTGCCTAAATGTAGACGACAGATAGGCGATCGTGGATCCACGCCGTGGTGGTCAGGCTCCCCATAGAAATACGGTACCATGCATTCATGCGACCCTCTATTATTGTGCTCGCATTCAACTCCGAAGGTACGTTAGGTGCTACCCTCAGCCGTGCCCGTCTGGTTTCTGACGAGCTTTTCGTGGTTGACTCCGGCAGTACCGATGGGACCGCAGAATTGGCACAATCCCTTGGGGCGACGGTAGTCGAGCACCCATTTGAGCATTACGGCGCCCAGCGGAATTGGGCGATCGACAACCTGCCCATCACTCAGCTCTGGCAACTGCACCTGGATGCGGACGAGGTGATGGACGATAAACTTGTGGCTGCAATCCTGGCGCTTCCTGAGGCCCCTGAGCACTCCGGCTACTTTCTGGCCCGCTACGTGCGCTTTCTTGGGCGAGTGTTGCGTCACGGAGGCATGAACCCCACCTGGCACCTGCGCCTCTTCCGCACTGGTGAGGGGCGCTGCGAAGAGCGCATATACGACCAGCATTACATTCTTAAGAGTGGAACCAGCGGTGAGTTGGCAGGCATCATGGTGGACGACATTCGCATGTCACTCACCGAGTGGACAGCGCGGCACAACCGCTGGGCCGATGGCGAGGTGGCTGAGCGAGATGCGAAGCAGACTAGTGGACGGCTGCAGCCCGACGTGCGAGGCAACCCTGCTCAGCGCAAGCGATTCTTACGCGAGAAATACGATAAACTACCACTCTTCATTCGACCCTTTGGCCTGTTCGTCTATCGCTATTTCTTCCGCCTGGGCTTTTTGGACGGGACGGAGGGGTTCATCTTCTGGGTTCTGCAAACCTTCTGGTTCAGGTTCCTTGTGGATGCCAAGATATGGGAGAAGCACCACGCTGCACGGCTGGCTTGTGAGACAGCAAAGATGCCTCCAATGTAGCGGAGGGCGCTCTGGCGATTCGGACAAAGAGTCAACGCCGGGATACGAGCTCTTGACTTCGTGAAGCCTGATTTCCGGCTCCATCGATCACCGCTGTCTCTCTTTGATTTTTACAGCCGGCGCTCCTGCATACACTACCCATGGGTCGAGATCGCGCGTTGCAACAGAGCCAAGTCCGAGAACCGCACCCTCGCCCACATTGACACCTGGTCCTACCGATGCTCGGGCGCATATCCAAGCGTACGGGCCAATCACCATAGAGAAGGCGAGCAAAGGAAATGCAGGGTTATCGAAATCGTGCGTTGCTCCGCATACGTAGGCGCACTGCGACACTATAGCGTGCGATCCAAAATGCATCGGCGCCGGATTGTAGATTTCAGCGCCATCGCCGACCGTAACCTGGTCAGCACACACGAGGTTCCATGGAGCCCAAATCTTCGATCCCGGATAGAAGTGACAATTGGGCCCCAACTTTGCCCCGAATGTCCTGAGGAGAAGAGCGCGCCAGGAATGTAGTGGGCGTGGGGATATTCGATAGAAGAACAACCAGCAGCTGTTCCATATGAACCGCCTTAGCTTGACAGGGATTGAGAAAGAAGGGCGAAGGTACGGATCTTCTGCCGTATCTTCCGAGATGTGATCCGTTGCATTGTAATGAACCCGTTTGGCCATTTTGCATCCTGAACATCAGCTATCGAAATCTGCCGAAGGTCTCTCTATCCGTTCGAATCACGACCATCGCTTCTACGCATGCCAGTCATCATCTTCACGCACTTGTCATTGTATGAGGACCCAATATGTCTCGGAGTCTAGCAGGCTGCTGAAAAAAACGGCGTTGCAAGCGGTTGATTCTACATTTGTGGTCCCTATTTGATGGTTTTGTCGCTCAAAACGTGCTGTTTCGCTACCCTGCAGGACGTGTCCTCGACTCGCCGAGACCCACGCCCCAATCAGGTCGCGGCTGGAACCGGAATCAGGTTTCGCATCCGCACCAGGTTGTAAGCTGCGACTGCGAAGGTGAAAATCCAAGCCACTTTGAACAGTCCGCGATGTTTCAGTTTGGGTAGCAGGACGATGTCCTTCTGCCAGCCGAAGCACGCCTCGATCCGCTTCCTCCTCTTCTGACTGAGGTCGTAACTGGCATGCCGCGTAGAGCGTGCATCGATGCCGCGGCGCCCGTCCGCCTCGTATTTTGCGCTACGTGTGGAGTCACGTTGATATGGCGGCACTGGTCGACGAACTCCGCCGTGTCGAATCCCTTGTCGCCGCCGACGGTGATGTCTCCATCGCCGGGACCTGCTCCAGCATCAAAAGCGCTGCATCGCGCTCGGCTCCCCCGTTGGCTTTGAGCAACTCCGCATTCACGATCAAGCAGTTGCGGTTGTTCACCAGCAGATTGCCGTTGTACCTCGACTTGGACTCCTTGCCGTTGCCATTGCGTGCCAGCAGTGCGTCCGAATCGGACTTCGATTCGTGCGTTTGGTTGGAGCGCTTCTCTCCGTGGACTCCACCGTCGGATTGCCGGAATCATCGGGCGGCGGCGCGTCCTGCTTGTCCTTCGGTTGAAAACTCTTCAAGCTAGCCCAAGCGTCCAACAGCGTTCCGTCCACCGTGAAGTGCTCATCGGGAATCAATCCCGCCGTACGCGGCCGCCCGACTTCCTGCGCCGGAAACTCCTTGGCCACTGCCACTCCCAGCGGCCGGTCGCGGTTCTTCGTGAAGGCGGTGGCGTCCCATACCTGATCGTCCTTGTTCAGCCCCACAAACCAGGGGGTACAGAATGCTGTAATCGATCTCCTCCATCAGCAGACGCTCCGACCGCACCGAATACAGCACTGAACCCGCGGTTGGTGGTCCGCGTGAATCGTAGGCCATTCAGTTCTTCTGCTCTGTGACTGTCTCTCCGATAATGTGGTATCAAGCGGTTACGGGAGTCAGCTGGTAGCCGAGTTGTTTGGCTGTGGCGGCCAGACGTGCGATGCGGTGTTGGCGATAGCGGTTTTCGTATGCGGCTGCACCTTCGTCGACGTATGGCTGACCCCATCGCAGCAGTCGGTAAACAAGAGTAGCCAACTTCCTGGCGGTAGCGAAGACAGCAATATCTCCCCCGCAGCGTTGCGCGATTCTTCGATAGTACGATCCCAAGGCCGTCTGGCTATGGCGTAGGGACAGGGCCGCCATGCGCAAAGCCGCTGCCACACGGGTGCTCGCGCTGTTGCGCTTTTTCTTCTTTACCGGCTTGGCTCCGCTTTGGGGCACACGCGGCGCCAGGGTGACGTGAGAGACGAACTGCTTCTCCGTGGGGAAGCGGCTCAAATCGGGGCCGTATTCGCTAAGCACGACTTCTACTGTTTCCACCCCGACGGCATCGATTTGCGTCATATCGACACCGCTCATCCGGTATAAGGCCTGCCGCTTCGCCTCCTGCCCGCGTTTCTTGATCGCCTTTGCCTTGTTGGTATTCTGCAAAGGCGGTGCCGTTGGTTGGGGAGGTTCGTCTGCTTCCATCTCCCCAAGTCTGCGCAGGATCTCCTGCTCATAAGCCACGATCCGTTCCTGCACCGCGTCGTACATCTTCAGCCCCTGCTGCAAGCTGAATACATGATCTTCCCGCCAGTGTCCGTTCAACTGTTCCGCGATTTCCTGCTCGGTTTTGCTGCAGCGTGCATTGCGGAACTTCGCCAGTTTCTGCGCATCGCGCTCGCCTCCGGCGATGGCACGCAGAATGGCCATCCCCGTTACTCCATCGATGTCAGAAACCGCCCGGTGTACGCGCACGTTCATCTGGTCCAGGCTCTTTTGCATTCGCCGCAACCAGTCCCCACTCTCCGCTACCAAGTTCGCCTTATCCCGCACCAGCGTGCGCAGCATGCACACCGCCTCCTTCGGCCGGAACGAACCGCGCAGCAAGCCGCAGCTGTGCAGCCGTTGAATCCACTCGCAATCTGTCGGATCGGTCTTTTTGTCCCGCCCCGGTACCCTTGCCAGCTGCCGGGTATCCACCAGCAGCACCTGTAACCCCTGTCCTTCTAACACCTCGTGCGGAGCAATCCAATAGACCCCGGTGCTTTCCATCGCCACCGACTCGACCTGCCGGATCTTCAGCCACTCCGCCATGCGTCGCAGCTCTGCGGTCGTTGCCCCAAAGCTGGCTACATCCCGAGCGCTTCTATCCCGCGTCGCAGCGCACACCCAATGTCGCTCGCTTCCCAAATCGATCCCCGCCACGCTCGCCCGAATGACTGGTAGACCCTCAATCGGCCTTGTACTCCTATCTGACGTCTCCCTTTCCTCTCTCCCCGGCATCGTGACTACCTTTCTGAACACGCCCGCCCAGGTTGGCTATTACTGATTCTGCTCTAGGGGAGAGCCACAAAGGCCTCACCAATGTTCAATGCCTTCCTGGAACCATGCTGCCCTTGCGGCATCGGCACGAATGAGAACAGGGTCGTAGCTGCGGTCGTGCTCTCTGCCACCATACCCTGCCATGGCTGACATTAAAAGTCACAGATTATTCAATCCGGCGCCAGCAGGTGGCCCCGCTGCCCTGCGTACCGTCTTCCTTGACCGCGACGGAATCCTGAACCGCAAGTTGCCGGAAGGCGAATACGTGAGCGCGTGGGAGCATTTCTATTTGCTGCCGGCGCTGCAGAATCGATCGGGAAACTCAAGTGGGCAGGCCTGCGCGTCCTCGTCGTCTCCAATCAACGCGGCGTCGCGCTTAGCTTATATCGCGCTGAACATGTGGATCGCATCCATGCCCAACTGCAAAAAGAGCTTGCGGCGCACGGCGCACAAATTGACGGGTTCTATTTCTGTCCCAATGACAAGAGGGCCTGCAATTGTCGCAAGCCACTGCCGGACTCTTCCAACAGGCTCAGTCAGAGTTTCCTGACATTAAGGCGGAAACAAGCCTGATGATTGGCGACTCGCTCTCTGATATCGAATTTGGCCAAAACCTGGGCATGACCACCGTCTTCATCGAAGGCGACACCAAGGCCAGAGAATACCGGAAACCCGGCGCGCAGAGAGTCGCTGCCCTTCTGGCACGCTCGCCATATCCAGTTTGTGCGGGAGTACCGACTAGCCCCACTGCCCAATCGTAAACGCGGATTGTCCGCGCTTCGGGTGCACGTCCCTGAGTGGAACCATGAACCGGGCCTAGTGTGCTAGGAAGTGCGCTGGAGCAGTTGGATGCTCCCATGCTCCACGCGGGGAGGGCTGTTCCACGAACTTTGCCGGTTGTTCCACGCGGAACTATTGCCGAACGGGTTAGCCCAGGACCGTGATCCGCAAGGAACCAGGTGGGAGACGGCACAATAGACCCCGGATAAACCGGCGTGCGTTGTCCTGGCGTGAGCCGACGTACTCAGTCGGCAATCCAGTCTGGGGGATTATTTTTTGAATCCCTCTGTTGGGCTTCGGGGCTCGTCGGGGCTCGGATGCGCAGATATTCGGAGCGGTCGCTTGCGCCGTGCGACATGAACGTGCTCCATGCGGCCATCGAGGGTAGTCCCCGCTCGGTTCACTGATTGGGTACGCTAAAAGGCGGAAAGCCCCGCACGTCCTCCCGCATATAGGGTGAACGGTAAAGTCCGGTTTTGGTGTCGAGCATCAGGCCTTCGCCTACAGAGTGAAAACGAACTTTCTGCTGAACGAACCCAGACCGTCTCGTTTTCTGATCGGAGGTACCGTGATCTGCCCGGCCGCAGTTCTCTCAAGGGACAAAAGCAGGCCTTTCGCTTCAGCCAATGATCATAAATGGCAAGAATGCCTAATGGTCGTCGCCGTCGTGGTCACCGTCGCCGTTGCCACCGCCATTGCCGCCGCCGTTACTGCTGGACATTGGCGCAGCCACTGCCCAGCCCGATCACCTTCACCGCCTTAAAGAGGGTGGCGCCTATGAGGATTCCATTACCGGATGCGGTTGCATGAAGGTAATGGAGTCGGGGGTTGTCGCTCACGTAGTTGTTGCTCTGGGAGGGGAGGGTAAAGCCGCCGGATCGCAAGATCGACTGCACGCCGGGCAGTTCGTGTGGCCGCAGCGCGAAGTCGATGTTGATGGTGATGTCCGCGCCGCCCGAAAAGTCCACCTGGATGTAGAAGGTCTGTCCGACGCCGAGGCCACTCTGCGCCGTGACCCGGGTATCCAGAGAGATCGAGCACTCATCGGGCCGCGGCAGCCAGAACACGAAGACGTTATCCACTTGAGCCAAGAAACCCTGGTCGAACAGATCGAGGATCGGCTGCGGCAGAAGGCTGGGGTCAAACACGAAATTGCTGCCCGGAATGAAACTTCCGCCGAGTTGGGGATTATGGATGGTCGCGAGCGCGGCGGCCAGGAAGGTTGCCAGATCGGCACCTGGGCCGGTCGCCTCAAAGTGCACCCAGACCAGCTTCGGGGGGATGTTCGTGACGTGGCTGTAAACGGCTGTGATGCGGATCGCTCGGCCATGTGACAGCAGTGAGTCTTCAAGCGCCGAAACCTCGGATTCCTGGGCAGGAAGAGCGCCGTCGGCGAAGAAGTCATTACGGCGCTTTTCTTTGAATGCGACAAACCCATTCGCGACTGCCGCGTTAAAAGCGTTATACCCTAGGGGCACTCCATCGACCGAAATGGCCAGGTCCTTCCTAGACAGTTGGAAACGCAGCACATCTCCCGAGAAGACGTACCCCTCGGTACCCATCGCGGCCTGGATTCCACTCCAGTCCGTGGCTGCAAAAGCTCCGTGAGTTGGCAACAGGACAACCGCCAGAACGAGCATCCGGACGGCACAGTAGCGGACAAACCGCACACAACTGGTCTTAGGCATAGGGGTGCCTCCACAACTAAGCTCGAGGTTACCGTTTGCGACAGTCCATCGCAACTAGTAGTTTTTGTATTACCGGTCGGGTTGATTCAGGACCCTTCGAGCTTTGCAGCAGCTCACGATCAGTTCGGCATGAGCACGTCGAGCACCGTGAGCAGCCCTGAAAGGCAGCTCTCTACTCGCGGTGAGGGCATGCACGTGTCCTCGCGGAGGGTGCACGTAAGTTCATGTGTTTCCGGGAAATGGCCGCCAAGCCGGGCATTCGTTAACTGATCGCGGGTGCGGCTCACAACTCATTTATTGTTATTGGGCTCGTGTTTATGGGCTTTTTCACCAGCCTCTTCGCGCCTGTCTTTTGACAAAGCGCAAACA
>Ga0206905_10166_pt1 | contig 17344 bp, 14 predicted proteins | sample Alteio_BWOrgHeat_43_FD_152940 | JGI IMG/M metagenome (GOLD analysis project Ga0206905, IMG submission 152940) | Enriched cells from forest soil in Barre Woods Harvard Forest LTER site, Petersham, Massachusetts, United States -... | ecosystem: Environmental > Terrestrial > Soil > Temperate forest >...
TCCTCCCACGCCTTGAGCCGCTCAAAATAGAAGGCGGCGTTCCGGCGGCGCGCCTCGATGAAGGCGGGCAGTTTCTTGAACTGCGCACAACCAATGGCCGCCTGCATTTCGCTGACCTTGAGGTTGTAGCCGAGGTTGGAATAGATGTACTTGTGGTCGTAGCCGTAGGGGAGCGAGCCGAGCTGCCACTCGAAGCGCTTGCCGCAGGTGTCGCTCACGCCCGGCTCGCACCAGCAGTCGCGGCCCCAGTCGCGCACGGAGAGGCAGGTCTTGCGCACGCCGCCCTTGTTGACGATGACCATGCCGCCCTCGCCGAGGGTCATGTGATGGGCGGGATAAAACGAAATGGACGACATCGCGCCGAACGTCCCGACGAGTTTCCCATCCCAGGTCGAGCCGAGCGCGTCGCAACCGTCCTCGAGCAGCCAGAGGTTGTGCTTTTCCGCGAGCGCGACAAGCACGTCGAGGTCGCACGGGATGCCGACGGTGTGGGGGACGAAAATCGCGCGGGTCTTCGGGCCGATGGCGGCCTCGATCTGCGTGACATCGACGTCGTAAATGCCCGGCTGGCAATCGACGAAAACCGGGACAAGGCCATTCTGGACGAGCGGCGTCAGCGTCGTGGGGAAGGTGACCGCCGGGGTGATGACTTCGTCGCCGCGCCGGAGGCCGTCCTTGATTTGCGGGCTGAGCAGCGTGGCAATCATCAGCAGATTAGCGGAGGAACCGGAATTGACGAGATAAGCGGCGTTGCTGCCGAAGTAGTCGCGCATCTGTTTCTCGAACTGGTTGGCGAAGGGCCCCGCCGTGAGCCAGAACTGGAGGATGCTGTCGACGCCGAGGCGGAGTTCCTCGTCATCGTAGACGCGGCCCGCGTAGGGAATCTTGCTCTGGCCGGGCACGAAGGGTTTCGGCGCGTGGGCCACTTCATGATAACGCGCGACGAGGCGAAGAATCTCCTCGCGAAGCTGCGGGGCGGAGGCGTCGGATGAATTCATGATCGTGACATGGACTGCCGATTTACTTATAGAGGAGAGAGGACAGCCTTGCGATGGAAAAGCCATCGACGGCGCCGGGAAACAGGACATGCAAAAAGAATTGAGCGCCTACGCGGGCAAACGCGTGCTCGTGACCGGCCACACCGGTTTCAAGGGAGCGTGGCTCTGCGAGTGGCTGCTGGGACTCGGGGCGGAAGTCCATGGCTGGGCATTGCCGCCGCAGGATCCGTCGCTTTTTGCCTCGCTCGACCTGGCCAACCGGATGCATCACCATGTCGGGGACATCCTCGATCTCGCGGCGCTGAACGCGAAGGTGCGGGAGGTGCGGCCTCATTTTGTTTTTCATCTCGCCGCGCAGTCGCTCGTGCGCGTTTCCTATCGCGAACCGCTCCTGACTTTTTCCACCAACGTGCTGGGGACGGCGAAGGTGCTGGAAGCGGTGCGCGCGTTCGACTTCCCCTGCACGGTTGTGGTGATCACGACCGACAAGTGCTACGAGAATGACGGCCGCCCGCACAGTTTTCGCGAGAGCGATCCGCTGGGCGGGCACGATCCCTACAGCGCGAGCAAGGCGGGGGCCGAGTTGGCGGTGGCGGCTTACCGTGAATCTTTTTTCCGGGAGAAGAGCCATGCCTCGCTCGCTTCGGCCCGCGCGGGCAATGTCATCGGCGGGGGCGATTGGGCGGAGGACCGGCTGGTGCCCGATTGCGTGCGCGCCCTTTCCGCGGGCAGGCCCATTCCGGTGCGCAATCCGGCCTTTACCCGCCCCTGGCAGCATGTCCTGGAACCGCTCGGCGGCTATCTGGTTTTGGGCGCGCGGCTCGAGGAAGCACGGAGCAGGGCATTGTCGGAGGAGATTTTCCGTTACGCGCAGGCGTTCAATTTTGGTCCCGATCCCGAAGCGAACCGGAGCGTGGGCGATTTGGTCGAGGAGGTTTTGCGCCACTGGCCGGGGAAATGGGAGCAGGTTTCCCAGGAGAGACATTTGAAGGAGGCGCCGCTGCTCAGCCTCGCCATCGACAAGGCGGGGGAGACGCTCGATTGGCGGCCGCGCTGGAATTTCACGGAGACCGTCGAGCGAACGATGGCGTGGTACCGGGAGTATTTCGCACGGCAAAAATCGGGAGAGTCCTCGATGATCGATTTTACGCAGAGGCAGATCGAGGCGTATGTTCAGTCTCCTGCGACGCGGTCATCCTGAGCTGGTCGAAGGATCGGTTCTCGTTGGTAGCCGTCGCGGGCTCCGCGACGGTCCGGCGCAGAGCCTGCGCCGGCTACCGGCGGACGACCGGGAGGTCGTCCCTCCATTTTAAACGGCGATCATGGACCGCCGCTACAGGCTAAACTGATCCTTCGACAGGTTCAGGACGACGGAAGGGGAACTACCAGACTTTCCAGGGAGCGGCGTTCTGGTGCCAGAGTTTGTTGAGGATTTCGACCTCGCGGGGATTGTCCATGCATTGCCAGAAATCGTCGTGGCGGAAGGCGTGCAGCTTTCCGTCGGCAGCCAGCCGGGGCAGGGCATCAAACTCGAAGATGCTGCTGTCTTCCTTCAGGTAATCGCCGATTTTTTTGTTCAGGACGAAGAAGCCGCCGTTCACATAACCGACTTCGCTGTCGGGTTTCTCACGGAAACTGGAGATCGCATCGCCCGAGAGGGTCAGCTCGCCGAAGCGGCCGCTGGGCCGCACCGCCGTCAGCGTGGCGAGTCCGTCCTGCGCGCGGTGGAACTTGATCAGTTCCGGGAGCGGCACGTTGCAAAGGCCGTCGCCGTAGGTGAGGAGAAACTCGTCGTCGGGAATGTGGGCGAGCGCCCGGCGAACGCGTCCGCCGGTCTGGGTGGTCTGGCCCGTGTCGAGGAGCGTCACCTGCCAGTCTTCCTCCTCGTGTTGATTATGATAGGTGATCTGCGGCACCGGCCCGAGCTTCAGGGTCACGTCATTGTTGTACCATTGGTAGTTGTGGAAGTAGTCCTTGATGACTTCGCCCTTGTAGCCGAGGCAGAGGATGAATTCCTTGAAGCCGTAGTGGGCATAGAATTTCATGATGTGCCAGAGGATGGGGCGGTTGCCCACCGGCACCATCGGCTTGGGACGAAATTCGGTTTCCTCGCGCAGGCGCGTGCCTAGTCCGCCGCATAGAATGACTACTTTCATAAGATCACGATTCGGGTTCGAAGTTCAGCCGCTCGAGTTCGATGACCAGCGGACGTTTCAACACCTGGGTATGGATGGCGCCGATATACTCCCCCAGGATGCCGATGAAGAAAAGCTGCACCGAGCCGAAGAAGAACAACCCGACTACCAGCGGCGCGAGGCCGAGGGTGAATTGCTGCCAGAAGAGCAGTTTGAAGATGAGATAAAAGACGGCCACGATAAAACTTACGAATGACACCGTGAAACCGAGCATGGTGGCGAGCCGCAGAGGCACCTTCGAGTGGTTGGTGATGCCGAGCATGGCGATATCGTAGAGCTGGTAAAAATTATTGCTCGTGATGCCCCGTTTGCGCGCGGGTTGCAGGTAGGGAATTTTGGCGGAGGGAAAGCCGACGTCGGAAACGAGTCCGCGGAAATAGGGATAGGGGTCGTTGAGCTCCTTCAGGATATCGACGAAGCGGCGGTCGTAGAGACCGAACCCGGTCGCGTTCTTGGTCAGCTTGATCTCGGCGAGGCGCCCCACCATTTCGTAGTAGATCCGGCGCAGGGTGAAAAAAAGGACCGATTCCTCGCTCTCCTGCTTGACCCCGATGACGATGAGAAAGCCCTCCTCCCATTTGGCCAGGAAGTCCTTGATCAGCTCCGGCGGGTCCTGCAAATCGGAGACGATGCTGATGACCGCATTGCCCCGGGACTGCAGCATCGCATGGTAGCCGGAGCGGATGTGCCCGAAGTTGCGCGCATTGACGATTACTTTGACATTTTTGTCCTGCGCGGCGATCTCCCGCAGGATGGCCACGGTGCGGTCCTGCGAGGCGTTGTCGATGAAGATATGTTCGTAGCGGTAGCGTCCGATTTCCTTGAAGACCTTTTTGACCCGCTCGTAACATTCGCGGACATTGTCCTGTTCGTTGTAGCAGCCGCTGACCACGCTGATGAGCTTCTCCCCCGCCGCGAGGGAGGGTTCGCGGGAGGAAACAAGGCAGGCGGAGGGACGTTCCAAAGTCGGTTCCGGTGGGGGTTAGATACCGCGCTCGTAGATGAGTTTCTTCAGCTCGCCGTGGTAGGCGTAGGCGCTGTCGATGTCGTCGATGAGGATGGGACGGTCCTTGCTCACCGGGCGAAGCAGGGTTTCCCCGTGCATCAGCTCGCGGCATGAAATCTGGCCTTTTTGCAGCGGGATGGCGAGGTAGACGTCCTTGTCGATGCTTTCCTGGTGGATCACGTGACCGACGGGAAGATCGCGCTTGGCGTAGACTCCGCGCACGAGGCCGTTGAGATATTTCGCCTCGGCGTCGGAAATGTTCCGGCGCGTTTCCCCGCTGCCGCCGCACATCGTTTTGGTGCGGTTGTAGGCCTTGAACCACGAATCGATCTGGGCCGGAAGGCTGCAGTAGGGCGAAACCGGCTTGCCGTCGTCATCGATGTCGATATGCCGCTCGAACGTGCGGGCGCCCTTGGCGTAGGCGATTTGCAGGGAGGCATCCCAGTTCTGGTACTCGTGCGTGGAGAGGCCGATGACGTGGTTGGGATAGCGCCTGCGCAGGTAGTCGATCTGGTTCAGTTCGAGGTCGCTGTCCTCGCAGGGATAGAGGGAGACGCAGTGATTGATGGCGAGGGGGATGTTCCGATTGCCGAAGAAGGTGACGAGGTCGTCGAGGTCCTTCAGGGAAGTCCCGCCTGTGGAGCAGATCACCGGCTTGCGCGTGTGGGCGATCCTTTCGATCAAGACCCAGTCGTTCACGTCGGAACTGGCGAGCTTGATGATGGGCAGGGCGAGATCGACGCAGAAATCGACCGAGCGCTCGTCGAACGGCGTGGCCATCGGAATGCAGCCGGCTTTCTTGATCGCCTCGGTCAAGGCGATGAAATCGGTCCGCGGCATCTGGGTGTCGATGGTCTTTTTGATGTAGCGGATATCGGTCCGCTCACGGAAATCCTGGTGGATGAAGCTCTCCACATCGCGCAACTGGAACTTGATCGCGGCGCGCACGTTGTTGAACCGCACGATCCGGGAATATTCGCGCACAATTTTCAGTCCGCGTTCGAGGCTGCCGTAATGGTTGTTTGCCATTTCGAGTACAAACAAATCTTCGAAGATGATGTGATTCATGGAGAAAACGTGTTGTTTCTTGCCGGAGCGCGCATGGTGCTGTCGCCGTTGATCTTAAATCTCTTCCATGGGCGGGACGAGCAAATTGCTCAACATTTCTTCACGGCTGAGGAAGGGATAAAGATCTTCCAAAGGCGCGGAAACAATACGTCCATCGGGCAGAGTTTTGGAACTTAACTTCGGCTCGAAAGGCTGGTCGGGATCGAGCACCACCTCGCTGATGAAGGGGCCGGGTGTCTCCAGGGCCTTTCGCACGGCGGGGAGATAGTCGGCCTGGTCGATGCGCTGGTAGGGCAGGCCGTAGGCGGCGGCCACCTTTCCGAAATCGGGAAAAGTCACGCCGCTGGAGGGACCCTCCCCCACGAGGTGTCCCTTGAAGTAATTCATCTGCGTCGAGCGGATGGAGAGGTAGCCCCGGTTGTTGAGGATGAAGAGTTTCACGGGGAACTGGTGGTGCGCCAGGGTCTGCAACTCCTGGAGATTCATCTGGATGCTGCCGTCTCCGGCAAAGGCGATGACCCGCTGTTTGCCTTCCAGGGCGACGGCGGCGCCGATGCTGCCGGGCAGATCGTAGCCCATGGAGGCGTCCCCGGCATTGGCGTAGAGCCGCTGCCCTCGCTTGATGTGGGCCACCTGGAAGGGGACCACGCTGGCCGTTCCATCGCCGGAAACCATGACGTCGCCTTCATCGAGCGCACGGATCAGCCCGTCAAGAAAGGCGTAGGGGTTGATGGCGTTCTGGCGGGATTGGTGGCGGGGAAGGACGACCGGATACTTCTCCACCCGCTCGCGGCACCAGGCGAGCCACTTCCCGAATTTCGGACGGGGAAAGGAGGTCCGTTCCGTCTCGTCCGAGAGCACCTCGAGAAAGAAGCGGGCATCGCTGTGGACCGGGAGATCGATCAGGGCTGTCGGCTTGGGAAATTCGGCGGGGTCGATATCGACATCGATCTTGTAGGCGTGACGGGCGAAGGCCTGCCAGTTGTAGCTCACCTGCCGAAGCGGCAGGCGCGAGCCCAGGATGAGCAGCACATCGGCGTTCTGGACCGCGAAATTGCCGGCGCGGTCGCCGATGGTGCCGGCGCGTCCGCAATAAAGGGGATGATCGTTAGGAAGGGCGTCGGGCGCGCTCCACGCCTCCACGACGGGAATCCCAAGCTGCCTGATGACTTTTTCAAAGATCTCCAGTCCTCCCGAGATGCGCACACCCGATCCGACCAGAATGACCGGCCGCTCGGCCCGGGACAGCTTCTCCAGAACGGCCGGTATTTGCTGGCGCACTCGGGCCTCGTCATAAAGTTTCGGTTCTCCGGCAGGATCAAATCGTTTGAGCTTGGCGGGATCGATCCGGGCGCCCTGCAAATCGACCGGGATGTCGATCCAGCAGGGGCCGGGGCGTCCGGTGGTCGCGAGATGCCACGCCTTGCCCAGCTCGTAGGCAATGTCATCGGCTGATCGCAGGAGAACGGCTGATTTCGTGATGCCCCGCGCCATGGCGATGATATCGACCTCCTGGTCGCCGAGCTGTCGCAGACCTGGCACTTCCTGAAAAGCCATGCAGGTCTCGCGCTTCACCTGGCCGGAGACGATAATCATCGGCATGGAATCGGTCCAGGCGCCGAAGACTCCGTTGAGGGCGTTGATTCCTCCCGGACCGGTCGTGACCTGGACGAGGGCGGGGCGGCCCGTGACCCGGGCGTACGATTCCGCCGCCATCGCGCAGGCTTGCTCGTGATGGCAGCAAATGTAGTTGAGCCGGGAACAGCGTCCCACGGCATCGTTGAGGTGCATCGCTCCGCCGCCGGTAATCATGAAGGCATGGCGTATGCCGTAATCGGCCAGGGTTTCGACAACGAAATCAGCTAATCGGATCATAGGGGACTATCGATTGGAGGGATGGGCGGGCACGTAAGGAGTCAGGTCCGTGGTTGGGCCGTTCTTGGAACTCAGGGTGATTTTCAAAGGTGAGAGGCTTTCGAGGGTGATGAATTTAAGGTCGGGTCTTTCCTGTAGGAGAGTCTCCTTTTGGCTGATCTCGAAGGCGCCGTTGGGAAAGGCAGGCTTGGTTTTGAGATAGAGCTGGTCCCGGGGTGCCGTGGGGGAATAACCGGAAGCGCTGACCACGCGGGCCAGAATGGCGAGATTATGGCTGGAGAGGAGGACATGGGGCCTTTCGAAATCGTTGTTCAGATAAACCGGCATCGACATCAATACCGCCACGCGATCGGTCGGTTTCAAAAGAGGTCGCACCTGTTTCCAATAATCATCGAATTGACCTGAAAAGAGAAGTTCCCGGTTCCATATTGTGGCGTTCAGGGTTGGCGGCAAGCCGTTCCAAAGCATGGGAAGGACAAAGAGGCTTGCGCCGAAAACGGCGACTCCGCGCCGAAATGCCGTTGACGATTCGGGCGAGCGCAACACCAGAAAGAGGTGAAAAAAGAACTGGAATTGCAGGAGTTCGCGAAAAGGCCAGCGCATCGATTTCAACATCGGCACATGGACCATGAGATACCCCAGCCAGTTGGGCCGGCAGACCAGGAACATTCCCAAAATCATCATCCCCAGAACAGTCATGTCCAGTCCGCGCCAACGTGCGCGATTGGCCAGTGCCGGGATCAGGGACCACGCGGCGGCGCAGGGAGCCAGTTCCAACAGGTAAGTGACGTGTCCCGGGGGGGAGTGGCGAAAAATCCACAAGGTCATACCGCAAAAAAAAGAAGGAGAGAAAACGTTGAACGGAATACGATTCGACTGCGCTTCCTGGATCCCAAGGCCCAGGGAGCGTGTACTGGTCAAAAATCCCTCCCACGCGGGGAGGAGTAAGGGTGAAAGGATGATGACAGCCAACCCGGTGCCGATGAGCCATGAGCTGAGAGGTTGGAAAGAACGGCGGGAAATGCTGACGCCCAAGGCAAAAATGGTGAAAAAGAGCGTGGTGGAGACGTTGGGGGAAGGATGTCCCGCCAGGATTTCATGGACTGAAAATAGCGCCACGAGACCGATTCCGCGCCGCCAGGTCTTTTGAAGAATGCCGAGTGCCAGCCAGGGCAGCGCGCTCTGGCTGCCCAGAAAATTGAACCAGCTTGCACCAGTGGTCAGCACGATCGCGCTGTAGGAAAAACTCAGGCAATAGAACATCACCCAGCCATCGCTTATCTTGAGCGACAACTCTCTTCGCAGGTAATGGGCCAGCGTCACGAAACCGGCTGTCGCCAGCAAGATCATCGCCATGGCGTCGACATCGATGATGGCGAAACGAAAGGATGTTCCGGCCAGGAGGGATGCCAGGAGATAGACCGGGTGCCAGCAAAAGAAGCTGGGATCGCGCAACAGATCGTAATTCCCCCCGAAAAGATAATCAGAAAGGAACGGTGATCGACCGCTCAAAAAATGATGTCCTATTTCCGTGAAAACCGGATAGGCGCCGGTCAGGTTGTCGTCCGTCAAAAAGCAGCAGGGGCGCCAGATTTCGAGGCAGGCAAAGATCAGGATCGCGATGGCGAGATTATTTCGCAATAGTCTTCCCAGGCTGCTTTGCCTATTGATTCCGTCCCGCGGTTCTGGCGCAATCACGGGAAGAGTATTAGCCTCTCCTGATCATCGTGCGCAAATCTCAAAACGATTTCTTTTCGATTCCGGAAGACGATCTCGTTCATATCCTTCGCCGTGCCTCCGCAGAATGGGAGGAATTGCGGGGCAAACGGCTTTTCATCACGGGAGGCACCGGCTTTTTCGGCCGATGGTTGCTCGCTGCGCTTCGGTACGCCGATTTGAAGCTGGGCTTGGGATTCCGACTGACGGTTCTCTCGCGCGATCCGGTGAAATTTTTACAGGAAAATCCCTCATGGGCCGCCTACCCGGCGCTCAGGTTCCAGCAAGGCCATGTCGCCGGTTTCTCTCCGGGCGAAGAGGGTTATGATTATATTTTCCACGCCGCCACCGACACCACGGCCTTCACCACCAGCGTCGAGGAAGAAGAGCGGTCGCGCACCATTGTCGAGGGAACACGCCGGATCCTGGAACTGGCGCGAAAGAGCGGCGCAAGGCGGATGCTCTATGTCAGTTCTGGGGCGGTTTATGGCGCGGAAGCGGGCAAGCTATCCGGAGCATCCGAGGCTGACTATGCTTCAGCCCGGGCCGTGATCCCTTACGGCGAAGCCAAGCGCGAGGCCGAGCGCCTGTGCGAAGGGGCGGGGATCGATTTTGTCACTGCGCGCGCTTTTGCTTTTCTGGGGCCGCATTTGCCTCTCGACGCTCATTTTGCCGCTGGAAATTTTCTGCGGGATGCGCTTCGGGGCGGCCCGATTCTTGTTCGCGGCGATGGTTCAGCCCGGCGGTCGTACCTTCATCCGGCCGATCTTGTCGTCTGGTTGCTGCGCATTCTTTTCCGCGGCAAGCGCGCCTGCGCCTATAATGTCGGTTCGGATGAAGCTGTCAGCATGGCCCAGCTCGCCCGACACATCGCGGAGACGGCGGAACCATCCCTGGAGGTGGTGATCCAGGCGGTGCAGGCGGAGGGTCCGCACAATATTTATCTGCCTGATATCCGCCGGGCCCGGGCTGAATTGAATCTCGATGTGACCATCCCTTTGCGCGAAGCCATTGCCCGCACGATGGCGTTTCTTCGGGCACGCGACTCAATCTGATCGGAGCTTGATTCCATCCGAAGACCAGGCAGGATGATGCTATAATCCCAGTGGTTACCCCCTTTGAAAGCGAACAAAGGGGGTAACCACTCTTAAAATCTATAAAATTTAAGACGATGAGGGGGTGAAAATGCCTTTAGGCCGACACCAGCGTGCCAATCTTCCCGCCCAGCACCACCGAGCGCAGATTGCCGGGCTTGAACATGTCGAACACCACGATCGGCACGTGATTGTCCATGCAGAGCGAGAACGCGGTCGAATCCATGACCTGTAGCCGGTTCACCAGTGCATCGGCGTAGCTGATTTGTGTGAAACGCTTCGCCTTCGGATTCTTGCGCGGATCGCTGTCGTAGACGCCGTCGACTTTTGTCGCCTTGAGCAGAATTTCGGCGCCCAGCTCGCTGGCCCGCAAGGCCGCTGCCGTGTCGGTGGAGAAAAAGGGATTGCCCGTACCCGCGACAAAAATCACCACGCGTCCTTTTTCGAGATGCCGCACAGCTCGGCGGCGGATGAACGGTTCGGCCACGTTTTTGACTTCGATGGCGGTTTGAACCCGGGTGTTCACGCCCACCTTTTCGAGCGCTTCCTGCAGCGCCATGCCGTTGATGATGGTCGCCAGCATGCCCATGTAATCGGCGGTGCTCCGATCCATGCCCCGGTTGGCCGAGGTGATGCCGCGCCAGATGTTGCCGCCGCCGATGACCACCGCGACCTGCACGCCCAGTCTGTGAATCTCCGCCACTTCGCGGGCGATCTTCTCGGTCAATTTCGGATCGATCACCTCGTCCTCACCGGCGAGGACCTCGCCGCTTAGTTTGAGGATAATCCGTTTATAGATGGGTTTTGCGGCAGCGGCGCGTCGACTGGCCAGGCGATTAGGCATATTGTATGGACGAAATGTAAACGTTTATAACGGATTGTCGATTATAGACGTGGACAAAGGAACAAACTTTCAAAAAACTGGTTTCATGCCGCCTGGACGCATCCTCCTCTCCCAGACCCAAATCCGCAGCCGGGTCGGGCAGTTGGGCAAGAGCATCACGCGCCATTATCGGGGCAGGGAACCGCTCTTTCTTGGTGTGATGAACGGCGCCCTTTTCTTCCTGGCCGATCTTCTCCGCGCCACGGATCTCGAAGCCGAGCCGTGCTGCATCCGCCTCGCCAGTTACAAGGGCACCCGGAGCAGCGGCGCGGTCCGCGGGCTTGAGCTGCTCGACGATTCGGTGGCCGGGCGGCATGTCCTGATCGTCGATGACATCCTCGATACAGGGAGAACGCTTTCCGCGCTGGTCAAACGCGTGAAGGAACTCGGTGCCGCGGAGGTGAAAATCTGCGTCCTACTCGAAAAGCGGCGCGCCCGCCAGGTTTCCATCAAGGCTGACTGGACCGGCTTCAAAATCGCCGATGAATTTGTCGTGGGGTACGGCCTCGATTACAACGGACGTTATCGCGGGCTGAAGCAGGTGCGGGCCCTCGATCCTTTGACAAGTTCAAGATGACAGCCTTCTTAGAGATAAAAATGGCCAAACCGGTCTGCCCGTCTCTCCAGCATTCACTTGACTCCCCCGCCTCTATCGCGGTTAGTTGGAGGGATGTCCAACGACCCCTCCCAGCCCAACGGCGCCGCTGCGGTGCCTAAAAAGCGCATGAATCTCCGCACTCCGGAGGTCATGAAGATCGTGCAGGAACAGGTGGAAGAGCATTACCGCAGTCCGGTCGTCGAATACCTCCGCCACACCAAATCGTATCTCTCCGCCAACGGCCTCACCGTCAAGCTCGCGAAGGTATTCGGCTTTTGTTACGGCGTCGAGCGGGCCATCAACCTCGCCTACGCCTCCGCGAAGGTTTTCAAGGGCCACAACATCTATCTTCTCGGCGAAATCATCCACAATCCCGAAGTCAACGACCAGATCCGCGACATGGGCATCAAGCAGCTCAAGGAAACGCGCGGCGTCTATGACCTCGATGGCCTGACCGAGGAGGACGTCGTCATTGTCCCCGCCTTTGGCGCCGAGGTGAAAGTGCTCCAGCGCCTCAAGGAGATCGGCTGCTACCAGGTCGACACCACCTGCGGCGACGTGATGAGCGTCTGGAAGCGCGTGCGCCAGTACCGCAACCAGGGCACCACTTCCATCATCCACGGCAAGGCGTGGCATGAGGAGACCAAGGCGACCGTTTCCCAGGCGATCAGCGAAAACGGGGGCACCCACTATCTCGTCGTCTTCACGCTGGATGAGACCGATTATGTCTGCGATTACATCCGCAAGGGTGGCGACAAGGCCGAATTCCTGAAGAAATTCGAGGGTGCCTACTCGCCCGGCTTCGATCCCGACCAGCATCTCGTCTCCGTCGGCGTGGCCAACCAGACCACCATGATGAAGAACGAAACGGAAGAGGTGCAGCGCCGTTTCGAAAAAGCGATGGTGGATCGGTTCGGCCGCGAAAATCTCGACCAGCATTTCCGCAAGGCCGACACCATTTGCGGCGCCACGCAGGAACGGCAGGACGCCCTTTCCGAAATGCTCAGCGTCGAAAAGATGAATCTCCTGCTCGTCGTCGGCGGTTACAACAGCAGCAACACCTCGCACCTCGCCGAGATGGGCGAAGCGATGCTCCCCACCTACTTTATCAAGAATTCCGAAAAGCTCATCTCGCCCACGGAAATCTCCCACTACGACCAGCACAAGCAGCAGGAAGTCATCAGCCACGACTGGCTCCCCGAAGGCAACGTCGTCGTCGGCATCACCGCCGGAGCCTCGTGCCCGAACAATCTTCTCGAGGAGACCATCCACCGCCTCTACCAGTTCCGCGGCGTCGATGTCGAAAAGCTGCTTCCCGCCGATTATCGTGAAATTGTCGGCCTTGCGCCCGTTACGGACTCATCCGCCCATCATTGATCATGATCGATGTCTCGCCTGCCCGACCGCTTTGATCTTTGGGTGCGCAAGGCGCGGGCCTGCGAGGATCAGGCGCGTCAGGCCGATTATGTGCTCGGTGCGCTGGCGGGGTTGAAGGAATGGTATTTTCTCGATACGGGCACCCGGGAGAATCCGCAGCCGGCCGAAGTCGAGATGGAGGGCGTCGCCTGTTTGCTGGTTTTTTCCGATCCGGGCCGGATCGAGGAAATGCTGCATGTGGCGGGGCCATTCCGGGAGGGCACGCCGTTGCCCGTGATCACGATTCCCACGGTTGAGGCGATGCCGTGGTGCCTGAAGCGGAGAACTTCAGGCGGCGGGGGCTTGCTGATCAATCCGGGAGAAGATGCGTTCCTGCTTCCCCTGGACCGGCTGGAAGTTTTTTATGACGAGTGGAACCGCCGGGGCGGACGGAGCGCCTCGGGTTTCTGGATTCCGAACATGACGACGGAAGAGGAAGATTTCTGGCAGGAACATGGCCTCTAAAGCATTTTCCGTTTAGATAGATGCATTTGGAATTCTGTCATTCCGAGCGAAGTCGAGGAATCGGTACCCGTTCCCGGATGCTTTTTCGGCCCGATTCCTCCACTTTGCCTCGGGAAATCTTTTTCTTAAACAAAACCGATTGCCTCGGCTCCGGTCGGAATGACGGCGCTACTATTTGCGTCTATCTAACAAAAATGCTCTAAAACGTCCCTTTAAGTGAAACGGAGACGCGTTGCTCGGGCCCCATCCCTCCCACGGCGGGATTCTGGTCCCAACGGTTGCTGTATTCGATGCTGGCCGAGAGGTCCTTTTGCACGCGGAAGGAGGGTCCCGTGGAGAAGGTGAGGGTTTTCTCATCGAGGGTCAGGGGCAGCGCGCTGTTCAGGCCCGGGCTGGGCGTGGCGGCCTGCGGCGTGCCGTTGGCGCCCGAGGCGAGCGGCACGGCGGGTGCCGTGTCGAGGATGCCGCGGGAATTCACCATTTCGGCGTAACTGTGCCAGGTGACGTCGGAGACGATTTTCTGGGACCAATCGGCGAAGAGCGCCTCGTTGAATTCATTGGTGATGCCGGGGAAATTCTCATAATGCTGCTGGCGCAGGCCCATTTGCACGATGGTGTCTTGTGCCGGCTTCCAGACGAGCGATTGTTCGAGCGAAGGCATCCGCGAACCGGGCAGGCCGTTGGAAGAAGTTTCATCGTAATGGCCCTTGAGGACGGCGGTCAGCGGGATTTTGCCGAGCGGCTGCCGGAGCTGCGCGTCGTAGCCGGTGCTTTGGCTGGAGCTGTCGAAGACAAGATCGTTGCCGGAGCGGTCCGAGTTGATTCCAAGAGTCAGCACCGACTGGTAGGGCAGGTGGCTTTCCGCGGCGAATCCCGCCCCGCTGCTCATGAAGGAACCGGCGGGCGCCAGTCCGTCGCTCGAGGCTCCATGGACATTGCCGCTGAAAATCAGGGCATCGATGGGGTGAAACTGGAAGCCCGCCTTTTGGGCGCGCGTGAGATCGGTGGGGGTGCCGGAGGCATCGGGACCGTCGTTCCAGGTCACGGTGCTCGATTCGCAGGAAAGGGAAAGGCCGTCCCCGACTTTACGGGTATAGGAGGTTCCCGATTTATCCTGCCAGAGCGCCCCGGTCGACAGCACGGCGTGGGGATCGGTGGTGGCCGCTCCCGTCGTGGCGCTGGCGGCGGAACCTGAAAAAGTATGCGCCGGCTGATCAGTCGCGGGCTTCAGCCAGTCGTAATTTTGCCAATTGATGGCAGCGGAGGAAGACCCCGTTTGGGCGGTGTTTTGGGCATGAGCCGACCTTCCCGCCACGCCCAGGAACGTGAGCAAGGCCAATCCACCCCATCCAGCCCGTGAAAATTTGAGAACCATAGCCATCTATCGCTTTATCGGGATCAAATCTTAAATTAAAAGAAGGTCCGTGCCTTCCCACTCTATAAAGAGACGCCTTGGGCCCGAAAAAGTTCAAAGAAAAAAGACTTGGGCACCGGCGTCAGGGCCGTTGCCCCAACTGGATAGGGACTCAGTTTAAAAATAATCGGTCATCCTGAGGTTGCACCTTCGGTGCTCTGCCAGAATGAGTAATAAGAGCATTGCGCTATCGCGCAAGCAGTGTCGAAGGATCTCTAACCATTCCGCTCAAAACGCACTTTCCGAGCGAAATATTGAGAGATCCTTCGACAAGCTCAGGATGACAGGCTTTTAAAATTTTAATGAAATCGCAAATTGAGCCCCCACTCCAATCCGGAAAGCATGGAATGCCTTTTCCCGTCACGCCTTGAAGCGCTTTTCCTCCGCATCGAAGATGTCGAAGAAATAGCGGACATGGTGGATGACGTCGGGCGGGACGAACTTGGGGATGTAGTCCTCCATGAATTCCTGCATCTTGTCGGACAGCTCGCAGATCCGTTTGTAGCGCCACTCGTTGTTCCAGCGAATGATCTCGATCCGGGGACGCTTTTTCGCGTGGCCTTCGATCCACTGGCCCACGGCGGCATTGTCCGCGCCGGTGGCGACGAAAGCGCGCAGATCGGCTCCCTTGATTTCCGCAAAGCCGAGGAAAATATTATCGAGCGGGCAATCGTAATGATAATCGCCGAGCGTTCCGGCCAGTTCCGCGCGGCATTTATCCACCGCGCGTCCGGCCAGGATATACCCGGCCAGCATCGCGTGCGGGCTGTGGGGAAAAGCTTTTGTGAGGTCCGGCGCCAGTGCTTTTACTTTTTCGTTCAATGTACTCATAAGAGTACAACGTACTCGCTTACCAGCCTGCCGCCAGTTCCGTGAGGTTGTTTTCGGCTTTCTGACGCGCAAGCTTCGCGGAATCCTCACCCTGGTTCATGCTGTCGGCAACGACGAAAAGGACATCGGTCACGCCGATAAAGCCGAAAATGGCACGCAGGTAAGGTTCCTGGAAATTGTAGGCGCCCATCGGGGAGCCGGGCGGGAAGGAACCGCCGCTGGTGGTGATGAAGAGCGCCTTCTTGTCTTTCACGAGCCCTTCGTAGCCATTGGGTCCGATGGCGAAGGTTTTGCCCGCCCGCACGATCTGGTCGATATAGGCCTTGAACGTGGAAGGGACATTTAGATTGTACATCGGAACGCCGAAGACATAGCGGTCCGCGGAAAGGAATTCATCGACGAGCTGATCCGAAACCGCAATGGCCGCGCGCGATTCGGGCGTTTGGGCATCCGGGGGCGCGAAGGCCCCGACCACCCACGGCTCGGTGACATGGGGAACGGGATGATGCCCCACATCGCGGAGCAGGATCGTATCTTTGGGATGATGCTGCGCCCAAAGCTGCGCGAATTTGGTGGTCAAGGCCCGCGAAACGGAGCGTTCGCCGCGCGGGCTGCAGTGATGACGAGGATTTTCGACATAAGAAGGAGAGGTTCAGACAAAAAATTTCGTGGAGCGGCAAAAGAATCCTTCGGCAGGTACGGAACCCGGAGCAAGACGAAAGAACATTCCTTTCTATACCCGCAACCGCGCCCGAATCAAGTGGCGGAAATTGTGGGTAGTGGCTCGGTTCGAGATTTTATGGGATTTATTTTCAACCCGTCATCCTGAGCTTGTCGAAGGATCAGACACGCAGGAAACAAACAAAGCGTTGGAGAATTGGAGTCGATCATCTTTAGTGATCCTCCGGCTTTTGGGAAAATGCAAGTGTGCCTGATCCTTCGACAAGCTCAGGATGACGGGCTTTAGAATTTTAACGGAATCGCAAAGCTGAGTCGCCATCCGTCAATCCCCTGCTTTCCCCCGGCCGGGACGATCTGGTACGCTGCCACCTTCCATGGAAACGCCCCGCTACACGGTCATCATTCCGCTGCTTCGTTTCCATGCCGACGAGCCGGTGCTGGCGAGCCTGCGTGAAACGGTTCCGCCCGGCGGCCCCCCGCAAATCCTCGTGGTGGAGGGACGGCATCCCGCCCGCCAGCGCAATGCGGCGCTGCTCAAGGCGCGGGGCGAGATCATCGTCTTTCTCGATAATGATTGCCGGCTGGGGGCCGGTTTCTGGGAGGCGCTCGAAACGGCCTTCGCGAGGCCCGGGGTGCAGATCGTGGGCGGTCCCGCCTTGCTGCGCACCGACGCCACCGGGCCGGAGAAAATTTTCCATGCGCTGCTGACTCACCCGCTGGTGGTGGGGCCGGTCTGCTCGCGGTATGCGGCCAGGGGCGCTTTTCGGCTGGTCAATGAGACGGAGTTGATTCTTTGCAATCTTGCCGCGCGTCATGAGATTTTTACCAGGATCGGAACCCTTTCCCCCGAACTCTATCCCAACGAGGAAAACGAATGGCTCGACCGCGCCCAGATGGCCCATGTCGCCATCTATTACAATCCCGACCAGCAGGTCTTCCGCCCCCAGCGTTCCACTTGGCGGGAAATGATCCGCATGCTTTTTCGCTACGGCATGGGGCGCACCCGGCAATTCCAGGTGAGCGGCTGGCAGTTGTCGATCCAGCACCTTTTACCGGTGCTATTTGTCGTTCCGGCGATCGCCTTGATTTTGGGAACGCCCTATG
>Ga0206905_10167_pt1 | contig 17286 bp, 11 predicted proteins | sample Alteio_BWOrgHeat_43_FD_152940 | JGI IMG/M metagenome (GOLD analysis project Ga0206905, IMG submission 152940) | Enriched cells from forest soil in Barre Woods Harvard Forest LTER site, Petersham, Massachusetts, United States -... | ecosystem: Environmental > Terrestrial > Soil > Temperate forest >...
TTCCCGCGATTACCCCTGCCGCACTGAGATTCAGGCCCTGCGGAAGACTGCCCGATGCAAGCGACCAGCTATAAGGCGCGGTGCCTCCCGTGGACTGCAGAGTTTGGCTGTACGCGTTGGTTACCTCCCCGCCCGGCAGGCTCGCCGTCGTCACTGTAATTGCTTGATTCACATTTTGAGTGAGGGCTGATGATGTGCTGGCAAGGAAGTTCACGTCGCCGGAATACTGGGCCGTCAGCGAATGCGAGCCCACCGTCAGATTGCTAACTTGAAGAACCGCCTGGAAATTACTTGCCAAAGTCACGGATCCCAGGCTGTTGGTGCCGTCTAGGAAGGTTACGTTGCCGGTCGGCACAGCCCCCGCGTTTCCGCCTGTGATGCTCGCGGTCAGGTCGACCGTCTGACCGAAATCGGAGGGATTTGCGCTGGAACTCAGGTTTGTGGTGGTAGGGCTCTGCATCACGATGAATGGGTAAGCAGCTAGGCCGCCGATGTTCTCGTTCATGAAAAACCTACCCCCAATACCCGTCTCCTGCCCGTCCATGGCGTACGCATAGAGGATGTGAGGACCGAGCGAGAGCGTCGCGGTCTGACCGGAGAACGTTGGGTTCAATCCGGTGGCTTGGGTCCAGGGTCCTTGCCACGTGTCCACCTGGTAATACACGGCCTGTGGCGTTGGAGCGATCGGAACGAATGAGCTGGTGACGGTAAAAGTAAAAACGGGAGTTCGGTCGGTTGTCTGGTTTCCCCGCATAGCTGTGATGGTTGTGACCAGCGGAATAGGCTGCACTTGCTCCTCGGTCAAGACGGTCACATTATTGCCGCCGTCGTTGGTTACGTATATTGCATTCGTGACTGGGTTTACAGCTACCGCATAGGGTCCGTTGCCAGCCGGGACCGTGTCAGTGGTGTTTGTGGCGCCGTCGATCACCGTCATATTGTTCCCGCTCTCATTGGGAACGTAGATCTTGTTGGTGACTGGGTTCACGTCTACCAAACCGGGGGCCGTGACCGCCGCAAGCGTGACAGTGGTGTTTGTGGCGCCGTCGATCACCGTCACATTGTTGCTGCCGTAGTTGGGCACATAGATCTTGTTCGTAACAGGGTTGACTGCCACCGCGCAGGGTTGGATGCCCGCTGCGACAGTTGCCGTGGTGTTCGTGGCGCCGTCGATCACCGTGACATTGCTACTGAGTTGATTGGCCACGTAGATCATGTTGGTGGCCGGATTCACCGCAACCGCACAGGGCGTCGTGCCTGCTGCGACGGTGGCAATGACGGTGTTGTTCGCGCCGTTGATCACTGTCACATCACTGCTGCCCTTGTTTGCTACGTATATCGTGTTGGTGATCGGGTTCACTGCCACCCCCTCGGGTGCGGTGCCCGCTGAAATTGTGGCTGTGGTATTCGTAGCGCCATCGATCACCGTGACGCTATTACCAACAAAGTTTGTCACGTAGATCCTGTTGGTGACAGGATTCACCGCTGCTCCAACTGGAGTGTCGCCCGCTGCAACCATGGTCGTGGTCTTCGTGACGCCGTCGATCACCGTCACATTTTTACTGTTCTCGTTGGCGACGTAGATCGTGTTGGTGACCGGATTCACTGCTACCGCAAATGGATTGGTGCCCGCAGCTATTGTGGTGGTAGTGTTCGTGGCGCCGTCGATCCCCGTCACATTGTTGCTGCCCATATTTACCACGTAGACCGTGTTGGTGAACCAGTTCACAGCGACACCATAGGGATTGGTCCCGGCACCCACCGTGGCAGTGGTGTTCGTGGCGCCGTCGATCACCGTCACATTGTTGCTGTTAAAGTTGGCGGTATAAACCTTGTTTGTGACTGGGTTTAGTGCAACGGCAACGGCATGGGCACCCACGGGAAGAGTCGCCGTCACGCTGTTCGTGTCGGCGTCGATCACTGTCACATTGTTACTGTCCTGGTTAACCGCGTAGATCTGGTTCGTAAGCGTATTCAGTGCCAAATCGAAGGGGCCTGTGCCCGTCGTGACTGTGGCCGTGACGCCGTTCGTGACGCCATCGATGACCGTCACATAATTACTGGCGTGGTTCGCCACGTAGATCTTGTTCGTCACCGGGTTCACTGCCACAGAAGAATAAGCATCGGTGCCGGCTGCAACTGTGGCAGTGACCGTGTTCGTGTTGCCATCGATCACCGTCACACTGCCGCTGCCCCCATTGGCCACGTAGATCTTGTTGGTGACCGGGTTCACCACCACAGCATCGGGGTTGCTACCCACGGCAACCGTGGCAGTGACGTCGTTGGTGGCGCCGTCGATCACTGTCACGTTGGTGCCGCCAAAATTAGCCACATAGATCATGTTGGTGACCGAGTTTACTGCCAGAGTCTCGGGAAAGCTGCCCGCTGCCACGGTGGCGGTGACCGTGTTCGTAGCTCCATTGATCACCGTCACATTGTTGCTGCCTTCGTTAACCACGTAGATCGTGTTGGTGATCATGTTCACCGCAACCGCAAACGGAGTAGTACCCGCTGCCACGGTGGCGGTGACTGTGTTCGTGGCTCCATCAATTACCGTCACATCGCTAGTCCCATCGTTGGCTACATAGATCGTGTTAGTCACAGGGTTTGCAGCTAGCCCCTGGGGACCTACGCCTGTTGCGATTGCCGTCGTGGCATTCGTGGCGCCGTCGATCACTGTTACGCTGGCGCCATTGAAGTTGGTCACATAAATCTTGTTAGTGACCGGGTTCACCACAACCGAATCGGGGCCGGTGCCGGCCGGGATGGTCATGGTGACCGCCTGGGCAGAAGCGAAGACAGAAATTCCGATGAACGCTGCTAAGGCACATGAGACGTACAAGTAGCAACGGCGCATCAAAACCCTCTCCTCCCAGCAGGCACTCTCACTTCTCTTTCGTCCCAGAGGGTTGCGCGAACGAGAACGGTATGAAGAAAAGTTTCGGCTGGTTCGCCGCAAGGTCCGCCAACCAAACAGGTGAACTGTCTCCGCTGTTTAATTGGAAAACGCCCTCCCCCGCTAGTGGCGTAAGCTCTGTTGAAACGCAAATGCACTGGACACTCTGCGCCTGGCTCTTTCCGGAAATGTCAATGCGTATCAATCTGCCGCCATTCTCATTTATGACGGCAGCCCAACGATTGTCGAACGAAGCTGCAACGGCAGATGGCTTGCTTAAGCCATCTTTGGCAGAAGCGATAGACCTCAACGCGAAATTGGCTCCGTCCAGATGAAGCAAATAGAGGACGTTTTTATCATTGTCTGCAACCAAGGCGTCGCTTTTCCCACGAAGGAATGACATGCCCCCGAATCCAGATAAGCTAACGATGGACGAGACTGACCCATCGGCGCCTACTGAAGCAATCGACACCGACCCATCCTGCACTTTGTAGGCTAGGAGCAATGTACCGTCATCGCTCGGCGCCGCTGCCGAGAGCGAACCTGGTACATGCAGCGACCGCTCTGACAGCCGCGGCGCCCCGCTCAAGCCAGTGACTTGAATCAGGCGATTGGACCCTTGGGCGAAGACTACGACCGGATCACCACTTGGAGCGAACACTATTTGTGACGGTTGCGTGAATCCACTGAGAAGCTCTTGGGGCTGCACGTCCTGTTTGGGGCGATACATCCACAGATTCCCATTGCCATCCTCCAGGAGGATCGTGTTGCTGCGTACAGAGGCTGCAGCGTTCCTGTATTTGTGCGCTGCAAACATAGGTTCCTCAATGTGCGCTGATCCAGGCACGCCGGAGATGGCGCGGACAGTCGAATCAGAAGATCGCCAAATGTAGCCAAGATTGGCTCCGGTGGGGATCGAGGTTGAGTGGGTTGCAGGCGAGGCCAGAGTATGCCGTGGACCGGCCGGCGCTCCGCATCCGATGACCAGAATGAACGCAAGGCAAATCCAGTTGTTCCGCGCGATCATGATGAGTTCACAGGCCCGGAAGCGCCTCTTCCTTCTCATATTTGCTCCGTCACATGGAAATCCGTTTCCTACCCAGGCTGACGACGGGGTGCTAGCGATGATGTCTTTGGGCCTGTGGCGCCTCTACAGTCGTCCCTCCGGTGGAAATAACGATAGACTTACTTCCGCGTGAGTTTACAGCGACGACCCCACCTACGGCGGCACCACCAGCGATAGCCGTCCCTATCAACACCAGCTTCAACGGAAAGACATGGGCTGCGGCCGATGCGGCCGAAGATGAAGCGGAAGGCGAGGTTGAACTCGAGTTCGAACTCGAAGTCGACGTTGATCCGCTAATGTAGTTTTGCTCACTGATCGTTGTGGTGGACGTGGATTTGCCATCGCTTACCGATACATGCATTTCGTATTGTCCGGCGACTTGGTTTGGCTTAAATCCGGTCCCAATTGCCTTCCCGCTTCGATCAGTGGTCGTGCTGAAAACGCGCAGTCCCTTGATGAATGTGCCACTCGGACCTTGATCAGGGAGCGTAAAGACCACCGTGGCCCCGGCGACGGGGCGATGGTTTTCATCCTCTACTTGCACGATAGGCTCACGTGCTGTGCGCTTGGTTATGTCGTTCAGCGCTCCTTCGCCTTGGAGCATCACGATTGTCAAGCGAGCATGCTCTTCTCCCATTGCATAAGTACTTACAGATTGCAACAGGAGCGCAATCAGATACAGAAAACTATTTGGTTTGAGGTAGAGATACCGCCCCATAGATACCCCCAAGACGGATCAACACGACTAGGAACTTCTCCCACGGGAAGATATGAGAGATTTTAGATGTGTTTCAATCTAGGCAGATCCCCTTCAGCCTAGAATCAACAAAAGAATGCTGCAATCGCGCCCAAGGATGGCTATGTTGGATTGATGTGGTGAACAACAGCAAACATGTTGCACGCCAAAGGAATATTTGTCAATGAATAAATGTCCGGGGCTCAGTTGATTGGTGCGAGGTCCAGAATCCGGATTGGGGAAGAGTGAGCGCTGAACCTTACCACCGGCCTTTTCGCGAGATTGCGAAAGCGGACCGACAGTGGAAGCATTGAATCAAAATCCAGGACTTCAGTTTTTCTGCCACATCTACTATCTTGAAGCGGCTATCGGCCCGAAACTCGACCTTCTGGCTTTGGAGAGCGAGTCGGCGATAAAATCTGCTCGACCCCGCCAACTGCGCGGGCGAGATTCCGTGCCCACTTGAGATCCCACCGACCTTGGAAATCGATCAAACCGATTTCCACATTCCCACCGTCACGACGACTACGACGACATGAATTAATCTCTAAAACCAACCGACCTAGGGGATACGCATTCTGAGGGCAAGGTCACCGCAACTTAGCAGTCATCCCCAAAAGACACAGCGAATTCCAGGTAGCCAGCAATTGTAGTCTGCACTCTTTGGGTCGATAACGCACCCAAAACTGGTTCAGTTATACACTGGAGTCGCATTGTTGGACGCACTGCTGCAGTTGCGTGTCGCAGCTACTGGGGCACTTATCGAGTCCGTTACCGCATGAGTTGTTGCAACTGTCGTACGCAACTTGTGCCGATCGCAATGCCGCAGCGGCAGCAGCCGAAGCGAGGGCAAGACATAGGGGGTTGGGAAAACATCGCACTGCCGCTGCTGCAAAACTCGTCGCGATAGCTAACGCAGCGGCGTTGTACTTGGCATCGCAATCCGCCCCACACGAGTCATAAGTCGTAATACAACCATCCCGGCAGCTCGAATACATGCTCTGACAACCCAAGTAACAATCGTTAGGACCTAAGCCATTGCCATTCCCATTGCCACCCCCATTTCCGCCAAGCCCACCATCTCCATTTCCGCCGTCAGGCGGACCGCATTGGTCGGAGCAATCGCTGATATCTCCTCCGTCCCCAACACAGCCTGCAACGCAATCGAGGTAATCCTCCACCGCAAGCGCAGGGGTCACTTTCAAATCATATTCAGCGCGCCGAGGCGCGAAAGCGTCACGCTCGACTGGAGCAGACTGTTTCGGAATGTTCATACGGATCTCCTTTCCCAACTGAGGTCCTTATTCGCCTGCCGCCCTTGTCGCGTCGAATTCGCTGAGAGGCAAGAACTCTGCCCTCGTCATGCGCGCTGTAAACATTGGCAAGGCTCGAGACCTCATCACTGGACTGGACTGATTTGGTAGCCTCGTTTAGATTCTCCTCCTTTCGGCTCCTGCCGCTAGTACTCGTCCCAATGGCGCACCTTGCCAACGGTAACGGGAATTACGTCGCTAACGTCTACTGTGAATCTGTATACGTGTTTTGCTTGTTCAAATCGCATTGCCGGGTTGAAGAAAGTAAGTTTGACGTCCCAGCAGTCAGAACCCGGACGGCAGATTGGGCTCTTTTCCGTAGTAATCGAGTCAAGCTTAAGGTTGTCAGGTCTGCCATCTCGATTGAAGTCCGTCGTGAGTGCTGACTCGAAAACCCTTTCGGCCTGGAAAGCATTGGTTGCCGCATAGTTCACTGCTCGCTCTTGTGGCGCGATGCCAAGATTGCGGAGCGCATAATAGACACGTTCCAGGAAATTGCTTACATCACTCACTTTTTGTTGGTAAGCCGTCACAGTTTCCTTGTCTTTCTCTTTGGGTTTGGAGCCAGCGACCGCCTCGACTAGCGCAGGAGTTGACCAGCTGTACAGTCCTCTGAGCTCGGGAACGATGTTCGGGACTACCTGTCCGTTGAGCAGGGGAATCTTGCCGACCACAACTCCCGGTACCGAAATGCGCTCGACTCCCGTCAACTGGGAACCAAGAAAGTCGCGAAGCTTTTCATAGTGCATCGCCGCAAAAGGACCCGCCGGGACAATAGCGTAGACCGGAGTGGTGTCCTGGTTTAGCGTCCATGTGACGGCGCTGGCGAATGCTGGATTCGCAGCCAAGAACGTTAGGAGTTGCGTCGCGTCGTGGGGATTTGCAAGGCCCGCCTGCACGAAGGAATCACGACGAGCTTGAGTACCGAAATCGTATCCAAGCTCTCCGAGCGCATAGACCAATGAGGGCTTTCCAGAATCGCCACAGCTGCATTTAGTGCTTCCGCCTCCGCAGGTGCATTTTTCTGCACCACCGCCGCACCCACAGTCGGAAGAAAGTATGCAGCTGGACGTAACGGCTGTTGCATCTTCAAGTGGCATTGCTGCAGATACAGTCGAAGGTGTGAATTCGGAGCTCGCGCCGAGTGGCAACTCACCAGATTCATTGGCTTGAATTCCCGTTCTCGCATCGGACATGATCGCACTCTCACTTTCAATTGATTTGGAAAGGTTCTGCGGAAGTGAACTGAAGGGAATACGCAATCCGGAGCCATCCGATGAATTGACCAAGCCCAAGCCGTACGTAAATATTGCTCGACGAGCCCCAGAAATGTTGAGGCGCCCGACTAAGTATTGATCACATTCACCAGGGTGAGTCGCAATGCACTGGGTTGCGCTTTGCAAGAGAGCCTTCATCACGCTTTTGGAATCAAATCGACCTCGCGCCTTTAGTTGAATGCTTAGGAGAAGTGCCGAAATACCCGATACAATTGGAGTCGAAAAGCTTGTGCCGCTCCGGTGCGCAATGCGTCCCCCTGGAACTGCCCCCGGGATGTCTTGCCCCGGTGCAAGGATTCCCTGCCGTTGATAAGGACCTCCCCAGTTACTGGAACTCAATGGAACTCCACTTGAGTCCATTGCTCCGACCGCCAAAACCGCAGGAAGTGCCGCCGGGACGTGCAGGCATTCGCACCCTTCGTTCCCAGCAGCCGCCACAATCAAGACGCCGCTCTCATTACAGAGTTTCACGGCATTCGCAAGGTAGTCGTCTGGAGCCCCACCAGGCGATAATTGACCGGCACTTATGTTGATTACATGCGCCCCTGCTTGAACGGCCCAAGTTATCGCCCGAGCAAGATCCAATTGCGAGCATGGCTCTATGGTTCCATCCGCTCTTGACGCAAAGACGGGTATGATCAATCCTCTACAGCGGGGCGCAATACCGCGAACAGGACTTCCGTGCTGCCCAAAAATGATGCTGGCGATGTGGGTGCCGTGTGTGGTTGCAAAGCCAGCGTTTGGATCGGCAGATGCAGTGATCTCCTTTGCGCTGACGCATGCTCCCGCGAAACACGGATGGGTGAGATCGACAGGGCCATCAAGCACAGCCACGCAGATTTCAGGCTCTCCGACTGATTCCCGCCAAAGGGAGACAAGATCAGGGAGCAACTCTGCCACATCACTACACCTGACGTCGATCTGAGTCTCCGCTAGTTGCACGTTGCCCATCCTTTTCGAAATGCTGAGAAGGTAGGATTGCTGGAGGCACAGCAGCTTTCAAGCGCAGTCCGGGGAGAAACCACAGCGAGTGAGTCCCTACACACTCCAAATCAGAGACTCTTGGGTACTTGTTGTTTTGGCAGGGAAATCCCAAGTGTGTTCGCCCCATCAGGTGGCGACAGAAATGCGTTGCTGCCTCAAATCCGCCAAAATCGCATTCGGAATTTAGACCAATTTAGTGGATCAGTCCAGGTCAGCAAAAGAAGTTGTGGATATAGCTGAGCAGTAGGGTCGGATGCGCTCAGCAGCTTTTGTCGCATCCCCGATAACATGCAAAGCACCCCTTGCAATAGTACCGGCAAGATTGAGGAGTGTCACACCCTGCACATTCGAGACACCAATTGTCACAAACACTGCAGCAATGACTCGGCAATACCCGGTTTTTGTACGTAGCGGACGATGCCGTCCGAACGACTGGAAGCGCCTGTATGGGCAATTGCATTGTCGCTCCTTTCTGCCAAGGAGTTTCACTCCTCGTTATTAGCGCCGCTGACGGATGATGCGCTCCATGACATAACCAGAGTGGCGAGGCTAACTGGCTTCGCCACACATTTTTGGAAAGGACCTGTACGATCACTCCCCCGATGTTGGACGCAATACCGCGAGCAACGCCTCCATGCCCGAAGATGATGCTGGCGATGTGGGGGCCATATATGGTTTCAAAGCCAGCGTCTGGATCGATAGATGCCGTGATCTTCTTTGCGCTGATGCACTCTCCCTGCCAGACAAGGATGGGCGAGATCGACGCGCCAATAAATCACAGCCACGCTATTTCCGGCGCTCCCACTCATTCCCGCCAGAGCGAGACAAGATCGGGGAGCAACTCTGGCACATCACTAAATTCTGTTCTCGGTTGGGAATACCTGTCCCCCATTCCTTTCGAAATGCTGAGAAGGAACATTGCTGAAGGCACAGTTTTTCAAGCGCAGACAAAAGGGAAAAATCACGCAAGTCGACCCCTCGATACCTGATTCAATCAAGTCTGAGATTTGGGTGATTGCCGCTTCCTGAAAGGGGACTCCTGACCGTGCACCAAGATACCGATCAAGAAATGTTCCTGTCAAGCAAAAAGCTTCCGTCGGAGACATTTTAGTGCGATTTCCAATCGGAAAGCAAGAAGTCCCGCCAGGTCGTGGCCAACCCAAAACGGCGGTCTGGGAGATTACTTCCTGGAAGTCGGCTCGCCGACCTGTCTGCGCAAAACCTCGGTTGACGAGACCGATGTACACACCGACCGAGAATATTCGAGTTCCGAGCGCGTGAACATTCCGTCGGTTGCCAAGGACAAGGCTAATCTGCCGTTCCCAAAATTGATCTGATCACCGCAAACAGAAGTCTCGCTCAGCAGCATCCATCGGGCTGACAATATCGATTCGCAGCCGGAAGGTACCGCGTCCAGTCGGATGCAATTCCGCGTTGGGCAGAACCTAAGGAAATCCGTCCCTATTACCAGTCATACGCGATATGCTTCTCGGCCTCGCTCGTTCGGCAATTTCGGATACACCGCGTCTTCCAGTCCGGGTTTCTCAGAAGTGTGACCGTGACAGTCGGAGTAGTCCCTCCCAGCGTGCATTGAGGATCGGGGATCGGGTACCCGTGGCTGCTTCGAACCGTGCACGCTCTTTACGCCTCTCGTACTCGGCCCGAATCGATTGAGAGATGCTTCTGTGCTGGTTCAGAGCGGTCTCGACCTCAGTGCGACCTTCATCCTTTGCAAATTGGTTTACATAATCGCGCATGGTTATGCCCAGCAACCGGGTTTGATTCACTTTGCTGAGAATGGCTGCTATTTCAATGAGAGTACCGATCGGCTCCACAACATCTTTGGAACTAGACCACAGTTGATTCCAAACAACCCAGAACTCGAATAGCTGTAGATCAGCTCGTTCCATTATCCATTTCGGTTGAAGCTCTTCGGTGAACCGCAACAATTCGGCTGAGTCGAGGTGTCGGGCGGCTTTTCCGTATTCAAAAAAGTGCCACGGTGAGAGAACTAGGCTGATCCGCCCAGAGTTGTGCGCCATATTCAGCGTGTACTGCCACGACTTGTCTTTAATGCAATTGATCAAGAAGTTCTGATCTGCGTAGACGTGCAAAGCCACGATGCCCTTCTCCCAGTCCCGTGCAATCAATTGCAATTCTCCCCATTTCGCAGACACTGCTTCCACGAAGCACAATCTGTTCCCTGAAATTGTTGATGTACACGTCTCCGGAAACCGCACTAATCGTAAAAGACAGGCCGTCATACTTGATGGACATGCTCGTACCGGCAGTTGTGCTCAGATTCACAACCTTGCCAGGTGTCGAAATTTCGAGTGTTCCTTGGTAGCTCACGACGGCGCCTTCGATTACCTGACCGAACTGGGCAATCACGCCGACGAGTTGGCTGCCCGCCCGCAGGAATGGATGCCGTGGAACTATCGCGGCACCTTGGCGCGAACTGCAGAGTTATGATGAATCCCTGATGGCCGAAAAGGATACTCTGCAGCCATAGGTCGGGAGTTCGTTGAATGCCCGCAAAGCGCGAATCCGAAAGGAACAAACCGCCGAAGTTTTTCGGCCGCTCCGGTAAACTGCCGAAAACCCCGCTGCGCGTCGCCCTCTATGTCTGTGGCTGCCGCAGCAAACGCCGCAGGCGCCTCAATTACTTGGTGTCGAGGCTTTGACTGGATCTAAGAAAAAAATACGCCAATTTTCACCTTGCTTCCTGTTTGTTATCCAAAAGCAAACATCCATGATCGCGACTTCGCTGGTGCAGAAATTTCCCGGTCTGCTTCTGTAGGTCTCCAACAGAATTTCTGCCTTCTTTTCTGGCTGTGTGTATCTTGTTGGACAAGTTCTAAATCCTGTAAATTGGACTTCTTCCCCCCAGAGCCCCAGGGGGGCCGATTGAACCCATCAGCCCTAAAATCCATTTTTCAAGGAGCGGCCTGTGATGCAAATCAAATCGATCGTATTCAGCGCAATAGTCGCGCTGGTCTCTCCTTCTCTCTGCGCCCAAGTGTCCGCTTCAGGATCATCCGCCAAATTCGCGCAGATGTGTGAAAACTTCATCCACGAAAGACTGGCGGTCTCGCCATCGAGGGCGTCGACGGTTGGATATCACCATCACGTGGATCTCAAAACGGGGAAAAGGATTGCGCTCGACGCGCTACTCGACGACATGAGCCCGGCCGGGTTGGCCGAACAGCAGCGCGTCTACACCACGTGGCGCCAGCGGTTTCATTCCGAGACACCGCTTGAATCGCTCGGTCCAGAGGATGCCGCCGACTGGCGTCTCATTGACGATCAGATTGGCCTCGGCCTGCTGGAATTCGACAGCATCCAGAGTTACAAACACAACCCGACTCTGTATGTAGAACGGATTGGGAACGCACTATTCCAACCTCTGACCGATGACTTTGCGCCCGAGGACGAGCGCCTCGGGGATGTCATATCGCGCATTGAAGCTATTCCGAAGTTTCTCGACCAAGCGCGCGCTGAGCTCGTGGATGCCGACCCCATCTTCATCAAAGTCGCGGTGGAAGAGAACGATGGGAACGTGGACCTCATCAAGGGTAAGATTTCGAACGCGATCCAGTCCGGTACGCCGCTAAGAACGCGCTTTGACAAGACAGCGCCGGCGGCGTTGGGGTCGTTGACGAGATTCTCTAGCTGGCTCCAAAACGATCTGGCGAAACGCAAGACAGATCGTACCTGGCGCCTCGGCAAGGAACTCTATGCAGAAAAGTTCCGGTTGGTTATGGAGACAGAGATCACGCCTGAGCAAGTTCTTTCTGAGGCGGAAACTGCAATGAAGCAAACGCGGACGGAGATGTTTGAACTTGCACTACCGCTGCACAATCAGTACTTCTCCGATCATGACGATCATTCCTCCCTCAGCACGAGGGAGCGGGAAAACACCATCATTGGCGAGGTCCTGAACAAGATTTCCGATGACCACCCTAATCGCAACGAATTGATTCAGGATGCGACACAGGAACTGGAGGCGATCAAACAATTCATCCTGGACAAGAAGATCGTTTCGCTCAAGTCGCGCGACAACCTTAAAGTAATCCCCACGCCGCCCTACATGCGTGGCCGGTTTTCGGTAGCCGGATTCCACAGAGCACCTCCCCTTGACCCCAACGCAGAGGCGGAATTCTGGGTGACGCCGATCGATCCCCAGACTCCCGACGCCAAGGCCGAGTCGAAGCTTTGCGAATACAACAAATTAGTGATGAAGTGGCTTTGCATTCACGAGGCCCTGCCCGGGCATTATGTGCAGGCCGAACATGCCAACGATATACAGCCGATCTCGCGGCGCTTGGTACGCGCCCTGTTCGGCAACGGGGCGTACGTGGAAGGGTGGGCCGAGTACATTGCCCAGGTGATGATGCAGGAGGGCTTCGCCAACAACGATCCGCGCTACCGGATCAGCTATCTGAAGATCTGGTTACGGTCCATCTCGAACGCCATTCTCGATATCCGCCTGCAGACAATGGGCATGACCGACGATGAGGCCATGGCGTTCATGACAAAGGACGCGTTCCAGACGCAGGCGGAGGCGGAAGGAAAGTTGCAGCGCGCAAAGCTTACCTCGACGCAGTTGCCCACGTATTATGTCGGCACCAGCGACTGGTGGCGCCTGCGCCGTGCGTACCAGGCCGCGAAGAGAACCGACTTCACGTTGGCCGAGTTCCACGACCGTGCGTTGGACGCGGGCGAGTTGCCGGTTCCAGAGTTGCAGAGGCTGCTGCTTTCCGGGAAATGAATGAGTCATTCTAATACGCATTCGGCCTTGGCGAGGGATGGCAGCAGAGCAGTGTACCGGGTGGCAGCAAACGATTGTTCATGTCCCTAAGAGATTTTGCGGTCAGCGGACCACGAACATTCCCAGTTTTCCCTTGGGGATCCTTCGCCGACTGGCGCTCCTCGTTACTCGCTGCCCGGCGCAAAAGTCCTCTTCGCCCCACCATGCGACGCCAAGCACGTCAGGCATGTCCAGACACGTGCCGTCGAACCGGCACGGAGCCGGATTGTGTTAATCCGCTTCTGCACCCTGCAACCACGCAGCTTTACCGGAAAGACACAGAATTTTGACGATGTTCTCACCATCGAGTTTGATATTGTTCGGCTTTATGTCTCGATGAATTCGGTTGCATCGGTGAATATCGGAAATACCAGAAGCGATCTGATACAGAATCTTGATGTAATCGTAAATTGGATCAGACGTGGTCGGGTAGTTTACGACGCTAGGCCCAGGAACGAACTCCTCGACCAAACCGAGGTTGGCTTTCGAGGTAGGATAGATGATGTCATAAAGCTGCGCAACGATTGCTGCCGGTCTCGGTGAGCGATGAGCAGCCGGCCGAGACCGATAACGAATGCGAGTCTATTCTGTCCGAATCCAAAAGGGAAAATCGCTCCTTATCAAGAATGTGAGCGCAAAGCCCACGGCGAAGTAACGCTCAATGAACGGCAGATAATCGCCTAACACATACATAGCGAGGTCCTGCGAATTATTAAACCGGCGTGACTTCGAGACCATCATGTCATCTAACTTTGCGCGGCTCAACCGCCTCGACCTCCTCGCGTCGTGGTCGGAGAGTCAAGACCCGACCGTCGATCCTCCAACAAATGTGAAGTGGGAGGAAGGAACTCCAGCCTCCATCCAAGATTATTTGGCGCACCTCGATGACACGTATAGATGGGATGATTCAGATAAACAGCAAATCGCCGAAGCTTACCATCTTGGCGAAATCCCCTTCGACCTGGTCTTGCCGGACTGGGACTTCAACATCGCCCCTACGACATTCCAGCCGGTCATACGCAGCGCCAAGGAGACGGGCCAGCGTGAGCTGGTCAGGATTCGATGATGTCCAACGTGGCGGGAGTCACGCCCCGACCACTGAGTTCCCATACGCTCGAAAGGCTATCGTACTTCAAATGACCCAAGATTGACGGGAGGATAATGCGACGGTAACCGGCGGACGCATGATATGTACCCCACGGAGCAATCGCTGAAAAGCAAAGTGCGCGACATGGGCGCCGTCCCGTAGCAGCGGGAGATGCTGCTCAAGATCGTTGCGGACGACGAGGTGATCATAAAGCCGGAAGACATCCATTACTACGGCGAGCGGCCGGCCGGCATCGCCGCGGCCAAGTACGAGCCAATAAAGGCGCTGACCAAGGTTGTCAATGCCCTTGCAGCTAGATATTCTATTGTGCCGTCATTGTATTCCACGGGATTGCTTAGCTCAGATGTATCCGTGACGTGGCGCAAAATCGAGCATCTGACGGAGCGCAACCACGGGCACCCCGCCGCCCCGTGCCGCTCGTCCTCGCTTATCAAACCAAGTGTACTTGATCGACTTCGATCTTTTGTCGCCCTTATCCCACGAAGCGACGCCGAGCCTCAACTCATCTCGCTTAGTTCTCGGCACCCGTTCTACAGCCTCGAAATGAGCGACATCATGGTCTACACACGAATGCCTCTCCCCATTGGCTCTGGTGCAAATTGCGAACCCAGCTCGGATAGAGTGGTTGCGGGAGCGAATTGCGAATGGGTTCGAGACTAAAGAGCGTGAAGGAACTGTTTTCGGGCCGGCATTTCGATCGCGAGATCATCATTCTGTGCGTGCGCTGGTATTTGCGTTACAAACTCAGCTTCCGGGACCTGGTGGAGATGATGGCCGAACGGGGGCTGCATCTGGCCCATACGACGATCATGCGCTGGGTGCAGCGGTATGCTCCTGAATTTGAGAAGCGCTGGGCACGCTATATGCGCCCCAGCGGTCGCTCATGGCGGGTGGACGAGACGTATCTCAAGGTCCGTGGCCGCTGGGTTTACTTATATCGGGCGGTGGATCGGAATGGCGACACCGTCGATTTCCGGTTGAGCTCGAAGAGGGATGTGGCCGCCGCCAAGGCTTTTCTCCGCAAAGCGCTTCGCACCCAGTGGCGCGCACCCATCAGTATTACTCTGGATGGCTATGCTGCCTCGCATCGCGCGGTGCGTGAGATGCCTAATGAAGATCAGGCATGGAAGCACACCAAACTGAGATCGTCGAAATACCTGAACAACCTGATCGAGCAGGACCACCGAGGGATCAAATTCCGGACCAGGCCCATGCTCGGCTTCAAGAACTATGATTGCGCGGCCACGACAATCGCCGGCATCGAACTGCTCCGCCGCATCGGCAAGAACCAATTCGCGCTTCGTCGCTTGCATATCAGAGACAAGACTGCGCCTGCGATCTGGAATGCAGTGCTCGCCGTATGAACCCCAGGCCAATCGAGAGGTGTTGCCATGCCCGCCTCAAATATTTGCACCAGAGCCCAAAATCAAACGTAAAGCAACGCCTCTGCGCTCCGCCCAATTACCGGCAGTAGGATGCCCGTGATATGCCGTGAGGAGCACCGAGTAGCTCAGGAGGCTGGTATTCCGGCGATCGCCTTGTTCTGAAGGACGCGGACCACGACGCGGCGGTTCTCTGCCTGGCCTTCCACAGTCTTGTTAGTACCCACCTGCTCGCTTTCGCCCATCGCTCCGGGAGCAAGCATTCTGGTAAGAGGAACCTTGCCTTGCTGAAGCAGAATGTTGGCGACGTTCTGTGCGCGTTCTAGGCTGATCTTCTGGTTCACCTGCGGGCTGCCCACGGCCGAGGCATAGCCCTTTACCTCGATGATGTAGCCTTCGACCTTGCTGGCGTTTTGAGCCAGCGTCGCAATCTGAGAGATGTACTTGGGATCCACTTTGGTTTTGCCGTTGTCGAAGTAGATGGTGACTTCGTCCATGATGTAGTAGTCGTCAAGCTGGCCGAAGCGGGTGATTGCGGCGTCTACGGCGGCTTTGTTGGCTTCGATGGCGGCCTGATGCTTCTGCAGGGCCTCGTTCTGAGCCTGCAGCTCGGCGTTCTGCTTCTGCAGCTCTTCCTGGTTCTTTTGCACCTGCTGATTGGTATCGTGCATGCCGGCTGCGATGGCTTTGGCGTTCTTCAGGTCGCTCCCCTTGAACCGTACTTTCCTGGCAACGAGGACGTTCTGGTTGTTGTTGTCGCCTTCGACCGAAACGGCGAGTCCGGGAATCAGGGCGGCCATGGACATCTGCTTGCTGCGCCCCTTCAGCAGACCCTCCACCTGGCCCACGTCTGTGCTATCAGTCAGCATGACCACCATGTTCGGGTCCTGGCTTGTGTTCAGAATGATGTCGGGGCCGCTGCGGCTCTTGATGATGCCTTGAACCTTCGTCGATTGCGCCGCGGCTGTTCCGGATGCGATGCCAAGAAACAACAGCGTTACGATATTGGCCATCCCGAGTAGACGAATCGCTCTCATTTTCCTGCTCCTTCCTGATGCTGATTTAGCGAACGCAGTCTTATTCAAGCTTGCATTCAATAACGATCGAATTTCTGCCGCGCGCGATAGCGCGCGATGCAGTCTTCTTGACCACCTTGCCAGCTTGCGCCCACTCGTCCTGGATCGATTTGGGTACGTACCAGGTCGGGTTCTCGCGCATTTGAATGTCCGAGAAGCTGCCGATAGGCGTCGCAAAGCCCGCCTTAGCGGGACCGATCGGATAGTCTCCCTGGACCTTGCCGTTATTTAGTAAGAAGAGTTTCCTCCGTGGCAGATTGACTAGAATGCCATCGGGCAGATCCGCCGGTACGATGTGGCGGTTGTCGATGTCGAGCACCTGACACCGGTTCAAGGCTGTATTTATCTTGAGCCCATTCATCGCTGCCAGGGTCCCGCTTTCGATTCCATTGCGAGCGCCGATGCTGACCAGGGTGTTGCCAGCCTTGACGGTATACCCGAAATTCGTATGTCAACCGTTTGACCCGCTAACGGCGGCAAACCTTGCGCATTGGCGTAAGAACTCACGGTGGTGAGCAGCGCGATCAGGAGAAGACTCGCTCTAAACTGGGTCACTGCAAACCTCATTGACTGCGTCGAATTGCCGCAATCGCTCCACTTCTTGCGATACACGGTTCGTTCGCATTATCGCCTATTTT
>Ga0206905_10098_pt2 | contig 17272 bp, 14 predicted proteins | sample Alteio_BWOrgHeat_43_FD_152940 | JGI IMG/M metagenome (GOLD analysis project Ga0206905, IMG submission 152940) | Enriched cells from forest soil in Barre Woods Harvard Forest LTER site, Petersham, Massachusetts, United States -... | ecosystem: Environmental > Terrestrial > Soil > Temperate forest >...
AAGACGACGAAGATCGCCACATTTATGGTTGCGAACAGCGATAGATCGAGCTGGGGACCGAACTGAATGCTCGGCGGAAAGACGGAAGCGAATTTCCTATCGAAATCATGCTGAGCCCGCTCGAAAGCAATGAGGGCATCCTGGTGACGGCGGCGATTCGCGACATCAGCAAGCGCAGAGCCGCCAAGGTACACCTCACACAGATGGAGTCGCGATACCGCGGTCTGCTCGAAGCGGCGCCGGATGCCATGGTCGTTGTGAACCAGGCCGGAGAAATTGTCCTGCTGAACCTGCAGGCAGAGAAACAATTTGGGTACCACCGCGATGAGTTGATCGGGCAGAAGGTGAAGATCCAGAAGGCTTTGCCGAACGCCTGATCGCCGATGGAACTCGCACAGCGGCAGAAGCACTGGCACAGCAAATCGGTACTGGAATTGAACTGGATGCTCGGCGGAAAGACGGAAGCGAATTTCCTATCGAGATCATGCTGAGTCCGCTGGAGAGCAGTGAGGGAATCCTGGTGACCGCGGCGATTCGCGATATCAGTGTTCGCAGAGCTGCCGAAAGTCATCTCGTTCAGATGGAAGCGCGATATCGCGGTCTGCTAGAGGCGGCGCCCGATGCGATGGTGGTAGTAAACCAGGCCGGAGAAATTGTCCTGCTGAACCTGCAGGCAGAGAAACAATTTGGATACCACCGCGACGAGCTTATTGGGCAGAAGGTAAAGAACCTGATCCCCGATGGCTTTGAGGAAAGACTGATCGCCGATGCCCTTCGATCAACGGAAGACGCATTGGCGCAGCAGATTGGAACAGGCGTTGAACTGGATGCGCGGCGGAAAGACGGAAGTGAATTTCCTATCGAAATCATGCTGAGCCCGCTGGAAGGCGCGGAGGGAATTTTGGTCACTGCCGCCATCCGCGACATCACCACACGCAGAGCCGCAGCGGTACATCTCCAGAGCAAGTTGGAGGAATTGAGCCGTTCCAACGAAGAGTTGGAACAGTTCGCCTACATCGCATCGCACGATCTTCAGGAACCTCTGAGGATGGTGGCGAGTTTCACACAGCTTCTCTCCAGGCGATATGCAGGAAAGCTGGACTCCAATGCCGATGAGTACATCGCCTTTGCAGTCGACGGTGCCAATCGTATGCAACAGCTCATTCAAGACCTTCTGGCGTATTCGCGGGTGGGGACAAAAGGCAAAGGCTTATTCAGTACCTCCAGTGAAGATGCGTTGAAGCAAGCGATTCTCAATCTGAGAGGCGCCATTGAAGGAAGCGGCGCGGTTGTCACGCACGACCCACTCCCCCAGGTCATGGCCGACGGGACGCAGCTGGTTCAGTTGTTCCAAAATCTGGTCGGCAACGCCATCAAGTATCAAGGGGCTGGAACGCCTCTTATACATATCGCTGCCGTCAATAGTGGCAAGAGAAGATCAACGTTCTCTGTAAAAGACAACGGATTGGGAATTGAGCCACGCTACTTCGAAAGGATTTTTGGTATGTTTCAGCGCCTGCACAAGCGGGAAGAGTTCGCCGGCACAGGTATTGGGCTGGCCATTTGCAAAAAAATCGTAGAAAGGCATGGAGGAAATATCACCGTCGAATCTCAGCCGGGCCACGGTTCCACATTTCACTTCTCATTGGAAAGAAGCGGACTGAACAGTTGAGCACCATTGGAGAGATGTATGCCTATAGAGGTTCTTTTAGTAGAAGACAGTCCCGGAGATGTGCGATTGACGCAGGAAGTATTCCGCGAAGCAAACAAAGCCATCAGGTTGCATGTTGCTTCCGATGGAGCTGAGGCCATGACCTTCCTTAGGCAGGTGGACCAACACATCAATGCCCCACGGCCGGATTTCATCCTGCTTGACCTCAATATTCCCAAGCTGGACGGGCGTGAAGTTTTGGCAATGATCAAGCAGGACGAGAGTCTCAAGCTTATCCCCACCATCATCCTGACCACTTCCGACGCGGAGGCGGACATCACAAAGAGTTACCAGCTCCAGGCGAATTGCTATCTCACGAAACCCGTGCAATTAGCCGAGTTTGAAAAGGTTGTGCAGAGCATCAACGACTTTTGGCTTAAGCAAGTGAAGCTACCGAACAATGAGTCGACGGTATGAGCAGGGCTGCAATCAGTGTCGTCCTACTGGTCGAAGACAATCTAGGCGACGCTCGCTTGATCCGTGAGATGTTCAATGAGCCGGGACTGACTGCCGCTGAATTGATCCACGTTCAACGCATGTCCGAAGCAGAGAGGTACCTCGAGCAAAATACGGCCAGCCTGATTTTGCTCGATTTGGGATTGCCCGATGCGCATGGTCTGGAAGCGGTCCAGAGAGCGCGTGCTGCCGCTCAACATGTCCCGCTTGTAGTCATCTCGGGCTTGGACGACGAGTCGATGGCATTACAGGCGTTGCAACAGGGCGCGCAGGATTATCTAATTAAGGGCCAAATTGAGCCCCGCGAACTTCAGCGTTCTCTCCGTTATGCCATCGAACGCAAATACATCGAAGAGACCTTATTTTCCGAGAAGGAGCGTGCCCAAGCCACACTCAGATGCATTGGCGATGCCGTTGTAACTACCGACATCCTGGGAAACATCACGTTCCTTAATCTCGTCGCAGAAGAGATGACGGGTTGGACTTTGCAGGAAGCCATGGGCCGGCCTGTGGCCGAGGTCTTCTACATAGAAGACGCCACGACTCATGCGGTCGTTCCAAGCCCGTTAGAGCGAGCGATTGCATTGAATCAGACCGGGCACCTACCTCAGAACTGCGTTCTTATCCGTCGTGATGGATTTGAACTACCCGTTGAAGACTCCGCTTCTCCCATCCGCGATCATGATGGGCTAGCTACCGGAGCGGTAATTGTCTTTCGTGATGTAAGCGCAGCCCGGGTAATGACGGAGCAGATGGCCTATGCGGCTGCCCACGACTTTCTGACCGGCTTACCGAACCGATTACTCCTGAACGAACGCATCCAGCAGGCTGTAGCTTTGGCGAAGCGCCACAGCTACAAAGTGGCTGTTCTTTATCTGGATTTGGATGGGTTCAAGCACATCAATGACTCATTGGGACATTCGATGGGGGACAAGGTTCTGCAATCGGTTGCAAAACGCCTGATAACTTGCGTACGCACACCAGATACAGTCAGCCGACAAGGCGGCGATGAATTCCTCGTTCTACTTTCAGAAGTAGAACACCCTGATGGCTCGGCAATTGTGGCAAAAAGAATGTTAAACCAGCTGGCCAAAGCTCACGTGATCGATCAGCGAGAACTGTATTTGGATGTCAGTATCGGCGTGAGCGTCTTCCCAGACGATGGCCAGGATGCGGAGACTCTCATCAAATGCGCGGATATTGCAATGTACCAGGCAAAAGAGAACGGGCGTAAGAATTATCAATTTTTTACCCCAGCCATGAATGCTCGAGCAATGGAACGCCAATCCATCGAGGAGAATTTACGGCGCGCATTGGAAAGACGCGAGTTCGAGGTGTACTACCAGCCAAAGGTAGACCTAAAGAACGGAACAATCACTGGCGCGGAAGCATTGCTTCGTTGGACCCATCCCACCCTGGGGTCGATTCCTCCGTCCCAATTTATACCTGTTGCAGAAGACTGTGGGCTCATTCTACCGATCGGTGCCTGGGCCCTCCGTGAAGCATGCACACAAGCCCAAGCCTGGCGGGATGCCGGCCTCTCTGAAATAAACATGGCGGTAAATGTTTCTGCACTGCAATTTCGCGATCCAAGTTTCTTGATAAATCTTTTCAAGACATTAAGTGAAACAGACATGGACCCCAGGCATCTCGAGCTGGAGATCACTGAAGGCGTCCTGATGAAACGAGCTGAATTTTCTTCCTCCATTCTCAAGGCCTTGAGAGATAAGGGCGTGCGTGTGGCGATCGATGACTTCGGTACGGGCTACTCCAGCTTAAGTTATCTGCGTAAATTTCCACTCGATGCTTTGAAGATTGACCAGTCCTTTGTCCGCCAGACGACGATGGAAACTGATGAAACGACTATTGTGCGGGCCATTATCGATATGGGAAAGAACCTGAAACTTCGTGTGATTGCCGAAGGGATCGAGACGGACAAAGAACTAGCCTTTCTACAAGCTAACCAATGTGATGAAGGACAAGGGTACTTTTTCAGTCAACCAGTTCCTGCCAAAGACTTCGGCGAACTGCTCACGAGAACTTCTTCGCATCTACATAAAGATCCAGGGGCTTACAGGACCATGAACCGCCCGCGATTTCCCCAATTCGTATTCAAGCGCTTTTAATTCTTCAAATAGAGCTATGTTGCCCATATTTCTTTAAGCGTGTAATGTTGGACTCCGGTACGCAAACGCATCAATTCCGTGATTCCGGCGGGGGCCCTCTAGAGCACTATAGCGGCAAGAAATCTGGAATGTAATGACGACGCACGCGGGTCTGGCTGGTTTCTACAGCTATCCCCTAGTCGCACTTTCGGTCTTCATCTCAATCTTTGCGGCCTACGCGGCCCTAGATTTTGCCGGACGAGTAACGACCACTCTTGGCTTTTTGCGCTTCGCCTGGCTGTGCGTCAGCGCAACCGTAATGGGTGTAGGAATTTGCGCCGTTAACTATGTTGGCATGGAAGCTTTTCGGCTGCCCGTGCCGGTGCTATATGACTGGCCTACTGTTCTACTCTCCCTGCTAAGTGCCATCCTTGCTTCTGGTGTGGCATTTTATTTGGTGGCCAATCCCAGTCTGGGGCTGCATCGCAGGCTAATCGGCAGTGTTGTGATGGGGTTGGGCATCGCTGCTGCGCATTACATCGGTGTAGCCGCCATGCGGCTTCCAGCTATGAGACTCCACTCTGCCGGCTTGATTTTTTTCTCCATCACGCTGGCGATTGCGATTTCCTACGTTGCCGTGCGGATTAATTTTGCCCTCCATGGCAAGCAGCCTCCGCGGGGCTGGCGCAAGCTAAGCGGTGCGCTGGTCATGGGTACAGCTGTTCCAGTCATGCATTACGTCGGCATGGCATCTGTATCCTTTGTTCCAATTGCCAGCGTTCAAGGCAGTATGGAACATGCGCTAGGCACTCGGGAGCTCGGGGTAGCCAGCGCTACGCTGGTCATACTTATTCTTCTTGGGATCGTTATCGACTCAATTATTGGGGAAAGACGGCGCTCCGCAAAGGCGCAATTGGTTGCAGAAAACCTTGCACAGTTGCAAGCTGTCTTCGACAGCATGATAGATGGCATCATCGTTGTCGATTCTGAAAAGAGACTCGTTCTGCACAATCAGGCCGCTGACAGTATTTTAGGCTTGACCAGCAAAACACTTTCTCTTGAAGGGATTGGCGACACCTTCGAAGTCTTGCGCCCTACCGGCGAGCCTTTGCCGCCCGATGAGTGGCCCACCATGCGCGCCACTCATGGAGACTACTGCACCAATGAAGAAGTGGTGATCCGTAGAAGAGACAACGGCAAAAGCGTTACAACTGAGATCACTACGGTCCGCATCGCCGTTTCAGGCGAAAAAACCCGCAAGTTTATTGTCACCCTGCGCGATATTACGGAACGCAAGCAGTTGGATGAAACGCGCATGCGGTTTGCCTCCCTCGTCGAGTCTTCCGAGGACGGCATTATCGGTAAAACCATTACCGGTATTGTCACCAGTTGGAACAGGGGAGCGGAAAAAATCTATGGATACTCCTCAGCAGAAATGTTGGGACAACCGATCCAGCGGTTGCTTCCGGCCAACCGTTCCGATGAAGACCACATGATTCTTGACCGGATACGGCGCGGTGAAGTTATCGAACACTATGAAACAGTGCGCGTAAGGAAAGACGGCCAGCATATCAACGTCTCGCTCACAATCTCACCCATTCGTGGCGCAAACGGGGCCATCATAGGTGCGTCCAAGATTGCCCGCGACATCACCCACAGGATGAAGATCGAGCGTCAATTGCAACAGAGCCAGAAGATGGATGCGATCGGCCAGTTGACGGGCGGAATTGCTCATGATTTCAATAACCTGCTCGGTATCGTCATCGGCAATCTCGATCTTCTCGAAAGCAGGGTCAACCACGACGACGATATAGGCATGCGCGTCAAGGTCGCGCAGAAGGCTGCCCTACGCGCGGCCGATCTTACCCGCCGGTTGCTGGCTTTTTCCAGCAACGAAACTCTTTCACCCTCGCCGACCCATTTGCACGACCTGATTAGCAGCATGATCGAGATGACCAGCCGTGTCATCGGCCCCGAAATCAAAATCACCACGAGCTTTGATGAATCCATCTCCTTAATTCTGATTGATCCCTCTGGTCTCGAGAGCGCTCTAGTCAACCTCATGGTGAACGCGCGCGATGCGATGCCCAAGGGTGGGGCTATCACTATCTCTACTCGGGTCACCATACTGGATGCCGACTATCCGCCTGTAATAGCCGATGAACTGAAAGCCGGACTCCATGCGTCTATTTCGGTTTCCGATACCGGTCAAGGCATGTCGCAGCAAACGTTAGAGCGCGTCTTTGAGCCATTTTTTACCACCAAACCGCGTGGCAAAGGAACGGGTCTCGGTCTTGCCATGGTGTACGGCTTCGTCAAGCAATCGCAGGGCACTGTTCGGATCTACAGCGAACTGGGTCACGGCACAACAGTCACTCTTTATCTTCCCCTTGCCGACAATGCTCCGCTTCCCAGGAAGAAGACCTTCGAATCCAGAGGATTGTTCGACGCAAATCCCGTCGTCCTGATTGTCGATGACGAGGTTGACCTGCTGGATATTGCCACAGCCTATCTGGCCGAAATGGGCTGTAAGGCCTATACCGCGGCCGATAGCAAAGAAGCTTTGCAGCTCATCGAGTCTGAAAAGGATATCGATCTGATGGTCACCGACATCATCATGCCCGGCGGTATGAATGGAGTCGAACTCGCGCAGAAGGTACGCCAGCTCAATCCCAAGATCAAGATCATCTATTGCTCAGGCTTTCCGGCAGATGCTCTGGCTGAGCGCAGTATGCAACTGGTCGATGGTCCGCTCCTGCACAAGCCTTACCAGCGCGACGAGTTCCGCGCCCTGGTGCGCCACACGATGGAAGCTGAAAAGAAGAGGACCCGTCAGACATGAGCCCGCCGAAAATTCTCGTCATTGATGACAATTCCGAACTTGGAGATATTGTGGCCAGCGCCGCTCGGCACAAGGGGATAGCGTGCGTTGTCACTGTCAATGCGGACGCGTTCTTCGCAGCCCTCACTCCGGATGTCTCCCTCATCCTGCTCGATCTCGTTATGCCTAAGATAGATGGCATCGAGTTGCTGCGCATGCTGGGCATGCAGCAATGCGCCACGCCGATCGTGCTTATGAGCGGCATGGGCGGACGTGTTCTGGAAACAGCCACGTCGTTGGCCAAATCCCACGGTCTTATCGTCGCGGGTCATCTACGCAAACCCTTTCGCATCGCCGAACTCGAAGTCTTCCTACAGCTTGCTCCGGAGCCGCAAAAAGTTGTGCTCAATAATGCGAGCAACGTTGTCCTTCAAGATGACGAACTCTCACGAGCATTACTCCACGAAGAATTCGTTCTTCATTACCAACCTCAAATCGAAATTGCTACCGGAGAGGTCGTCGGCGTAGAAGCCTTGGTTCGGTGGCAGCATCCGCTACACGGCCTCGTTTATCCAGACAGCTTCATTGCGCGCTTTGAGGGTCTTGAACTGATTGGCCAGCTCGGAGCTGTAGTCGCAGCTCGTGCACTGTCCGAAATTGCAGATTTGTCCAGCAATGGAAACGACCAACTCCTCTTGTCGATTAACGTCTCTCCATTCACCCTGCTCGATCTCTCATTTCCGGATACGATGTTCGCCCTTGCCCGCAAACACAACAAGCGCCCTGAGGAAGTTGTGCTTGAGATTACGGAGACCGGCCTGATTCAAGAACTATCGCAGACCCTGGATGTGCTAACTCGCTTGCGCATGAAGGGTTTTCAAATCTCCATTGACGATTTTGGCACCGGCTACGCCATGATGCAGCAACTGCGCGACATTCCGGCTACCGAAATCAAGATTGACCGGTCGTTCGTGATGAACATGGATCGCCAGAGCGATCGCGTCATGGTGCTTAAGACCATTGAGATCGGCCACGAACTTGGGCTCAAAGTAGTTGCTGAAGGAGTTGAGACGGCAGATCATCTGGATGTCCTCCGATCCCACAGTTGCGACCTCGCCCAAGGATATCTCTTCAGTAAACCGCTACCACCGACAGACTTCTCCGCATGGCTCACGAAATATAGAGCAGCGAAGGAATTTACGAGCAATTAGAAAACGAGGTCTGAATCTATGCGGATCTTGGTAGTTGAGGATGACAAGGCGCTGGGCTTGTTCCTGCAAAAGGCCCTGAAAACCGAAGGGCATGATGTGCATTGGGTAGGGGATGGTGAGACCGCGGTAGAGTATGCCGCTGAACACCAACCGGACTTGATGGTGCTGGATTTAAGCCTTCCACGCTTGGATGGGACTGGAGTACTGGAGAAAAAACATCTGTTTCCAAATACGAGCGTACTGGTATTGACCGGGCGCAGCCAGACGGAGGAGCGTGTGCGCTGCCTGGATCTTGGAGCAGATGACTGCCTGCTGAAGCCGTTCAGCTTTCAAGAGCTTTCGGCGCGCTGCCGGGCGCTGCTGCGGCGCAGAAAGCAGTTTGAGTCTCCGGTGCTGAAGTTTGGAGAGGTGGAGATGAACCGCATGCAGCGTAACGTGCAACACGCGGGCGTGGATTTGGAACTCACAACGAAAGAATTCGCTCTGTTGGAGGCGCTGCTATTGCGGCAGGGAGCATGCTGCAGCCGGTCGGATCTGCTGAAAGAAGTTTGGCAAATGGACCCGGAAAGCGACACCAATGTTGTGGACGTCTATGTGAATTATCTGCGCAAAAAGCTGGCTACAGCGCTGCCGAAGGCAAAGGAACAGAACACGCCGAGTGTGATTGAGACGGTGCGTGGACAGGGATACAGGCTTCGCAACCAGCTGAAGGCGGAAGCAAAAGGATCGTTGGAGCGGGCGCAGGAAGCTTAGAGAGGGTCGAGTAGTTGTCATGAGAAATGGAATGTTGAGCGAACTTGACCGCGAACTGCATGATCTGTGTCAGCCGCTCACGACGCTGCAATGTCGCCTGGAGATGGCACAGATGATGGGCGATCTGGAGCCTCTTAAAGAGGCTGTCGATGCAAGTGTGGTGGAGGCGCATCGGATTGTGGACGCGGTCACCCGGATGCGAGCAATGCTGGAACGGGAAGACAAGGTGTTACGTGATTAACGTGTCCGAGATCCGAAGCGTTGTATTGGCGAGCGCGGATCGAGCGCTGCGGGAACGGCTGCGCGAATGTCTGACGGGAATGCGCTGGAAGGTACGCGAGGCCAGTGGCGGGGCTGAGGCGATGGCGCAGATCGAGGAGTTCAAACCTGAGGCGCTGCTGATGGACTACTGGCTTCCAGACTTGGAAGCGGAGGAGTTCGCGGCGAAGATTTCAGAGATGTATCCCGGGGTGGATGTGTTGCGGGTGAATGGAGAATCGATGGCGGTTGGGGCGAAGAGTCCCCGGCGCCATGAGTTGTTGCATGCGTTGCGAGTGGCAGCCGAGTTTGTAGCAAGCGATACAACGGCGGGCAAAACTGCGGCGTGGATATCGGCTCCTACTGCTGTGCCGAAAGTACGAGTGGCCGAAGCAAGCGAGGATGAGTTGCTTCCGTTCATTACCCCAAATGTAAGGGACATCGGGCACCGGCCATCCTCGGTTCCAGACTCAGAGATTCATGCTGTAGAGGCAGTGGTGACGAGAGAGAAAGCAGCGATCGTGGTGCCAATTGAAGGGATGATTGGATCAAGCGCAGTGATGATGGAGTTGACTCGACTAATCCGGCTGGTTGCGCCAACATCTGCCACTGTGCTGATTGAAGGCGAGACGGGTACAGGCAAAGAGGTAGTAGCAAATGCTGTCCATCGACTGAGTGCGAGGGCAAACAAGCCTTTTTGCGTGTTGAATTGCGCTGCTATCCCTGAAGCCCTGCTGGAGGCCGAATTATTCGGCCATACACGGGGGGCGTTCACGGGAGCGGTTACATCGCGAACAGGAAGGATTGAGGCGGCGCACGGGGGGACACTGTTTTTGGATGAGATTGGCGAGATGCCAATAACGCTGCAGGCCAAGATGCTGCGCTTCCTGGAGTGTGGCGAGCTACAGCGCGTGGGTGAGAATGAGGTGGTCCGCGTGGATGTGAGGGTAATTGCGGCGACCCACCAACAATTGGAAAAGGGCGCAGCGGAAGGGAAATTCCGGCTGGACTTGTATCACAGGTTGGCTGTATTTCCGGTGGAGGTCCCGGCGCTGCGAGAACGGATGGATGATATACCTGCGCTGGTGGAGTTCTTTCTGACGGAGATGGGGAAAACTGCGCCGAGAAAGAAACTGGCTGGCGCGGCGATGATACGGCTCAAGGAGCATGATTGGCCTGGGAACGTACGCGAACTGGCGCATGTGCTGGAGCGGGGTGCGATCCTGGCTGGGACTTCCTCGGTGATTGGGGTGGAGGAAATACGGCTGCGATCTGTGCGAAGGTAAGAATTTTCTAATGAAGACAGCGGAAAGACTAAGAGGGTTCTCCGACAAGAGCCCTTTTTTTGGCATGCGAAATGCATTCTTAACAGACATCAGGGGCGGTGCTGGTGTAGATGCTTCCCATGACGAGTCGAGGGGCGATGACGGCAAGTAAGTGGCATGCGATGTTAGTTGGCAATGCAGTTAGAACGGTGCCAATCTCTGTGGGTCTTTTACTTTCATTTTTGGTTGTGCCATCTCTGCTCGCAGCTACGCCCATTAGCTCTTTCGGCGTCAGCGCGACGGTTCAGGCCAGTTGCAGCGTTTCGGCAGGGATGTCCTATGGAGCCTATGCCGCAGCAGTGAAGAATGCGAAATCCATAATCTCAGTCAACTGCACTAATTCCGCGCAGTACAGCGTGTATGTGAGTGCAGATGTCACACAAGGTGAGGGCATTACAAGCCAAGCTCTTCACAACCCGTCTTTTGTAGTCGACGGAATCTATTCGGGCTCTAGACACGACGTCGACGCGGCACGAATTCCTGGGAACCATCCTGATGTGCCAAGCGGCAGCTCTTTTTCGCAGCCGATCCTCACCGATGACCACACTTGGCTTGCTACCTCTGGTAAGACTCGCGGGAATGCCGATGCAATCTTCGTCACCGTCATCTACTAGAGTTCTGCCCATCGGGATCGTCACCCGATCAACTGATGCAACTTCCTAATCCTCACTCATGTCCAAAGGTTTTCCGCACAAGTTTCTCAGAACTAGGCTAATCCCAGACACGCAACGTCCTGCATACTGACTCGGTCTTACACCAAAGTGTTATGGCTCTTCGATATCTTGCACCTGGCAACACTAAGCCCGGTACGATTTCATGCCGATGGACTAACTACTATGCATGATTTCCTTATCGCGCTTTCGTTCGTTGCAATCGTCTTGACACCTTGCTTTGTCGCTCTTCGAGTCAGCAGAGACTTTCCCGAAGCTTAACCCTCCCTTATAGATGTAGTGTCATGCCATCAACTGCCACATGAGCCTCACCTTTGCGATGGTCGTAGACATTTTCTTCGGAGTGGAAGAGATTCGGTCGCGGCACGCGCCAAATTAAGAATTTTCTAAGGAAAAACCGCCTAATGACTAAGATGGCCCTCATCGGAGGGCCATCACTTTTGGCACGCGTCGTGCATTTCTTCATAGGTGATAAGCGAGAGACAGCAGAGGCGGGGATTGAGTACCCACCTAACGGTTTCGGACTCGAGGAAAAGTCATGGCGATGATAGCGAGCACGATGCAGGAAGAGCAGGTGGGCGAAAATGTCGTAGCTGTTTTGATGGGATCACAGCCAGAACCGAGCCCGGCAGAGCTGGCGCAGATGCGCGACCAGATGATTGTGGAGCACCTGCAGACGGTGCGGTTTATCGCACGGCGTATTCATGAGCGGCTACCTGCGCATGTGGAGATGGATGACCTGGTTTCTGCCGGCGTGGTGGGGCTGATCGACGCGTCCCGCAAGTTCGACCACAACAAGAAGGTGCAGTTCAAGAGCTATGCGCAGTTCCGGATTCGCGGAGCGATTCTGGATTCGCTGCGGGAGCTGGACTGGAGCCCACGCGAGTTGCGGCGTAAAGGGCGCGCTATTGAAGAGGCGATCCGTACTGTGACACAGCAGCTAGGACGCGCTCCGGTGGAGCAGGAAATTGCCAAAGAAATGGGCCTGGAGTTGGATGCCTACCAGCATCTGCTGGGCGAGTTGAAGGGCCTGGAAATCGGGAGCCTGAACGCGGAGCGCAACGAGGATTCGGGCGATGAAGAGTTAGCGTACATGCCAGCATCACCGGAAGAAGATCCACTCTTCCGCTGCTTGCAGGGTGAGATGAAGCAACGGATGGCGGATGCGATCGAAGAGCTGCCGGAAAAAGAGCGGCTGGTACTGACGTTGTATTACTTCGAGGAGCTGACAATGAAGGAAATTGGATTGACGTTGGGCGTCGTGGAATCGCGAGTTTCGCAGATTCGCTCGTCGGCGGTGGTGCGGATGCGGGCGGCTATGCGTGTTGGCATTCGGAGCGTTACAGCAAATTAGCAAAAACTAACACGATGTCTGCAATATCTAAGCGCAATGCTTGTAATGCCTGGGTGCCATTCTCAGGCGTTGTTACGCATGTGGTCCATGAGTTTTTCGGCGAGGGTGGCGGATGAGACGCGATAGATGCCAGCGGCGATGGTGGCCCGGAGGTGGGCGATCTTGTTGAGGCGGAGATCGCGTGCATCTGCAGGCCGGATGGCGTCGGCCCAAGGGTCGGGGTGGATAGAGAGGGTGGAATGAGTCCAACCGGGTACAGATTGGGTGGGGAAGACAAGAATTTTCCGGGTAAAGCTTTTTTCCATAACAACCTCCTTAGTCTGTATCGGCGGGTTGGGAGGCGACTTTAGGAAATTCTTATCTTTGTTTCTCGAGATGGATGAATTTTTCAGAACAAAATTGAAGTTGAGCACCTAATTGCCATAGATAGCACGAGTGGCATTTTCAATGCGATCCAAAGGCTGGTATTTGGTGATTGCTTCAGGACCTCGTTTCGCCTTTGGTGCATTCTTCAATGCGCTCGATGAGTTCGGAATAACCAACCAGGCTTTGGTCTGCAACCACTCGGACTTCTGCAGGTCAATGGCCTCTGATCCAGGCTGTTGCCGAAAGCTTGAAAGCTGGCTTCCGGTCTAATCTTCGGGTAGAACTTCAATGGCGTTGACCACTGGATAATTCACCACCGGCATAAAGTACAGCTCAATTCTGCCGCCCGCACTCGCCTGGACGTTATCGAACGTCTTCACGATCGGTTTTGAGTTGCCCTCGGCCAGGATGTCAAAGTTCTTTATAAGCAGCACTCCGTTGCAGGCAACGTCAAAGATGCGGCTTCCCGGGCCTCCAATTCCGCCGTTCTCTTTCCCAAACCAGGGTTCGCGGAAGTAGAGCTTGATTCGATAGTGGGCATACGGAACTGCAGGAATGTTGTACCGGAAACGCCCCACACGATCGGATTGATAGATTCCTAGTTCATTGCTGTTCGCTACCTTTGGCGGCTGACCGTGACGTCCTCCACTGAAATACCGGTCAGAGGCCCAGACTTGCTTCGCGTCATCGATGAAAGAACTGGAGCTTGACACGATCCTGACGGGAAGCTGACGGGCCGAAGGCGCAGGCAGAATCTCCACGGCATTGAGCAACGAAACTTCGCTGATGAAATCAAGATGGATAGAGCCGTCATTTTCCGGCGCTACACCGGTGACAATTTTTGTCGTGGCAATGCTGTGCCCGCCGGCATCATCGACCACATCCACATTGAACGCTGGAGCAGCGTTGATGGAAAGCGAACTTAACCGCGTTGCCATGGGCAAATCGGACGTCTCGGCGAAATGAAAATGAAGTTCATACAGACCGCTGGGCACCGGAAATGCGCAGTGAGCGATACCGCGCACTCCGCCGTGGTAGAGGGGAGCATCCTCGGTGCCTTCGATGCGCTGGGACGGTACAGCGATGTTGGTTCCTCCCTGGCAGTAGTTCGCGGTAGCCCAGGTATTGCCGGAATGGTCGAGGTAGGGTTCGCGGTCACTGCCCATCAGGGCATGGATAGTCGCTTGCGGCGCAGGTAACGGCAGGCTAGCTGAAACAGTCGAGGGCGCCAGGTGTTCTTTCTTCCACTCTCTTGCCCCGAACCACGTTGCCAGCGCCGCCGCTAGGAGCAGAAAGCCTGCAATAAGCCACGCGCGGAAAGAGATGCTATGGCTGTGCGGCGTCTCAGTTGCGGCGGCGGCTTCCAGCAATGTGACTGGATTGCTTCTCTCTTGTGAGGACGCGGTCTCATGCCCCAGGTCCTCTGACTTCATGCCGTCGACTTGAGGCTGGTAAATGAACGAGGGTGCGTAGTGACCCGGGGGAATCACAAGCCTGACAGGATGATTGGCTCCCTCATTCTGGTAAACCTCCATCAACCGCTTGCGAAGCGAGTGAAAGGTTACGCGCACGATGGTGTCGGTCTGGGGGTCAAATGCCGACCGGCGGCCGAGGGCTTCCACCGCGATCGTATATTCCTTGATTTGGTCCGCCCGGCCCTGGAAGTGTTCTTCACAGATGTATTTAAGGACGCGCGCGAGATTGTCTGAACGGCCAAGGACGCCGGATGTCAGGAGCCATTCGTACTCCTGCCGCTCAGCTTCCGCCCGAGCTTTTGTTTGCTCTACGAACTTGGATGTCGCCATTGTTGCCACCGGGGGATTCTACGCTCACCAGAATTGAGGCAGCAATGAGCAATGGCCCATCTGACAGGACTCTCCAGAGGGGGTTAAGAACCTTCTTCCCGGCCTTATTTCCTTCTAAAAGGCTGAAATGAATGCTGTTATCGAATCGCTAACAAACGCTAACATGGCCGCACACGCGGATTTCGACCGCAGCATTCCCGCTCGTTTTGGGCCATTTTTACCAGCCTGAGAGGCTCTTTGCAGAGCTAACCTTCATTCACTTGCAATTCACAAGACATTTATTCAAGCGGTTGATAGTGTTGCCAACGCAATAACAACTACCAATTTGCTTGAGGTCGCCGCTAAAGCCCAGTGGCCGCCAGGTAGGCAATTGCGATGATGCATCACCTTGGAGGCAAGATGAAGATGAATGGCCGGAATGAGATAGCTCACGTTGCAAGACACTTTTTCTCTCTATGCTCGTGTGTTCTGGCTCTCTTGATGTTTGCTGGCTTCGTGTCAGTCCAGGCGCAGCAGACCACCGGAACAATCGTCGGTACGGTGAAGGACCAAACCGGCGCTCTGGTCAACACGGCCACCGTAAAGGCCACCAACCTGGATACAGGGTTTTCCCGGTCGGCGAAGACAAACGGTTACGGCGAGTACCGCATCGACTACCTTCCGGTGGGCAGGTACTCGGTTGAGGCAGAGGCGGGAAGCTTCAAACGCTTCGTGCAAGAGAATCTCGTCCTCGACGTGGACCAGTTGCTGACGATTGATATTCCACTGTCCGTAGGTGCGGCGTCCGATACTGTCACGGTAGAGACTGCTCCCCCCCTGATCAATACGTCTACCGCGGAATTAGGCAGGACCATTGAGGCCGAGGAGATCGTCGGCCTGCCCCTGGTCAATCGCAATGTCTACACCGAAGTTTCCCTCACGCCTGGCGTGATGGCCAATAACAACAGCCCCACCTCGAACCCCAGCGGCTCCCCCAATTTCACCGTTGGGCTACCGTCCGCGGATGTGCAGATCAACGGTTCCATTGACGGCGGCAATCCCGAAGTCGCTTTTTACCTGGATGGCGGCAACAACATCACCGGTATGCGCAACTACGGAAACCCGTCGCCCAACCCTGACGCACTCCAGGAGTTTCGCGTAGAAACCAGTGCATTCGGGGCGCAATACGGCCACTTCTCCGCCGCCGTCATCACGGTGATCACCAAATCGGGAACCAACAAGTTTCATGGTGGGGCTTTTGAGTTCAACCGCAATAGCGCCCTCAACGACTTTCCCTGGGCCGCACCGGGTTCTGTAGCCACCAAGCAGCATTACCGCCGCAACCAGTTTGGCGGCTTCGTCGGTGGTCCCATCAAGCACGACAAGGCCTTCTTCTTTTTCAGTTATGCCGGTCTGCGCCAGGTAACCGCGGCACCGCTTACAGGCGCCATTGTGCCTACGGCCAACGAGCGCCTGGGCGACTTCACTGGAGATGCTCCTGTGGGCAATACAGCTGCGGGCGTTAATTGCACCGGCGTCAACCCCCCGACCGGATTCTGTGTTTACATGCCGGGAACCAAGACGCAGGTGCAGGGAACAAACACCAGCCCCAAGTGCGCGACGCCGACGCTCAACTGCATTCCTCAGGCCCTGCTGGACACGACCATTGCAAACTTCGACAACACAAGCAACACACTTGGTTCTTCTATCCCGCTGCCCAACGGCGCTACCCACCCGACGACTGGAGGTGCAGGATACACGGGCAGCTACACCACTCCTACAATCGAAAACGAATACCTGGGCAAGTATGACGAGGCTATCAGCGCGAAGGATCATGTGGCTGTGACCTACTTCTTCGTCAGGACCGTATCGGGTCCCAACGGAGGCGGCAACATCCCGTGGACCATCAATCAGTCCGCCGCGAACCAGACGAATGCCAACATCAGCGACGTTCACACCTTCAGTTCCAACGTAGCTAACCAGGCGTGGATCACGTTCACGCGTGCCGCGGGCGGACGCGTCAACCTGCCACAGTTCGGCGCTTCGACACAGAACCTTGGCACTTACGGCTCGAACTTCCTCATCCAGGGACCGAACGCGCTGCCCAACTTTACCCAAGGAGGCTTTACCGCGGGAACCACCAACGCCGGTCCGTTCACGGGTTCCAACAACTATGAGTTGCGAGACATGGTTACCTGGACGAAGGGCAAGCACACCCTCTATCTCGGCGGTGAGTTCGCTCTCGACAAGACGATGTTCTGGGCTGATCTGTTAAACTTTGGAACCATCAGTTTTGCCACCTCCGCACCCACATCTACAGGCAATGTGTTTTCGGACTGGGTTACCGGCCAGGCCCAGTCGTTTGAACAGGACACGCCTTACACGACGCTGCTGAGCTACTGGCATTACGCGGCATTTGTGCAGGACAACTACCGTATTACACCCCGTTTCACAGCC
>Ga0206905_10169_pt1 | contig 17183 bp, 14 predicted proteins | sample Alteio_BWOrgHeat_43_FD_152940 | JGI IMG/M metagenome (GOLD analysis project Ga0206905, IMG submission 152940) | Enriched cells from forest soil in Barre Woods Harvard Forest LTER site, Petersham, Massachusetts, United States -... | ecosystem: Environmental > Terrestrial > Soil > Temperate forest >...
ACTCGATGTTAGCGTAGGTGTTGCAGTGCCGGCACCAGAAACAGTTATGGTAGGTTTGGATGGGTTCACACAAAAGGTTTGTTGAACGGAAGTAGCCGCATTGGTAACTGCATCACCCGCCTGCGTTGCCGTGATGGTTACAGATCCTGCTTGCAAAAGAGATACCGTATTTCCAGATACACTTGCAATCGTTGGATCACTGGATGAATAGGAAACACTTAATCCTGAGTTTGACGTGGCTGTTAATGTAAAGTTCGGTGCTCCTAGTGTTTGTGTCGGAAGAGCACTGAAAGTTATTACCTGATCATTTTTTGGAAGTGTGGTAACTGATATTATGTTTGAACTGCTGGAGATGCCGGTTGGATCTACAGCATAAACCCGATATTGATAAGTTGTTCCACCGGAAAGTCCGCTTACAACTACGGAAGTAACATTGCTCACTGATGCATTATTATAACCAGAAACGAAAGTGCTGAAGTTATCCGTGCTGATATCAATTTGATAGCCTGTAGAACCTGCTACAGCATTCCAATTTGCCTGAAAGGAAGTTTGGGTAATGCTTGTTGCCGGTGTAGCAACAACTGCTGGAAGTGAATAAAGAGAAATGACTTCTAATGAATTATTTGTTACATCTGAAATATACCCATAGTTTCCCAGGATGTAAATTGAATAAGGGTTACCATTATTATATTCAATATTGGAGTAGTGCACGGGCGCTGCAGGATTACTTACGTCTACAATCTCAAGACCGTCGTCACATAGGTATGCATAGTTACCATTCACAAAAATGGAATTAGAATATCCGATCATTGCGCCACCTGAGCCATTTACTAAACTACTTTTATGTACGGGAGCAGCAGGATTACTTACATCCACAATTTCTAATGCGTCCGATCCTCCATCAGCTACATATGCATAATTACCGGAGACGAAAATAGCTGATGGAGCTACTAACTTTGCTCCTCCGACTCCATTAGCTAAGCTACCCTTATGGACCGGAGCTGCCGGATTACTTATGTCTACAATTTCTAACGCTCCATTTCCCTCATCGGTAACATAGGCATAGTTACCAGAAATGAACACTGAGCTTGGAGAATTCAACGAAGCACCTCCTGTGCCATCAACTAAACTTCCCTTATGCACTGGCGCATCGGGGTTACTAACGTCGATAATTTCTAACGCTCCTAACCTTCCAGAGCCTGCGTCAGCCACGTAGGCGTAATTGCCAGAAACAAAAACAGAAACTGGGTACGATAAAGATGCGCCGCCGGTGCCATCTGTTATACTGCCTCTCTTCAATGGGATAGCTGGATTACTTACATCTATTATTTCTAAAGCACTGGTGATGGAACTTGCCAAGTACACAAAATTCCCTGAAACGTAAATAGGAGTGTAATTTTCATCAATTGGTTGCACACTACTTGCATCAAATAAACTGCCCTTGTGAACTGGGTTTGTTGGCCTACTAATGTCAATAACTTCAAGAGAATTATTTATTTGGTTGGAGACATAAGCATAATTGCCTAATGTAAAAACTGAATTAGGCTGTTGAAGCAATGGCCCATTAGTTGTTTTGTCCGCAATATTTGCAATGTACGTCGGTGCTGCTACATTACTTACATCAATGATCTCCATGGAACTAGTACCAGAGTTGGTTACGAAAGCATAGTTGCCAGAAATAGTTATACAAAAAGGTACGGATAGTGATGATCCTCCTGTACTATTACTTAGACTACTCTTATGAGTAGGTGCAATCGGGTTACTAATATCTATGATTTCAAGTGTTCCTTTACCTCCTCCAGTACTTGTTATAAATGCATAATCTCCGACCAAAAAGAGACCCAATGGATTTTCAAGCAAAGCTCCATTAGTTCCATTAGTTAATCTACCAGCAAGTACCGGCATAGTTGGATTACTGATATCAATCACTTCCAAATCATAACCGCGCTCACAAGCGATGTAGGCATAGTTACCAGATATCACTAGCTCATGTGGTTGATTTAAGACTGGTCCTAGTAATGCAACATTAGTCAAGCTTAAACTACCCACATGAAGTGGTGAAGATGGATTGCTGATATCAACTATTTCAAAGCCACTACTTGAAGTTCCAAAAATGCCCCAACTTGCCACATAAGCATAGTTACCCACCACGGATATTCTGAAGGCTTGATCCAACATGGCACCATTGGTGCCGCTTACAAGGCTTGCTTTGTGAACAGGTGATGCCGGATTACTGATATCTACGATTTCAAGAGCATTGCTTCCATAACTCGCTATGTAGGCATAGTTTCCTGATACGTCAACCGAATACGGGCTTGATAACATAGCCCCTCCATCTCCATTCTTTAAGCTGCTTTTGTGCACTGGTGCAGCTGGATTAGTGATATCTACGATTTCAAGAGCATTACTTGAGATACTCACTATGTAGGCATAGTTACCTGAAATATCAATTCCTACCGGTGTAGCTAACATTGCTCCACCCACACCATTTGCTAATCGTCCTTTCAAAGTTAGAGCAGTAGGGACCGTAATATCAAAAATCTCCAAAGCGGAAGTGCTTAATACATAGGCATAATTGCCGGCTATTTTTATCCGATAAGGTTCAGTTAGAAAGTGCTGATCTGTTATACTGCCAACAAAAGCAGGGTTAAACGTTTGAGCGCTTGCTAGCGAAAGAAGAAAGATTAATAAGGACCCTAAAAAGAAGCGGAATGACTTAATCATGAGAGTAGATTTGGTTGCAAATATAATATCTGTAGCCTCAAGGTCAATTGTGCAACCCTAACTCTAAGAGAGTCCACTTAATGACAAAAGGAGCCAGTGTGTCGGCTCTTTTGGTGATTCTGTCTGGGGTGAACTGTGGAGGTCGTTAGTTAAACGTTGTTAGCTATGCTCGCAGTGCACGAGTTACGATTAACTATTAACAAAATTAGGCATCTCACTCTTTAATAAACTTCGTGGTCGTCAAGTTTCTTCCTTGCAGTCGCAAAAGATACAGGCCGCTTGAAACAGAACTCAGATCAAGGCGGGATAAGCCTTCATCGCTTGAATAATCAGACAAGATCACTTTACCGGTCATATCAACAATCATTGCTGTAATTGGAGAGCTGTCTGGATTACTGATGTACAAGTAATCTTTTACAATGGTAGGATAAACCAAAACTTCTGATGACGCCTCTACTCCGGTTATTACGATCACCGAATTGTCGGAGTTCACACTTTGGCAACCATCAATAGTTACGTTCACAGCATAAGTACCTGCTTGGGTTACTGAAAGTGTTGCACCTGTTGCTCCACTGATAGCAGATCCGTTGAGATACCACTGATCACCTGCAGCACTACTCGATGTCAGCGTAGGCGTTGTAGTGCCGGCACCCGAAACAGTTATGATGGGTTTGGATGGGTTCACACAAAAGGTTTGTTGAACGGGAGTAGCCGCATTGGTAACTGCATCACCAGCTTGCGATGCCGTAATGGTTACAGATCCAGCTTTCAAAAGCGATACCGTATTTCCAGATACACTTGCAATCGTTGGATCACTGGATGAATAGGAAACACTTAACCCTGAGTTTGAAGTAGCAATTAAAGTAAAGTTTGGTGCTCCTAGTGTTTGTGCCGGAAGAGCACTGAAAGTTATTACTTGATCATTTTTTGGAAGTGTGGTAACTGATATTATGTTTGAACTGCTGGAGATGCCGGCTGGATCTACAGCATAAACCCGATATTGATAAGTCGTTCCACCGGAAAGTCCGCTTACAACTACGGAAGTAACATTGCCTGCTGATGCATTATTATAACCAGAAACGAAAGTGCTAAAGTTATCCGCGCTGATATCAATTTGATAGCCTGTAGCACCTGCTACAGCATTCCAATTTGCCTGAAAGGAAGTCTGGGTAATGTTTGTTGCCGCTGTTGCAACAACTGCCGGAAGTGAATAAAGAGAAAGGACCTCTAATGAATTATTTGTTACATCTAAAACATACCCATAGTTCCCCTGGATGTAAATTGAATAAGGGTTACCATTATTATACTCAATATTGGAGTAATGCACAGGCATTGCAGGATTAGTTACGTCCACAATCTCAAGACCCTTATTACATAGGTATGCATAATTACCATTCACAAAAATGGAATTAGAATATCCGATTATTGCGCCACCTGAGCCATTTACTAAACTACTTTTATGTACGGGAGCAGCAGGATTACTTACATCTACAATTTCCAAAGCAGCCGATCCCCCATCAGCTACATAAGCATAATTACCGGAGACGAAAATAGCTGATGGGAGTACTAACTTTGCTCCTCCAACTCCATTAGCTAAGCTACCTTTATGTATCGGAGCTGCTGGATTACTTATGTTTACAATCTCTAATGCTCCATTCCCCTCATCGGTAACATAGGCATAGTTACCAGAAATGAATACTGAACTTGGATAATTCAACGAAGCGCCTCCCGTACCATCAGTTAAAATTCCCTTATGCACTGGCGCATCGGGGTTACTAACGTCGATAATTTCTAACGCTCCGCCTCCGTCACCAACATAGGCGTAACTGCCAGAAACAAAGACAGAGGTTGGGTATGCCAATGATGCCCCACCACTGCCGTTCGTTATATTGCCTCTCTTCAATGGGATAGCCGGATTGCTTATATCTATTATTTCTAAACCAACGGACGGATTTACTAAGTACACAAAATTCCCTGAAACGTATAGCGTACTTACATCATTTGATGGCAAACCACTTAAACCGCCTTTGTGAACTGGTTCGGTGGGGATACTAACATCAATGACTTCCAGGTCGGTATTTATTTGGCTGGTAACATAAGCATAATTGCCAAAGGTAAAAACTGAATTAGGAACCTGAAGCAATGGTCCATTAGTTGCGTTGTCTGTAATCCTTGCTATGTAAGTTGTTGCTGCTACATTACTTACATCAATGACCTCAAGAGAATTAGCATAGTTAACTACGAAAGCATAGTTACCCGAAATAGTTATGCAATATTCCGTACGTGATGATCCTAATTCATTACTACTCAGACTACTTTTATGCGCAGGCGCGGTCGGGTTACTGATATCGATAACCTCAAGTGTTCCCCCGCCAGTTGTTACAAACGCATAATTTCCGACCAAAGATAGACCCAATGGATTTTGAAGCAAAGCACCATTAGTTCCATTCGTTAATCTACCAGTAAGTACCGGCACAGTGGGATTACTGATATCAATCACTTCTAAATCATTACCGTGCTCACAAGCGATGTAAGCATAGTTACCAGATATCACTAGGTCATGTGGTGAATTTAAGCCTACTCCTACAACATTAGTCAAGCTTAAACTACCGACATGAAGTGGTGAAGATGGATTGCTGATATCAACTATTTCAAAGGCACTACTTACCGTGGGAAAATTACCCCAACTTGCCACATAAGCATAGTTGCCCACTACGGATACCCTGAAGGCTTGATCCAACATGGCACCATTGGTTCCGCTTACAATACTTGCTTTGTGAACAGGTGATGCCGGATTACTGATATCTACGATTTCAAGAGCATTACTTCCAAAACTCGCTATGTAGGCGTAGCTTCCTGATACATCAACCGAATAAGGGATTGATAACATAGCCCCTCCATCTCCATTCTTTAAGCTGCTTTTGTGCACTGGTGCAGCTGGATTGCTGATATCTACGATTTCAAGAGTGTTACTTGAATTACTTACTATGTATGCATAGTTACCTGAAATATCAATTCCTGTCGGTGTAGCTAACATTGCTCCACCCACACCATTTGCCAATCTTCCTTTAAGGGTTGGAGTTGTTGGGACTGTAATATCAAAAATCTCCAAAGCAGAAATGCTTAATACATAGGCATAATTGCCGGCTATTTTTATCCGATAAGGTTCAGTTAGAAAGTGCTGATCTGCTATACTCCCAACAAAAGCAGGGTTAAACGTTTGGGCATCGCTTGCTAGCGAAAGAAGAAAGATTAATAAGGACCCTAAAAAGAAGCGAAATAACTTAATCATGAGAGTAGATTTGGCTGCAAATATAATATCCGTAGCCGCAAGGTCAATTGTGACTTGACAGTGAATAAATATGATCTAAGCGTGGCAGGTTAACCGTGAGATTTTTTCGGGTCTAAACACAAAAAGACCACATCGAGGGACTAAAAGAGTCGATAGGGGGTTCTCTGAGACCCGATGCCTGCTCTAAAAGAGCCAACTTCGGGTCTAAAGGAGTCAATGGGGGGTTCTCTGAGAGCCGGTGCCCGGTCTAATAGACCCGATGTCGGGACTAAAAGAGCCAACTTCGGGTCTAAAAGAGTCGATGGGGGGTTCTCTGAGAGCCGACGCCGGGACTAAAAGATTCGATAGGTGGTTCTCTGAGAGCTGACACCGACTCTTTTTGTACTCAAACGGTAATTGAGAGTTATTAGGTGATATATAATAGTGAGTGAATTCAGCGAACCGTATAAAAACAGGCGAACACTATATAAATATAGTGTAAAATGAAGAGCCTAGCGTGGCACGTTTCTTATAAATAAAAAATCCACAGCCTTGTGAGCCGTGGATTTACCGTGGAGACGACTATAAATTATTTTGCCGGATCATCCGCTACACGCTTGCGTGCACTACCTCCCGGAAAACGTTCCGCCAGATTTTGTACTACAGTCTTGGCGCCATTCTGCCCGGCCTTCATAGCAGCCTTTTGCAAATTGTAATATGCCAGCGCTGCCATGTATGCTTCGCTGCCGGCCAGCATCACTGTATCTTCCAGGCTTTCGCTGAGCTTCTCCAGTGGGCGAAGAACTTTCAACAGGTCGTCAACGGCAATTACATCTTTGCCAAACTCAACAATGTTGATGAATCCAGGCAAAGCAGCTCCGTCGGCGAGTGCATATTCGTATGCTTTCTTTACAAAAGCGACAGTCCCGTCTCCCATCTTAAGCATCTCATGGCGCTCGGCAGGCATGAGAGAAATGAGGAAAGGTAATTTTGTACGGATCGTGTCGATTGCGTCGAGCACTGCCTGCAGGTCGGCATCAGGGATGGAGATAGAGATCTGATTGTTGTTTGCCATAAGTTTTTTTTTAAAGGTTAAAAATTTTATTTCGGCGAAAATAGAACCGCGGCCGAGACTAAAAATGTCAGAATTACTGAAGTGATATAGTGAGTTAGTAAGGAGAGGGTTATAGTTAGTAAAGAACTACTTCTAAAATCTGAAATCTGAGTTCTTCATTCTTAAATCGAGGGGAGACTTTACTATGTCACTGTCATACGGGACAGCATGTTGGGTGGGCTTGTGTGTGGAGCCAGTCCCGACAATTCGGGAGTATCTCCCAATACAAAGTGTCTCTTCACACATGGGGATACCGGATCGCGCTTCTTTCCTACACGCTTTCCGTCCGGTATGACAGCGCTGGGGGAGAAGACGGTACTTTTAAAATCGTCAATCCTAATTCTTCATTCTTAAATCGAAGGGAGACTTTACTTATGTCACTGTCATACCGGACAGCATGTTGGGTGGGCTTGTGTGTGTGGAGCCAGCCCCGACAATTCGGGAGTATCTCCCAATACAAAGTGTCTCTTCACACATGGGGATACCGGATCGCGCTTCTTTCCTACACGCTTTCCGTCCGGTATGACAGCGCTGGGGGAGAAGACGGTACTTTTAAAATCGTCAATCCTAATTCTTCATTCTTAAATCGAAGGGAGACCTTCCTTATGTCACTGTCATACCGCTGGGGAGATTGGTGGTGCTATACCAGTGGCTACTTCTGAATTCGAAGAAAAACTCTATTTATTTTGCTGTCATACCGGACAGCATGTGAAGGGGATGTGCGTGATCCGGTATCTCCCTGAATGAAACACATATAAAACTTATCGCTTATGGCCCTTATTAATTTCAATCCCAAACAAGACACTTTTAGGATCGTACCAACCCTCACTTAGGTCTTTCCACTCTGGATTTATTTTATTGATCAGATCGTCTTTCCAATCCCTTCGGTAGCGCTTCAATTGCTTCTCTCTTTTAATGGCTTCCTCGATATCATCAAACTCTTCTAGGTACACGAGTTTATCGCAGTTGAATCTTGCTGTGAAGCCTTGGTGCGCTTTTGTCTTATGCTCGAATACACGTTGTTCAATATCACTCGTCACCCCAGTATAGAGAACAGTATTGTGTTGATTAGTTATAACATAGACAGAGTAATGTTTCACATTGCCAAATTAGGCAAATCTTTAATTCTGAATTCTTAAATCGAGGGAAGATTCTAATAATGTCACTGTCATACCGGACAGCATGTGGGGTGGGCTTGTGTGTGTGGAGCCAGTCCCGACAATTCGGGAGTATCTCCCAATACAAAGTGTCTCTTCACACATGGGGATACCGGATTGCGCTTCTTCCTACGCGCTTTCCGTCCGGTATGACAGCGCTGGAGGAGAAGACGGTACTTCTGAAATCGTCAATCCTAATTCTGAATTCTTAAATCAAAGATTATTGGTGCGAAGGGTTCAGAGCATTGATAAGGAGATACCGGATCACTATCGGGACTGCGCCACCTTCGATTTAAGAATTAAGAATGACGAATAGAGATTTTTGAAGTGACCAGAGTGAACGACGATGAGAGATTGAAAACTCGTTGGTACGTCTGACCGGCAACTTTCATTAATTTACCAAGTGAAGCACCTGCTCAGCTTTTCTTTTATTCATTTATTCTTCAGCAGCTTTTGTCTTGCTCAAAATCACCTGAGAGCACATGCACACAATGACTATGAACATGCGCAGCCACTGAAAGAAGCTATGCAAAACGGATTCCTTTCTGTGGAAGTGGATACGCATCTATTTAAAGGCAAGCTGGTTGTGGCTCATGATACTGCCACTGCAAGCTCACCTTCTCTTGAGCGACTTTATTTGCGACCACTGGATAGCTTGTTGAGAGTCAGCAATGGCTTTATTTATCCGGGAGAGAAAAGAACATTCTTTCTTATGATCGACATTAAGACCGACGGCCCAAAGACATATCGTGCTTTCAAACAACTAATGACTTCATATGCAAAATTGAAATGCGTATCGCACAATTGTCCTGTGAAAATATTTCTTACTGGTGAGCGCCCGCTCAACGTATTGATAAAAGAAGGTTATACCGGCATTGGTATTGACGGACGACCCGATGACCTCGGAAAAGGATACCCGAAAGACATGATGCCGGTGATAAGCGATGCATACAAAAACTGGTCGACTTGGGACGGTATCTCGCCATTAAAACCGGAGGATTTTCAGCGCATAAGCCGTCTGTCGCAACGGGTGCATGCCGAGGGAAAGATGTTGCGATTGTGGGCTATACCCGATCACGAGATTGCGTGGCAAGCGTTATTAGATGCAGGTGTGGATTTGATCAATACAGATCACCTTCAAAGGCTAAATGCTTTTTTAAAAAGCAAAGGGGAGTAGCTACTCTACTACTTTTAAAATCGTCAATCCTAATTCTTCATTCTTAAATCGAAGGGAGACCTTACTTATGTCACTGTCATACCGGACAGCATGTTGGGTTGATTTAAGAATTAAGAATGACGAATAGAGATTTTTGAAGTGAGCGAGCATCCCATGAAAATGGGTAGCATATATACCCGATTAATTGGGTATTTATAATTATAAATCTATAAAACATATTTACTACACTATTGTCAACCAAACCTTATTGCTATGAAACTTGTAACAAAATTTCGTGTTCTGACGATCTCAGTACTTCTATCTTTAAACTCCTTTGGCTTTTTATTTGGTCAGGCAGTTTGTCCTAATGTGCAGGTTTCTTATTCCTGCACATTCACATCCGACGACACGGCTTATGGTTGTCCTGAATCTGCGAGTTATGCAGATGGTACTAAAGTACCCCAGTCTAAAGACAGCAATGGTAACTTATTGGTAACATGGCCAAAAATAGGAGTTGGCATAGTGGCTTACTTATTTACTAATGGAGTGGACATTGATATAGAGTATTTTACTGTCAACATAGGAATTCCACCAACTTTTACCACTCATCCCTCAGTGATGTGCCATAGTCAGACAAGCACATATACTATAAGTGATCCTTGTAATGACCCACCTTATACTTGGGCGGTTGCGGCCGGATGGTCTATCAATGGCGGAGGAAATACTTTGACTACATCTTCTACAAGTGTAAACATTACTGCGCCATCTACCGGAACGAATAGTGTGCAACTTACAGCAACCACTAGTTATGGATCGGCCGTAACCACAAGTATTTGGCTAAGCGGTCCTTTTTTTAATTCTATTTCAATAGACGGTGGCTCTTCGCCGGTTCCGTTGTGTGGTGGTGGCGACTACATTAGTTATACCGCCGGGCAAGCGCATGTGATAAGTACAACCGTGAGCGGCGCGTCTTCAGTTGCATTTGCCTTAAGTGGCGGCAGTGGGTCTGTCAATGGAAGTGCAATTTCGGCAACCAGCTATGAATTTGAATCTTCGTCGGGGAGTGCGAGTTTTTCTATCACAATGACAGTATCTAACAGTTGCGGTTCGTTTTCGCAATGCTTACCCTTCCTTAATAGCAGCAGTGGTGGAGGTAGCGGTGGAGGTACTGGAGGAGGAGGTGGTGGAGGCGGTTGTAACTCATACTCAGTTTCGCCCAACCCATCCAGTAGCAAATTGAGTGTAATAGTTCCGGATAAACTTCCTCCTTGTAGTGCTTCGGTAAGTCAAGCAGATTTGTCAACCAACGATGTGAGTTATCAAACCGCTGCTCCGGCTCAGGAAAATACCCTCACTATCCAGTCTGTCAGTCTTTATAGTTCCGATGGTCAACCTCAACTGACCAAACTATATAATGATGGAACAAAAAGTATTGACCTTGATATTTCAGGCTTGAAAAAAGGTATTTACATTCTAAAGGTTTCAGATGGAGGTTCGCACAGTGAAACTCATCGAGTAGTTATTAACTGAAGGCAAAGTCTTCGTAATGCCTCGCTTATGTCGGTGTTCTTCACCGACATATTTTATTTAGGCTTACTTACCCGAGAAGAAGACAAGAGCAGGGAGGCTGGGCAATATTCAACATAACTGTTTTTATACGACTAACAACACAGTTAATTGATTTTAGAATTAATAATGACGAATGAAGAATTTTGAAGTGAATGGAGAAGCAACCGTTACCCAACGCTAATTCTTACTCTCATCTTCCTTGTCCTCTTTCTCCTCCTTCTTTTTATCCACTTGTTCAATTGTGATTACTTTGTCCATATAGCGTTCGCGCATGTTAGGTAAGAATGCACCAAGCATGCCTGCACCTGCGGCTGTTAATGCGATTAAAAATGATAGTATAATAATTCGAAATACTTTGCTTAAAGTCTTCATTAGTTTTATAGATAGAAATAGTCACCCGGTAGGTGAGCGTTTGATAATAAATTTTGAAAATGAATGAGCCAGATCTGGCTGGCTTAGGATTGGATTATCCCTGTTTTGACAAATGGAAGTCCGGGCTCAAATGGGAACGATTATTACGCATCCAATAAAAGGCGAGTGTATTGAAAGACAAAACTTGCCTTGATTGATTCTTTATCCTGACTTGAATGATGCTTGAGTAGTTCAGTATCGACAGGAAGAATCTATTTTCTAAAAAATTGTACTGAGGGGTTGTGTGATGGAATTTGTCTAAAGAAACTAATGGAGTCTTGATGGATCTTACTCCGTCACGTTGTTCAGTTCTTATCGGGATCCCTTGCTGACACGCGAACGACGGCACATTAGCAGAAAAAATGAAAAGGCACAATAAAACTGCTAGCCACCAATTGGGTAAACCCGGTTTTATCGTCGATCTATTATTCATTCTTTTAATACCGGGTGACAAGGTAGAAAGAAATTTATAAAGGAAACTGACTGAACCTAGTCATGGCACTCAGCACTTAAGAATAGCGAATAGAGATTTTTGAAGGTGAGCGGAGATAGCAGCGCTACCAAAGAGGAATTTTAAATACACCCAGCACTGAAAAATTAATATTTTTACAAAATGAAACAACTCGCTTTCTTTCTCCTGCTTTTATTAGTTGCGTGCAGTGTTCCCAAGACTTTTAGGAAATTCTCACCAGAAGAAAAATCTGCTATAAAAAAGTACACCAAGCTGATCAATACAAAGGACGGGCGGTACCACGTGCTGATCACCACATCGATGGGTGATATGGTGGTAAAGCTGTACAATGAAACTCCATTGCACCGCGATAACTTCGTGAGCAAGGTAAAGTCAGGCTTTTATGACAGCCTGTTGTTCCACCGGGTGATCAACAATTTTATGATTCAGGGTGGCGACCCTGATAGCAAACGCGCCAAGTCAGACGCGGCTCTGGGAGACGGCAATGCCGCAGGGGCAAACATTCCGGCAGAATTCAGAACCGAGCAAAACATTTATCATAAGCGTGGTGTGTTGGCTGCCGCCCGAGATAATAATCCTGAGAAGTCGAGCAGCAACTGTCAGTTTTATATTGTGCAGCGCAAGGTGTGGCGACCTTCACAGTTAGATAGTACTATTATTAAGCGCAAACTCACGCTGAATGAAACACAGAAAAAGCTTTATACTACTGTAGGCGGCACGCCACACTTGGATGGAGGCTACACGGTGTATGGCGAACTGGAAATTGGCTTTGAGGTGCTGGATAAAATTGCAGCTACTAAAACCGGTAAAGCCGACCGCCCCGAACAGGATGTACGAATGAAAATGTTTTTGTTGAACGAAGTGAAGAAGTAGCCGCAACTTTTAAAATCGTAAATCTGAATTCATCATACTTCATTCGAAGTATCGAAGCAGTAAATGTGAATTAAGAATTAAGAATAGAGAATGAAGATTTTTGAAATGAGAGCTCGTAGGCAATTTATAACGAATAACATCTAACTTATAACGAACTTCGCCATGTTTAAACGGGATGAAGCATCCAGCCTCCGCGAAGAGTTCTGGACAGTCTTCGGGAAATACATGAGCCCTGTCCCCTCGGCCGAAGGCTCGAAAATCAATTGGATCAACTACCGCACAACGATAAAAGACGTGCACTTCCGCATGGACGCCAGCGACAAGGTTGCTATAATAAGTATTACTCTCGAACATAAAGATTCGGGTGTTCGTGAGTTGTATTTCGAACAGTTTGAGGAATTCAAATCACTATTGCACACCACGCTGGAAGAAGAGTGGAATTGGCAATTGCAAGCCAACCTTACAGAAGGCAAAAAAATAAGCAGAATATATAAAGAGATGGCGGGGATTTCAGTCCTCAACAGAGATCATTGGCCCGAATTGATTTCGTTCTTCAAACCGCGGATAATAGCGCTGGATCGTTTCTGGGAAAATGCCAGGCATAGTTTTGAAGCGTTGAAGTGATAAGAGAGTTAATCGTTAAAAGTTAAAACAGAACCTCCATCATTATCGCACAAACGATCAACTAATAACAATTAACGATTTACATACGTCCACGCCACAATACGACTTACCTTATTTCCCTGATGCATGGGGATAGTCCTGACATCAACTGCTTCTACTTTTTTCAGGGCACTGTATACACTGTTAAGGTGAGATGATTTGGCAATCAAAGTAGAAAACCAAAAGCATGATGATGCCATGAGCTTACTTTGAGTTATCATTTTTTGTACAAACTTTTCTTCCCCGCCTTCGCACCACAATTCTTTATTCTTGCCGCCAAAGTTCAGGGTTGCCTTTGTAATTCTTTTGCCTTTCAGGTTGCTTAGTTTACGCAGGGTCCCTGCCTGTGCCTCTTCCCAGGAAGCATGAAAGGGAGGATTACAAATGGTTAGGTCAAAGTGTTCACCGGTACGAATCACCCCGCGGAAAATATCCTTCGAATTTGGTTGCAGGCGGAGTTCCACCTTTCCTTTCAACCTGGCGTTGGTCTCAATTACACTAGCCGCCGATTGAATAGCAACCGGTTCGATATCTGAGCCCACGAACGACCACCCATATTCTTTATTCCCGATGATGGGGTAAATACAATTAGCGCCAACTCCAATATCAAGACACTTGATCTGAGGGCCTGTCGGGATAACTCCATTATTATAGCTTCCTAACAGATCGGCGATGTAATGAATGTAATCAGCTCTTCCCGGAATAGGCGGGCACAAATAACCGGGTGGAATGCTCCAGTAATCAACTCCGTAATACTGCTTTAGCAATGCTTTGTTCAACAGCATCACAGCTTCGGCATTGGCGAAATCGATTGACTCATCTTCGTAATCATTCAACCGGACAAAAGGAGCTAGTGCTGGACTACTGCGGATAAGCTCTTTGAAATTGTAGCGAGTACGGTGCTTGTTGCGAGGGTGTAAACCTGGCTTTTCTTTTGGATGTTCTTTCTTTTGAAGCATCGCGCGCTGTGTCTGTTAGTCGAATTGAAAATAGTAAGAGCACAATGTTAGTGAGGTGCTTCTAAAATCGTAAATCTGAATCTTCATTCTTAACTCTATTATGTTGCCGTTATACGGATAACTAATAACGACTAACTAAGAAACGACCCAATCCAATAGCTCACCTGCTGATAAAACAGCAAGAGTGAAGAAGGATAAGCAACAATACAGAATAGGAGGCCATACAGTGCTCCGTACAAATGTGCATCGTAGTTGATGTTGTCTTTTGATTTTCTTCCCTGATAGTACGTGTATGCCATATAACCTGCGCCGAACACAAACCCCGGCATGCACAGCGCAAAGTACAGACATATAGACTGCAGGGGTTGAAGAATGATGAATACAAAAATCACCGAACCTACACCACCCGAAGCCCCAAGTGAGTTGTAGTTGACATTATTTCTTTCTTTGAAATAGGTGGGAATATCTGAAACAACAATGGCAGTAAGGTATAAGCCTACGAAATAATATGTCCCTGTTTCGCCAAACACCGAGCCGAAATCGTGCTCTACAGCGTTGCCAAAAAAGTAGAAGGAGAACATATTCCACAGCAGATGCATGTGATCTTTGTGAATGAAGCCAGAGCTGATAAACCGGTAGTACTGACCTTTTGTGTTTATCAGGTACGGATTCATCATCAGCCGACTCATCGGTTCGGCCTTGTTGAATGTGTAAAAGCTTATAGCTACAGTGATGCAGATGAGAATGATAGTAACGCTCAAGAGTATAGAATTAAAAATGGCAGAAGCACAATGTTAGTGAATTTCGAGATAGGTAAGCTATGATTGACTAATGGCCGTTGCCCAATGCCAATCTTCACTTTAATTTCGAGATCGGTTGATAACCCAGTGGAACCATGTCGGCAATTCTGCAACTCCACCCCATATAGCCCGAGAGCAGTATGTCCTGAAGCCCATAATACCGGTTATCATAAATCTTTGTCTGGCCTGTTCCAAAACGTAACGTAGATATCTGGACATTTGATTTTAAATTATAAAAATATTCAGGCCTTTCATGGTTGAAAACTACTTTTAGGTTTCCTTTGAAATGAATCACTGAGTCGCCGCTATTTTTTAACAGTGAGTCTAAACTGATTTCATGGTCTTTGGGATCAGATGTTTTAAAGTAGTTGTCTTTCAAGGCTCTTTTTTTCAGTGATCGAAAAAAATGCTCCGGAGATCCATAATATGCACGATCTCTTTCTCTGTCCCACCTTTCTTTCTGCCTTGGGCTTTCGGGAGTCATCTCTTCGAATCTTGGTATTCCGGACATAACCGCCCTATTATAGAAGTAATCAATTGCAAATTCTTTTAAGTCGAAAAAGATACGATACCCCAGGGCGTAGTTCACTACTTCGATTGGTTTGTGCGACAAAGCGTGAAGCGTTGTTCCGTCTTTGTAAACAAAAATGTCGTGAATATTTACGATCGTGCAGTGTGAGGAATTTTCGGTTTGCCCTAAAAACAATTTTTTAAATTCCGCGAAATCTGTTTTCCTGTTTGATCTTTTTGCACTGACCTCCAGGGGATTCAATTCCTCTGTCTTCGATGCCAATAAAATATCAAAACCGGTAAGGGGTTTACCCTCTATAATCACCGACTTTGAAAATTGTGCATACCCGATCATGGAAATAGTCAAATCATATTTTCCCGGATGAATATTATGTAATGAAAAGGTTCCGTCAGTATTCGCGACTGCGCCAATCGTTGTGTTGGCCAGATAGACTGCAGCTCCCGGCAAGGGTTCTTTTGTTTTTGCGTCTGAGATTTTGCCCGAGATTGAAGCCAGACTTTGAGAGAAAGAGTTTGGGATGGAAAAACTCCAGACTAATACAACTAATACAATCCGACAGACCATGAACTTGTAAAATCGTTGTTCCGAATTCTTGCAACTTACTCAATTCACGAATAAATTCTCTGCCTCTTGCTTCTGTCGATTGTCCAATGCCTAATGGCTAATGTACTGTGCTTCCAAATCATTAATCGCCTGATCAAAACCTTTTCTGTCTTCAAAGGCTTTGGGATTATAAGCGTCACCTGGTTTATGTTTGGTATGAAGCCCAAACTGACTTGCATGCGATGCTAGCCACAGATCAAACGAAAGTTTCTTCATGGCATCAATGGTGTATTCGTAATCTTTGGCGATATCCGGATAGGAGGGTATGTCAGAGAATTTCCTGCTTGTTATGATTGAGGGCAGATTTGCGATAATGACTTTGTAAGTCTTATGCTCATCTTTCATATCAAAAAGAAAACTAGACGATCCTTTTGTATGCCCCGGATGATGCAACATAATGAGTTGTGTAGTGCCTAAAGTAATTGTGTCGCCATTTTTCAAAAGACGGTCAGCTTTAACCGGTTGATAGGTACTGCCGTTTTTGCCAAGCTCATAATCTGAGCTTCCGCCATCGGCAAGAACAGCAGCGTCTTTTTCATCCACCATCAATTTGGCACCTGTTTGCTTTTTGATGGCAGCCATTGCGGCTACGTGATCATAGTGAGCCTGGGTTGTGAGTAGTATTTTTGTGTCGGAGAGTTTAAAGCCCAACGCTTTAATATTTTCACTGATCATGGATGCTGAAGAGGCAAGCCCTGTGTTGATTAGAATGTTGCCCTTCGTCGTTACAATAAGGTAGCAGGCAAGCTCGTAGGTGCCTACATAATACAGATTCCCCACAATCCGGAAGGGCTGATAGGGTTGCGACCACTCCGCATTGGTTTGAGGTTCTTTTACTTGCTGAGCCGAGAGTGAAGAGTAAACAAGCAAGCCGGCTGT
>Ga0206905_10174_pt1 | contig 16979 bp, 13 predicted proteins | sample Alteio_BWOrgHeat_43_FD_152940 | JGI IMG/M metagenome (GOLD analysis project Ga0206905, IMG submission 152940) | Enriched cells from forest soil in Barre Woods Harvard Forest LTER site, Petersham, Massachusetts, United States -... | ecosystem: Environmental > Terrestrial > Soil > Temperate forest >...
GCCAGGGCGGACTGACGAGTCCATGTTAGGGATGGAGATGCCGGTGTCTTGGGAGAGCGCCGGGATTGCGACAGTCCAGAGGACGAATGGGAGGATCCGGCGGGCTAGATTAGTCATTGGGTGCTCCGGAGTTTGGTTAGGGTCTTTTTTCTGTGCTTCGACCCGGATCATTATTGCCTATGTAGCAAAGGGGTGTTCGAGGCTTGGACTTTGCGGGGTGAACATTTTGCCGCCATCTTCTGTGACGTGCCAGTCATCTTCGAGACGAACACCGAATTCACCGGTGATGTAGATACCGGGCTCGTCAGAGAAGCACATGCCGGGAGCGAGTGGCGTAGTGTTCCCGCGGACGAGATAGGGCCATTCATGGCCGTCCATTCCGATGCCGTGACCGAGGCGGTGGGTGAAGTGCTTGTAGTCGGGGCCGTAGCCTGCGGCAGTGACGATATCGCGGGCTGCTTTGTCGATGGTCTGGCACGGAACGCCCGGATGTGCAGCGGCAAGTGCCGCGGACTGAGCCTGGTGAACGATGTCGAATAGTTTACGGGTCTTGTCGAGCCTGGGTATGGCGCCGTCGCCGAGAACGAAGGTGCGGGAGATGTCTGATTGGTAGCCTTCGACGAGACAGCCGTCGTCGATGAGAATGATCTCGCCTTCGCGGATGGTTTGCGGCTGCAGGGAGCCGTGGGGAAGTGCTGAGTATTCGCCGACCTGACAGCTCGCATCACCGCTGACGCCGCAGCGGGCGTAGGCGGCGTCGATGAGCTGGGAGAACTGGCGGTTGGTCATGCCGGGTTGCGCGGATTCGTAGGCGGCTTTGTAAACCGACAGAGTAATGTTGTTTGCGAGTTGCATGAGGGCGAGCTCGGCGGGAGACTTGATACCGCGGCAGCCCAAGGTGATGGGGGTTGCGCTCGTGGCGGTAAGGCTTGGGCTGGCGTGGGCGATGCCGTCGGCAAAGACGAACTGAGTGCGCTCCTCGATCCCGATCCGACCCGTGGTGATGCCAGCATCCTTGAGGGCTTTGGCTAGGAGCTTGTAAGGGTCTTCATCTTCGTTCCAGGTGAAGACGCGGGTTTTGTCAGCTGACGGGAGAGTTGCCGGTTTGGCTTCCATGCGCTCGCGGACACGACCTTCTTCGAAGACGGGGCAGACGATAAAGGGCGCGCCTTTGGCGGGGAGGGCCCAGGCGAAGAAACGCTCGGACTGGCCCCAACGAAGACCTGTGAAGTAGTTGAGCGAGGTACCGGTGGCGATTACGATGGCGTCGATGTTGTTCTGATGCATGAGGGCGCGGGCGCGATCAAGGCGCTGCTCGCGTTCGATCAGGGTGATGGGAATGGCGTCGCTGCGCCGGTTTGTGAGGGCCGTGATCGCTGGAGGGAGGGATTCGGATTGGTGGGATTGCGCACTTAGCGTGAACGCAGGGGCCGCTGCAGCAGTGGCGGCGGAGGTCAGTAGGAATCGGCGGCGGTTGATCTTTGCCTGAGGTTTCTGAGTCGTTTGAGTCATGGGTGCTGTGATTGTAGCGGGTTCGATGTGTGCTGATCGATTGAAAGTGACAGGCGACTATGTTTAATGATGATTGAGATGAGAGGGCAGTCTTGAAGGATTTTGCAGGTGTAGTGACGGATATTCGGGAGGAGTCGCGAACAGCTGGAAGGCAGCGTTGGCTGGTATCGCTCGATCGGACTAACTTTTGTGCCGGAGACGTCGGGATGCTGGAGGCGGTTTCGCGAAGTGGCACGAGGCTCGTGGTCCCCGTCCTTCGCGTATTCGTCGATGCGGGTGAAGTTTGGCATATTGTGGAGAAGCCTCTCGCCGCGGGAACGCATGTAACCGGGCGGGTGGAAGGGACTGTTGAGCGCAACTAAGGTTTTGAGCGTGGCGGCGATTACTGATACACTCAGAGGTGTTGTTCTGACTGCGTTGGGCCTGCGAGGAGCGGTGCGCGATGCATCAGGTGGGGGGGCTGTAGCTCAGTTGGGAGAGCGCCTCGTTCGCAACGAGGAGGTCAGCGGTTCGATCCCGCTCAGCTCCACCAAAGAATCAATGAATTCCATTGAAAATCTGGGAACAATAAGAAGAAAGAAGGCAGCGTAGGAACAAAATGGGAACACTACGCCCCGTCCTCTCTCATTATCTAGGCTGCATTCGCTTCCTTCACAAGAACCAGAGCCGCTACTTTGGCCCCGGCATCTCGTTTCTAATCTCCTAAGGTTTGAGCGTATGTTGCCAGCGTCATCTCAGCAGTGGAGTGCCGCATAAGCTCCATACTGACTCGCAGACTCGCTCCCGATGAGAGAAGCAACGAAGCATAACTGCGACGGAGGGAGTGCCATCCGAACGTGGGTTTGAGAATTCCCGTTCTTTCAATCGCCGGTGCTACGTCCCTATGCCAGAGAGTTCCCCGGGATTAGCAATCTCCTTGATCGGACGTCCTTTGGCATAGACATGGACAATGTCACTTTGTCAGCGGCACCCATACGTCGATGCGGGTCCCCTTTTGAGTTTTCGAATGAATTTCGAATTGTCCACCTACCAGACGTGCCCGCTCGCGCATGCTCCGGAGACCGAGCCCCTGGTGGCCCTCGCCGTCTTTAACATCGTAGCCCGCGCCATCATCGGAGATGGATAAACGAAGGGTGTTATCCATCGTCTCGATTCTCACCTGCGCCCGAGCTGCTCCACTATGTTTCTGGACATTCCTGAGTCCTTCCTGGACGATGCGAAACAGGCACAGCGAAATGTCAGGAGGCACGGAGTGTGGCACGTCCTTGTGGGAAAAGACAACTTGAATTCCTCGTTGAGCGGTGAATTCCTTGCAGAGTGCCCCCACCCCAGCCGCCAAGCCCAGCATCTCAAGTGTCGAAGAATGCAGCCGGTGCGACAGGGTATGCAGATCGGCACCGAGCTCGCTGGCGGAGCTCACAAGCTCGTGCAGTTGCCGATTTGCTTCCGATGGGGACTCGGGAACCATTTCAGCAGCCGTTTCCAGTCCTAGCGACAGCATAGCCAGCCTCTGACTGAAATCATCATGCAATTCCGATGCGACCCGGGCACGCTCATCCTCTTGAGCATCGATGAGCATACCGCTAAGGCGCATCTGTTCGTTTCTTGTGGAATGGAGCTTCTTCCGCTCGAACAGAAGAAGGATGGTCAGCAGGCTCAGACTCGCAAGGAAAAACAATCCGATCAACAAGGTCCTGTGTTGTTCCCACAGAGTCGGCTGATGAAACAGAACGGTGCTTCCGGCAGGGAGCCTATTTTCATCCATGTGCCATCGCTGCAACTCACGCCAGTCGAACAAGTAAAGATTAGGACCATGCACGACGGGAATGTCTTGTGGTGGTTTTCCCGCTAAGATCTCCTGGGCATCGCGGCTCAAGACCTTGCCCTGTTCTTCGGTGCTGACCACAAATCCCCCGACAATGCCGTGGCCCAGATATGTGTCAGCTATGCCAAAGACGGGAGCATTCGCGGCGCCAGCGATCATGGGAAGGGCCTCGGGGGTGCTGAGAAACTCCCGCCCCTGCACGTCCTTGAAGAAGGAGAGAAAAAGAACGATGGAATGGTCAGGGAGATGCCTCAACCTATCCAGCAGCTTGCTCATCGGCAGGTCGGTCACGTAGGTGACGTCAAGCTTGTTCTCATAAGAAAGGAGGTCAGTCTTTACTAGCGCGGTCAGACCTCGGTCATAATCGGATTGCCCTGCGACCACAAAGAGGTGGCGGGTTCCCGGTATCAAACCCAACGCGGCATCCACTGTTTTCGCGGGTTCCAATTGAAACCATGCGCCTGTCGCTCGGTTGTCGGCTATCTCGTCGATCATGCCTGGAATGCCGCAACAGAAGACAACCGGGACATTGGGGAATATCGCGTTCGGCTGTGCTAGGAGGCCGATCGCGTTCGGCCCCACCAACACAATTAGGTCCAGTTTGACGTGGCGATACCTACTGACAATGAGATCAAACTGCTCCTGCCGTCCTTCCGGGTGATAAATGACATCCATGTTCTCCCAGTAGAATTCGATCTTGAACCGCGGATCTGCGCGCAGCGCCGATTCGATGTGATCGCTCACAATCGTCGGACCAGGATGGGACGGTCCGAGAATGCTAATCATGAGAACGTTTTTTCTGACCTGAGCGTGGGCCGCGGGTGCGAAATAGACGAGCACAAGCGTAGCCAGAGCAAGCGAGCTTCGGAAAGATGGCAAACCGACGCGCTTCCTTGGATACACGCACTTCATTGAACGTGAGGGTATTGGGATCCGGCAAGTCCAATGAGATTATGCGCCTTAGATAAATAGGAGGCAATGGGGGAAATGCTTCTAATTGCGGCAAAGCCAATCATTAACCCATGACTGCCAGGCAGTAGATCATCGTTTGGAGTAAGCTCCCGAAAACCTCGCTTTTGCGGGAATCAGGTTATCTCTTCGCTAACTGGTTAACGAGCTTATCGAGCCGCTTGACGCTCATTGTTCAACAAAACCAAAGAAACCAGATCCATAGAGCACGGCCCTTCCCTTGTTTCTTCAGCACTCGAACAGCTGAATTCGAAGTTTCGAATGTATTTCCTTCAGTTTGACAAGCGACAAGAGTGCAGGGTTGACTACCTCTGCCTTCCCCGGGCATCGGGCGGAGGAACTTACCCATAACCCCGCAGTTTGTCCGTCAACAAGAAGACGAAGAGTGTTGTCGTCTTCTCGCTCTGTAGGCGAAACTCTTCGGTTGCTGCGGCAGTGTGCAAAAAACTGGGGATTGCCCCAGTAGAAAAAGCGCCTTGTGTCCTGTTCTATTGAGTGGGAGCGGTTGCAGGCAGACCCGATGTGTGGCGAGCTCGCAAGCGGTTCCTCAAAAGATAAGGAGAACACCGATGAGAATCAGAACAGTTGCTACAGGCCTCGCAGTGCTTCTGCTGGCCGCCAATATCGCAAGTGCCAAAGATTCCCCCGAGAAAAAACGCGATAAGACTCGCAAGATGGCTGATAAAACGCTGCAGCAGCTGTACAAGCTGAAACCCACAGCTCAGGGGGCTATCCAAAAATCTGCCGGATATGCCGTCTTCGACAACATGGGCACGAACCTCTTCCTGTTGAGCACCGCGCGTGGCTCAGGAATCGCCGTCGACACCAGTTCCAAGCAGGAAACCTTTATGAAGATGATTTCGGCCGGTGCCGGTTTGGGTATTGGAGTGAAGGACTATAGCGTCATCTTCGTGTTCGAAAACGATGGTGCATATAACAATTTCCTGACTTCCGGCTGGTCGGGCTCAGCGCAGGCCGACGCCGCAGCCAAGGCAGGCGATAAGGGCGGAGCTTACTCGGGAGCAGAAGAGGTTGCCCCGGGCGTCTGGGTGTTTCAAATTACCAAGAATGGTCTCGCCCTGCAGTTGACCCTGCAGGGGACGAAGTATTACAAGGACGACGACCTGAACAAGAAAACATAGCTATTCGGTCAAAGAAATGTCGGAACGTCGCATGAAGTCCAAGGGGCAACCTGCGATATCCGATCGATCGGTTTCGAAAGCATCAACTCGGAAGTGATAAGGAGGAGTTCTGTGATTAGAAAATATCTTCTATCGATGAGCATGGCTGCGATGGTGATTTCGACGAACGTCTCGGTGGATCACGCTCTGGCGCAAGCAACTTCGGCTCCGAGTAGCGTGGATCAGGATATCGCGCTGCTGCGGAAGGATATCCGTTCGGAAAAGAAGCAGATCATCGCTGCCAATATGCAGCTGACTGATGCAGACGCACCGAAGTTCTGGCCCGTATACGACCAGTACACAGCAGAGCTCGCCAAGATCAACGATGCGAAGCTTGCGGCTATTAAAGACTATGCGGCCAACTACTCGGCTCTTACCGACGATAAGGCGTTGGCGTTGACCCGGCAGATCATTGAGATTGAGAAATCGGTGGGGCAGTTGCGCCTGAAGTATGTGCCGATATTCAGCAAAGTGATTTCCGGTAAGAAAACTGCCTTGTTCTTCCAGTTGGACCGGCAGCTTACGGGGTTGGTTGATCTGCAGGTGGCGTCGGAGGTTCCTCTGGTTGAACCCTAGTGTCACGCGGCACTCAGTCCCAGAATATGAGCTGGAGGGGGGGTGGTAGAACTTAAATCCCGGAATTCGACTCGATTGCTCAGCTCCACCAAAAGGTTGAACAATTTTGTGTTTCCCTCTCTCTTCATTGTTTCTGCGTGGGCGCGTAGAGTCTTACTCTATGAGATTTGCATGGCTTCGCTTCGTCGTTTTGAACAATTCTGGTTTCGGACTCTCGCTCTGGGTCTTCGTGTTCCTGGCCGCATCATTTGTTGGCGGTGCGGCAGCGGCTTCAGCCGCCCAACAGAACTGCATGGGTGGAATGGCTATGAGTGGCGCTCACACCATGGAAGGAATGAAGGCCCTTCCAGCGCCTGAGCAGCTTCCAGTTCCGATTCCGATGAGCGGTATCGGGAATAGCCACATCGATATTACGGCAAGTCCAGAGGCGCAAGCGTGGTTTGATCAAGGACTCAGCCTAATGCACGACTTCTGGGACTATGAGTCTGCCAAGGCGTTTGAGCAGGGAGTTCGCGTCGATCCTAAATGCGCGATGTGCTACTGGGGCCTGGTTAAAATCGAGGGGTTTCGCGGTGGACCGGAGAAGGTCTATGGCAAGAAAGCTCTGGCAGAAGCTGTCGGTTTGAAGGGCCATGTGAAGGGTTCGGAGAAGCTATATATTGAAGCCGCCCAGGTCGCATCGGTTGCGAAGACTGACGATAGTACGCAGGAGATTGTTGTTCTCCGCAAACTGGTGAAGAAGTATCCGAAGGATCTCGAGGCACAAATTTTTCTTGCGATCGCCGTAGGGGATGGATTTGACGAGGCGGGTGAGCCGAAGAAAGGGAAGAAGGAGGAGATCTCCATTCTTGAGAGTGTTCTTCGCGATGCTCCGAACGACTCTGCCGCGAACCATTACTGGATTCATGCGATGGAGCCAGGTAATCACCCGGAGCGTGCGATTCCAAGTGCGGCGTTGCTGGCGAGCCTGGCACCAACCTCCGGTCACATGGTGCATATGCCGGGTCATATCTACTATCGTGTGGGCAATTATCCAGAGGCGGAGCGCTGGTTTGCCGCTTCGACTGCCGCAGATGAGCGATATATGAGCGAGCAGCATGTGGACCCGGACAATGACTGGAACTACGTTCACAATCTGATGTACCGCATTGCAAATCTGATGGAACAAGGAAAGCTGGCGGAGGCGAACGCTCTTTCGGATCGGCTGTTAGGCGCGCGCGGACAACTTTCGGCGACCCTTTATACCGGGTCTCCGCGAGATCAGATTTCGCGCGTCAGCCTCAGGCTTCCGGTGGCTCTTCGCATTGGCGACTGGGACAGAGTGCTGGCCCTGGTTGAGCAGTCTTCGCTCGCCGACGAAAAAAATACGGCGAATCTTCGGTTTCTCGCGGCGGAACTGCGCGACTTTGCTACAGGGATGCGGGCGCTTGAACGCAACGAAGTCGCGGAGGCCCAGACTGCCTCGGCGCGGATGGATGCAGGTTTGTGGCGTGCGCAGCAGGACCAGAAGAATGCTTCGAAGGCGATGCAGATGAAGGATGATGCGGCGATGAAAGATCAGAAGGCGGAGAAGAAAGACGACACGCCGATGGTTCCGATCATGCCCGATGCAATGGCTGGTCCGCTGATCAGTTCTTTGAGTATCGCTTCGCTTGAGTTGCGGGCCGGTGTAGTCCTAGAGCAGGGAAAACTTGAAGAGGCGAAGACGCTGTATGCAATGGCGGCGAAGGCTGAAAAGGGTCTAGGCTATCGTGAGCCCCCGTCTTACATCCGTCCGGTTGGCGAGACGGAGGCTACCGCGTTGATTCGGTTTAAGGATTATGCCGGAGCGAAGAGCGCCTATGAAGCGGCTCTGGCCGAGAGGCCAGATTCCGGCTTCGGGTGGTATGGGCTGGCGCGAGTAAAGGAGCTTTCGGGTGATTCCGTGGGTGCACGCGCAGGCTATCAGGCTTTTCTGAAATCGTGGCCCGCGGCCGACGCCAATCTTTCTGAGGTGACTCATGCACGCGAGGTTCTGGGTGCGCAGACTTTGACGGCTGGCGACGATAAACAAGCCATCCATTGATCCCATGAGGGGACCGGGGATCACCGATTACCGCGAGCGTGCCTTCGTTCTCGATGGAAAATGGAGTGATCGGTGTGACGTTTCAAAGACCGGGCCGTATGCTACCATCTCGGTCAAAACAAAAGTTGAAAAATGGGGAGAACGCAGATGGTAGAGCATGACTGGCTGGACGAAAGCCGTTCAGGAATCCAACCAGTTTCGGAAGCAATGAACGGGACTCAACCGGCTGCTCGACATGAACTTAGGCCTTTAACGACAGGCGAAATTTTGGATCGCACCTTTTTTCTTTATCGGTCAAATTTCTGGCTATACGTAGGGCTCGCGTCGATCGCGGCCGGAGTGAATGTCCTTACCTCAATTGTGAGGTTAGGGTTTCTCCATTGGAGAGGGATACCGGAGACCTCGCCGAACGCAGTTCTTATGGGATCGATATTTTCGATTGTGGGCGGGATTGTGTACTTCGCAGTGTACAGCGTTACGCACGCGGCGACTGTGTCCGCGGTCTCATCGATTTACCTTGGTGAATCGACCTCGATGGGCAAGGCTCTCGGTGTGGTGAAAGGCCACTGGCTACGCTATTGCCTGATTGCCCTGTGGCAGAGTTGGAGCGCCGGGTGGGCCTTCATCTTGTTAATTGTGCCTGCTGTGATGTTGCCCGCTCTTGGGGTAAAAGGTCCTGCAGTAGCGATAGGCATCGGCTTTCTAGTGCTTTTGTCGTTGGGCGGCGCTGCCTATGGTGTGATTGCCTATATTCGTAATTCGCTGGCGATTCCGGCGGCAGTGATGGAAAATCTTGACGTACGTCGCGCAATTCGACGGAGCAAGCAATTGGTTGCGGGGCACAAAGCGAGAATCTTTCTGTTGCTTCTTCTTCTGTTTGCACTTTATATGGTTGCCGGAGTCTTGCAGGTCCCATTTGCGATGTTGCTTCTTCGATCGCGATCGGCCGAACATGTCATTGGACAATTTATCTCTGTGTTTGTGGCGTTTCTTTGCAGCTCCCTGATTGGACCGGTGGCCTCAATTGCGCTTTGCCTCTTCTATTTTGATGAGCGAGTTCGCAAGGAGGCGTTCGATATCGAGTTTTTGATGAGTAAGACATCTCCGGGAACTAATGCGACGGTGGGTGGTGGTGCAACTGCGGAGATGGCCTAGGCGGATGCAGTTGCGGAAAGCGGTATTATTTGCGGGTATTTTGCTGATTGGCCTTACGGCGGCGTTGGGGCAGGCGGATGTGTCGACAGGCCTCGCGAATGTTCGGACAGTAACTGTTGCAGAGTATCGGGCCCATCTAGAGCGTCTAAGAGAGGTGGTTCGAGGCTGTCAGGAACTTGCGCCCGAGTGCGACCCCCAAAAAGTTGGGGATGACGAGCGGGTGGACGGGATGGGATTTCAGACCCGCTGGTCATGGTTGCGAGAGGGGCTCGAGAGTGCTCGAAAAGCCTCGCCAGCTGATAGAGAAAAATTATTGCAAGAGGTGAGTGCGCGGTTGACGGAAGACGCCACTTTAGCCGACGCAAGTACCTCGTCAACGAAAGATGATTTTTCGCGAGCACGTAAACGGGCAGATGAGGTGCTCTCGGAACCAGAGTTTCAGACGGTGACGGAAGAATCTTATCTCCAGCGTGAGATCGTAAGGCTTTTCCAGTGGTTGGATGAGGTGTTTAACGGTGTGTCCAGGTTTGGGAAGCGTTCGCCCTGGCTGGTCCCGTTGATGGAGTGGGGGTCGATTACGCTTGCCGCGGCCGGCTTACTTACCTGGGTATTCCGTACAATGCAGCGGCAACGGCTGGCTGTGAGGGTCGAGGCGAGTTCGACTGCTGGCGTGTGGCAGAAGGAATCGGAGAATTGGGCAGAGTTGGCGCGAACTGAGGCTATGAGGCAGGATTGGCGTGCGGCCGTGCACTGTCTCTACTGGGCGACGATTGTGATGATGGAGGGACGTAAGTTGTGGAGACAAAATCGAGCGCGAACGCCACGCGAATACGTACAACTGCTGGAACCGGGATCGATTTTGCAGCTTGAGCTGCGGAAGATGACTCAGCTGTTCGAGCGTATCTGGTATGGGTTAAGGCCAGCGGCGGAGAGCGATTATGCTGGAGCGCTGGCTCTCTTTGAAAAACTGAGGAGCGCTTAATGGCGGCGAATCGTGACCGGCGGTTCGTCTTTTGGATCCTGGGGGTGATGGTTGTCGTCATCATCATCTTTAGCATATTTGCACCCGCCAATGACGATACGGATCAGTCGCCGACGACTTATAACAGCGGCTCTGCCGGAATTAAAGCGGCCTATCTTCTGCTGGGACGGCTTGGGTATGTTACGGAACGATGGGAGAGTGCACCAGAGGATCTGAAAAATGTGGATGCTTCGAAGACCACCTTGATACTCGCTGAGCCGAGCTTTCCAACGGAGAACGGAAAAGAGGTGGAGGCGAAGATCGCAGACTTTTTGTCGCGTGGCGGCCGTGTACTCGCCACTGGCAAAGAGGGGGCGTACTTTCTTCCCGATGCAAAGACCGATGCCCCGACGAGGTTGTATCAGAAGCTCTGTGCGAGTACGCCGGAGGGTCAGGGAGTGTTAGCGCAAGCCGGGAAAGTTTCGCTGCCGGACTATGTGCGTTGGACAGCTCAGGGACCGAAGTTTCGCGTGTCCCAACTTTGTGGGGAGGATGCGGTCGTCGTAAGTTACAAATACGGTTTGGGGGAAGCGGTTTGGTGGAGCTCAGAGAGGCCAATGACCAATAGGGGTCTGAAAGAGGACGCGAGCCTAAGGCTGATGCTGGCGAGTCTGGGAGGTTCAAATCGTAGGGTATTGTTCGACGAGTATTTTCATGGGCAACGAGCTTCCTTGTGGGATACGGCAAAAGGTCTGCCGTTACGTCAGATTGCGTGGCAGTGCGGTTTGGTGGCGATCCTTTTGGTGCTGAGTTTTGGGAGGCGTAACGGACCGATTCGAGTGCCGGTTAAGGTACCTCGGAGTTCGCCGGTTGAGTTTGCGGAGTCGATGGGGCGCCTGTACGGGAAGGCAGGCGCGACACAGGCTGCTGTGGGTGGCGCGCAACGCCGTCTACTGAAGTTTCTTGAAGAGCAATGTGGAATTCCACACGAAGTGCTGCGCTCTACGCCGGATGTTATCGTCCAGGCTGTTGAGGAGAGACTTGGCGGTAGATGGACCTCGGTTGGAGAACATTTGACGCAGGCGGCGAGGTCAGAACATGGTGAGTTGACTCTGGCCAGTACATTGCGTCTGGTGAAGGCGCTGGATCGAGATCAGCAGGATCTGGCAGAGGCAATACGCTCGGGAGTTGACGAGCGAACGGTTTTGAAAGGGGCAAACTAAGTGAATGAATCGGAGATAAGTGGCGTCAGGCAGGTCCAGGCGGCGTTGCAGTTATTTGAAAAGGGTAGCGAACAGATCGGTCGGGTGATCGCGGGACAGCAGGAACTGATCGAACAGGCATTGCTAACTCTGTTGTGCGGCGGACATTCCCTGGTGGAGGGAGTGCCAGGTGTGGCGAAGACTCTGGCTGTGAAGACACTAGCGCGATTTCTTTCGCTGACGTTTCGGCGAGTTCAGGGAACGCCGGATATGATGCCCGCGGATATTCTTGGCACCATGGTCTTTTCGCCGAAGACGAACGAGTTCTCGCTGCATAAGGGACCGGTATTTACGCAGTTTTTGTTGGCTGATGAGATCAACAGGATGCCTCCCCGGACGCAAGCTGCGCTGCTCGAGAGTATGGAGGAGCGTCAGGTAACGATGGATGGTGAAGCTAACCAGTTGGATGACTACTTTACTGTGTTTGCGACGCAGAACCCCCTGGAATTTGAGGGAACTTATCCGCTACCTGAGGCTCAATTGGATCGCTTTCTCCTGAAGATTAAGGTGGGATATCCAAAGCTGGCGGATGAACGCATGGTTCTCGAGCGGCATCATATCAGTCTTGAGGCGAGGGATCTCGAGTTGATGCCGATTGAACCGGTGGACTTTTCGGTCCTGGCTGCGGCGCGAAGAGAGGTTCGCTCTGTGAAGGCTGAGCCTGCGATGTTTGACTATCTTCTCGCAGTGGTGCGACGGACTCGTGAGTGGCCTACAGTTTCACTGGGTGCTTCGCCTCGTGCCTCAGCAAGTCTGCTGGTGGTGGCAAAGGGATATGCTGCGCGAGACGGGCGCGATTTCTTGATTCCGGACGATGTAAAACAGGCTGCGGTTCCGGTGTTACGGCATCGGCTGGTGCTGCGTCCCGAGGCCGAGCTTGAAGGCTTCGATACAGATCGTGTCATTGCAGATATTCTTGCCGCCACGGCATTGCCGAAATAATGCAAACGCTGATTGCACAACCGGTTTCAGCAACGGCCCGTTATTTCGGGAGAGGGGGACGCCTGTTCGGGTTTGGGCTGACGGCGCGTGCTTTGCTGCTGCTGATTTCTGGCGTGCTGTGGGCGATTCCGACGTTCTTTCATCCCCATAGGCTATGGATGATGCTGACGTGGGACGGGCTGATGGGGTTGCTAATCCTCCTGGATGCTCAGCGATTACCCGCTCCCTCTGTGATCACCGTGATGCGGCAATTCCTCAATTCTCCAACGCTAGGGGAGCGAACGGAGATTGAGTACGAGGTAGTGCAGCAATCAAGTGGGATTGTGACAGTTGTGGTTACAGACGAACTGCATCCTGCACTCATTCCTATGCCGCGAGCGGTTATAGTAGTGGCCTATCCCCGGGATGCAGTTCGAACTGTCGTCCAATGTTATCCGGGACGACGCGGCGATTTTCGGTTGGGCAAGATCTATCTGCGGTATCGCGGGACGCTGGGTCTTGTGGAGCGTTGGTCGGTGTGCGATGCAGAGCAAGACGTGCGCGTGTTTCCGGCTTCAGAGCAGAGTGGAAACAAGGCGGATTTTTTCCTGATGCGGGCGCGGCAGATTGAGCTGCAGAAGCGGCGGCTTCGTCTGCGAGGAATTGGGCGAGAGTTTGAAAGCCTGCGGGACTACCAGCAGGGCGATGAACTGAGGAATATCTCGTGGACGGCGACGGCCCGGCGGGCGAAGCTGATTACTCGGCAGTTTACGACCGAGCGAAGCCAGCAGGTGTGGATTGTGCTGGATGCGGGCCGACTGTCGCGAACGGCGTTTGAGTTGCGAAGGGAGCGGCCGGCCGGGTTAGGTGAGAGCGAACAAGAGACGGCCGAGAAACTGTTGCTGAGTGTGACCCAACTGGATCAAGCTACGAGTGCGGCGGTAATGCTGGCGCAAGTAATCGGGGGTTCAGGGGATAAGTTTGCGTTGTTGAGCTACGGACGTAGGGTGCAGCAGCAGCTGTTGCCCGGGAATGGGCCGGTACATCTCCGGATGATGATTAGCTTGCTGTCGCAGGTACGGAGCGACTCTGCGGAGGCGAACCATCTGCAGGCAGCTTCTCGGTTGAAGAACCTGCAGCGGCGACGCGGCTTGGTGGTTTGGATTACAGAGATTGCAGAGAGCGCGGGGCGACCGGAAGTAGTAAGCGCTGTCGCAGAGCTGGTGAGGCGCCACCTGGTAATCCTGGTACTGCTCGAGCACCCTGAAGTGGATGCTTTAGTAGCGAGGGAACCAAAGAACGCTGAGGAGATGTTTGCTACAACGGCGGCGCAGGAGATGCTTGAGAGGCGGCGAGAGGCGATCGCGAGACTGCGACAACAGGGTGTTCTGGTAGTGGAGACGACGCCCGCTGAGGTTGGTGCACGTGCAATCAGCAAATATCTCGAGGTGAAAGCGCAAGGATTGCTTTAGATCTTTGCGAGCGTCGGACTTACGGGGATCGAGACTGGTGCGGGCCTTTCGCGACCGCCTTCGCTGAGCCAGAGGCAAAGGCCTGTAAGAAGAACCGCTGAGACTGAGAATTTGAGTGTGAGTGGGGCATGTGTTGGGGAGAGAAATGCCTCGAGGATACCCGCGATGACGAGCATTGGGATCGTCCCGGAAAGCAGGCGTATGGATTCGCTACCCGCGAGGGCGAGAGCGTCACGGCGACGCAGCATTCCCGGAAAGAGAAGGCCTGAGGCGAGCCGGAGGCCCGCGCCCCCGGAAATGAAGATGCTGGGAAGCTCAAGCGCGCCGTGAGCGGCAACAAAACTCCAGATGCTTAGAGCCATGTGGTGCTGAGTGCATGCGGTGGTTACTACGCCCATGTTGATGCCATTGGTGAACATGAGGAAGATCGTGCCAAGGCCGGCGAGGATTCCCCCTGCATAGGTGTAAAAGCAGACGGCGATGTTATTCGTCATGATCTTGCTGGAGGCTTGGGGCTTCGCAGTAAGAATGGAATCAGTCCACATCTGGTGGTGCTCGATCTTGTCGACCATCTGGGGGCCGAGCATGGCATGCATGAACTGGGGACGCGCGATCGTGAGCAATGTCCCAAGGAGAGCCCCCGCGAGAAAGATGGCCAGAGCGACGGTTGTGTAAGGCAGCAAGCGTCGGAAGATTCTGGGATAGCCATAAGCAAGAAAGTTCCAGATGCTCAAAAAATTCATTCGATCACCGGAGTAGATGCGATTATGTGCGCGGCTTACGAGGCGGTTCAGGTATGCTTCGAGGGTGCGAGAGGCCTCGTCAGTCCGAACAGCCGAGAGGTCGGCAGCGGCCTGTCGGTAAAGCAAGCCGAATTCGCGCAGTTCAGCAGATGAGAGTGTTTTTAGACCCGATGTCTCGACTTGCTGAACAAGGGTTTCAAGGCGGCTCCAACTATCTTTGCGCAGGGCAATCCAGTGATTTGAGATCATAAGGGGATTATGTACGAACCGAGGAACGAGTCCAGAGGTTACGCAGACCAGCTTAACATTGATACACCAGAACAAGTGGAGCTGCGGTTTCCGATTGCGGGGATTGGGAGCAGGTTTCTTGCGCTTTTGACCGATAGTTTTTTGCAGGGCGTGACGCTATTCGTTGTCCTTCTTGCATTTCTTCTGATTCTTAGCGCGAGCCCCCGACTGGGCCATACAAGCGCGCCGTCGAACACCGGATCCAAGTGGTTTATGGCGGGAGTATTTCTTTTTTACTTTCTTCTGTACTGGGGATATTTTTCGCTGTTTGAGGGATTCTGGAACGGTCAAACGCCCGGGAAACGGTTGCTGAAGATTCGTGTGATCAAGGATTCAGGACGACAGATCACTTTGTTTGAGGCTTTGGCGCGGAATCTGCTTAGGGTAGTCGATGCGTTGCCCTCGTTCTATCTGATTGGTGTTATCACCATGTTGTGCAACAAGGAACAAAAGCGGTTAGGAGATTTTGTTGCAGGAACAATTGTCGTGCACGAGCAGATTGATCAGCAGCCGTTGTTAAGCCACAATAGCCGGACGTTTACCGCATCGCTGTATCCCCAGCCTGTAGAGACGGTACGTGAGCCCGTTGGAATACAGTTGCCGGCAGATGGAGTAGCTCGTCTCGATGCAAGCGATTTGAATGTCATCGAGACCTTCTTCGCGCGTGCTCTGGATCTTGACCTGGACAAACGAGCCGAGATTGCAGACAGAATCGCAAAGCGGATGAGCGAAAAGATGCAAGTCCCGTTGCCGCCGGATATTGCTCCGGAGCGAGTACTGGAGTCTATTGCCTACACCATGCGTTCCCACTCTGGACGGCTGTGAGGCTAACTTCACCGGCCGCAGTTCCCAGGCGCCGATGGCGCATTGCATGGCTCCTGGGGCTTGGCGTTCTTGTCAATTACTTTGACCGAGTTAACCTCTCGGTTTCCCATGCAGCGTTGAATGCCACCTTTGGCATCTCGACGGTGACCTTTGGTTATCTCTCCGGTGCTTACAACTGGACCTACGCTCTTTGTCAGCTGCCGATTGGCGTGCTGCTGGACAAGTTCGGGATCAAGCGTGTGGGCCGCGTGAGTACATTCCTGTGGAGCATTGCGTCTTTTGCAGCAGCAGTTACGCCAAGCATAGGGGGGTTTTTTGCGGCGCGGTTCTTGCTCGGAATCGGGGAAGCGCCTACTTTTCCTTCGAATGCCAAGGCGATCGGATATTGGTTTCCTTCACGGGAGCGCAGTTTTGCGACGTCGGTCTTCGATGGAGGAGCTAAGTTTGCCTCCGCAGTCGGAGTTCCTTTGCTAGGCGTGCTGTTGATTCACGTTGGTTGGCGTTGGAGCTTTGCAGCCACCGGCGTGATCAGCTTTTTATACTTTCTTCTTTTCTGGAAGATCTACAGGGATCCCCAGGACGATTCGGAACTGACCGCTACGGAACGTGAATATATTGCAACGGACGATCAGGTGTTCGCCGTCAATGAGACGGGACAGGCGTCGCTCCGCGAGCTTTTGCGGCAACGCAAAGTCATAGGAATGGTGTTGGGATTCGGAGCTTATAACTACGTCTTCTACCTTTTACTCACATGGCTGCCCAGTTATCTTTCGATGGCGCTGCATGTGGATCTTCTGCACTCTTTTCTGTACACGGGAGTGCCGTGGCTGATTGCAACGGTGGCCGATGTGGCAATCGGGGGATGGCTGGTGGATGTATTGATCAGGCGTGGCTGGGATGCGAGTGTCGTTCGGAAGAGCGTTCTCGTCATCGGTACTTCGTGTGGACTGGGAATTTTAGGGGCGGCATGTACCCATAGCGCGATGATCGCCCTCCTGTGGATTAGTCTTTCGATCGGGGGACTCTCAGCTGCATCTGCCGTCGGCTGGTCCGTACCTTCGTTGATCGCCCCGCGTAGAAGTGTCGGAAGAGTGGGTGGAATTATTAACTTTTCTAACCAGGTTTCCGGTATCTGCGCGCCAATCATTACAGGGTATTTGGTTGCTGCCCGGCAGTCCTTTGCGTTGGCCTTTGCGGTGTCCGCGATTTATCTGCTGATTGGAA
>Ga0206905_10175_pt1 | contig 16973 bp, 16 predicted proteins | sample Alteio_BWOrgHeat_43_FD_152940 | JGI IMG/M metagenome (GOLD analysis project Ga0206905, IMG submission 152940) | Enriched cells from forest soil in Barre Woods Harvard Forest LTER site, Petersham, Massachusetts, United States -... | ecosystem: Environmental > Terrestrial > Soil > Temperate forest >...
TCTACCAAGGGTAGGTTCAATTGAACACCGTTTGGGCGGAGTAAAAATGGCGGCCCTGATAACGAAATTTTTGAATCGAAGTTTGCTCTTTCGGGTAACCCGCATCCTGAGCGCCTTGGCCATTGCCTTTTTGCTCAATCAATTTGCCTTTGATTACTTTGAATCAATTCTCTATGACCTCAGAGTGAAGCTACGGCCCGTACCGGCCCAGAGTTCAAAAATTGAGCTCGTGGCCGTGGATAAAACAAGCATTTCTCATTTCAACCGAGCCCCCGATGCGACCGATCATCTGGCACTTTTGAGCGCCATCCAAGAAGATAAACCGAAGGCCATTGTGTACGTGATGTCTCCGACCGAAATCAGGGGCACTGATGAGGCCGTTCGACTGTGGGTGAACTCGGCCAAAACCACAAATAATTTCTTTGCGGCGATCAACGATATCTACTCACAGGGAAACAAAGACCGACTTTTACTTCCAGCTCCTTTCGAGCAAGTTCCGGTCGAGTCAGCACCCTTGTCGGTCGACAATAACAAGTTTGCAGAAGACTCAGTCACTCGCCGAATTCTTATTTTTCAAGATGGAATCGCAACTCTTCAGGCGCAACTTGCGGAAAGTTTCAACGGAATCATCCACGCCAAAGATTACCGAGGAAACTTTGAGTTTCTCAACAGCAATCAGGCCTATATCGATTTTCACCCGGCTGGAACCTTTGTTCCGCTCTCATTTTATGCTGTAGCTGAAAAACGTTTTCCGCCTGGAACATTCACCGGTAAAATTGTCTTAGTTGGAAAAGACACCTTGGAAGAGGCGAAAGATTATGTCCGTACTCCTTATTCTAAAAATATTGTGGCCATGTCAAAGCTCGAAGCTCAGGCCAATGTTATCGACACTCTCATTCGCAACAACTCACCGGTGCGATCTCCGGCTTGGTTTAATTTTTTAATGACAGCTGTGATTTCAATCATCACCGTCATGGTGGTTTGGACGGTCAAACCAACCAAAGGCCTTTACGTTATTCTAGGAACGCTCGCGGGATATAGCCTCTTCTGTTATTTTATGTTTGCGGCCTTCAATGTATGGGTGGCCATGGCCCAACCCCTACTTTCGATCTTTATGTGCTATTACTTTTTTATTCCTTACCGACTCATCAAAGAAAATCGTAAGAGCTGGGAATACCTTCAAAAGAACCGACTTCTCACTCAGGTGGAAGAGCTGAAAACAAACTTTATGAGCATGATGTCCCACGACCTCAAAACACCGCTTGCTCGTATTCAAGGTATGGCGGACATCGTATTGCAAGATACCAACAAGCTGAGCCCCCAGCAAAAAGAGGCCGTGAATACCATCAATAAATCCAGCGAAGAACTGAGTTATTTTATTTCTTCGATTCTTAACTTAACAAGAGTCGAGAGTCAGGATATAAAGCTGCATCTTCAAACGAAGGACGTGAACGCGCTCCTCGAAGAAGTGATTAGGAAGCATGACTACATGGCCCAGTCTAAGGGGATTAAAATAGTCACTGAATTTGAGCCCATCTTCAGCTTTAAGATGGATGTGGATCTCATGCGACAGGTTTTTGCAAATCTTGTCGAAAACGCCATCAAGTACAGCCCAAAAAATTCCAAGATTTTAATTTCCACAGAAGAAGTGGATGGAAAAGTTCAGATTCAAGTTGCCGATCAAGGTATCGGAATTCCTGTTGATGAAGTGCCCAATGTTTTCGAAAAGTTTTATCGCAGTCAGAATGCTAAAACTTCACCGATCAAAGGTTCGGGTCTTGGACTTTACTTAGCTAAATATTTTGTAGAATTGCACAGAGGGGAAATAGCCGTCGAAAGTATTCCGCAGCAAGGATCGACATTCTCGATTCAGCTGCCGATGGAACAATAATCACTAGGAGGGTTTATGTTACGCGTATTAGTGGTGGATGATGATCAGGGGTTGCGTCTCACGGTCAGTACGACCTTAAAGAATACAGGACGTTTCGACGTCAGTGAAGCCTTTGACGGCCAAAAAGCTGTCGAGATGGTTCGGGAGAAATCCTTCGACGTCGTCATTCTCGATGTCGATATGCCAAGGCTCAATGGTCTTCAGGCGCTGAGACAAATCAAAGAACTGGATTCAAGGATCATTGTTTTGATCATGACGGCCTACGCGAACATCAATGATGCTGTCACCGCTGTGAAAGAGGGTGCTTACAACTACATTTCAAAACCTGTTAAAGGCGAAGAGCTGGTGAGTTTGCTGGATAAAGCATTAGAGGCTCACGCTATGATTTCAAATGTGGCAAGTTCCGCTCCTATCATGATCGAAAGTGGTCGAAAATTTGTCGGCAACAATGCCGAAATGCAAAAGGTCTTCAATATCATCAATAAACTTTCTCAGGTTGAAACTGCCGTTTTGATCCGAGGAGAGTCGGGAACGGGTAAAGAGCTTGTGGCCCGCGCGATTCATTACAATTCGGCCAGAAAAGATGAGAAATTTGTCGCGATCAACTGTTCAGCCATTCCTGAAAATCTTTTTGAGAGCGAACTCTTTGGTCACGAAAAAGGTTCTTTCACCGGTGCGGACTATCGCAAGGTCGGCAAGTTTCAATATGCCGAGGGTGGAACTATCTTTCTCGATGAAATCGGTGACATGCCGGCCCTTATGCAATCGAAACTTCTTCGAGTGCTGCAAGAAAAGAAGTTTACTCCGGTCGGTTCCAACCGAGAGATGGATGCCAACGTCAGGATTTTAGCGGCCACCAATCAAGATTTAGAAAAGATGATTGCGACTGGCCAGTTTAGAGAAGATTTATTTTATCGTCTCAATGTCATTCCTATTTTCTTACCACCCCTTCGCGATCGAAAGCCTGATATTGATTATCTTGTTCACACCTTTATCAACAAGTTCAACAAGGCTCACTCTAAAAAAGTCACGGGCATTTCGCCAGAAGCCATGGCTTGTCTGATGAAATATGCTTGGCCCGGAAACATCAGAGAGCTAGAGAACGTGATCGAGCACGCCTTCGTTCTCGAGGAGACCAATCGAATTTGCCTCAAAGCACTTCCAGAGAAGATTTTGAAGGTGATGAACTTTAGCGGAGAAACTCCCGTTGAAGAGCCACTTCTCGGAACTGACAGCGATGTCGGCCGCATGGAGGGCTTAAGTATTCAGGTTGGTGAGACTTTGGATTTCAATAAGCAAAAAGAGACCTTCGAGAAAGATTTTATCGTGATGGCGCTTAAAAAATTCAAAGGTCGGATCAATCAGACGGCTCTTCACGCCAACATCCCGAAGAAAACCCTACTTCGAAAAATCGAAAAGTACGGAATCAATCCTCGGGAATATATCGAGGTGAAATAGGTAACAGTTCCCTTTTTCGGATGCAAAGCGTCTCCAAAAGGGAGTTGTTAGGTGTAGAGAATTTTGAGTGGAAAGTGTTTTGAAATTTTCGGAAAAATGGAATCTTCGCTTACCAAATAGCCGTTGAGATCCAGAGCACATTGGGCAACATGTGCATCCGGAGTTGAAATCGTAAGGCCCTTAGACTGAAGTTCGGAGCGAAGATCACCCACCCTCACCCAATGGTTAAAATCGCTATCGCAAAGTGGCAACTCGTGAAGAAGCTCTCGAAGCTGCGATTTTTTTGCCGATTTTGTTTTTCCGGAGAGAAGTTCGGCGATGACTATGGGAGGTAAATAGACGCGACCTTCCTCAAGCGCCGATTCAAGATCTTCGTTCCCTTGACCCTTTAAAAAAGAAATCCAAGAGGAGGTATCAACGATGAGTACGTTCACGGCTCACGTTCAAATCGACATCAATATCAAGTGTTCCCTGTAAATCTTTAGCTTTCTTATAAGCCGAGGACCTTTTAATCAGCTGTAACCCCTGAACAAGGGTCTCCGTAATACCTTTTTTTGTAACCTTTGTGGCCTCTTTGAGTAACTCTGCGGGTAGATTGGCTGTTATCCTCTTGGCTTTGTTCATACGTTAATCATGTCATACATATGTATTCATGTCAATACAAATGACCTTTTCAACATCCTCAAAACCAATAATACCTTGAAGAACCCAGTCTTATCAGGTAGATTCTTTCTCTCCTATGAGTGATTCAAAGACCCAAATTTATGAGCCCGTGCGCTCAGACGTGAATATTCCGTTGAAGGAAGAGGAAGTTCTCTCTTTTTGGGACCAAAATAAAATTTTTGAAAAAAGCATGAGTGATAGCTCGAAGAAGAAATTCTTTAGCTTTTACGACGGCCCTCCTTTTGCGACGGGCCTTCCCCATTACGGTCATCTGTTGGCAGGAACTCTCAAAGATATCGTTCCTAGGTATTGGACGATGAAGGGTTATCAAATTCCGCGACGTTTCGGTTGGGATTGCCATGGTCTTCCGGTCGAGCACGAAATCGATAAAATGCTGAAAATTGAAACTCGCAAGCAGGTTCTCGAGATGGGCGTCGCCAAATACAACGAAGCCTGCAGGAGCATTGTCACCCGTTACGTCGGTGAGTGGAAGAAGACTGTTCGTAGAGTCGGCCGTTGGGTGGACATGGATAATGCCTACTACACCATGGACAAAGATTTTATGCAGAGTGTGTGGTGGGTTTTTAAAAATCTTTGGGACAAAGGACTTATCTACGACGGATATAAAGTTGTCCCCTACTCCACGGGTTTATCCACAACTCTTTCTAATTTCGAGGCCAATTCCAACTATAGAGAAGTTCAAGATCCAGCGATCACCGTCGCTTTCAAACTTGATAGTCTTGCGGATACCTACGTTCTCGCATGGACGACCACTCCTTGGACAATGCCAAGCAACTTGGGTCTCGCCGTTCACAGAGACACTGACTATGTGAAGGTTAAAGATAGCACCACTAACAAATTTTATATTTTGGCGGCTGCACTTAAAGAGTCCTATTTTAAAAATGAAGACAAAAATTTCGAAGTGGTTGAAGAGTTCAAGGGTGAAAAACTTTTGGGTCTCACCTATGAACCCATTTTTGATTACTTTAAGAATTTAAAATCCAAAGGTGCCTTTAAAATTATTCACAGTGATCACGTCACCACCGAGAGCGGAACGGGTGTCGTTCATATGGCTCCAGCCTTTGGCGAAGACGACTTTTTTGCCTGCCAGAAAGCTGGAATGCCGATCGTTAACCCGGTGGATGATGACGGCATGTTTATGGATCCAGTCGCAGACTTCAAAGGTCGTAGGGTCAAAGAAGCCGATAAAGATATCATCGCAGCCCTTAAAAAAATGGGCAAACTTTTTAAGCACGAGACGATCACTCACAGTTACCCTTTTTGTTGGCGAACCAATACTCCTCTTATTTACCGGGCTGTCTCAACTTGGTTTGTAAAAGTTGAATCCTTCAAAGATACAATTGTTGCTGGCAATAAAGAGACCCATTGGGTTCCAGAAAATATAAGAGATGGAAGATTTGGAAACTGGCTCGAGAATGCGAGAGATTGGGCCATCTCACGAAGTCGTTTTTGGGGAACTCCCCTGCCTATTTGGAGAAATAAAGAAGGCGAAATGATTTGTGTGGGCTCCATCGAAGAGCTCGAAAAACTATCTGGCAAAAAAGTCACGGACCTTCATATGGAGTTTGTGAACCCCATTGAGATTCCATCTCCTACCGGAAAAAGTCCCTTGAAGAGAATCGACCCTGTCCTCGACTGTTGGTTCGAAAGCGGTTCGATGCCTTACGCGCAGTGGGGTTATCCTTTTAAGAACCAAGACAAATTTAAGAACAGCTATCCTGCGGATTTCATCGCCGAAGGTCTCGATCAAACTCGGGGTTGGTTCTACACCTTGACTGTGATCGGCGCTGCTCTTGAAGGAAGATCACCCTTCAAGCATGTGGTGGTGAATGGAATCATCGTCGCGGAAGACGGCAAAAAAATGAGTAAAAGCCTTCGGAACTATCCTGACCCGATGGAAGTGCTTAATAAATATGGAGCTGATGCCTTAAGACTCTACATGATCGATTCTCCTGTGGTCCGAGCCCAAGAGCTTCGCTTTTCAGAAAAAGGAGTTCACGACATCGTTCGAAGAATCATGCTTCGCTGGTGGAATTCCTATTCGTTCTTTGTGAGTTACGCCAACATTGATCATTTCAAACCTCGCGGCGATTTTGCGAAGACCACCAACATTTTGGATCAATGGGTTCTCTCTCGGCTTAGCACTCTTACTGAGTACACCAATCAAGAGATGTCAGCTTACCGACTCTACAATGTGGTTCCAGGCCTGCTTCAGTTTATCGAAGATCTTACCAATACCTATATCAGGTTCAATCGCAGTCATTTTTGGCAAGAGGGAATGCCTGAGGATAAGAGACTGGCCTTTGAGACTCTCTATGAAGTGCTCGTAACTCTCAGCAAACTCATGGCGCCTTTTGCTCCTTTTATGTCGGAGTCGATTTATAAGAATTTAAGTCAAGGTGTGGGAGCGGCACAGGAGAGTGTGCATCTCGAGACTTATCCTGAAAGCCTCAAGAAATTTCAAAACCCTGAACTCGAAGCCGGTGTTGCGATCATGAGTCAACTTGTGATGATGGCTAGAAACATTAGAGAACAGGCGAGAGTAAAGACCAAGATTCCTCTGCCGGAACTTCGAATCATCCATCGAGATAAAAAAATCCTAGAGGAATTAAAAAAACTCGAAGCTTATGTGGTCGACGAACTCAATGTTCGGTCCGTTGTTTACGATTCTGACGAAGAAAAATATGTGGTCTTCTCCGCGAAAGCGAACTTTCCGGTTCTTGGAAAGAAGCTAGGACCAAAGCTTAAAGAGGTCGCTGCCGCTATTTCAAAGCTCACTCGTGAGCAAATTGCAACTTTAGAAAAAGGTCAGGCACTGACTTTGGCCGGTGAACAGATCGAGGCCAGCGATATCGAGATTCGAAGAACTGCAAAAATTGTAAGCCCGACACTCGCTACTCATCCATTGATAACTATTGAGCTCAAAACTGACTTTACAAAAGAAGATGAGCGCGAAGGAACTTCAAGAGAAATTATCAGGCGCATTCAGGTCGCAAGGAAAAATGCCGAACTGAATTTAGCCGACAGAATTTCTCTAGAATTATTATGTTCCGGTGAAATCAAAGAGGCCGCCGAGGCACACCGAGAAAAAATCCAAAGCGAAACACTGACTTTGAATCTCAAGCTTGTGGACACTTTATCTCTCGCCCATCAGGAGACTGCGGATATCGATGGACAAAGTTTGGGGATTAGTTTCGAGCGCGCGAAAAAATCTTAGGGGAATCCAGGATTCCGCTCCAGTATCCCGGGTCCCGGATCGAAACCAATTACCATTTCACTTCGAGTGGGGGGAGTCCCTCGGCATTGAATCTTACGAACACAAGAGTATCGCGAGGCCCATCTAGCGCAAATGCATCAGTCTCTTTTAAACAGGCTTCGAACTCGTACCCCAATTTTTTTGCGATCGTGGCACTAGCTTCGTTTCTTAAACTGCAACGTATTTCGACTCTTTTAGCTTTCAATTGTTCAAAGGCAAATCGCGTGAGAGCGTTACTAGCTTCGGTGGCATAGCCTTTTCCAACACAAGAAGTTCTGATCCAATATCCGATTTCAAACAAGGGAATCTCCCAATTGATACGATGGAGACCAGAACTACCGATAACACTTTCAGTATTCTTATCGAAAATTGGAAGCCTAAGATCTTCTCGAAGTAGCCACTTGGCTTGGGCTCGTCGCACATTATCTTCAGATTCATCCACCGTCGGTATTGTTCTCGCCCATGGCATCCATGGATGCAGTTCTTTGAGACTTTCAATGATTGCAGTGTTGAGCCCAGGACCATCACCAGCCTGAGGCGGGCGTAGAAGAATCCTGTCGGTTGTGATTGGCATTGGAATGTCGAGAAGAATGGGATTTATCACGAGCTTTTTGGCCTCCGCGCATGGCGATATCTAGATGAGGGTGCGGTCTTTCTGCTAAAAACAAATTTTATCCCAGTCTCGTCCTCCATGGACATTGTTTTTCATTCGAACTTTTAAGTCTTCGGCCGATACTTTTGATTACTTCGTAATCAAAAGTCCAATTTAAAGTCAGGAGAACAACAAGCCAAGTAATGTCCAGAGTTTCCAGCGCGGCAAAAATCTTGGTTCCCGCCAGGCTCCGGATTTCGCTGCCCTATTAAACCTTGAATTGATTTCCTAGACACAGCCTAATGACCAAGCCTACAAAATAGGCAGCTCTCGGAAGCTGCGAAGAGTTTGTCAATTCAATTGAGTCCTGAAAAACGGCAAAGCGTAGCCGCAGCACGAAGATTTTTAAGATGAGCCATTAGATATAAAAAATTTTAGATCTTGGTTAGGTTTAATGTTGATGAACTGAAGACTAGAATGTAGCTTTTTTACAAATGAGGGGAACGTTACCACCACAGGCTTATACACGAGAGGTATTGGCGCACGCATTCAACTGGCTTCAGGGACAAACTGATGCCGTTAAAACGCTTGCCCAGACTCCCGACACTCTTGTCTCTCTCTATCTTCAGGCGAAAAGAAAAGGGGATCTTTCTTTTGATTCTGACACTCCTTCAGAGAGCTTTAGATCTCAACTCAAAACTCTTGCAACCGATCTTCAGCAGTTTGCTCCGACCCAAACCTTAGCTAACCCCGAGCTGGGTTCGAATCTCAACTTTGAGAACTCGAGGGGCGGTATGCAAGTTCAGGGACCTCAAGTGCAGTATCAGTCACAAAATCAAGTGCAGAGTCCTCCATCGGCCTATAACCCGCCTCTACCTCTCCAAACATCGAATTATCAAGCTCCACAGGCGCCTCACCCCACACAGCGAGTCCAGACAGCGGCTGCGCCTTTGACACAGTCAAGCCAACTGGATGCCAGAACTCTTGAGATTCTCACGAAAGTCAGACATCATTTGAACCTTAGCTCAGATGGCGAGGCTCTAAGAATGCTAGTCATGCTGGGTTTTGAAAGAATTCAAAATATCGTCGGAAGTTAAAATTTGAAAATCAGATACCTCCTACTTATTTGTATTGCAGGCGCCATCGTCACTTTGGACCAACTCACCAAATTGCAAATTCACACATCTTTTCATGAAGGAGAGTCGGTCGTTCTCATTCCTGGTTATTTTAGCCTGACCTACGTAAGAAATTTCGGAGCGGCTTTTGGAATATTTCAAATGGCTCCCGAACTTTTTCGAGAAATTTTTTTTCTCAGTGTTCCGCCTATCGCACTGGTCGTTATCCTTTGGTTTCTTAAATCTGTTGACGACTCCGATAAATTTCATATCGTGACATTTTCGCTGATCGCGGGTGGCGCCATTGGAAATTACATCGATCGCCTTCGATTCCGTTACGTTGTCGACTTTATCGATGTCTACTATCAAGGCCACCATTGGCCGGCTTTTAACATCGCCGATTCATCCATTGTTGTGGGTGGCTCTCTTTTGCTGATTGTTGGATATTGGGAGAATTTGAAATCAAAAAAATCTCAGAATTAGGCTGATGCCATGTATCCTTTTATATTTCCTCATTCTGATTTCATAAGGATACCAACCTATGTCCTCATCATAAGTTTGGTCTATTGCTTTTCACCCTTTTGGATTCTTCGACGGGCGGAACAGAAAGACCTAAGTAAAACCCTATCCCTCGATCTCTGCCTCGCGATCATGATCGGCGGCCTTTTCGGCGCAAGATTTATGCATGTTTACTATGAGATGCCGGAATTTTACCGACTCAATCCGGCCGAGATTTTAAAAATTTGGGAAGGAGGTTTTGTCTTTTACGGAGGATTTTTCGGAGCCCTCCTTTGCGCTTTGGCTCTTCTTCGATATCGAAAAGAAAGTTTTCTAACTTGGGCCGATCTTTTTGCACCTGTTCTTGCAATGGCCTACGCCACCGGAAGAATCGGATGTTTTTTGGCCGGATGTTGCTATGGGAGAGCCTGTGATCTTCCATGGGCCGTGCACTTTCCGCCAGGTGGAGAGGCTCCGAGCGGTTATCTCCATCCAACACAGCTTTATGCAGCGAGCTGGGAATTTGCTCTTGTGATTCTACTGCTTTATTTTGAGAGACATCTAAATAAATTGAGCTACACTTTTAATGGTGATCGCATGTCGCTCACCAAACCAGGAAGTCTCTTTTTTATATGGCTGTTTCTCCATGGAGTAGGTCGGATCGTCATGGAAATGTTTAGGGATGACCCTCGAGGACCAGATTTTTTAGGACTTTCGATTTCCACTTGGATCAGCGCTTGTCTCATGTTGGTATCAATTGGTTTTATTTTGAGCAAAAGGAAAAACAATGTTTCCGGTGCTGTTTAGACTTGGCCCTCTTTCCATCCACACTTACGGTGCACTGATCGTTCTTGGTTTTTTGGTAGGCGTCTACCTCATTAGAAAAAAAGCGATCAATGAAAATCTCAATCCCGATCAACTCACCGACATTGCGTTTTGGGCTCTTCTCATGGGACTTCTCGGAGGCCGAATCCTCTTTATCATCACTCTCTGGAAGGAATTCGCCCGAGACCCTCTTGAAATGTTAAGATTTTGGAACGGAGGACTTGTCTATTACGGCGGCCTTATCGGTGGAGCTCTTACTTTTTGGTATTTAGCCAAAAGATACAGACTCAATGTTTTGCAAGTGATGGATATTGCAACCCCAAGCCTCGCGATTGCTCATTTCTTTGGAAGACTCGGCTGTTTCGTCGCCGGCTGTTGTTTCGGAAAAGAGTGTGATCCAAACTTTCCGCTTGCCGTGGTATTTAAAAGTCCGGAATCTATTGCGCCAGTGAATATCCCACTTCATCCAGCTCAGCTCTATGATGCAGCCAATGCCATGATTATCTTTATCGCTCTGTCGCTTTTTTATCCGTACCATAAGTTTAGAGGCCAAGTGCTCGCGATCTATCTTATGATCTACGCTGTTGGGCGAAGCATTGTCGAACAGTACCGTGGGGATTTGGTTCGCGGTTTTGTGATTGAGAATGTTCTATCGACCAGTCAATTTATATCCATATTTGTTTTTGTGGCAGGCCTTGCTCTCTATTTTTTCGGCCAAAAGTATTTTCCAATTCAAAAAGCGGAGAGAAAATAATGAAACTCATTTTAGCGTCACTCACTTTTATTTATTTAAGTACCGCGTCTGCCTCCATTTCAAGGCAAGAAATTCTATCACTGGCTAACCAGGGCGAAGCTGATGCCAAGGTCTGCAATAAGTTTCTTGAGGGTATCAAGGCGATGGATAAAAAATTTGAAACAAGCCGCATCTTTCCGGAAAAAAAGGTAGCCCTCAAAGTTTTAAAAATGCTTGAGGGATTCAAGGGCACTCCACAATCAACTCAAACCCTTATGGACAAGCTCACCTCCACAAAAGACCGAAGCCTTGATTACAAGTGGCTCGGCGATACGATGAACCGAACTCTCGTGTGTGATCCCCAAGCCTACAACTTGATCTTGACCAAACTTGTGCGCAGCTCTCGAACCTACAAGTTTTCTGCTCGAGAGAAACGAGAAATGGCCCATATGGTTCTTTCGCAGCTCCAACGAGAGGCTGAATTCCCGACTCATCTTGGCCTGCTTGCCCCCTACATTTTGATTCTGGACGCCCTCGTGGATCAAGGCGCCGTAAAAATGACGGCTGAAGCTTCAATTAAAAGGCAGGAACTAAATAAACTTATCAAAAGCGGCCTCGAATCCCTTCGCCAAAAAGATTTAGCCACGGATGCCAAAGTCGATAACCGCGACTTTCAAACTCGAAACTTTTTGGCCGAGGTTCGCGAAAATGAAAAAGTTAGGATTAAATTCTTGGAGTTTGTAGAGTCGATTTAGAGGAAACCAACCTCTTTCTTTTATTTGTGGTCGTTTTAAAGTCATCGTACCTTGAGTGGTTGTCTTTAGCTTTCACGTTAAAGAGCTTCACTATTCCTCGTCTTGCTCAGAGTCTTTCTGAGAAGAAGATTCGTGTTCCAAGGGGATCGCGTGTTTTTGATCGGCCCAAGCGCCGAGATCGAGAGTCTGGCAACGTTCCGAGCAAAAGGGACGAAACTCATTGCCCTCGTATTCAACTTCTTTTTTGCAGATTGGACAGGGAACTTTCATAAAATCTTTTTTATATTAAGTTCCCGCAAAAGACTAGTGCCTGATGAGTGTCGCATCACCTAATTTTCGATGATTGTACTGAAGCTGAACCACCATAAGATTGTCGTTTAAGGAATTGTTACTTCTTGCAACGACCGTCAAGCCTCGTGCGTGCACTCCACGATACTGTGTCGGATTGTACTGTCCCGGGGCAGTTTGATAAGAGGTTGGATAAGGACCGACAGTCTGGCCCGGCGTATAGTTTGTCAGAGATGTGGACATAAGCGCGAAGCCAGTAGGGTTCAAAGGTCCGAAAGTGGTCGGAAACACCATCAAATAGGCTCCGCCCACCAAAAGCGTAACGTTGTAAACTCCGGCTGTTGGAGCAGGAGCAATCTGCATGCTCACTCTTTGAACGTAGTCGGTACATTTCGGACCGACTAAAAGTCGCGTGAACTTGTTTCCGCGCTGACCGCAAAATCCATTTTCTTCCATCATAGTAATGAGTGTTTTTTCACTTGAGACTTGAACATCTCCGGTCGGTACGCCAGTCAGAGACACGGCCGAACAGCCCGAGGCATAGGGAGTTGAAGCACAGTAGGCGGGAATGGGAGCCGGTCCAGGACCACCGGGGACTCCAGCGCCACTGTCACCAGATGGCTGGCAAGCGCTCAGGCAGACCATCGCTGCCAGTGTAAACATCAAATAAGATTTCATAAAAGCTCCCATGAGCCTCCATTAAAAAGAAGGAGGCCCACTAGCGAATATTCACATTCCATACCAGTCTGCTTTCCCCTCCTCTTAGTCATGGGCCTTCAATGGGTGACCTTTATTGAGAGATTTTTTAAAAAGTGCCGTAAATTGGCTCCACGTGCTAATCGTCTGGTTTTTGTTGACGTAAGTCTCCAACCGAGTTCAAATTTTTTCAGAGAATCAACTCTAATAATTATTCAACAAGGAGATAGTATGAATAAAGCTGAACTCATCGAACAAGTTGCTGGTGCCACGGAAATGACAAAAGCACAAACAGAAAAACTTTTGGATGCGACTTTAGAAACCATCCGCCGCTCTGTTAAAAAAGGTGACGAAGTGAAACTCGTTGGCTTTGGAACTTTCATCAAAGCAAAAAGAAAAGCTCGCATCGGACGCAATCCACAAACTGGAAAAGCGATCAAAATCCCAGCTTGCAACTACCCAAAATTCCGCGCTGGTTCTGAATTTAAAAATTACGTAAAGTAATTTTTCAGCTGGAAAATTTAAAAGAGGACCGGTCTTCAAAATATCGGTCCTTTTTTATTGTCTGAATCGCCCGTCTACGAGTATAAATCTAGGCTGATGGCAAAATTTGATTCCTCAAAATTAAAACGTATCGGAGTTTACACCAGTGGTGGCGATGCTCCCGGCATGAATGCCGCAGTTAGGGCTGTTGTGCGAGTCGGGATCCATGAAAAACTCGAAGTCTTCACAGTCACGAGCGGATACTCTGGAATGATCGCCGGCGAAATCAAAGCCGTCGATCGTGGATCCATGGCCAATATCATCCAACGGGGTGGAACCGTTATCAAAACAGGCAGATCGGCAGAATTTATGAAACCGGAGGGCCGGGCAAAAGCCGCAGCTCATCTTAAAAAACATGGGATTGAAGCTTTGGTTTGTATTGGTGGCGACGGCTCTTTCAAAGGAGCTCAAGCTTTGTGGGATGAACACAAAATTCCAGCCATTGGAGTTCCAGGGACCATCGACAATGACGTTCACGGAACGGATGTGACAATCGGATTTGACACCGCTGTGAACACCGCCCTTAACGCCATAGACAAGATCCGAGACACCGCCGCAAGCCATGACAGATTATTTATCGTTGAAGTGATGGGCCGAAATTCAGGATTTATCGCTCTCAATGTTGGGCTCGCAGGCGGCGCCGAAGATGTTTTTATTCCCGAAAGTAACACCACTGTCGATGATGCCATCAAACACATCCAGCGCGGACTCGCTCGAGGCAAAATGAGTAGTATCTTGGTCGCGGCCGAGGCTCAGAAAGAAGGCCGGGCTTACGATCTTGCCGAGAGCATTCGAAAAAAATCTGGATTTGAAGCAAAGGTTTGCATTCTGGGCCATATCCAGCGCGGAGGTTCGCCAACTGCCAACGATCGCATCCTCGCCAGTCGTCTCGGAGCCGCCGCGGTTCACGGATTAAAAAAAGGTCTTTGCGACGTCATGGCGGGAGTGATCAACGAGCAAGTTGTCTACACTCCGCTCGAAGAGACTTATATGAAACACAAAACGGTTCGTAAAGAACTGGTGACTCTTCTTCAGATTTTGAGCCAGTGATACCTTAGACGGTCATTCAGCAGCAGTATGGATGCGCGTTAGTGATTCTCGGAGAATTGAGCTAGCTTCAACCCTAAGGAGGTAATGAGTCTGTTATTAATCTCAGCGGGTGAACTCCCCACAAGACGAGATCCAAAGGCGTCGGGTTCTAGAACGCCAATTTCCGAAGTTATTTGATCTACTAAGGTCTCAAGAATGAGTGGGACGATGACCGGGTACTTATCAATATTTTGGGGTTTCGAGAGAATATGACTCCAAAGAAAGCCGCGAGTGGGCCAAAAAATGTCATGTATTTCATTATTATGCCAATTTTCGGGCAAAATCACCTCGGCAAAATTCCGTCCTAGAGTGGCAGAAGGAGCATCGAAATCAAGATTAGCACGTGGATCTCCGAGAAAACATACGGCTAAAACGTCTGCAAAGACTTCTTGATAAGCGCCGGACAGAGACCTAGCGTTCTCTGTCATACCCTTGATTTTTAGATTAAAAATGAAATGGCCATATTCGTGAACTAGATTTGCAATGTCGGAGAGTGACAGGGACTTGGACTCGCCAAGGATATACAAATCGATCTCATTAATGCCAGGATAACTGCGTGTGAATCGCCCAGCACCCTCGTCCAATACGACGTGGATTTTATCTGGAACTAAAAGGCCATCAAATTTTTTATTAACCTTTTTAATGATATCTGCAATTTGCGATTTCAAAGATGACCATTTGCGGGGACTCTCAACGGAAATTTTTTGAACCGGCACTTCCTCAGACTTCGAACCACTGATTGAGGCACAACTCTCAGCCGGCTTAAAAGGGGTGGAGTTTCCCTGCGCTAAAGAAACAAAAAAAATATTTAAAACAAAAAAACCTGTCGTGAGCTTATACATTTTTTTAACGTCCTTGGATGGAAAAAATGCAAGAAAAGTGCCAGATTCAAAGACGCTCACTCGACTGTCGCTGGAGAAAATACTTTTGCAGAAAGTGGAGTTTCGACGGGCGGAGACAACTGCACTAAGCATTCCCTGGCAATTTCTCGCCGACTGCTCAAATATTGGTTCAAGTCTTTTTCGGAAAAAACGTGTAGCCAGTTTCCAATATCTTGAACAAAGTAAGAAGCGAAATCGCTGTAGTTATCCTCTGGTCTCAATACAATTCCCAGATTTTCGAGGTCGTGTTGATCAGCCCAAATTTTTAAAAGATAGCTAAATAAACTTTTCGCGCTAAGATCGGAAGTGATCTGGTCATGTAGAAATATTTGTGGCTGTCCACGAAAAGTTCGGTAGAAAGGCATGCCTGGGTAAAAAGTTGCGGAGTCACTCACAAAGGCATATCTGTAACTGGAGTCTAAATCATTCGTAAAAGTATCATTTGAACTTTGCTTTATGAAAGACTCTTGCAACACGGCCGTGCGAGTTTGCCAATGACCTGTTGGTAAATCCACCACGTGATAAATTGGATCCTGCTCTTCTTGCACTTTCACGGCCGCAAATATCTTGAGTCTTTCGCGGAAAACTTGATCAAATTTATGAACGTCAGAAACAAGCATCATCAAACGTGCCGATCTATTCAAAGAGGGCCATTGGGGATTTAATTTTTGGAGCATTGAATCTTTGAGGATCTGAAGCTTATCAATAGCATCGGTGCAGTCTGAAGGTACGGTCTGACCAAAGCAGACGCTGGAAGTTAAGCCCACCAATAGAAGAACAAAAAATTTATTTTTTACAAAGACCATGAGAATTGATAATGCAAATAATTGGCCGAAACTAAACCGGCTCAATCGGTTTCCAAGGAATTTCGCGTCAACTTTTTAAGCGCGAAAGGCGAAAATTGTCACCTAAATATATCGGACTTCCCGACACTAGCCTCTTTCTTTTATTTGTGGGAGATGGGTTTAAAGTGATCGAAACTCTTGGAATAACTAAGACTATTGGCCTTTGTTCGAACTGCTTCCGTCCTGAGAATCGGGGCTAGCGCCGCCCCGAACCCGGCAATCCGTCGGCTTCGTGCCATAATTAAATTCTTTTAAGGTTGCCAATTGTCTCCGCGGCGAACTTCTTCACTGGTGAACAAGAGCCAGTTGGTAAGTGATGGAAGTGTGCGGCTCTGATCATCGAAACCGACATTCACTTCAAAAATCGTATTGGGATCTTTTGAAACAATGGAAAAATATTTCCCAAAATATTTAGCAAACTTTTCGTCCGCTGCTCCTCTTCTCAAGATCAAAATTTGAGATTCGATGCTTAAAGGATTTGTGCCTCCATGATCCTCTATAAACTGAATCACCTTAGCTAGCCTGGAGGTCATCGCTTCATAGAGCTGAACACTTAGCGCAGCCCCGTGCCTTCGGAATTCCCGCTCGTGGTCTTTATCTGACTGCTTCCTGATTTGCTCCGCTATAGTGATCAACTGGTAAAACATGCCTTCAGTATTAGTCCTTCCATTTTGGACAACTCCTTTTTTAAGGAGAAGCCGAGTCGTGGAACGGCTGAGCTGTGAAGAACTTCCACCATTTTCTTTTAAATCTGCGAGTAGACTTGCAGCACGGCGAATATCTTCTTTTGCGGCGTTCCCGGCGCAAAAAGGCATGGCAAAGGC
>Ga0206905_10177_pt1 | contig 16835 bp, 24 predicted proteins | sample Alteio_BWOrgHeat_43_FD_152940 | JGI IMG/M metagenome (GOLD analysis project Ga0206905, IMG submission 152940) | Enriched cells from forest soil in Barre Woods Harvard Forest LTER site, Petersham, Massachusetts, United States -... | ecosystem: Environmental > Terrestrial > Soil > Temperate forest >...
ATGCCGCATTCTCTTCATCAGTTCGCTACTTCATCTTGAACATGAAAAAGCGAACGCCCGCCTTCCGGAAAGTTGCAAATCGGAAGGAGCGGGCGTTCTCATCTCGCGCGGAATCTTGAACATTCTGGCGAGACTGCTTCAAGAGGTCGGCGATTTTGCGGCAGAAAGCAAGGTCACAATGTCTCTGAAAGTTGCTGCGGTGAAATGTTCGGGGTTCGTCATACGGATCGAAACGCGGTTTCATGATGTGGTTTATTTCGTTCGTTTCGATCTCCGCGAAGGTCGTTTGCCGGAGGTTGTCCGCACTGGGGATTTTGAGGAGGCGGCGTGTTTCGTTTCGGCTGGCGCGGCGGGTCCGGTCCTCAAGGAATTGGGTGTGCTGTGTCCTGATTATGCCCATCCGGAGGCGGTTTCGTTGGCGATGTTGCGCCCGGCGCCGACACCTCCGGGGGCGGCGCCAGTGGCCGAAAAGGCCACGGTGAAAATTCAGTTCCGCGAGACGGATAGCACGGCGCAACGGCTGTCAGCGGTGCGGCTGCATCTCGGATCGGCGTCCGTCGATGGGGCCGCTCGGCTCGTGTTTCTTGCCGGTCTCTCTGCGGTCGAGTCCTTGATTTCGCTTTCCAAGGGGGTTGGACAATGAAGAAACGTGTGCAAGAAATGGCGGGGGTGATGCCGCGTTATGAGACTCGCAAAATCTCTGATGATCATTGGCGCTCGGAGGTTGTTGCGGATGTCCACTATCAAGCGGAAGTATCGATAGATTGGGATATGGTGAGGGCGCTTTGCAATAGGGCTGCCTTGAATAAGGGGGGGAGAGCTAAGTCGGGGCCTTGTTATGTTCGGATGCTGGAACGGCGGGAGGTGCGGAGATGAGCCTCGCAACGGCACATCTCAAGGCTGCGCGGCAGCATCTGCTAGACGCTGCGTATGAGTTATCGGAAGCGGCGGCTTGTGCTGTTGCTCCTATCCAGTCGGATATTCAGGAAGCGCAGTGTTGTGTGGATCGGGCTGCTGTAGTAGTCCATGGGGCGCTTCATTTGGATACTACTTGGGAGGAAATGTCGTCATGATCGTTATCAAGTGCATGGTCGGTTCTCTAGCTGGGCACTTCATAGGATTCGATGAGCGGGGCATCTGCTTTCGTGTGCATCTTAGCTGTGCTTGGGCTTTTACTAGTCGCGAATCGGCTGCGGAGGTCCTTCGTATCTATGCGCACATTGGGCATCTGGATAAATCGAAGTATTCGATCCTTGACTATTCTCTATGTTGCTCACCTTTGTAATTCGCAAGTCAGACGTGCCTTTCATGGGCGCTGTCCTCTCCGATGAGGGCGACGAATGGACTGGCGACCCTGCGCGCTGGATTCTTTTCGCTTCCGCTGTGGAAGCTTCACTTACCTCTTTTGGGCTCCCCGGCTCTTCTGAGGTTGTTCCACTCGGGGCCGCGTTCTCCGGTCGAGAAAATTCCTACAATTGAAAGCTCAAAATAAAATGGCTGCTGCAACTACAACTCCATCCGTCGAAACTCCCGCCCCTGAAACGCTGCAAAAGCGCGTCTATGATCTCAAAATCGAATCTCGGCGGGACAAGGTCACGCAAGAGCAAGTCTGGGCTGAGGTCTTGGCTGGCCGTCCGTGCGTGATCGCGGAGTATCGGGCGACGAAATTTGACGAAGTCCGCTATGTGGACAAGAAAACCGGCAAGCCTGAGAAATTCATCAAGGTGGAACATCATGTGGAAAGCGCTCTCGGCGGCGACGTGTCGGAAGCTTTCACAGTGGAGGAACGCCAGCCTAAAGACCTTGACTCTTTGGCCGGCGTCCATGTAGGTTTGGTCAAGGGTCAAACCGTCGTGTTGCGTCTCCTGAGCCTGCGCCGCGAATTGGGCCGGGTCATCGCCAGTGTGGACGGAATCCACGGCGTGGCAGTGCTCGTTTAGACAGTCCATGACGGAATGCCCTAGCTGGTTGATCGCCGCTCCTTCTCACGAGGGGGCGGCGATTCTGTTTTCAAATGTCCCCTCTTCCGCCTGGTTGAATCGTGACATTTCCGGGCCGGCGAAGGCTCTCGGGTTATCTTTCCTTCCCGGTGCCCTTTCCGTCTGTGCCTCTGTGCGGAGCACAGAGGCACAGACGGAAAAGGCACCTATCCTTGTTCCTCTCTCCAACAATCTACGACTCCCCTAAATGACCCGTTCAAAAATGGCTCTTCGCTTCGCTGTCCGTGCGCTTTTTTCAAAATCCGAAAGGCCGTATTTCTGGACTTTCACGACGCGCGAATGTGTTGCGGTTACGGTGGCACTCGAGATGTGGAACCGGCTGCAAAAATCTCTCTACGAATATGGGAAGCATCCGAAAACGGGGGAGCAAACAATCATCGGCCTTCGGTGCTTTGAACTTCATCCCGGAGGGCACGGCGTCCATGTGCATTGCCTTCTGAATCGTCGGCTCAACATTCACGCTGTGCGGCGGCGTTGTCGGCAATTCGGCTTTGGCTGGATTCACGTTGTGCGTGTGCGCAATGAGGATCAGGCAGACAAAATTGCGGATTACATGGGCAAGTATATGAGCAAGGAAGAACGTCCGGAGTGCTTCAAAGGTCGTCGGCTGTGGGCTGCGATTGGCAAATGGGGTGCGACTCGGTGCAAGGATATTGAAATCGAGTCTGAATTCATTGCGGCGTATCGTGCGCGGCGGCTCGTGATCGCCGCTGAGGCTGCGGTTGCAAGGATCGAGCGTCGTGCCTACAGAATCGAACACTCCCTTGAAACCATGGCCTATGCCAAACATCACTGCTGGATGGTCAAGACGGGGCAGCGAGAGGGGCTTACGGATTGTATCACGGATGTCTCTGAACCTTCCGAACCTGTGGAAGTGACGATGAATTGGAAAGATTGGGATGCCGCGTTCAATGAATTGTTGCCGGATCGTCAACAAGGTCCGGGTGAGTATCTGCGCGTCTATGCTGATTCATTTCAGGAATGAAATTAGGCGTTCCTCTGGCTCTGCGTTAACACCCTGCAAGATGGCAAAATCCAAAGTCGCGGTGAAATCTCGTCGTGATCCTCGGAAGCGGTCATACTGGTACACCGTTGAATTCACGGCCGTTAGTAAGAGGGCTCAGATCAGCGGCGCAATGACGGTGCGCGCTCGGCATTGGTCAAGGTCCCGTGAGGCTGTTCGGCTCCGGCTCGTTCGCGAGGGGTGGTTGCGTGTGTGTGTGTTCAAGCCTCATCAGCTCTTCTTCGCAGGGCAGACGCACGATTTTCAACATCTTGCTTTCTAAGAGAACTTTTTCTGAAAAGTTCATATAAACTTCCGGCGTAGGGCTTTGGACGTGTCAAGATGGAAACGAAATAAAGTCCGGCGCTTCGCCGGTGCCGTGGCAGGATGGCGAGTGGTGCCTTTTGCGGCGTTCGGTAGGATGGGGCATTTATGTCGGCTTCCTTCTTGACTCGGCCAAAGACCGGAGCACTTCGCCAGTGATTGCGTGTGGAAGTAGGAAAGAACGATGCGGGGGCGGGGGGCTAGGCCCCGCTGAGTTCTTGGGCAGCTCCCCTTCAATTTTTGTAGCACACGAAAGACATCCCGAATTGGTTAGAGGGTACTCGCTACTAAAATTTAAGGGGGGCTGTAGGCAACGGGGGTTTCCGCGTGCGCGTTTCCGCTTCACCGAGAGGATTCAACGCTGCGCCGACTGGCAAGGCGGGGGCGTCGGCTGGATAGCGGTCTTTTTGTGATTGGTTCTTCGAATGAAAGAAAAAAGAAATCTTCCCCTTCTCCTCTGTAGATCGTGTCAACAACTTTCGCGGATACAATGTATCCACGGAAAAAATTCCATTCCTGAAAAACCCGGCGAATCTGCGCCTCGTGATTCCACTTGAAACTCTTACACAAGCTCTAACCTGCGGTTTCCTTGGCGGTGCTGTCCTGTGGGCGGGCGGACTTGGTATATCTCTGGCGATTGGCTTTGTAAGGGGGGCGGAGTCTAGTGCTCGTATTCGGTAACAAAGAAAAACACATCCAATGAAGTTCATGCAAATCCTCCTCGCGCCTCTCGTGGCGCTCATCGTTCCTACCAAGAAAGTCGCTCTTCGTGTGGGGCTCTTCTTCCTCGGTCTCTTCGGTCTCGGCGCTGCGGCTCAAGCACAGGTGACGGATCCGATTGCGGCTGTCACTACCACGTTCACGACCTTGACCGGCAATGCTACGACGCTCGGCATCGCCCTGATCGGCGTGGTGGCGGCAATCGCGGTGATTCTGCTGGCTATTGCCTTCCTGCGCAAAGGCCACCATTAATAGCCTTTCGGTGAAACGAAGGGGGGTCTAGCGCTGAGGCGTTGGGCTCCCCTTCTTCACGAAAATCCCTCTATGAATCCCCTTGTTCGCTGCGCTCTGATCTGTGCTGGGATTTGCTTTTGCAAGTATTTCCTGTTCGGCTTCATACGTAAGGTCGTAGAGTTCTTCTCGGGCCGGGGAATGGGCGTTGTGGCTGTGCTCGTTGTTCTTACTCTTTCGGCTTCCGCTCAAGACACTACGCCTGCAACACTCGATACTCTCCAGTGTCATGTGGACTACGTCCTTTTAGCTGTCGGTCTTGTGGCTGGCCTTATTAGCTGGCAAATCGTTTCTAGTCGTTGGCATCTATGAAAAAGCTCCTTTCACTCTTTGCGGTTCTCTTCGCCGTTAGCGGCTTCAATGCTGTAGCGGTGAATGTCAATTGGCGCATTGGTCAAAATGCGTTCGTCTATCCTGAGGATACGGATACAATCACACTCGCTTATAATATCGGCTCAACGGTTCCGAATGGCATCTATGATGTCTATGCGCAATGGACTATCGGCGCGGGTGCAAGCGGTTCTCCTCATGTGGATTCTGAGTTTCTCATGGCAAAGATCACAGTAGGCGGAACATCGCCTAAAACGTGGTCGCTTAATTCGGGCTCCGGCTCTCTCCTCATTGGCGTAAATGAAATGAACGGTCTGAATCCCACAGGATCGGGTCCAACGTCGGGGCTTCCCAATACGCCTACCAGTTCCCCGCCTCATTTCACGGGGGCTGCTGTGCTTAATATCACTCGCATTATCTTTGAGACAACGGGCGGCGCTGTGGCTGGCGCTGCGGGTCAAAGCAATAGTTTAACCTATGATTGCGCTTTCCTTCCCGCGGGGGTTAATGCTTACACAGCAACGGCCTATTTCCAGACGTTCACAATCAACGTCAATTCCCCTGCTCGCCTCCCTGAGCCGTTGAATTTGATCGGATCTAATCCCGGTCTCAAGTCTTCAATCATGATCCTGTATGATCCTTCGGGCAATATCGTCGTTAATTTCGGCATGGGGCCAAAGCAAACGGGTTTAACCGATGTTTATCAGCCGAACGCAACGGGGCCTTTCGGCACTTACACGGCGGGCTATGGCATTGCGGACAATGGCAATGTCGGAACCTACACGCAAAAGGTGAGTGTTACGACAATGACGCTTACGCAAACGTCAACGAATCCTAGCTATTCGGCTGTATGGTCGAGCGATCCGAACCCGATTCCTATTAACGTTCCCATCTCGGGGATCGGGCCGCAAGTCGGGCCGGGCGCAAGCTCTTCAATCTCGGGCGGTGCTGGCGCTGGCGTGGTGGTCAATAACTCTTCCTCGTCTCACACTCTGCAATGGTCGGATGCAACGGGCGCAACGGTTGGCACTACAACAACGATTGCGGCGGGCGCAAGCGCTGCGGTCGATACCTCAACCCTTCCCGCGCAGCCAGTGGGCACAACGGGCACTTATACTCTCAAGGATACTACGACGGGGCAAGTCATTGGCACGGTGACGACAGCCAATATCGGGGATGGAATGGGCACTACCTACACGGGCAACGTCAATGCTACAATCAACAATCCTGCGGGAACACAAACGCCAGTTGCGACAAGCTCTAACACGGGCAATGCTCCTTCGGGTGTGACGACTCCATCCAGCACTCCAACAACAACGGTCAATAATGCGGCTACGACAATCAGCGGTACGGGAGCGGGCGCAACGAATCAGGATTTATACAATGACATTAAAACGGGCGTCGCGGATGCGGCGGGAAGTCCTAGCACGGCAATGGCAACGGTTCCCACGGATTCCCTGAGTGATCCTAGTATCGGGCTGTCTAGGGGCCATCTGGATGATATCCAAGCGGACGTAACTAATGCGGTGACGGCAACGGGGCAAATTCAGTCGGGCTTGATTTCGGCGGGAGATTTCTCCACGCCTCTAAATGGCATTCCCACTTCTCTGGGAAGCGTAACCTCTGTCAGCTATGGGTCTTTCACTCTCAATGGGGCGGTTCATACCATTAATGCCGATTTAACTCCGTTTCTCGGTATCATTGGGACGTGTCGGGCGGGTATGCTCTTCATTTGCAATATCTTGTTTTTCTTCAAGTGTGCCGGGTTGCTCTTTGGAGGGGCCGCGTAATATGGGATTCTCCATCGACATAGTGACGCCGCTAATCAATGCGGGGCAAACGTGGTTTGGCGGCCTTTGGGGCCGTGTAATTGAAGTGTGGAACAAAGGTATAATTTGGGTGGTGATGTGGTGGGGCGTCTTGCTCACTGCTGTGGGCTGGATTTATACGGCTTGGCACTTCGCTACTACGGGGCTGCAATCTGCTGTCGGCTATCTGGATCATCTCGTCATGCCCGTGGTTGGCGGTCCTCCCGGCGGCATCACGGGTATTTTCCAGATAGCAAACACGTTCATGCCGCTTCAAGAGATTTTCGGCATGATAGTCTCATACGGAGCGCTCATGACGGCGGTTTATGGGTTCAAGATTACGCGCAAGGCTTTGGGCTTTCTAATAGGCGTATGATTGATCTAGTCGAAGGCGAAGGGCTCGGCGCTGGAAAGAGCTATTATCTCGCTACGGTGTTCGCTGCTCATGTGGCGAGTGGCGGGACGGTCTGTTATACGGATGATTTCGTCATGATCTGGGATCGCATCTTCGGCCCTTTGACTGAGGAAGAGACAAGCAAACGTCGTCGGCATTTCGGCGGCTATAGGTTCAAAGTCGAAGGCTTCAAGGAATACGTGATGTCTGAGTATGGGGTGATACCTGAGCGTGATCAGTTGCGGGAGTTCAAATCGGCGGATACGTGGCGGCTGCACAATCTGACGCCTCAAGGCACGGATGAATGTCCGGTGCTCATCTGCGTGGATGAGGCTCAAGGCGGTCTTAATGCTCGGGATACGAAGGACGCAGACAAGCGTCCTCTTTTCGATTGGGCTTGCCAGTCTCGCCACGATGACAATAACTTGATTTTCTGCACACAGGATGTTGGAAATCTTGATATCCAAATGAAGCGGCTGGCTAGTAATCTGATTGTCACTACGAATCTAGCGCGCGATGGTGGTTTTCCGGTGATCGGTCCAATCAAGGCGTTCCTGTGGCGTATTATACATCCTGAGTCCAACAAACAAACGGGTTGGAAGTTCAAGCGCTTTGATCGTCGGGTGATGCTTGCGTATGATAGTAAGGCGTGTGCTGGAAAACATGCGCGCGTCGGCGAAATCGTTAAGAAAAAGAAACTCGCGAAAGTTGAAAAGAAACCTATGAAATTAATTGGCTGGCTGGCTATTGGCGGTATCCTCTTCGGGGGTTATCGGGTCTATACTATGTTTCACGATATGGCGCATCCAAAGGTTGCGCTTCCTGTCGTCACTCCTACAAAGCTGGTTAATGCGGCTTCGCAGACGCTGGCCGGGGCCGTGACAGGTGGCGTTGGTCTTCCTCCTGCAACTCCCCCGCCCCTGTATCGGGTTATCGAAGAAGAGTATCAGGGCGGCGATGGGCGTTCGTATCTTCACACTGCGGGCGGGCAATACATGGTCGGGGAAATGAGCGTCAATGGTTACGTCGAAATGATCGGCGGGCATGTGGCGCGGGTCAAAGACCCGTGGGGCAAGCTGTTTTACATCGTCGGCAAGGAAAAGGGGCACTCGGTGCAAGCGGTCTTCACTCCCGCCCCTGCTGCCACTCCGTGGCCAAAGGCGGGCGAGGCTTCAATCATGTGGACGCCAGCGCCTCAACCGTTCTCTGAGGGGGAGCAAGCTCGCATCAGGGCTGAGCTTCTGAAGCCTGTGGGAGTGGACAATGCTTCGGGCACTGTGGGCGGCGGCGGCGGCGTGGGAGGGCGGCGGCGATGATGCGGCTCTCGGTAACGTGGATCTGGGACAACGCGCCCGTCGTTGTCGTGTGGCACGTTGCTCCTTCAAGCGTGCTTGTCGGGCTGGCAATTTTCGTCCTGGCCCTTTTGGGGACATTGGCGTTTAGTGTTCGCCGGGTGAGAAAACAATAGTCGTGCCATGATCGGAAAAATCATCACAATCGCACTTTTGTTGCTGGCAGGATTGATGCCATACGAAAATAAAACATTGAGTGGCACGCAAGTTGTTTTGTGTGCGATGGCAAGTCTCGTGCCATATCAAACTAAAATCTCAAGGTGAACCGGAATTTCACACAAAAAAGCGGCGTAAGTGGCCGGGGGTCAAACAATTATGATATATGTCATATAAAATCGCGGACGGTCGCGGAAAAAACCGAGAAAAAGATTTGTGGGACGCCCTCGCCCCGATACGAACGGCGCGGAATCTCATGGCTGAGAGAGTTGAAAAAATATCAAAAATCTATCCTGAGAAACGGGCCAAGCCTGGACCGCGCTCCAAATTGCCGCGCTCAAAGGTGCGGGATCGGTGCATCACAGCGGCGCTCAATGATGAGGAAGTTGCGGCCCTGGATGTCTTCCGAAAAGCGCACGCCGTCATTGCCATGCCAACCCGCTCCGCATTCGTCGCCTGGATCATTCGGCAATACATCGAGGCGAACCGGCGCAAGGATGTTCCTGGGGTTGCGGTCAAGCGTGTGAAGCAGTCGACGCCCCGTTTGCCTCGGCGAGTGCTGACAGTTCAAGATTCCGCGTTGCCTGAATGACGGCTCGTGACTTAGGCATCTTACCCATCATATGGTCAGTTTTCACATAAAGAGCTGGGACGAGGACAAAGCGTGGACCACCTTCGCAGGATACCATCCCAAAGACCTAGAGCGACGTTTGACGTTGTTGACGGGTCAGCCGCATACATCGGTTAAAGCGTTGGTGCGGCAATTGAAGCGGCGAGAATGCATTACGCTGCCCCTTCCCAACGCGGGAGACTCTCTCGCGGCGTCGTCGCTGCGTAGTTTTCTGGAGTCACTGGGAGCACTCGTGGAGGTAACGGATCAGGACGGGTGCTGACATGTGATTCCTTGTCTATGTGTCACAACTCAAACGGAACCTTTTTTCACTTGTAAGTGTCGTTTCGATCCTGAAATTAAAGAACCATGCCTGACAGGACCCTTGCCGAACTTAACCAAGAGGATAAAGATGCGATTAAGGATGCTTTAATCTCTTTTATTGTTAGAGAGAGCGAGAATTCCGGAATCTGTGCTGAGGCAGTCGCGGCAGTCTCGTTCTCCTGTCTCCAGCGCCATCCCAATTGGGGCCGCAACCCCACCAGAACCCAAAGGAACGCCTCTTTCAATCACTGGAATGGGATCTGCCAGCACGGCGATTGCAATGACCAGAACCCTATGGATTGCGACGGCGCGACGTTGCAGTTTCACCACCGGCTCAGGGGCATTCCCAACCAACACGGCCCGGCAAACATGGTGCCGATGCACTTGACGTGTCACTCCCTCGAACATATGTGACTCGCGATCACCGTGGGGGCGTTGCGGGTCCCCCTTGGTTTATCTAAGGGCCATATCTACTCAAATCCCTTCCACGAACCCCGAGAACACAGAGGAAACCTGAGAACCCCGTTTGACGCCTGGACACGAAAAAAGACCGGGGCTTGCGCGTCGGTCGGTGTTTGAGTTCAAGTTTTCCTCTTTGGCGAGCCAAGACCCAGCGGCTTTCGCAAGCTGGGAGTCGAAAGCCAAAGAACGTCAGACCGCTGAGAGCCGCGCCGAACGTCTCCGCGTCGAGAAAGAACGACTGGTGATCGTCCGCGCCGAAGCCCGCCGCGATGCCCAAAAGCGCAAAACATTTTGTGCGTAAATAACATTGCGCCAGTATTGTGTGAACCATTTAGCTGCGAATTTCCGAACGGCATTGCCCTACCCCAGACCCCTTTCACCGCAGAAACGCCAGGCTCCCCGGATCGCCGTAGAAAACGAGGTCCTCTCCAAATTCGATGATACTTTCCCTCGCAAAATTTCGCACGAGCACGTGAGATGATTGAACCGACCCCTATGAACTCGCCGCCACTTGGAAGTCCGGCCAGGCCGCCCACGCCACCCGGAGCGGCGGCGCTGCCCTCGGTGGGTAGCGCGATGGCTGAGGCGGCCTTCAACTCCGCCCTGGAGCGGCCACCGGAGGAGCGCGAGGCCTACCTTGGCAAGGCTTGCGGCGACGACACGGCGCTCCTCGCCGAAGTGCGCGAACTGCTGGCGGCGCACGAGGCGGCGGGCAATTTTCTGAAAACGGAGGCCCTGCTTTCGCCCGAGGTCGAGCACGCACTGGCGCGGGGCAAGGCGGAGGAGGCCGGCGACCGCATCGGACCGTACAAGCTGCTCCGGCGGCTCGGCGAAGGCGGCTTTGGCGTCGTTTGGATGGCGGAGCAGGAGCAACCGGTGCAGCGACGCGTGGCCTTGAAGATCATCAAGCCGGGCATGGATACGAAGGAAGTCGTGGCCCGCTTTGAACAGGAGCGCCAGGCGCTGGCGAGGATGGACCACCCGAACATCGCGAAGGTCTTCGACGCCGGCGCCACGCCGCTCGGACGGCCCTACTTCGTCATGGAACTGGTAACTGCCATTCGGGTCAGTCCTCGCTTTTTACACTTTGTCACGCCTCCACGCCTGCTCGAAGAAGATTGGAAACATACGTCCATGAGCCCATGCAAAGGCTTTCCGCGATCCATTGCAACGTCATCGTCGTCTCCCACCTTAGCTTCAGCGCAATTCTTACTTTTGTCGGATGCCCCTTGCGCTCTCTCCGCAGCCGATCTTCGGCCCATCCGGCTTTCCGCAATCCTTCCGCGACGATACGCTTGGCCCGCTGCCCCATGCTTTCCGCATGTTCGCGTCCCGTCGGATTCTTTCCGCGCGTCTCCTCAATTTGATCCAGCATTCGCGCCACGAATTCCTCCCCTCCAAAACGCCATCCTCGCCGGATCTCCCGATACCCGGCCGCCTCGCTCTCTTCCTGGCGTGTCTTCTCCATTCGCTTTGAAAACTCCAGCCTCCCACGGCGGTCGTCGCGACGAATTCCATGCTCTCCAAAAACGCGATCTGTTCGAAGCCATTTCGTACGATCCGCAGGCTTCTTCAAATAATCGGGATAGCTGCTCCATGGATACGCCTCCAACGGCTGGTCTCCTTTGACGAGACGTGCCCGCGATGGATTGAAGTGAATATAATCGCACACCACTCGCAAGTAGTGTGGATCTCCATCATCCACGACCAGTGATTTGTAGCGCCCGGCAAACAGATGCCCGCGGAGCTGATTCCTCGCATTGAAGCGGATCGCATAGGCGCCCAAAAACCATTTCATCCCAGCGACCAGGTTCCCCAACGGCGTTTCCACCGCCAGATGGAAATGATTGCGCATCAAATACCACGCATGCACTTCCCACCCGCACTTCACGCAAGTTTCCCCCAGCGTCGAAACGAACAGTTCCCGATCCGCATCTCCACGCACAATGTCTTCCTTTCGGTTTCCACGATTCCTCACATGGTAAATGGCTCCTTCAGGTAACAGTTTAGCCCTATTTGATTTCCGTTTCAGGAAGAATTCTGGAAGAGAAATTTAGCGGCGGCGGCGGCGCCGGAAAGCAAGGCGGTTTTCAAGAGGGGGATGAGATCTCGCTGGAGGCACTTGGCGGTATGGATGAGGGAGAGATTGACGGCCAGGGAGTGGGCGCCGCGATCGGAACGGTTGCCGAAGATGAGCTTGCGGAAGATCACTGGGTGGCGCAACGTCTGTTCGGCATAGTTATTAGTCGGAGGCATGTGGTTGACGTCGAGGAAAGTAAAGAGCCGGTGCCCGTCGCGTTTTGGATCGAGGAGGCGCTGGCGCAGGTTTTCGACTTCTGGATGCTGGCCCGGTGTTTTACAGATGCGCTGCAGGGAGGCTTGGAGCGCTGGGCGTTTGGCTTGTGCCTGGGTGAAGGAAAGCTGGCCGGTGTCGCGGAGGCGGCCGATTTCACAAGCTTCGGAAAGGAGGGCGGCTGTGCGGTCACAAAAACGCCGGTCGGCGGGATGTTGCAGGGGTTCGGGCAAGAGAGCGATGGTCTGATTGATTTCGTCGGCTTTACGGATGAGGTGCGCGAGGCAGGATTGGCGGCTTTTGGGCTCGATGAGGTTATAGGCGGCATAGTCATCGGCCACCAGGTTGCCTTGGAAGCGGGGGCCGAAGATGCCGAGAGCCACGTCGCCGGAGCGGGAGCGGTCGATGTGGAAAAAGCCGAAGTTGGGATTGCCGGCGAACCAGATGTAAGCGCTCTGTCCATCAATGCGCCAGTGGGTCTCATCGGCATGGATGATATCGGCGCAGCGAACCTTGTCGCGTAACAGTTCATGCACGGGTTCGGCGGCGCTTGCGGCCGCCTGGTCAAAGGCCATGGCGCTGGCGGGCACGAAAGACAGGCCGAAGAGCTCGTCGAAGACTTTGCGGACCTGGCGATAGGAGAGCCGCAGTTCGTGGCGCAGGAAGACCGCGGTCGCCTTGGCGGTCGGGCCGATCTGGCAATGGCGCAACTCTCCCTCGGCCGTCTGGAAAACGGGGCGGCGACAGTTCGGGCAGAAGGCCGTGTCATGCTGGTAGGCGGTGACGACGGTTTTGGGCTGCAGGACGATGTCTTCCTGAATCTGTTCGTGGATCTCGCCAGTGGGTTGCAAGCCGGCGGTGGCGCAGTGCGGGCAAACGCTGGGCGCTGGGACCTGAACAACGTGATCAATATGGTCCGGAACGGGACGGTTCCAAGGCGGGTGGCCGAGGGGAGCTCCGCGCTTGCGCTTTTTGGAGGGCTCGGGAGCGGGCGGGCGGTTGGATTTGAAACGCGAAGCATGCTGGGCGCTCAAGCGGGCGCGCAGTTCGGCGTTCTCCTTTTCCAAACGCTGGTTCTCGGCTTGCAGAGCGGCCAGTTCCTCGGTGACGCGCCCCACGTAGTGACCGTCACGATAAGTGTCCGAGTTGGCATCGGCGATGAGTTGGCTGGCCCAACGGGTGGAGAGACCGCGCAAATGGGGACAGGCGTCCTGATAGGGGCATTGAAAGCCGGGCGGGGCCTCTTTATAGCGCCCCATCGATTTGATTGTCGGCCCGCTGCAGGAGTAATTGCCAGTTGACCTCGCCGAGTTTGCGTAAAATGGTTTTGAGCTTTCGATGCCGGCCCGTGAGGCGCTTGACCAAGGGGAGCATGTCCTTGGGAATGTGGCGGGTCTTGGTCTTTCCGTCCACCTTCGTCGTCAGGTTATAGGCCGGATAGCGGAACCCCTTGGAGGAGACGGAGCCGATGAGGAAGTCGAGGTTATCGACCACCTCCTGGGTGAGCCGTCGCTGGCGGCATTCGAGGGTATACAAGCTCGGCATCAGGGGGCCTTTCGGATTACATAGGCGTCTTAATACGCCTATTACTAGCCCGAAATTTGCCCAAGGCAACCGTTTTTTTCATTAAAGCCGCAATTTCCGCCCGAAATGGGCTAAACTGTTACGGCGTTAACTAACTGCCATTCGGGTCAGTCCTCGCTTTTTACACTCGGTCACGCCGCCGCGCCTACTCGAAGAAGATTGGAAACGTAAGTCCATGAGCCCATGCAAAGGGTTTCCGCGATCCATTGCAACTTCATCGTCGTCTCCCGCCGTAGCTTTAGCGCAATTCTCACTTTTGTCGGATGCCCCTTGCGCTCTCTCCGAAGCCGGTTCTCAGCCCATCCGGCTTTCTGCAATCCTTCCGCGACGATTCGCTTTGCCCGCTGCTCCATGTTTTCCGCATATTCACGTCCCGCCTGTTTCTTTCCGCGCGTCTCCTCAATTTGATCCAGCATTCGCGCCACGAACTCCTCCCCTCCAAAACGCCATCCGCGCCGGATCTCCCGATACCCGGCAGCCTCGCTCTCCTCCTGTCTCGTCTTCTCCATCCGCCTTGAGAATTCCAGCCGCCCACGGCGGTCGTCGCGACGAATTCCATGTTCTCCAAAGACGCGATCTGTTCGAAGCCATTTCGTACGATCCGCAGGCTTCTTCAAATAATCGGGATAACTGCTCCATGGATACGTCTCCAACGGCTGGTCTCCTTTGACGAGACGTGCCCGCGATGGATTGAAGTGAATATAATCGCACACCACTCGCAAGTAGTGTGGATCTCCATCATCCACGACCAGTGATTTGTAGCGCCCGGCAAACAGATGCCCGCGGAGCTGATTCCTCGCATTGAAGCGGATCGCATAGGCGCCCAAAAACCATTTCATCCCAGCGACCAAGTTCCCCAACGGCGTCTCCACCGCCAAATGAAAATGATTGCGCATCAAACACCACGCATGCACTTCCCACCCGCACTTCACGCAAGTTTCCCCCAGCGTCGAAACGAACAGTTCCCGATCCGCATCTCCAAGCACAATGTCCTCCCGTCGGTCTCCACGATTCATCACATGGTAAATGGCTCCTTCGTACTCCAATCTGAGCTGTCTCGGCATAGTCTCCAGCCTCCCTCATCCGCCGAACGGTGTCAATAGTGAGGACCGACCCGAATGGCAGTTAGTTAACGCCTAATGTTTTCTTGCTGAGAGACTTGCGCCTTGGGGCGCTCGGCAGGTGCTTCCACATGTATTGTAAGGTGAGTTGCTGCATTTCTTCGATCGTCTTCCAGACTTCTCGTTGATTGGCTATGGCGGCCTGGAGCCAGGCAAATTGCTCTCGGCTCAAGGCGACGGTGATCGTTTTCCCGTCCACCCCGGCGCGACCATTGGTAACGAGGGCCGCCTTGGCCAGGCTTGTTGCGTTCCAAGACGCTTCCCAAGGCGATCCATGTGGTTTTGCTGAGACTCTTTTGCAGGGCGCGGTACTGGGCTCGAAATTTCGGATCGGTTACGGCGCTCAATGAATAGGTCATGCAAATAAGAGTAGCCTCTGTGTCAATAGGCAGTATATACACTGTCCATGATGACCACCGCCGACTTTCCCGCCTGGGCTTCAAGTTTCTCTTCCCATCTCAAGCGCTTGCGTCCCGCTGGCGACTCTGCCCTCCATCAGTTTGAGGCGCTCTTTGGCCTTTGGATTCCCCACCATCTTCTCGCCCAACGCGACGAGAAAGCCCATTCTCGCAGCCGCTGCTGGAATCTGCGCCTGGTCTTCTGGAGTTTTCTCTGGCAAGTCGCCCAAGCAGGGGCGTCTTGCCGGGAAGCGATTCGGCAGGCCCAAAGCCTTTGTCACAACTGGGGACAGCGTCCGCCGCCTGATCAAACCAGCCCGTACTGCCAAGCCCGCGCCCATCTGCCTCTGGAAGCTTTGGACGACGTTCATGATTCTCTGGTGCGGGAGGCGGAGAAGGCGAGCGCGGCGCGGGATTTGTGGTGCGGCCATCGGGTCTGCGTCGTCGATGGAACCACCGTCACGCTGCCGGACACGCCAGAAAATCAGGAAGCGTGGCCCCAGCAATCCGTGCAAAAGCCCGGCTGTGGCTTTCCCATTGTGCGTCTGGTCGCCTTCTTCAACCTGGCCACGGGCCTCTTGACGCAGTGGGTCACGGGGCATTGGCGCCAGCACGAACTCGTTCTGCTGCAAGGCTTGTGGGAAAACCTCCGCGCCGGCGAGGTTTTGCTCGGTGATCGCGGCTTTAGCGGCTGGGCCGTGCTGGCGCAATGCGTCCGCCGTGGCGCCCACGGGGTGTTCCGTCTCCACGGCGCCCGCAAAGTCAACTTTCGCCAAGGCGTGCGACTCGGTCGCGACGACCGCCAAGTGACCTGGCTAAAGCCGGCCGCCTGCCCCGCCTACCTCACTCCCGAACAATGGGCGCAACTTCCTGCGCAGTTGAGCGTCCGGCTCATTCGCAGCCGCCTGAGCCTGCGAGGGTTTCGCACTCGGGAAGTGATTTTGGTGACGACGTTGCTCGATCCCAAGAAGTATTCGTCCCATGCCGTGGGCCAGCTCTATCGGCAGCGCTGGGAAATGGAACTCACGCTGCGCAATCTGAAGACGACCCTGCAAATGGAGCACTTGAGCTGCAAGAACCCAAACAACGTGGAGCGGGAACTGCGCCTGCATTTTTTGGTGCATAACCTTGTCCGGCGGCTGATGCTGGAAGCGGCCCGGCAGCGGCGCGTGCCTCTGCGCCAGATCAGCTTTGCGGGAGCATTGGCCGCGGCACGACGCTATGCGGAAGCTCTTTTGCAATCGCGCACCAAACGCCAGCGGCGGTTACTCTTTATAGAACTGTTGCGCGTGCTGGCCGCGGACCAGCTGCCGAAACGACCAGGCCGCCGTGAACCGCGCGCCGTCAAACGAAGGCCAAAGCCATATCCGCTGCTCAACCGCCATCGCAGGGTCTTCCGTGAAATCCCTCACCAGAGCCGCTATCGTGCTCCGAATAACTGCGCGACAAAGGCGTGATTTTGCTAGGCCTAAACTAACTGCCATTCAGGACCGACCCCTGCGCGGCTTTCTGTCCCTGGAAATGATGCCACAACGATTTCCAAATGTCACGCACCAAATGCGTAATTGTTGGGACGTTGAGGGCCCTGCTCCGCGGACATTTCCCGGTGACGTCCAGCGTCCAGAGTTGCCCCCTTGCGTCGTTGCAATGGATTCGCGGAAAGCC
>Ga0206905_10179_pt2 | contig 16577 bp, 8 predicted proteins | sample Alteio_BWOrgHeat_43_FD_152940 | JGI IMG/M metagenome (GOLD analysis project Ga0206905, IMG submission 152940) | Enriched cells from forest soil in Barre Woods Harvard Forest LTER site, Petersham, Massachusetts, United States -... | ecosystem: Environmental > Terrestrial > Soil > Temperate forest >...
CCGAACGGGAGCAGCTGGAGGCGTTGAGGATAAGTGCTCGAATTGGCAACCCACTGGGAACAGCGCGCATATGGAACGATCTTGCCGATCTGTACCTCAAACAACGGCGGTATAAGATGGCCGCGAAGTATGCGCAGCGTGCGATGGATGTGCTTGGGAACCGTTCGGAGGTCGCACCGCAGGACCGGATTGCAGTACGTCAAACCTTGGGCTTCGCGCTGTGTAGGATTCGGCAATGCGCTAATGCAATCCGGCTACTGCAAGATGCGCTTGAGTTGGCTAAGCGCCACTTTGGCGACGACAGTCTGGCGGTTGGGGCTGGTTATTACCTGCTGGGGTTTGCATCGTGGCAGAACGGTAATAGGAGTGACGCAGCGGAGTGGATGCAACGGGGAACGATGAGGATGAAGGTCGACCTGGGATGGGGACAAGCGATCTATGTGAACGCGATGCGACAATATGCGCGGTTTTTGCTGGAGCAGGGACAGTTCGATGCCTCGATGGCCGCCGAGAGCGAGGTCAAACAGGCGGAGGCAGTCGTGGATGCGCGTAGCATCACTGGCCGGACGGGAGAGGTCGGAGCGGCGGTCCTTCGGTAGAGTTAAAATCGAGTGAGGCGGTTTAGTTGGGACAAAGTCCGCTTAGGCCGAGCCATCCCGACCAACTTCACAACTGTTACCATACGAAATCCGGTTACCGAAGCATGGCCCGATGAGGTTTCACAACTGTACCCTATCGGACAATGTGAAAGAGCCCACCCAACTATTTCGTATGCACAGCAGCTCAGCATCGAATCCATCTGCAGTACAAGCTGCAACTTGAAAAGTTAAAACAGCATCCGGAACCGGAAGTCGGTTTCAGGCTGATGGGCAGGAATACGCTGTCGGCTTACAACATGCTTGCCAACAATGAGCCTGGTATGAACCGAAGCCCTGATTCCCTGGAAGGGACCTTGAAAGGGCTTATCAAGATCCGCTGCTGCAGATAAGCCTCCATAAGAAAGTAGTCGCCGCGAGGTGACACTTGGGCCTAACTAAATCACTGGCTGCACCCGGACCACCAGCACGGATTGTTAGCGATGAAGTTCTGCAGGGCCTGCCACTTCGGCGGGGCGCTGCTCTGAGGAGTCACCGTATCGAGGAAGTCCTGCAGGGCTCCCCATTCGCCATTCCTTGAGTACGCACCGATATCAGTGAAATACATGTAAATGTTCCCGCCGTTGTTCATCCAATTGGTTAGGGCAGCCGTGGTCGCTGGAGACATGCGCGGATCCAGGTTGGCGGCGTTGTAGAGGCTGGTGTAGTCATTGTCTGTTCCGATTCCTTGGGGTTGTTCGACACCCAGCCAGTTGGAAAAGCTGGAAAAGCCTTCGCCCCCTTCATAGGCGACAAAAGGAAGATTGTACGGCGGACCGAGAGCGGTCTTGTAGTTCTTTTCCCATTGCGCGACCTCTGCCAGATATCCGTGAGGATGGTTTCCATTTCCCGGAATAGCGCCGCCGGTTTCTATTTCGTTGAAGAGGTCGTTAAGTTGCGCACTCAGCGGCTCTGAGGTCGGAAATGACTCGGGAAGATCGTTGTCGCCAAAGTAAGGCGCGATGGCAACGTCGGTGATGTGGTGTTTATAGCAGGGTGCATTGCCGGCTCCTGTCCAAAGCTTACAATCCAGGGCTGTGGTGGCTGTGGACGCGCTGGCAGCCTGCGATCCTAGCACGCAATGCACTCGATTGAAGTCGGAACCCCAGACCGAGGCCCAGATGTCGCACATCTTGGCCACGCGCATGCCCTTCCAGTTGAGAAGGGCATCAAAGACGGAGGGGTCGGAGGGGAACATCGCCTGGCCCTGTTGCTGGGCATAAATGGTTTGCTGGAATCCGTAGTTCCAAACCTCGTTGCTGAATTCGACATAGACGTGCAGATTGGGGCTCAACTGATTGTGAACCAGCGTCGCCATCTCCGTTATGTAGTTGTCATCGGTCATGACCGGGACATTCAGCCAGCAGTCGGCACTTACCGTATTGCAGAGCGCGATGGGCACCTCCAAAGGAACTCCCTTAAAGAAAGGCGACCATCCAGCGTCGGTGACCTGTGGCCGGTTCGACCACGAATACAGGGTATTATTGTTGGTCTGTAACCAATCCATGAAGCGCAGCGCGTGGAATTTCTGGATAAGTCCCAGAAAGTAGGGGTCAAATATTTGTCCGCTCTTCAGCGCAGCTTCCTCTTCGGCCCTCACCACCCGGATGTTGCGGATGTAGTCTCCTGTATGGTTAGGATCCGTGCTCGTGATCACCATGAAAAAACCGCCGGTCGGTTTCGTTATATTGAGAACGTCCCGGCCCGGTGTCGAATCCGCGGTGTCCTTCTGGGCGTCAAACTGGTAGGTGATCGTTCCTTCTCCGTCATAAAGGACAATGTATTGCCCGGCACGATAAGTAGGGCCGACAGTGCCATTGCCGGCATTAGAGGCCGGCAGGCTAAGAAGCAGCTGAACACCTACAGAAGTGAACTGCTGGGGCTTATTGGGATCAGCGGATGATGCAGCAAGCGTCGTCGGATACCCGTTGGCATCGAGCTGCAGGTAAGCCTCCTCTCCAGTATCGAAAGCGGAATTCGAGTGCGTAATCCATCCCGTTGGGCTCGAGGCCGACGTGGATTCGGTCTTGAAAATATTCAGGAAAGGTTGTTCCGGGCTGCTGTTATAGATCCCGCCCAGGTTTATCCCCAGCGGAGCCTGCGCATTTGTGGAACTGAAAACGACCCCCACATCTGTGGTTGCCGTCGCGCTCGCAGTGCCGACGGTCCCGGTACAGGTGATGGTAAAAAAGCTGGTTGCCGCAGGCGTAACACTCTGCGAACCGCTAGTGCTTTGAGGACCGCTCCAACCGCCGCTTGCCGTGCACGAGTTCGCGTTCGTGGTTGACCATGTTAACGTCGAGCTGCCGCCAGCGCTAATCGTATTGGGACTCGCAGTTAACGTTACCATTGGCGCAGACGATCCATCTGTCACCGTCACGGTACCAGTTCCGGCAGAAACGTTATAGGTGGATTGGCTTGCCGAATCCGGCGTGTACGTCGAAGTAAGTGTATCCGCAGCGATGGCCAGTGCGCCCGCAGGGACCGGGATGGTCGCACTGCCATTCGTCAACGCTGCTGCCGCTGGCAAGGTAAAACCGCCGCTGGTCAACGTAACCGACCCGGTCGGCACCGGATTGCCCGCGCCGCCACTTACTGCGATCGTCACGACCAGGGGTTGCGCCGTGGTAATGCTGCTCAATACAGGCACCACCGTCACTGTTGGCGTCAGCAAGCCCGGAGAACCTACCGCTACAATGCCTGTTCCGGTAGCTCCGCTATAAGATGCAGCACTCGCCACATCTGGGGTATAAGTTGCCTTCAGTGTGTCTGTACCCATGGACAATTTGCCGACGGCAATCGTAATGGTGGCGTTGCCGCTCGAAAGCATCGTCGACAACGAAGTGTAACCACCGCTGGTCAAGATCACCGATCCGGTCGGCACCGGATTGCCCGTACTGCCACTTACCGCAATCGTCACAATCAGTGACTGTGCCGTTGTAATGCTCGTCGGAGAAGGTGTGACAGTTACCGTGGGCATCTGGGGGCCCGGAGAAGTCACGGTCACCGCACCGCTTGTTCCCGTAGCACCGTTATAAGTAAATTTACTCTCGCTGTCCGGAGTGAAAGTTGCTGTCAGTGTGTCCGAACCTACCGCCAGTGTACCGGCAGCAACGTTGATCGTTGTACCGCCGCTCGTGAGCGTCGTAGCCGGCGAGATATAGTTGCCGCTCGCTAAGGTTATCGACCCAGTCGGTGAAGGACTGCCCGTGCCGCCACTCACTGTAATCTTCACACTCAGCAACTGTGCCGTCGTGATGCTCGCAGCCGACAGGGTTAGCGTCACCGTCGGCGTCAGAGGAGTCACCGTCACGGTGCTACCTGTTCCTGTGGCTCCGTTATAAATAGATTTACTCGCGCTATCGGGGGTGAAAGTTGCTGCCAGTGTGTCCGAACCCGTGCCCAGTGCACCGGCGGCAATGGTAATCGTCGCATTTCCGTTCGACAATGTCGTTGCCGGCGATGTATAACCGCCGCTGGTTAAGCTAATCGATCCGGTCGGCGGATTACTACCATTTCCGGTCACCGCAACCTTCACACTCAAGGGCTGCGCTGTGGTGATACTGCTCGAAGACGGCGTCACTATCACTGTGGGCGTCATCAAACTCGGCGAAGCTACGGTCAGCGGGCTTGTTCCCGTGGCGCTGTTATACACGGAAGCACTTGCACTATCCGGTGCATACATTGCCGTCAGGATGTCCGAACCTACGGCGAGTGCACCGGCAGCAACCGTAATCGTCGCACTCCCGTTCGACAATGTCGTTGCCGCAGAACTGTAGTTGCCGTTGGTCAAGATCACCGAGCCGGTCGGCGGATTACTACCATTTCCGGTCACGGCAATCTTCACACTCAAGGGCTGCGCTGTGGTGATACTGCTCGAAGACGGCGTCACTATCACTGTGGGCGTCATCAAACTCGGCGAAGCTACCGTCAGCGGGCTTGTTCCCGTGGCGCTGTTATACACGGAGGCACTTGCACCATCCGGTGTGTACATTGCCGTCAGGATGTCCGAACCTACGGCGAGTGCACCGGCAGCAACCGTAATCGTCGCACTCCCGTTCGACAATGTCGTTGCCGCAGAATTGTAGTTGCCGCTGCTCAAGATCACCGAGCCTGTCGGCAGATTGCTACCACTTCCGCTCACCGCAACCCTCACACTCAAGAACTGCGCTGCCGTGATGCTGCTGGACGACGGCGTTACCGTCACCGTGGGCGTCAATAAACTCGGAGAAGTTACCGTCAGCGAGTTTGCCCCCGTTGCGCTGTTATACACGGGCGCACTTGCACCATCCGGCGTGTAAATTGCCGTCAGGATCTCCGAGCCTACGGAGAGTGCACCGGCAGCAACCGTAATCGTCGCGCTTCCGTTCAACAATGTCGTTGCCGGCGATGTGTAACCGCCGCTGGTTAAGGTAATCGACCCGGTCGGCGGATTGCTGCCATTTCCGGTCACGGCAATCTTAACACTCAAGGACTGCGCTGTGGTGATACTGCTCGACGACGGCGTCACCGTGACAGTGGGGGTGAGTGAAGTTGCAACGCTATAAGTTGCGGTCACTGCCATATCGGTATTCATCGTCACTACGCAGGTTGCGGCACTGGTACTAAAGCACCCCGTCCAGGAAGAGAACGCATTGCCCCCCGAGGTGGCCGGTGCCGTCAGCGTCACGACTGTGCCTGGACTGTAGGAGCGCATGAAGCTTGTGGTGCCTGATCGGGCGCCGTTGATATCCGCCGGTGAGGGGTTGATGGCAACACCGCTCGCAGTGTTGGAGTTCACAGTCAATATATTGACAGTTTTGGTATAGCCGCTTCCACAGGCCGTCACGAACAAGGACAGGCTAGTTGCGCAAATAGATACCAGGAACCACAAAAGCTTTTTCATTCTCCGCTCCGATCAGCTTGCAGAAACGTCGTTGTACGACAAACGAATTCATAGCTTGCTGATCGGCGGTAAGGAGGGTGGCCCAATTGGGGGTTCTAGAAACCAATCTTCGGTTTCATTGCCATCCTTGATCCTGTACTCGGCCTGCGCCAGCCCGAATTGCGTCAAATATGAAAACTGGCATAAGCGATGAATATTCAGACGGGGCCAAGATTCTAGGTACAACAAAAGTGTTATATTCGTGCCGGCTCGGCCGCTTGACGGCGGCTCAAGCGACGCCTATCTGCGCCTACCAAAAGACATGGACTGTAAGAGGACACGAAGAGTTGGAAGGGCGAGTTATCCGAATCTCTCACGTTGGTTAGCTGGAAACGGCATGATGCGACGTGCCTCGGAAAGTATCGAAATGACCGGCGCGGGCGGTCCTAGAGATGGAGGCAGCATGTGCTGGCTGCTATACAGGATCGCTGCCAACTGAGTTTCACGGAATTTGTTCCAAGGTCCTATCTGTTATTTCGCTGGAATAAACGTCGGTCCATCCAGTTTTCATCTATGTAGGGCGACCACAAGACTGGCGGAGGTAGATGTGAATCGGTCTAAACAGGATGCGGCGCTGAATGAAAAATAAAGCCGCTGCGCAACCTGGAGACGGCATCGACAGGCGCATCTTTCTTGACTGCATGGCATGGGCGGTAATAGACCTCCTTTGGTCGATGGTTGGCGGTGTGCCGCCCTCGCAACCGTTGGCCCAAACGCTAAAGGATGGCGGCACAAAAGTGGCCAACTCGGAGGATTTCTCCTTTGTCCAGATCATGGAGCGGGATATTGGCGAGGCACGTAATGGATCTCTCCGTGGGAGCAGCCCCGAAGCACAGGCAAAGATCTCAATGGTAGGGAATGACCAGATGAGTTTCAGCGTTCCCAACCCCTCAGAACCGTTGCCTCATGTCATCTCGCTGGAGCCACGGCATTGCAATTCCTCTGATGAGGGGCTCAGCGTTCACGGTATATGTCTCGCATTGGCACAGATAGCTGATACAAGATGTCCCGGCTTGCTTGCCCACTCTGTCAGTGTGGCAAGGTTGGCGGTGGCAATAGCAAAGCTGATGGGACTTAACCCAAAGAGCATCAAACTTCTTCAGCGTGCGGCCACCGTCCATGACATTGGGAAGGTCGGCATCCCCAATACAGTTCTTGAGAAATCGGAGGCTCTCACTTCAGACGAGTGGAGAGAGATTCAACGGCACCCTCGTTACACAAAAGAGATCCTGGATATGATTCCCGGATTCGAAGCGATCTCCACCGTCGCCGTCGCCCATCACGAAAGACTGGATGGATCGGGTTACCCATGCGGTTTGAGCGCTTCCGAACTTACCCTGCCTACCAGAATTCTGACGGTTGCGGATATCTATGACGCGCTTACTTCTCAACGGCCTTATCGACGACCACTAGGACGCGAAGAGGCGATTCTCATCATGAACCGCGAAGCTCCAGGAGCCTTAGATCATGGATGTTTGGATGCTTTGGCGACGGTGACAAGCTATGACTGTTGAACGAGAACCTATACGAGTCGAACAGGATCATTCGATCCATAGTGATAACGGTAAGTAGACCAAGTGGTTCTTGCGAACAACGAAGACACACCACGTGCGTGGACGATGCTTTTGAAAATCAGAACGACGGAACTAGGAGGCTTGATGGCGGATTGGCTGGACGAGTTAGTCGGTGAGAATCTGATATCTGTGTTCGAAAACTTATGGTGCACCGAAGATGCCGTGATGTGGCTTCGAGAAAGACCTCGCACCTTCCGCGATCTACGTGCTGAGGAACTCGACTGGCTGCGCTGGATGGCCGCTAATATCCAGTACGGAAACGTGCTCGAGAATTTGTCGCAAGATCATGACTCTGATGTTCGAATGTGGGTTGCATGTAATACGAACACGCCCACAAGAGTGCTTTGCAAGCTAGCCGAAGATCCTGTGGCTTACGTCCGTAGAGGAGTCGCCCAGAACAAGAGCACGCCATTCGCAGTTTTGACTGCGTTGAGCAAGGATACTGATTTTGTCGTTCGACTGCTGACGTCCATGAGAGGCTGGCTGGTCGAATGATTGCAGCGGGTGATCGCCGGAGCGCGGAGGAAGCATCTTTCCGCAGCAAACCTCCCTCTACGCTAACGAGTTTTTGTGTCATGAGTTAGTCGTTGAGGCAAAGCGTGGCGCGAGTCTGCTCGGATGATCCGGGGCACGCAGAATGCGGTCAAACTCGATTACGCCGTCGAATGCACCGCTGTTCCTGATCCATCGGTTCACCGCTCGACGCGTCGCTTCCTTCGCTTCCGAATAATAGCCGGGGATGTCAACGCCTTCACAAGGGTTCAGCGTCGCGCCAATTACTTTGATGCCACGTGCATGGGCCCGCGCAATCAGTTGCCGGTAAGCACCGATCACATCTTCGTCGGTGCGTATATCGGCTGGATCCGCCAAAGAAAAGTTTCCCAGTTTGGCGCCAGGGAAACCAATATCATTCAAGCCTTCAAGCAAAACGACGTGCGTTACTCCCGGCAGGCTTAAGACGTCACGATCAAAGCGCGCGAGCGCACTGACACCTAAGCTTGGCATTGGTCCGTCGCTCAAGAGGCGATTCCCGCCGATGCCCTCGTTCACGACCGCCACCTTTGAGTCCGTGCCGTTCTCTTTCAGACGCCGAGTCAGATCACTTGGCCAAGTGTCGTCGCCATCCAAAGTGGAGCCGTCGCCATCAACGATGGAATCACCGAACGCTACGATCAAACGCTGTGACCGCCGAGTAGGAACGAGCACTGCACTGATTAGGATCGAGTGTGGCGACTCACGTCCATCTTGTATCTGCTCCGAGTGGGTATAGTCTCCAGGAGGTGAGATTATTGCGCGTTTCAGAGCAAGTTCATGCCACGTAGTAGCCGCGAGGCGCTTAGGGATGAATAGACTAATGCTGATTTCAGCTCCGTCCGTCACAGGAAAGTGTATGGGGTCACTCAGGATCGGTGCTCCAGGTGGAACAGTGATCGAGCCGTGTCCATCAAAGGTAACCGTACGGATCGATCCGGGTCGAACGGCTGCTGGGACTGTCGGCGAACCCACTGTGACAGCACCTACGAGGAGCGGGCCGGCGCCGCATTCGTTAGACAGTCGGAGCCGTAGTTGAGCGCCGCCAATTGAGACACGCACGCGCTCCCTCACGGTCTGATTCTCAATGTTGAGCAAAGGCTCGCTGGAATCAATCTGCAAGGGTTCCGGGCTCGCCGTCCAGGTGGCGATCCAGCCATCATGTTGAGCTAGCAAAGGACGAGGAACGAGCAGCAGAGCGACGAGAGAAGTACACACCCCGATCGAGTTTATGTGAGTAAACAGTCTCATATCGTCTACTTCATCGCAGAAAAGTCGGTTGGGCGCATATATATTTCGTCCACCTTGTAATCGTCGTTCGGATGCTCGATCAAAGGCTCTGCGGCATGCCGATAAGGCAAGAACGCCGGGTCAGAATGCAGCGCGTGCCAATTCGCATCTGCCTCCGGCCGGCTGGGGTGTGCGATGAGATAGACGAACGTATTCTCCCAGGCTGGATCTTCGTTCGGCACCCAATAGCCGATCACATTCAAGCCGTGTTTGGCCTGCAGTTTGTACGAATCTCGAAAAAGCGACTCAAGAGCCGGTACCTTGCCGGGAACCGTGTGATAGATCATCAGTTCGAAGACGCGGTTGGTATCTGCTTTCACCCGCACCGCGGGAGTGTACAAGTTGGTGGTGAGTACACCACCTGCAAAGGAGATGAGAAGAGCAGCAGGAAAAAACCATACCTGGTTTTTAAGCCGGCGAAACCATAGAAGAGTTGCCATCAGTGAGCCTCCGTCCTATCTGCTAGGTACTCAATTCGACGTGCGTCCATCGACTCGCTAGGTGTAGAGCCATCCTCTCACCTTTCTTCTGTTCTCGTAACGATTCCCTCATCTTCGCTAAGTTGTCTTGCGGTTGCTATAGAACGTTTGCATTCCGGTTGAGGCTAGGAGCTGGTTGTTCCATCCGCGGAGCGAAGGTTCCACCGCAATTTCCTTCTCCAATCCAAGCACCCGACCGCTGGGCGGTGTTTCTCATAGCAGCCGCCTGAGACGCACAAAAAGCATTCGATCGCTTTTCTTGCGTCGCTGAGCGCACGAACAGTCCTTTGGCAGATTTCTCTTTATAGCGTTTTCAGGAAGGTAATAAGCGCCTCTCTTTCCTCAGGGCTTAGTTCTTTGAAGCGGCTGGTTGTCCCTCGTGCTTCGCCCTTGTGGCGCGCGATCGCATCTTCCAGGGACAACGACTTGAGGTCATGCATGAAGCGAGGCTTGGTGCGTAAGCCCCAAAGGGGCGCAGTCCGCAGCTTATTTGCCGTGTCCTGCGGCCCGACCTGGACGATTCCATCTCCGGTTCCAATGTCATGCAATAAGAAGTCCCCAAACGGGTGGATGATCTTGTCGCCCAGTGCCTCTGGAACAACAAACATGCCACCATCGATCATCGTCCCAGGAGGAGCTGTAGTAATGGATTCCACATGGCAAAGGTTGCAACCAACCCGCCTGAAGAGTTCTCCACCTCTTCTGGCGGCGGGAGTCGCTGCAAGCGCGGCATCCCGAGATGGAACCATTGTGCCGCGTATGAATTGTGCAAAATGATCGATGTCGGCCATTCCAAGTTCGTCGGGCACATCTTCCGGGTCCTTTGTGGTTTTAAGAACCGTTGTGGCGTCTTTTGGGCGCAGTCGGTTCGTGACTCCCATCTCGTTGACATAGGCATCGGCAATGAAGGAAAGCAGACTGCTGTGCTGGTCCTTCCAGCCGAAGCGGCCGACTCTGGTTTGTCCAGGAGCTTCGAAGATCGGAGCCTGCACAACTTCGCCATGAATCCGGCCTTCGCTGAACTCCGGTTGTTCCTCCGCGATTGCAATCAGAGTCCTGTCGTCAATGGCTTCCACAAATCCATCCCCTAGCGTATTGAGAGCGGCGCGCAATGCGTGGATGTTTTCTGCTGCAGGTATGTGTTCCTGGGCCTCGGGGCCGATCGCGCGATCGTTGACAATAGACCTCCCGGTAATCGTGTCTTTCCCATCGTTGATGAAGATTGTCGGATTGACGAAATTGCCATTTTCATCGTTGTGGCCGACGCGGAGTTCCGTAAATTGGCTGGCTCCTCCGCTGTTCGGATTCTGATGGCAACTAACACAGGCAGTTGCGTTATATACAGGCCCAAGTCCGGTTTGCACGGAATGGTCTTGCTCATAGATCTCCTGATCTCGGGCAAAAGTATCTCCGTGCGGCTCGGCGATTCCGTTGCTAACGCTTTGCGCACCATTGAAACTGGGGGTGTTGAATCCAGCTGGCGCCTCCGTTACTGACTTTGCTGCGACTCTGGCGAGTCCCGTGCCCAACACGGCCAATGCCGCAAAGAGACAAAAGCAGAATAGAACCTTCTTGCGATGAGGCATGAGTATTCCTCCACAAATTAGCCGCTTAGGCACGTGCAAGACCTAAGCTGGCTGGCCCTTTCATTCAATCCAGAACGCCGCCGCGGCGACATGATACATGGCTACGGTCCGAGGTTCGAAGTATTGTCCGCATTCGAAAACTGAGTTGCGTACAAATTATTCCCGGCACGGCGGAAATTTTTCTGGGAGACCACTTGAGAGAGCACTGGCGCAAGGGCAGAGCCTCTGACCTGCTAGGCGCGGGATTACGACCGAAGGCTCACCTGGCGATAAGCAATGTTGCTGCGCGATGAAATACAGACGCCGGTATTAAGTCCGTGTCAATTCTCTGCCCCACACCGCAATAAAGCTTTCACTCCTCAGTTCTTCGATGCATAGCAACAAATTCACCACTCACCCTGCGGTTCGGCAACTGCCCGGACTGCAGGAAAGGTTCGACTAAGGAGACCACAAATGTTGAAAGTCATGATGCGGTTGGCGCTGGCAGCCATCCTGTTCCCTGGTTTATGCGTGCCCAGCTACAGTCAGTCCGCCGTGGACGGCGCCATTGGCGGGACCGTGCAGGATCAGAGCGGTGCGTCCATCACGAATGCGACCATCGTTATCCACTCCAACGCCACCAATGCAGAGCAGATCGTCTCAACCGACAATTCAGGCTTCTTTCGCGCCATCCATTTACAACCTGGAGCGTATAGGGTAACTGTAACCGCACCTGGCTTTGAAAGCTTTCGTTCCGCAGAGGTGACGGTCCAGGTAGGCTCTCTCACTGATCCGCAGGCAAGGCTTACGGTTGGCGAAGCTTCGTCCACGATCGAAGTCTCGTCCGAGGCTCCGCTCGTCAACACGACTTCGCCTGACTTTTCCAACGTCATCAATCAGAAGATTCTTGAAGACCTTCCTGTCAATAATTACCGCTGGTCAAGTTATGCATTGCTAACGCCGGGTGTTGTCGCAGACTCAAATGGTTTCGGTTTGCTCAGCTTCCGCGGGCAGAGCACCTTGTTGAATAACGTCACCTTTGACGGCGCGGACGACAACCAGGCGTTTTTCTCCGAAGAGCGTGGCCGCACGCGAGTTGGATACTCCACCGCGAAGGCCTCGATTCAAGAGTTCCAGGTTAACACGTCGAACTATTCGGTGGAATACGGGCGCTCTGCTGGCGGCGTTGTGAACGCCGTGACACGGAGTGGCACCAGCAAGTTTCATGGCGAGGCGTACTTCTTCGACCGTGATGCGGAGTGGGGTGCGATCAACCAGTACACAACCCACGCGGTACAGACGGGCACCAACCCGGTCACCTACTCCAGCGTGATATTTAAGCCAAAGGACTGGCGCAAACAGTACGGTATCGGAGTCGGTGGTCCCATCATTCAGGACAAACTCTTCTTCTTTCTTGCCTTTGACCGGTTCAACCGCAATTTCCCTATTACTCTGGCACCGAGCAATCCGACTCTCTTCTACACACCGCCTGACGCGACATTGCCTCCAGGAGTTACCTGCTCCTCTACGAGCCTTTCGTCGGTAGACGCTGCAAACTGCGCTCTTGCCGCCAGTCTGAATAAAACAGCTCTTGCAAATATCACTCCCGCCCAATACGCCGCCGCCCAGACCAAATATCTTGCCGGCATTGCCGGCCTGACCTCAATCCTTGGACTTGGTCCGCGCACGGGCGACCAGTACATCCTCTTTCCCAAACTCGATTGGCAGATCAATGGAAGAAACCATGCGACCTTTGAACTGAACCGGTTGCGTTGGACCTCTCCATCCGGAATTCAGACAGGAACCTCGGCAGTGAACTACGGCATCGCCAGTCCGGGAAACGATTTTGTGAAGTCAACCTTCGGAATTGCCAAGCTGGACACGATCATTACTTCAGTTTTGAGTAACGAGATCCGCTATCAGTATGGCCGGGACTTTGAGTATGAGTTCAATCAGACACCGACCTCCTATGAACAGGCCAACCTGCTTACTCCCCCGGGCTATACCAACCCTTATGGAATTCCCCCAAACGTGAACATCACCAATGCATTCCAGTTTGGCACGGCCACCTTCCTCAATCGACCTGCCTATCCCGATGAGCGACGCTATCAGATTTCCGACACGATCAATCAGGTTCGCGGCCACCACAATTTGAAGTTCGGTGGCGATTTTCTTCACACCAATGACCTTAGCGAGAACCTCACGGCGATCTTCGGCGGCTATAGCTATGGAGGCTCAAATCAGACTCCGTTCGCCGAGTACCTGGCAGATCTGTATACAACCAACGGATGCGGGGCAACATTCAACCAGGAATGCTACACAAACTACACACAGGGGTTCGGACCACTTGGCTTCGAGTTCCAGACGAAGGACTATTCGGTCTTCGCCCAGGACGAGTGGAAATTCACCCCCCGCCTTAGCCTTACCCTTGGCGTTCGGTATGAGTATGAGCAGTTGCCGAACCCGCAGATACCCAACCCTGCAGTCGATCCGTTCATCAACGGCTCAACGTCACAGTTTCCCAGCAACAAGTCGAATATCGGCCCGCGCGTCGGTTTTGCTTTTGATGTGTTCGGACACGGGAAGACACTACTGCGCGGTGGTTATGGCGAGTTCTTCGGGCGTGTAATCAATTCCACGATTTACAACGCGCTCGCTCAGACCGGCAACTCGAAGGGGCAACTGTCAGTGTCACTTCCCAACAGCGCTACCAAAACAACCCTGGCGGACGGAAGCACGATCCTCGGTCCAACCTTCCCGCAGATTCTCGATCCGAAGCTCCAGACTGTTGGTGCGACTGCAGTCTTTTACTTTGATAAGAACTTCAAGCTGCCAGAGATTCATCAGGCTGATCTGACCGTAGAGCAGGATATTGGATGGAACACATCGCTCGCGCTTACCTGGTTAGCTGCGTTCGGGCGCCGGCTCCCGAATTTCGTGGATACAAACCTTTCCCAGCCAAGCGGAACGATCTCGTATACAGTTGTTGACCCAACTGGCGCTGGCCCAGTTCGGCCCGGAACTCTCATCTCGGTTCCGTTCTACGGTAGAGCAGCGACGGCCAATGGACGTCCTAACGCCGCATTCGGCGCAACCACTGACATCTTCAGCGGCGTTAACTCCAACTATCAGGCATTGGTCGCCCAGCTAACCCATCGCATTACGCACAACTTCAGTTTCGACGCGAACTACACATGGTCGCACGCGCTGGACTATGGCGAGAACAATACGACGTTCACCAATACGAACTCATTGGCCGATCCAAACAACCTGCGCGGAGAGTACGGAAACTCAAATCAAAACGTTCCGAATCGACTAGTAGTGTTTGCCATCTACCAGACGCCGGCAACATTCCACGGAGTCATGGGCTACCTGCTGAATGACTACGAGATCTCTCCGAGCTATTCTGCTCAAACCGGCCTCCCCTACAGCCCTGGCCTGACTGGCTCAACGACAGGCCTGCTTGGTGTGCCGGCCGCGATCGGTTCGTCCTACAACGGCTCTGGTGGATCGAATCGGCTCCCAACTCTCGCTCGCAATTCCTTCTCGCAAAACCGAACCCAAGTGTTGGATTTGAGGCTGTCCAAGCGGTTTACGATCATGGAGAAAGCAAAAGTAGAGTTGCTGGGCGAGGCGTTCAACCTGGCCAACCACGTCAACGAAACCTCCGTTAACACCAGCGCATATGCCTACGCGGCGGGTAAGGCAGCAACCGCAACCACTGCGGCAACTCCGAACACGTTAACTTACAACACTCCATTTGGTATTCGGAACAACGCGAATAATAACCTTGTCTACAGCCCTCGCCAAGTGCAACTTGGCCTCCGTGTGCAGTTCTAACCTGACCAATAGAACGTGCGGCAGCTTAGGCTGCCGCATGTTGATTACTGGAATCGACAAAAATCCGGTGGCGAGATTCGTTCGCACGTCTTCGGCTAGACGGTAACTCTTCTTGTCGGAGGTAAAGCCACGGTGCTCGAGGTCTTCGCGATAATGTTTTGATGGCTGTGCGAATAAGCGTGCCGGCTCCGATAAGTTTGCAACACTACCAACGCCCGCAACCGTCGAATTGCGCGATGATAAGCCAGTCTATTGAACCTGTGGCGGCGTTACGTCTGCATGGAACATGCGATCACCGACGGGAGGCAAAGGTCAGTTTCAATAAAATGGGGTTTGCACGGTACGGCATGCTCCGTGCGTCCTGGCGTGCGGGTCGCATAAGATCCTATGTAGCGGAACTTCGGAAAGGTCCAGCCTTTCCTTTACCTCGAATAACCTCGGAGCCAGAAGGATGACCCCAAATCCGTCGGATTCGCTCAGCTTTAGGAGCTATGGCGCAGAGGGTCCGGTCCATTCACACGATCACGCGCAGATTGTCCTTCCCGTTTGGGGTACCCTTGAGATCGAGGTTGGTGGACGAGGAGGTTGTCTTGATCGATCTCGTGCGATCTTTATTGCGCCAGGTATCAGGCACACTCAAGCGGCTGAAGGAGCCAACCGCTTCCTGATATTGAATTGCAGCATTTCGTCAATCCCCGAAGAAGTTGTTGACCGCCTCGCATGCCATTCGTTTCTGAATATATCCGGCGCAGTGCGCAGCCTGATCCAGTTCATCGATCTTTCCACGCCGGAAGATGAGATCAGCTTTTCCGTAGTACAACATTCCTTGCCGCTGCTCCTCAATACACTCTTCGAAGCGAAGGTGCAGCGGGCATCGCGCCTTGCAGTACTTCTTCGTCGCATCGAGCGCTCTGTCGGTGAGGATTGGCCTGTCTCGCGGATGGCTCAAGTGAGCGGCTTGAGCGCGAGCCGCCTTCATGCTCTGTTCCAGTCCGAACTGCAAACGACGCCGCAGAGCTGGCTTTCCAAGGTTCGTCTTCGTCAAGCGGGGGAAGTGCTTGCCAATTCCAACCTGCCAATCTGCCAGTTGGCGCTACAGTTGGGCTACTCCGATCAAACCGCTTTCACCCGCGCAATGCGCCGCATGACGCAGATGACCCCAGCAACGTATCGACGGCTTCACCGGCAATAGAATGGGTCAAAAGTAGGGAGGCTCGGTCAAGACGCGACCATCGAATTTCACCATACTCAACAAGGAGAGTCGATGCAGAGCAACGGCAAAATCCTGTTGGGAATCGGAAATGGAGTGATGGCCGGCGCTCTTTGGGGCTTCGTCTTCCTCGCTCCGCAGTTGCTCAGAGCATACTCGCCTGCACAATTGTCGGCGGCACGCTATTTAATCTACGGAGTGTTTGCGTTAGTTCTTCTGTCCCCTCGCTGGAAGATCATCGTTCCACGCCTGGGTAAGAGAGAATGGTTCGCTCTGGCGTGGCTCAGCCTATGTGGAAACATCCTCTACTACGTTCTTCTAAGCCGCGCGGTGCAATTTGGCGGCGGCGCTTCCACCTCGCTTATTGTCGGTTTGTTGCCCGTGACTATCACATTCGTCGGAGCGCGGGACGAGGGCGCAGTGAAGCTGCGCAGCCTAGCTCTCCCGATGCTGTTTTGCTGCCTCGGCGTCTTCCTTATCGGCTATGAGGCTATTCATACCAGCTTCCACGGAACAGACAACGCCGCTC
>Ga0206905_10183_pt1 | contig 16503 bp, 12 predicted proteins | sample Alteio_BWOrgHeat_43_FD_152940 | JGI IMG/M metagenome (GOLD analysis project Ga0206905, IMG submission 152940) | Enriched cells from forest soil in Barre Woods Harvard Forest LTER site, Petersham, Massachusetts, United States -... | ecosystem: Environmental > Terrestrial > Soil > Temperate forest >...
TGTGTTATCAAATAACTTGAATAGAAGGAACATCATTATGTGCAGCAATAATACAGGTGCGATGCAGTAGCGAAATGGATATATGTAAAGTTTTGCGATGGCAAGCCCTTTTTTTCCTGGTGTGGAGTGTATTCCTCCATGTGCTTTAATGAGTTCTAGGACTTTTGAGTTTCTTTGCCACCTGTCTAATGATCTGTTTCCGAATTGATCTACGCGGTTGACGTTCGCTCCGTGCTCCATCATTGTTTTAGCAACGGTGAGATCTGAGGTGAGACTCCAAAGGTCATAGCTCGAACGATTCAATCGGAGATTTGGGTTGGCTCCTATGTACAAATAAGGCAGGATTTTTTTGTTTAATTGCTTGATTCTTGTTTCAGTAAGGAGATAGTCTGGCCAAAAATGAAGAGTTTGAGGCCCTGTCCATGGATCTGAAGTGCTTATAAAAGGCATATGTAAAAAAGCGTCCCATTTTGATCGGAGGGAGCCTTCATCCCGTTTAAAAATCTGTTCCATTGGTTCTAGCATCGGGGAATTTCTAGAGAGAAGGTGCACTGTAAATGTGTAGATGTGTGTGACGAAAAGACTTTCGACATATTGCTTATTTTGGAAAAAAAGAGGAAAGGTCCCTTCTCTTATGCAAAAAGCTCTCTGCAGGATAACAAAATACCGATAGATATCTTTGAGTGTTGTAATTGTGGAAACGCGCTGCGCGCATTGATTTTGCTTTACCGCTAGTCGATTGATCGCATGAGGCTTAGTTGGGATAGAATTTTTTAAGTTGAATTTGTTCCAATAGTTTTTACTAAAACTTCTATGACGGTGGCCGCTTGGGACCTGCATCTCTGCTTTAGAAAGAATTAAAAACGAAAAAATTTTGTACAGTTCGTCTGGAACGACATGTTTGATTGGTCCTGTAGATTGGTAATAACTCAAACTGCCATTATTTAATACAGGAGCTGTCATAAAAACTTCCTTTTTAAGATGCAAGAATAGCAAATTGTACCTTTTTTAATTTAAAAAGGCAACTTTTTAGGAAAGCTCATAACTCTTTTATTGTTAAGTTGTTATGAGAAATGCAACTATAGTTGCAAAAAAAGGACTAGATTTTGCATAATGGGTAGCAGGTAGGTGGGTCAATGCATAATAGATTTTTTACGCCTCCAGGGCAAAGTTATTTTCTTTTTGGCCCGAGGGGGACTGGTAAGTCGACTTGGCTTAAAACGCATTATCCGAATGCTTATTGGATAGATTTGCTTGATCCTGAAACTTTCCGGTTTTTTTCCGCTGGTCCTGAAAGGCTTTTTCAAATTTTAGCTGAAAATTTGGAACAAAAGGTTGTCGTTATTGATGAGGTGCAGAAAGCTCCGGAACTTTTAAATGTTGTTCATAGTTTAATAGAAGAAAAGAAGGGATACCAGTTTATATTAACCGGATCGAGTGCAAGAAAGCTTAAAAAACAAGGGGTGAATCTTTTGGGTGGAAGGGCATTTCTCAAACACATGCCTCCCTTTTATGCTCGAGAACTGGGTTTATCATTTAATCTTGCTAGAAGCTTAAAGTTGGGGATGCTTCCGATCGTTTTGGATTCTCCAAATCCTGAAGAGGTGTTGAGAGCTTATGCTGGCATTTATCTTAAAGAAGAAGTTCAGGCAGAGGGGATTGTAAGGAGCGTGGGAGATTTTGCCAGATTTTTAGAAACGATGAGCTTTTCTCATGCATCACTCATTAATGCATCGAATATTTCTCGAGAATGTCAGATAGCTCGTAAGACTGTGGATAGTTACTTGATGATTCTTGAGGATCTTCTCCTCTCTTTTCAACTTCAAATTTTTCGACGAAAAGCAAAAAGAGCTCTTTCAGATCATTCTAAATTTTATTTTTTTGATGCAGGAGTTTACTGCTCTCTTACGTTTAAAGAGACTGAGAGAGAAGGAGCTGCCTTAGAAGGACTTGTAGCGCAACATTTGAAGGCGTGGGTAGATGCACAAATTGAACCTCATCAAATTCATTTTTGGCGTACAGTTTCAAAAGTCGAAGTGGATTTTGTTCTCTCAGGTCCTGCGAGTTTTTTTGCAATAGAAGTGAAAAATGGATCAACTGTTCATCCTGCTGACCTTCGTAGCTTAGAAATATTCCTAGAAGATTACCCTGAAGCAAAAGCCATTTTATTATACCGCGGAAAACACAAATTTACGGAAAGAGGTATTCTCTGTTATCCAGTTGATGAATACCTTATGCAAATCCAACCAGAATTTCCTCTCCCTTTTTAACCTGAGTTTTGGGTTTAATCCTGAGCGAATTAAACCCAAAACTCAGGTGATTACGTCCGATCATCGGCGAAAATAGAGGTGGCCCTGCGAGCGCAGCTCGCTTTGGAGTGCGGCAACTTGTTGCCGCTTTCGGACACAGCAATTCATTGCTGTGCCCAAGTTCAGCAATAAATTGCTGAAGAGAAAAGCGGCAACAAGTTGCCGCACTCCAAAGCGAGCTGCGCTCGCAAACTAGAATCTTACTTTAACCCAAAACTCAGGTTTTTAGGGAAGGGTGATGGTAAGGGGAGCGCTTTCGACGTTTGAACTATTTACTGCTGTAACGCTATATAGGTATTCTACTCCAGTTGCTCTATTGTGATCTTGAAATGTTAAAGGGTTGGTGGATAGCACTGATCCAATAAGAATGCCATTGCGATAGACGTTATATTTTACGATGTTTGTTGAGGTGCTTGGACACCAGTTAATGGTGTTGTATTTCTCGCTTTGAGTTGCAAATTTGTTGTTTTTTTGGTTTCCATTGATGCATTGAGGTGCCACAACAGGAGAGGGAGGAGGTGGTGCAGATGCTGAATAAATTGCATAAAATGGTTGAGAAGACTCATCAGCCCATGTAGCGATGATATGACCTGAGTGATTATCATATGCTAAAAAGACGTTTTCGTTGCCAGCAACCCCCATGGTACCTGAAATTTCCTGTATTATGCCGCTCCATGTACCGAAGTTGGTGGATTCGTAAACGGAATAACGGGGGAGTCCATCGATGCTGTCTGTCCAAACAGCAACCAGTTCTTGGGTTGTTGGATCATAGGCAGAAAAAACATTAGAATGTGTTGCAGAGGATCCAGGAATCTGAGTCGGAGTACTCCATGTGTTAGACTGATATGTAGCATAATAGGGGAGATTGCCCGGACCTTGCCAGGTAGCTACAGTTTGGTCGGTTTCTGCATCATAGCAAACAAAAACGGAAGATCCAGTCATAGCAGTGGCGCCTGGAATAGCGGCTGCAGATAAAAAATCTCCAGCAGAGTATACGGCGTATGTAGGGATATGTGTTGTTGCATCTGTCCATGTGGCAATGACTTGCTGAGTTGAAGAGTTATACGCTGAAAAAATATCAAAAAGTGCATTCTTGGTTCCAGGAGGGATTGGGGTAGAGAAAGCATCCCAACCACCAGACCATTGAGTGGAAGTAGCGGTGGGTGTTCCGCAAGTACCAACGATCGTAGAATTTGCTGCATCATAAGATGTATAGAGACTTTCCACACACGAAATGTTTATAGCTGTTGGGCCAGTCCAGATGCCCCCGCTGTATGTTTGGGAGTACATCGTAGTGGTAATATCATGATAGGTAGCAAGGAGCTCGCTTGCATTCGCATCATACACCAGATATATATTCGTGCCAGGTTTTACATTGTCAGAGGTGTTTAAAGAACCAACTACACCGGTCCATGCACCAGATACATATTTAGTATAAACTATATCATTGTTGGGTTGCATGGTGTCTGGCGTATTCCAAATAGTAATGAATTCAGAGCTGGCTGAATCGTAACAGGAAGTGACATCGCTATTTGGGCTAATACCGGCAGTTCCTGGAATAAGTGCGGCTGTACTAAAAGTGCCAGCCTGAAGGGAAAGAAAAGGAAGGAGTGTCAGAGTTAGGAAAATTTTTTTCATGAGAGCCTCCATTGGTTGCCTGCAAAGTTAAAATTTTTCAGTTTTTTTTGCAAACAATTATAACCTGAGTTTTGGGTTTTAATGAAGCGAGCGCAAGCGAGCTTTTTGGAGTGCGCAAATTTATTTGCGCTTTTCTCTACATCGATTTATCGATGTACAAGCCCGCGGCGATAAATCGCCTTGAAAAAAAGCGCAAATAAATTTGCGCACTCCAAAGCTCGCTTGCGCTCGCAAACTAGAATCTTACTTTAACCCAAAATTCAGGTTTATAGTGATGCCCACCAAAAACCGTTAGACGGCTGTAAGTACTAGGTATGCCATGAGCAAGATAAGTGCAATAAGAGGGATAAATTGTAGTAAAGCAAGTGCTCTGTTTCCCAATGGTGCATTCGTTCCACCGCTTGCTTTGATGAGATCTCTGACTTTTGGGTTTCTGAACTCTCTATCCAATGATCTGCGCCCAAGGTGATCCGCCCGGTTGACATTATATCTCCTAACTCTTTTATTGTTAGTCTATTGTGAAAAATACAGCTCTAGCTTTCTCATGATGTCGGAGAGCTCTTTTTCTGTTTGAACGAGGGTGGCTTGGATTTTTTGGACGAGATGAGGAGGGGCTTTTTCGATAAAACTTTGGTTAGCAAGTTGCTCTCGTGCGTGGTTTTGAGAGGCGATCAGCTTTTCTTTTTCTTTGTTTAGGCGGAGGGTTTCTTTCTCTTTCATTTCTGCAGGAAGGGGGATGATGAGCTTGATATTTCCGATAATGGCAGATGCGCTCATGGGGATGGCTGTTTCAGTAGGGGGATAGGTAATCTTTCCCAGTCTTACTAAGCTTTTTAAAATAGATTCGTTATTTTTAACGAGGGAAGCTTCGCCAATTAGAATCAGATCGGTAATTGTGCCAGGTGGTAGCTGCATTTCGGCGCGGATATTGCGCACGGCGTGTAGGACTTGGTCTAGTATAGCAAAGGTCTCTTCCACTTTAAGATCTCTTTTTCCAATGGGTTTTGGGAATTCTGCAATGATACAGGCTTTTGCTTGAAGGGCTGTGATATAATGCTCTGTGGCTTTCGCATCTTGAGCGATCTCCTTGAGGTAGGAGTAGATTTCTTCAGTGATAAAGGGTGCCATGGGGTGCATAAGTCTAACAACTGCGCCTAAAATAACGAAAAGGAGTTTTTGCTTGTTTTCTCGCTGTTCAGGAGTCCCCACTTTGCCAAAGAGGTAGGGTTTGGTCATTTCGACGTAGTAGGCGCAAAACTCTTTCCAGAAAAACTCGTAAGACTCTGTTGCGGCTTTATCGAAAGCGTAAGCAGTTAGGTGGTTTGTGACATCTGTGATGGTTCTACTTAAAAGAGAAAGGATCCAGTGATCTTCTAAAGTATAGAGCTCCTCCTTTAATCCGGTATTTAAGGAAAGTCCTTCTAGATTCATAAGAACGTAGCGGGTCCCATTCCAAATTTTATTAGCGAAGTTCTTAAATTCTTCGAAGCGCCTTTTATCTAAATCGATTTGTCTTGCATAAGTGGTGCTAGAACAAAGAGCCATCCTCATGGCATCTGTGCCATAAGAGTCGATTAACTCAATGGGGTCAATGATGTTTCCTTTGGATTTTGACATTTTTTCCCACTTATAGTGGATGTCTGGAGGGATGGGAGCTCCCATATCATAGTCGTGCCTTTCTTTTCCTGTGATATAGGCAATAGAGCCATCTTTATTGAGTTTCCAGTACGATTTGCCGTAGATGAGTCCATGGACGAAAGTTTCGTGAAAGGGGACATCGTTAAGGGCATATTCTCCCATGAGAATCATTCTTGCTACCCAGAAAAAGAGGATATCATGTGCGGTTACAAGTGTAGATGTGGGGTAAAATTTTTGAAGATCATCTGTTTGTTCGGGCCATCCCATCGTGCTAAAAGGCCAAAGGCCTGAAGAAAACCAAGTATCAAGAACATCTTCATCTTGTACCCAGCCATCTCCTGGAGATTCCTCGCTACAAACCATCTCATCGCCCTTATACCAAATAGGGATCCTATGCCCCCACCAGAGCTGTCTTGAAATGCACCAGTCGCGTAAGTTATCGATCCAATGGAAATAGGTATTTTCCCAATGCTCGGGGATGAGTTTGACTCTTTTATCTTGTACAGCGCTTCGCAATTTTGGCTTAAAGGCGCTCATCTTCACAAACCATTGTTTCGAAAGGAAAGGTTCGATCACAGCCTTTGATCTGTAAGAAACTCCTACGCGAAGTTTATGAGGAACAATCCGTTCAATGAGACCCAATTTTTGCAATCTTTCAATAGTGTCTGCTCGAGCCTCATCTCTGTTCATCCCATTAAATTTTCCGTCGGGAGTCATTACGTTAATCATTTCTAAATTGTGTCTCAGCCCCATTTCATAGTCGTTAGGGTCGTGCGCAGGGGTGATTTTCACAGCGCCAGTTCCAAAATCTGGATCGACGAAATTATCTAAAATAATCGGAATTTTTCTATCAGTTAAGGGGAGGCTAACCGATTTGCCTACTATCTCTTTATATCGAAAATCTTTAGGGGATACAGCGACAGCCACATCTCCAAACATTGTTTCAGGTCTGGTTGTTGCTACAACGATGAATCCTTTCCCATCTTCAAGCGGGTATTTAATATACCACATAAAGGAATCTTTTTCTTCATACTCTACTTCATCGTCAGCAAGTGCTGTTTGAGTCAAGGGATCCCAGTTTACTAAATAATCGCCCCGATAAATAAGACCTGCGTCGAACATCTTTTTAAACATCGCCTTTACAGCAACATTTCTTTTTTCATCCATTGTAAAGCAAAGCCTGGACCAGTCACAGCTGCAGCCGAGTCTTCTGATTTGACTGAGAATATGGTTTTCACTCTCTTGCTTCCAGTTCCAAACGTGCCGTAAAAATTCCTCGCGTGAATACTCAAATCGTCTCTTGCCCTCTTTGGCCATGAGCTGTCTTTCTACCACGGTTTGTGTCGCAATTCCCGCATGGTCGGTTCCTGGCACCCAAAGAACCTCAAAACCGCTCATCCTCTTCCATCGAATCAGCACATCTTGCAAGGTGTTTACAAGAGCATGCCCCATATGAAGCACTCCTGTGACGTTAGGAGGGGGCATCACGATAGAGTACCCAGGCTTCGAGCTTTTGCTATCAGCCTTAAAAAAGCCCTCATTCTCCCAAAAGTCGTACCACTTTTGCTCAATTTCCTTCGACTCGTAAGCCTTAGCTAATTCTTTTTTTGTCATAAGCGGAGATTTTACCAACTACGGCCCTGAAAATCCAGCAAAAAACATTTAACCCTAAGCGTGTTATTGCTTATCCCCGCAAAGAAGGATAGAAAGTGGTGTTATTATCCTTGTAGAGAAGGAAATGGCCCTCTCACGCTCGAAAGAGACTCTGTACACGAAAAAAAATGATTTTTTCATCTTTATCAAGTGCATCGAGCATATCCTATTCTATCAGGTTAAAAGACATGATCAATAGGATACGCTTGATATGCAGGATAAAAGAATTGATTTTGTCTAAAGTATTTTAAAAATGTATTTAACATTCTTCCTGTTAGAGACTTATGCAAGATATAGGAATGCATTCCGATGTTTTTATTGATTTTTTAGGATTTGAATCCTATAATAGAGGTATAGGGGGCTCAATGGGAATAGATAGGATATATCAGCTTAGCCAAAAATTCTTGCAAGTCAGAAATCAGACGTATCGCCGTCATTTTATTCGAAAAACAAAGTTTGCCGAAAGGTTATCTATTCTCATTGGACAGCGGGGTATAGGAAAAACAACGTTGTTGATTCAATATTTATTAGATCATGCTAAGGGTGATCTTTTCAGTCCTAAGATTCTTTATGTGCCTTCAGACCACTTAGCGTTGGGGGAGGTCTCTTTATATGAAATTGCTGAGCAGTTTGAGTTAAATGGAGGGGAATGTATTGCATTTGATGAAATACACAAAATTGCAAGTTGGTCTATTCAATTAAAAAGCATTTACGATAGTTTCCCAAAATTAAAGATCCTTGCTTCGGGAAGTTCCGCGTTAGAAATCCATAAAGGTTCGCATGACCTTAGTAGGCGTGCAATTGTCTATCGAATTCCCGGGTTATCTTTTTGTGAGTTTTTAGAGCTTTCTTTGAATCTTGAATTTCCTACATTTGAGCTTGAAGATCTTCTTGAAAACCATCAACGCTACTGCTCCCAGATTATTTCTATTCTTGAGAATAGCGAAAAAGGGAAAATACTGCCTGTTTTTCGCAACTACTTAAAGCATGGTTTTTACCCTTATTGGTTTGAATTAAATGATGACGCAAAATTTGAAATTACTTTGGAACAAAACATACACACTACTTTAGAAGCTGACCTAACCTCTATCCATCCCAATCTTTCCGGAGTTGCTACCAAAAAAATTCGGCATCTATTAACATTTATTGCTCAAAACGTCCCTTACACTCCCAACTGGCATAATTTAAGTAAAGTTTTAGAAATTGGAGATGAGCGTACGTTAAAAAATTATTTTACTCTTTTAGAAGACGCAGAACTGATTATGTCTATACATAAAAGCTCTCAGAAATTAGATGCAATGCATAACCCTGCGAAAATTTACCTGCATAATCCTAATTTTTGCTATGCCATTGCAAAAGGCAATGAAAATAAAGGAACAATGAGGGAGACGTTTCTTTGTAATATGTTCTATAGGACCCACAGCATATCACTACCCATAAATGGAGATTTTCTCATTGATAAAAATGTTGTATTAGAAGTTGGTGGGGCTAATAAATCAGTTAAGCAAATTCGTGACGAACAAAGGGCCTATATTGTGTCAGATAACATTGAAATAGGAATTGGGAATAAAATTCCTCTTTGGCTTTTTGGATTTCTTTATTAACCTGAGTTTTGGGTTTCTTTCCTCTGGATTAGTGAAAATTTTCGATGATTTTTCTTTATTTTTGGCCATTGTCATAGTCGAATGCCTATTCCAATGGCCAAAAAGAAAGAAAAAGCGCGAAAAGATCACTAATCCTGAGTGAATTAAACCCAAAGTTCAGGTTATTAAGACGTTTTGAGGCGGGTGAGCTCTTTTTTGCATTGGGTTTCTTTTTTCTTGTCTTCTGCGGAGTGGTAGTAAAGGATAAGCTGCTTTAGGAGGGAAATTTTTTCGTAGTAGAAGGCGGAGATTTTCCACTTTGCATCGATCTTGTGTAAGAGGAAGTGTGCGAGAAGTGCTGGTGTATGGGGAAATGGGGTAATATTGATGTGTGAGAAATGCTCAAGGGCAGATTTTTCTCCTTCAGTCCCGCGTAAGTAGCAGCCGTATAAATAAAAGAGGGGGGATGTTTCATCTTGGAGCTCTTTTATTGAGTGTTTAGCAAAAAAAGGTGCTGCTTCTTTCCATTCTTTTTTTTCTAAGAGTTTCCAGAGATCGGGATAGGGATGTGTAGGGTTTTCTAGTTCGTTAAGGGCATCTGTTGATCCCATTTCTTCTAAAGCAATCTTCTTTCCAAGCCAAAAGGCGAGTGCTGTTTTTGTATCCGCAATAAAGGGGAGCTTTTCCCAGTGTGCGGTAAGGCTGTCAATGATTGTTTGATGTTCTTTTTTGGAAAAGATTTCAGGTAAAAATCTTTGGCAAATAAGAGCAAAATGGTACGCGTCGATCCGATTATAAAAGGAGGCTTCATGCAGGCGTAGAATGATATGTTCTACAAGAGTTGGCATGAGGGGATGTTTTGGGTACTTTCGCAAAGCAAGTTCCAGGCACTTTGCTTCTTCAACAGTATCTTTTAATGCTTTATAGACAAGGGATTTTCCTAAGTATTCTAAAGGTTCGCTTGGCGTTCCATGGAGTTTTCCAAATTCGTCCAATGCTTCATGAAAGGATATTTTTAGAAGAGTGACTCCCGCTTTAAATAAGGCTTCTCTTCCTTCTGCTCTGCCAGCAAAAGATCTGCTAATCCGTCGATATTCAGATAAGGCTTGTGGATAGAGTTTTTTTGCTAAAAAAGCATCGGGAATTGCAAGACACTTCACCATCACATTTGTACTCCCTTCAGATATAGAGATTTTATCCATTTCAAAAGAGGTGTCTTTTAAAAGGACTCCAATCCGATTGCCGAAGGTAGGAAGTAAGCTTAAGTAATTTAAAACAAGATTTCCATCCAGATATAAACGGAGATGGTTATCTACTTTAACGATATGAATTTTTGCAGCTGTTACTAAACGATCAATATGGTACACCTCAACGTTTGAGCGGAAAAGGGTGATCCCATCAGGACCCAGCCAAATACAATAGCCTTCTTCTAGTCCTGCGCTAAGATCTGGCATTCCTAGTAGAAATCCTATTCCTTTTCCTTTGATGGTTACGTTGGTCTCTAAGCGGATGTTTTCTGAAAAAGAAGTTTTGGAAATCATCATATTGACCCATTCCATTACTTGGGTGCCTTGAGTGAGTGCAATGTGTTTAGCAAGCAAGATATTTTCTTGAAAGGCCCAATCTTTTTTATGATGAACGTCTAAGATTGTAGATAATACCCATTCAGGTTTACCTTCGATGAATGTTTGGAGATCTTTGACAACTTCTGCAACGGTTGTATATCCTTTGTGTAAACATTTTACACAGATTTCATTGAGTTGAATGGGGATGTCTCGGTAAGGTGCAGCTTCGATGGGAGGAATGAGTTTTTCACTCTTCCAGTTTTTTTGAAAATGAGCAATCGAACTTCTTTTAAAAGGAAGTTTTAGAGTAAGCATTTGGTAAAGAACTACTCCCAAAGCATAGATATCTGTCTGTGTAGAAGCGGCGCCTCCCAAAACTCTTTCGGGATTCATGTACGCAAGCGTTCCGACAATTTTCCCAGGTTTCGTTAACTCTTTTTTAACTTCAATCTCAATGTCAATGGAGTCAGCAAGACCCCAATCGATAATGATCACTTCTCCAAATTTACCTACGATAATATTTTCAGGTTTGAGGTCGCGGTGTAAGATCCCTTTTGAATGTGCGTAGGAAATCGCTTGGCATACCTGTAAAAATACGTGGATAGAAGCGGTTGCTAAAGAAGCTTTGAGGGTTTTTCCCTCAACATAGGGCATAGTATAAAAAATTTTTTCTTCATCAATCGTGTAAATAGAAATGATGGAAGGGTGAGTAAGACATGCCGCAACCCTCGCTTCTCTTAAAAATCTATCTTGAATGCTTTTGTGCTTTAGAAGCTCTTTGCGGATCTGTTTTAAGGCTACTTCTCTTTGACAGACAGGATCTTCAGCCAAATAGACGTCGCCCATTCCTCCTTTGCCTATAGGCTTTATAATCTTGTAGTTTCCAATATTTTGCATAATATTCCCAAAATACCGGACTTTGATTATATACGCACTAGTTTACTTTTTTAGAGAGGTCTATGGAGCGGAGGAGTTTAAAGAACTGGGAGGGTTTTTTAGCTTTCTTTTTGAATGTGCGAATTTGCGTTTTTTTCTTTTGGATTTCTGCAAGAATGTCTTTGATTTCTTCTTTGAGCTTGGTGAGTGTTTCATCAGCTGTAGCGCTTCGTCTAGGAGAGCCGTTGATGATTGTATCATACAACTTGGGCATCCGTTTTTCTAATTGCTCTTTTTCGTTGGTTAGTTCTTCAATTTCTGCATTAAGCTTTGCTTCCATACACACACTCCACCTTAACTTTTAGATACTGTACCTCGATTAAATATGCACGGAAATTTCATAAACAATAACGGGTTTTTCAAATCCCTTTAATGTTATAGGGGGAAGTTCTTTATAGTCGAACGAGTCTTTTACATGAGGGGCATTTAATGTTGCTTCAGAGATCAGTATTTGATGAGGCTCTGCTGCAAAGCAAAGTCTTGCTCCGAAATTCACGTTTGCACCAAGCACAGTGTAATTCAGTCTATTTTCTGAGCCAACATTTCCAGCAACCATGTTTCCTGTATGGATCCCTATTCCTATAGGCATTTTGGTTGATTTAAGCATGAGTTGCGCTGTTAAGATGGCATTTTTAGCATGATCAGCTCTTTGAAGGGGTGCTCCATAAAGAGCCATGATTTCATCTCCGACAAATTTATCGACAACTCCTTGATGCGTATCAATGATCTCACACATACTACTAAAATAGGCATTCATGATCTCAATAACTTGGCGCGGCGGCATTTTTTCAGTCATTTTTGTAAACCCCCGAATGTCACTAAATAAAACGGTCATAAACCGCTCTTCCCCACCAAGCTCAATTTTATTATCCAAAATTTCAGCTGCGATCTCTTTGGAGACAACTTTATTGAGAACTCCCCGTATTTTTTCCCGATCTTTAAGAGCGATGATCATATTTTCAAATCCGTGAGATAAAGTCGCAATCTCATCGTGGTGTCCTTTTAAATCAGGTAGAACAATCCCATCGAGTTTTCCTTTTTTTAGATCCACAGTTGCGTTAGCTAAAATCGTAATGGGCTTTGTGATCCGTTTAGATGCTCTAGAAAGAAAAAAGAGGGCAAAGCAAAAGACCCCAATTGTAATGAGGATCAGGTTTGTAGAGAGCTCCTTGACAATAAGCTCTCCCATTTTGTCGAGAACGGGAATAATGGAAAAAGATTCTTCATGCGATGCTAAAATAAAAAGGGTTCCATCCCATCCTGCAGTGACTGGATACCTCAGATAATTATAGGTTTTTCCTTTCCAAGTAACCTCTCCCATCTCTTTATTCAGAGTATTTAGATCTAATCCAGATAGAGAAAGATCAAATTGTTTCCCTTTTTCATCAAATCCATACACCCCTTTTCCATCATTGATAAAGACCAGATCTTTTTGTACGATCTGTGCAATATCACTGAGCATTTCTAATAACTTTTCAGGAGAGTCTTTGATCTGAGTAAAATCTTGTTCGAGGACGTGAGAGAAGATCTCATAGGCACGTTCTTCTTCTTTATTTACAATTTGTCGAATTTGATCGCCTGCTTCAGCAATATCCCTTTTCGTTAAATAGTTGGTCAGACCAAACGAAAGGAGGCTTACAATCAGAAGAATAATCCCTACGTGTAAAAACAATCTCGTTCTTAAGCTCATATTATATTCAAGTATTCGAAAATTGGGTTTTAAGCTAGTTTTTTTTGCATTTTTTGGATATAAGAACAATATGAATTTGCAACTTTGCCTTGTTTTATCAGATCGCCTAGATAGTCATGCTGCGCAGATGTATCGGTATGAAAAATACGGCACTGTTTGGAAGCTTATCGATACTCATCCTGTGGTGATTGGAAAGAAAGGGATCACTTTTGACAAGCGGGAAGGGGATGGGAAAACTCCTGCAGGGATTTTTACCTTTGGGACTGTATTTGGATTTCAAGAGTGTCGCTTAAAAGTGCCCTATATAAAAGTGGATGAGGATTTCGAGTGTGTCGATGATCCGAAATCAGTGTATTACAATCAATTTGTCAATAGAGATACTCCAAAAGACTGGGATTCTTCAGAAAAAATTTTATCGATCGATCTTTATAAATGGGGAATCTTTGTGAACTACAACACAGAGCAGATCCCTTACAAAGGATCTTGTATTTTTTTTCATCTTTGGAAAGATCGAGAGACTGGAACCGCTGGCTGTACAGCTATGGAAGAGGAGAAATTAAAAAAGCTTATTTTTTGGCTTGACCCTGCGAAAAAGCCTTTGCTTGTGCAATTGCCTCTTGAGGAATACAAAAAGCAGAGAGAAGTTTTGGGATTTCCTGAACTATTTTTTTGCAGCTTGACGGATGCGGAAAATAAGGATGAGGAGAGTCAGTAGAGAGAGGAGAGCCATTAACCCTGAAGGGATGAATTTAAGAGTGTTCATATAGCGAAAGGTGAAAAAGGCATCTAAGATTAGGATGAGAATAAGAGCTGCCATGTAGCCAAAGGTTTTTGCTTTATAAATACCGATGGAAGAGATCCCGAGTAAAATAAAAGATGTACATCCGGCGTAAAGAGAAATTTTACTTCCCATAGTTGCGTAGCCGGCAAGGCCTCCCGCTAGCACGATCACGGCATAGATAAGTACAATCCAGGCATTTGATTTAATTCTCATGTCCGCTATAATAGTCGAATGTTAATTTTATCGTCAAAAGAACTTTCCAAAGCGGCTGAACTTTTAAAGAGTGGTGAGGTAGTTGCGTTTCCGACTGAAACGGTTTATGGTCTTGGAGCTGACGTTTTTAATGAAACTGCAATTAAGAAGATTTTCACACTTAAAAATCGCCCTGCTGATAACCCTCTCATTGCTCATATCAGCTCTTTTGATCAGCTTCCGATGATTGCTCGTGAAATCCCTTTCGATTTTTATGTTCTTGCAGATGCTTTTTTCCCGGGACCTTTAACGATCATTCTTAAGCGCAATTATAATGTTCCCACAATTGTTTCTGCAGGGCACGATACGATTGCTGTAAGAATGCCAAAACACTCTATTGCAAATAAACTGATCTCTCTTGTGGGGCGGCCGTTAGTTGCTCCTTCAGCGAATCTTTCAGGAAAACCTAGCTCAACAAAGATGGAACATATTGTTGATGATTTTGAGGGAAAACTGGGGTTTGCAGTTGATGGAGGGGATTCAGAGCTTGGAATTGAATCCACGGTTATTAGTCTTTATAATCCCGAGAGACCATTATTTCTTCGTCCTGGGGCGGTTTCTCAAGAAGAAATAGAAAGTCTTCTTAAAGTCAAACTTGAGACCACGTCTAACGAGATAATTTCTCCGGGTATGAAGTATCGTCATTATGCGCCTAAAACACCTCTTCGGTTAATCGATGCTAGTGAAGAGTATGCAGCAGGTCCTAGAAAGCATCTTTTACGCAATATTTCTGCTCAAAATCTCTATGCGTCTTTACGTGATGCCGACAAAGGTCAATACGATGAGCTTTTCCTCATTCTCGATGAGACGATCCGTCAAAGCCCATCCCTGATGAACCGCCTCCTTCGTGCTGGGAATTCAATATAGCTGGATCACTAGTTCGAATACGACAAACGCCATCAAGATTGCGAGTACAGCCTTGCCGCCCCAAATTTGTTGATGTGCAAGCGATTTTTTCTGGTAGTATCTCCCTGCCCAAACCATTGCAATTGGCATAGCACCTAACAGAAGAGCCACTCCAATCCCTCCAGCGTAGTTTAGAGCATGAAGAAAAATAGTTGGATCGATCCATGTGATGATCATAGGTAAGATAAAAACGATCGAATAGGGGAGGATCCGATGAAAAGCTTTCTTTTTGAGCTTAAAACCGTCTGCTAAAAAGTCCATGTAAGCGATAGAAAGACCAAACATCGATGTCGTCATAGCGAAAAAGGCAAAGGCTACGCCTAATTTATTGATCATCGGATTGTTGAGATAGTGTCCAAGAGGCTCAACAGCATTTTGTCCTAAATGGAGCGCTTCTAAAAGACCTGCAATAGGGACAATTCCATGAATAAGCAGATCCCAAATAATGTAAATCACAAGAGGGATAGCAGTGCCGCAAATGATGGCAAAGCGGACCTTTTTAGTGTCCCGTTTCATGTAGGTCACAAGAGTTGGAATCAAACTTTGGTAGCCAAAAGCTGTAAAAACAACAGGGAGGGCTAGCCACGCTTTGTTAAAATCCATCGCTTTTAAAAGATTTAGGTCAACGTATCCAGCTGCAAAAATAACGAATAGAAAGTAGGTGAGGATAACGCCTGTCATGAGTGCCATATTGAGCCTATCCACCCAAAGAGTGCCCAAGTATACAGCGGGAGAAAAGACAGCCAAATAAATAATGGTCCCAAGCCATTGGGGAATGGCATGCCCGCTTATCTGGGAAACAATGCTTCCTCCAGCAGCGACGTGAGCAATCATGAGGCAAGTAAAAAGGAATAAATAGACAATCCAGCAAAAAACCTGGCCTCCTCTTCCTAGCAGCTTTGTAGCCATAGTGATTAGGTTAGACCCCTCTGGCATCCACAAGCACGCTTCCATAACTAAAAGGCCTGTTGCTAACATAAAAAGCCAGCAAACGAGGTAAACCATGAGAGAAGGTAAAAACCCTCCTTGAGAAGTTGCGACCGGTAGTGCCAGCATTCCTACTCCGATACTTGTCCCTGCAACGAGGAGTGTTCCTCCGACTAAGTGGCCCATTTTATGAAAAATATGCATTGTAAGTCCTTGTCTATTATATGCTTGTGCTTTTATGTTTGGGTTTTTGTTAAGTTTATTCTATTCCCTCTTTCTTTTGCCATTAAAAAATAAATTTTACAAAGCATATAAAAGTATACAATAAACTTATTATTTGCTATAATTAATATTTAATTAAGAATATGAATATAATAATAAGAGGTTAATATGTCAAAAATAAGCCAAGTAACTTCAGATCTAGCTTCTGTTAATCTTTCTAGCGATTCTAATCCTCAAAAAAAGAGCATTCCGATCTCTCTATACAAGATGCATCCTAAGCTTGAAGGAGAAGTCCAGCTCATTAATACTTATCTTGCAACGGACAGGTTTCCTCAAACTACTTTAAAAGTAGTGGGGTCTGCGTTTTTGATTATTGGACTTGGTTGTTTTGCCACTTATGGTA
>Ga0206905_10184_pt1 | contig 16280 bp, 13 predicted proteins | sample Alteio_BWOrgHeat_43_FD_152940 | JGI IMG/M metagenome (GOLD analysis project Ga0206905, IMG submission 152940) | Enriched cells from forest soil in Barre Woods Harvard Forest LTER site, Petersham, Massachusetts, United States -... | ecosystem: Environmental > Terrestrial > Soil > Temperate forest >...
GCGTGGGCTTTGATTTCGGGTTTGCCGTCGGCGGCGGGCACATCTTTGTCGCGGGTCTGCGTGCCCTGGAGCGAGCCGTTTTCGACGACGAAGGTATCGACGACCTTGTGCCAGCGCTTGTCCAGTGGGGAGGTCTTGAAGTCGTCGGAGAAAAGGAGTTCCTTCTTCTTGGCGATCGATTCGGCGGGGATGGAAGGGAGATCGGCTGCGAAAGAGGCGGACGTGAGGAGCAGGAGGGGAAGGAGGAAGCGCATTTGCATGGAGGGGTTGGAGTGGGGTGTGAGGTTTGGCTGATGGGAGGGGTTTTGGCGAGGAAAAGTGATGGCGCTGGGAAAATGACGAAATCAGAATGGCGAATGACGAGGGGCCGCGAGAAATCAGCGGCGCCATGGTGACAAATCACGATGTGCTGCGAAACGCGCTCCTATTCAATCCTCCATCGGACTCGATATTATGAAGTTCATGTTCAAAGATTTTTGGATCATCCCGCGATTCGCAAAGGTTTGTGTGGCGATCATGCTTGGGTGTATTTGTTTTTCGGTTGGCGCGGCGGAGACTGCGTCTGCGTCCAAGCGCAAATCGGTGGGCGAGCAAACTGATGACGGTGTGCTTGTGTCCACAAACCAGACGATCACGCCGATTGGGAGAGTCCAGCGGGTCGATGCGGCCCGGCCGAAGGACATGGCTGTTTCGCCGGACGGCTCGACCGTGGCGGTTTTGACGACCACGAAAGTGCTTTTCTATAAACCGGACGGAGCAGGGAAGGGGAGCGTCGCCGTGAAGCCAGGGCCGCTCGGGCTGGTCTGGCAACCCGATGGGCAGGCGCTCTATGCGAGCGGACAAGATGGCGTGATTTATCGGATCGAACGAGCGGGCGAGGGTTGGAAGGCGGCAACTTTTCTCGCGGTCGATCCGGCCAGGAAGGTGAAGGTGATTTCGGCGCCGGATGCTTCTCCGCCGAGTGACGCGAAGGAGAAGGCGCCGCCGAAGCGCAAGCACGATCCACAAGTGGCGGGGCTGGCCATTTCACCGGATGGACGGCGGCTCTACGCGGCTCTAGGCATCAGCAATATGGTTTCGGTGATCGATCTCACAACGCGGCAATGCAGCGCGCTTGTTTCCACCGGCATCGCTCCCTATCGGGTCGCGCTCTCTCCCGATGGCAAAATATTGTATTGCGCCAATCGCGGAGGGCGGGCGCCCCGCGAGGCCGAGGCGAGTGCGCCTTCGGCGGGCAGCATGACTCGCGTCGATGCCCGCACCGATGCCGCTTTGCGTGGCAGCCTCAGCATTATCGATACGGAGAAGCTAACGGCCGTGGAAATCGAGGCGGGGCGGCAGCCTTCCGACATGGTTTTCTCGCGCGATGGGATGACGCTTTATGTCGCGAATTCAGACGAGGATACGGTAGGTGTGTTCGATACCGGCACGCGCGAGTTTGTAGGAGCGATCTCGACACGGCCACCGCAGGACCCGGGTTTCGGACAGATCCCGAATTCGCTGGCGATGGCGGGCGATGGCGGGACGCTCTATGTGGCTTGTGGCGGCGTGAATGCGGTGGCGGCGGTCGATCTTCCCGCGGGAAAGGTTTCCGGTTACTTCCCGGCGGGTTGGTATCCCATCGCGGTGGCCGAGCGGGACGGGCGTCTTTTCATCGCCAGCAGCAAGGGTTTCGGGGCTCGATACAGGAAGGAGAAGGAGGAGTTCAAGGTGAATGGGTCGGTGGGAACGGTTCAGTTTATCGAACCGGCGCAACTTCAATCCAAGGCCGAGCAAACGCGGCGGGTGGCGCTCAATAATGGATGGGGCAGGAGCGAGTTGCCGGCGCGGCAGGGCGTCGCCGCCGTGCCGATTCCCGAGCGCGCCGGAGAGCCTTCGCTGTTCAAGCACGTGGTGTATATCATCAAGGAAAACCATACTTACGACAGCACGCTGGGCGATGTGAAGGAGGGCAATGGCGATCCGAAGCTGTGCATGTTCGGCGAAGAGGTGACGCCGAATCAGCATGCGCTGGCGCGCGAGTGGGTCCTGCTGGACAACACCTTTACGAGCGGCACGAATTCGGCGGATGGGCATCAGTGGACGGACTCGGCGGTGGCGAATGGATACATGGAGCAAAACTATGCCGCTCACGCCCGGAGCTATCCGTACGATGGCGGAGATCCGCTGGCTTATTCCCCGGAGGGGTTTCTGTGGAATTCCGCGATCAAGGCCGGCAAAAGCCTGCGTGTTTATGGCGAGTTTGTGAACAAGCCGCGAGTCGTATTGAGCGCGGTGGAAAAGGCTGCCGGCAAGAAGCCAACGTGGAAGGAGCTATGGGAGGATTACAATGCCGGCGGAGGTAAGTTTACGATCACTGCGGATACGGATAACGCGGCGCTGAAGCCCTATCTGCATCCGCATTATATCGGTTTTCCGACGGAGGTTTCCGACCAGTGGCGCGCTGATCAATATCTGGCCGATTTGAAGAGCAATGAAGCTTCCGGGGAGATGCCGGCGCTGAGCATTCTGCTTCTGCCCAACGATCATACGACCGGGACGACGCCGAATTTTCCGACGCCGCGCGCCGCGGTGGCGGATAATGACCTGGCGCTGGGACGGATCGTGGAGGCGTTGAGCCATTCGCGATTCTGGAAGGAGACGTTGATCCTGGTGATCGAAGACGATTCGCAACTGGGGATGGATCACGTGGATGGGCATCGCACCATTGCGTTTTGCGTTTCGCCTTATACGCGGCGCGGGGCGGTGGTAAGCGAGGTTTATAACCACACTTCACTGCTACGGACGATGGAACTGGTGCTGGGGTTGCCGGCGATGAACCGGTTTGACCGCACGGCGACGCCGATGACCGCATGCTTTATGGATGAGGCCGATGAGACGCCTTATACGCATCTGGTGAATCGGATTCCGCTGGATGAGCTGAACCCCCCGCTGGCGGCGTTGAGCGGCGAGCGTAAACGTCTTGCGCAGGCCTGTGCGAAGCTGGATTGGTCGGACGTGGATCGGGCGAATCCGAGCATTGTGGCGCGGGCGGTATGGCTGGCGCAGCGGCCGGGCGTGCCGTTTCCGCGGAAGTGGTACAATTTGAATGTGAAGGATGATGATTGAGGAAATGATGAAAGCAGAATGAGATTCGAGGCTCTGCGAGGAGTCTCCCACTCGATTCAATAGAAGCCATGCCTTCCATTTTTGAAGCGATCGAATTGCTGAAAGAAGCCAGCATCGCCAAGCCGACCATATTTCGCGCTCCGACGTTTGAAGAAATCGCTAGAGCAGAGTCCCAGCTTGGCAGCCCGTTGCCACCTGCATTCAAGATCTTTCTCGCGGAAGCAGGCTCATACCAGCTTCCTTATTTGGAGATCTTTTGGGTGGGCGATGACTCGCTCGGCTACGGTAACCTAATCGAAGCTAATCGATCTGAACGCGAAGATGTGGAACCGGCTCTTCCTCCATTTCTGATCACCTTTCACAATAATGGCATGGGAGATCAGATTTGCTTCGATACTCGTTTTCCAAGATCGGATGGCGAATTCCCGATTGTCTTCTGGGATCACGAGCAATCTGCAGATCAGGAAATCGATCCTATCGCCGCTTGCTTTGCTGATTGGTTTTATGATGAGGCTCAACGGGTAATCACGCAGCGGGACGGGTGAATAAAGGACTCTCTTTTCGTAACTCCCTTCCAATATCTACTGCTTCGGCGAGAGCTTCGGGCCTTCTTTGGTGTCTTTCACGATCCAGCCGAGGTCGGCGATGGCGTCGCGGAGGCGGTCGCTTTCGGCCCACTGCTTGTCAGCACGCGCTTGCTGACGCTGCTGGACGAGGGCGAGGACTTCGGCAGGGATGGCCGCGGCTTCGCGCTGGAAGGCGAGGACGTGGTCGATGCCGGTCCAGTCGGCGAGCAATTGGGCGGCCTGTCCGGCGGATAGCTCCCCGCGATTGAGGGCGGTGTTGGATTCGCGGATAAGATCGAAAAGGTGACTGAGCGCCGCGGAGATATTGAGATTGTCATCGAGGGCGATGAAGAATTTAGCCGTGTGCCCGGAGAGAGGCGTGGCGGCGGGCGCGGCATCTTTCGCGTGATCCTGGAGTCGGGTGGTCCATTCATCGATGCGCGCGAGCGATGCGCGGCTGGCTTCGAGGCCGGCGAGGGTGAAGTTCAGCGGCAATAGGTAATTGACCGTGAGGAGGGCATAGCGCACTTCGCGACCGGTGTAGCCCTTCGCGATGAGGTCGCGGAGGGTATAGAAATTGCCGAGGCTCTTCGACATTTTCTGCCCATCCACCATGAGGTGAGCGCAGTGCAGCCAGTAGCGCACGAATTTCTTTCCCGTGCAGCATTCGCTCTGGGCGATCTCGGCTTCGTGATGCGGGAAAATATTGTCCACGCCGCCGCAGTGAATATCGAGCTCGGGGCCGAGCAGGGCGGTGGCCATGGCGCTACACTCGATGTGCCAGCCGGGCCGGCCCGGCCCCCAGGGAGAATCCCATTTTACGTCGCCGTCATTTTCGTCCCACGCTTTCCAGAGGGCGAAGTCGCCCAGGTTTTCCTTTTCGTAATCGTCGTTCTGGATTCGCCCAGTAGGCCGGAGTTCGTCAAGATTCAGGTGTGCGAGCTTTCCGTAATCGGGAAATTTCGAGAGCCGGAAATAGACGGATTTGTCATCGGCCTGGTAGGCGATGCCATCGGCCTGGAGTTGCCCGATCATCTCGATCATCCGGGCGATGTAGCGGTCTTCGGTGGCGGCTGGATAGTGCGCGGCCCGCTTGATTCGCAGGGTCTCGAGATCTTCAAAGAACGCGCGTTTGAACTTCTCGGTGAATTCGGCGAGGCGCATGCCCAGCGCGCGGCAGCCGCGGATGGTTTTGTCGTCCACGTCCGTGAGATTCATCACGCGCTCGACTTCGTAGCCGCGGGATTCGAGATGCCGCTGGAGCAGATCCTCGAAGAGGTAGGCGCGGAAGTTTCCGATGTGGGCGTAATTGTATACGGTGGGTCCGCATGTGTACATCTTCACTTTCTTTCCCGCCGGATCCAGGGGAGTGAAGGGTTCGACTTGCCGCGAGTAGGTATTGAAGAGATGGAGAGTCATTACGTGTCTGCTTGCTCGACGCTGGCCACGGCCATCGCGGCGATTCCTTCTCCGCGGCCCAGGAAACCCATGCGTTCATTGGTGGTGGCTTTCACGCCGACGCGGGCGAGGGGAATCTCCAGCGCCGCCGCCAGGTTCTCCCGCATTTCCAGCACGTGCGGGGCGATTTTCGGCGCCTCGGCGATGAGGGTGGAGTCCACATTGATGATGCGGCCGCCGGAGGCCTTGATGAGCCGCGCGACTTTGCGAAGGATCTCGAGGCTGCTGATGCCGCGGATGGATTCATCGGAGTTTGGGAAGTGATGTCCGATATCGCGCTCGCCGATGGCGCCGAGCACCGCATCGGCGATGGCGTGCGACAGCACGTCGGCATCGCTATGGCCATCGAGGCCGTGGCTATGTGGAATCTCGACTCCGCCGAGGATGAGGGGGCGGCCGGAGGCGAAACGATGGACGTCGTAACCGATTCCTGTGAGGTTCATAATGCGAGGTCTATCCGTCCGCTGGATGCGACGACAGATATCTTGTCAGGATTATCCGCGCGTGTGGTCATTTCAAATTTTCCTCCGGCGCATTCCACGAGCAGCTTGCCGGCGGCCACATCCCAGAGGCTCACGGACTGCTCGATATAGGCATCGAGCCGGCCGCAGGAGACATAGGCGAGATCGAGCGCGGCGCTGCCCATGAGGCGGCATTTGCGCGCGCGGGTGACGTATTTTTCCAGGAGCGGAAGGCCGGCATTGATGGTCGTCTTCGTCTTGGAGAAGCCCACGGAGAGGACCGCATCGGAGAGTTGGGTGCGCTCGCTGACGGCGATGGGCGCGCCATTGAGCGTGGCCTTGCCGCCGCTCTCGGCCTGCCAGAGTTCGTCCCGCATGGGATCGTAAATCACGCCGGCGATGATCTCGCCGCGCTCGCGGAGCGCGATGGAAATGCAGAAATGCGGGATGCCGTAAAAGTAGTTCACCGTGCCATCGATGGGATCGACGATCCATTGGAACTCGCTCGCCTGATTTCCCGCGATGCCTTCTTCGCCGTAGATGGCGTGGCCGGGGAATTGGTCGAGGAGGAGGCGGGTGATCAACTCCTGCGAGCGCACGTCGAGGTCGAGCTTAATGTCGTGCGCTTCAAAGGCATTGACGTCGAGTTTTGTGCCGAAATTGGCGCGGAGAAGTTCGCCTGCGGATCGTGCGGCTCGCGCGGCGGCGTCGGGATAAGGATTCATGGAGACGGCTATGGTGAAGAATCGGGCCGAATCTTGACACAAAAAATGGGAGGAGAATGAAATTCTCCTCCCATCTTGTGAGAGTAATAAGGGATTATTACTTACTTCTTCTTGGGAGCTGCCTTCTTGGCGGGAGCCGCAGCTTTCTTAGCAGGAGCCGCCTTTTTGGCGGCAGGCTTCTTGGCCGCGAGTTTCTTCGCAGGCGCTTTCTTGGCTGGTGCAGCTTTTGCAGGTGCTTTTTTAATTGCCATTAATAATCCCCCCTTTCAATCCGCAGTAGCGGTTCGCAGGAAATTCTTGAGAGTGGATTGGGTAAGTCATCTCTCGCGTTGCTCGTGTTGCGTAACGAACTTGTGAAAAATCGTCAACGAATTTTTTCTTGCGCGAGACGAATTTTTTTCATTGGCGCTCTCCGCGCGTTCGCGAAGCGATGCGCGAGAAATCGAGGATCGCCCGCAAAGCCTGATTCCATGCGGCTTGCGGGGCGATGACCGCTTTTGAAGCGACGCGTGCTCGAAAATCGCCGAATCGAAATTATTTTTTTGTCGCGACGATCTCCGATGCGCGTTCGACGATGGCTTCGACGCTCCACAAGCGCCCGAGGCCTTCGTATCCGCAGGCCAGAAGACCTTCTTCCGGTCCGATGAATTCCACTCCGCGCGACTTGAGCAGCGCCACGTTTTGCTGAGTCGCGGCGTGCTGCCACATTTTCCCATTCATCGCCGGCGCGATGAGCACGGGCGCGAGCGTGGCGAGTGCGATCTCGGTGAGTGGATGGCTGGCGAGTCCGTGCGCGAGTTCCGCGATCACATTGGCGGTGGCAGGCGCGATGAGGAGCAGGTCGGCGCGATCCGCGAGATCGATGTGGCCCGGTTTCCAATCGTGATTTCCATCGAACACGCTGGTGAGCACCGGGTTTTTTGAAAGCGTCTGAAACGTGAGCGGCGTCACGAACTCCTGCGCGCCGTGAGTCATGGCCACGTGCAGTTCAAAGCCGCGCTTTGCCAGCCTGCTGACGAGGTCGGCGGCTTTGTAGGCGGCGATGGAGCCGGTGACTCCGACGATGATGACGGGGGCGTTCATTCGGAAAGCGCCATGCGGCGGCTGAGATAGCGCTCGGCCCGCATGATGGCTCGGAATTTTTGGAGATCCTCCTCCACGGAACCGCTGATGAGCGTGTAACGGTAGTCGCGCCACGCTTCCATTTCCTTGGCGGCATTCTTGAGGCGGGTTTCGATTTGCTCCGAGGTTTCCGTGCCGCGCTTGTTCAGGCGGTGGCGGAGTTCTTCGAGGCTTGGGGGCATGATGAAGATATCGGCGAGCGCTTCGCGGATTTCGGGAGAGGCGTCGGAGCGGATGGCCGCCGCTCCCTGCACGTCGATATCGATAAGGACATCGACGCCCGCGCTTAACTGCTGGATAACGCCGGCGCGGAGAGTGCCATAGCAGTGGTCGTGGACGCGCGCATATTCGAGGAACTCGCCCGCCGCGAGCTTCTGCTGGAAATCAGCTTCGGAGAGGAAGTGGTAATCTTCTCCATCGATTTCGCCGGGCCTCGGCGCCCGCGTGGTGCACGACACCGAATAGATGAAGTCGGGCGTCTGCCGGAGCGAGTAGAGCAGGGTGCTTTTGCCGGCGCCGGAGGGCGCGGACACCACGAACAGAATGCCGTGGCGGCGGAAACGATTGGCGATGGGGGCGGAGCTACTCAATGTTTTGAATCTGTTCGCGGATTTTTTCCATCTCCGCCTTGCACGTCACCACGAGCTGCGAAATATCCACATCGTTCGCCTTCGCGCCGAGCGTATTGAATTCGCGCCCGATTTCCTGGCACATGAATTCCAGCGTGCGTCCCACGGCCTCGTGCTTCCGCAAGTGATGGGCAAACTGGATGAAATGGCTATCGAGGCGGGTGAGTTCCTCGGAGACATCGGATTTGTCGGCGAAGAAGACGATCTCTTTTAAGAGCCACTCGTCGTCGATGGCGACCTCGATGCCGGCGCGCTCGATGCGCTCCTGGAGAGTCTGGCGGTAGCGCTTCACGACGCCTGGCTGGAGTTGCCGGATCTTTCTCACGCAACCGCGCACGCTTTTCAACCGCTGGATCAAGTCTTTGGCGAGATGTTTGCCCTCGATCTCCCGCATCTTCACCATCTCTTTCAGGGCTTCCTTCAGGGCGGATTCAATGTGCGGCCACGCAATCTCGGCAGAGACGTGCTCTTCCGGCACTCGCAATACGCCCGGCGCCCGCAGCACGGTCTCAATGCTGATTTCTCCAGAGGCATTCAGATCTTTCTGAAGATCGAGCATAGCCTTATAGTAGATGCGGGCGAGGCTGGCATCCAGCGCGAGATTTTGCGGGGAGGAAGCGCTGTGATGGCAGGAGATGACCACCGTGAGCCGGCCGCGCGTGACTTCCGTATGCATGAGATCGCGGACGCGCGCTTCCAATTCCGCAAGCTCGCGCGGCAAAGTGACCACGACGTCGCTTTGCTTGCGATTCACGGAGTTTAACTCGGCGCTGTACTTGCTGCCGTTTTGGACGCTCTGGCCGCGTCCGTAGCCCGTCATACTACGCATGTTTGGAGAAGAGAAACTCCGCGGCCTGCGCCACGTCTTTATCACCGCGGCCGGAAAGGTTCGCGATGATGATCTGGTCGCGCGCCATCTTCGGAGCGACCTTGAGAGTGTGGGCGATGGCGTGGGCGGACTCGAGCGCGGGAATGATTCCTTCGATGCGGGCCAGCTTCTGGAAGGCATCGAGCGCTTCGTCGTCGAGCGCGTAGTCGTAGTCCACGCGGCCGAGATCGCGGAGATAGCAGTGCTCCGGCCCCACGGCGGCGTAATCGAGCCCGGCGCTCACGCTATGGGTGAGCTGGATTTGTCCATCCTCATCGGCAAGCAGCCAGGATTTCGCGCCCTGAAGCACGCCGAGTTTTCCGCCCTGGAAACGCGCGGCGTGATCGCCATCGCGGATGCCGCGCCCGCCAGCTTCGATGCCCACCATTTTCACGGAGGCATCCTTTAAGAAGGGCCAGAAGAGGCCGATGGCATTCGAGCCGCCGCCGACGCACGCGATGAGCAAATCGGGGAGGCGCTTCTCACGCTCCAGGATCTGGCGGCGCGCTTCGTCGCCGATGACTCGATGGAAATCCCGCACCATCATCGGATAGGGATGCGAGCCGTAGGCAGTGCCGAGGATGTAGTGCGTGGAGCGCACATTGGTGACCCAGTCGCGCATGGCTTCATTGATCGCCTCCTTGAGCGTGGCCTGCCCAGCGGTGACGGCGACCACTTCCGCGCCGAGGAATTTCATGCGGGCGACATTGAGCGCCTGGCGCTCCATATCCACCGCGCCCATATAGATGACGCATTCCAGGCCCGCGCGGGCGGCGACGGTGGCGGTGGCCACGCCGTGCTGGCCGGCGCCGGTTTCGGCGATGATCCGCTTCTTGCCCATGCGCTGGGCGAGGAGGATTTGGCCGAGGGCGTTATTGATCTTGTGCGCTCCGGTGTGCAGGAGGTCTTCGCGTTTCAGATAGATCTTCGCGCCTCCGAGGGTTTGTGTGAGGCGTTCCGCAAAGTAGAGAGGGGTGGGCCGGCCCGCATACTCCTGGAGAAGCCACGAAAGCTGCCTTTGAAAATCTGCGTCCTCCCTGGCCTTCAGGTATTCCTGGGTCAGGTCATTGAGCGCGGTCATCAGCGTTTCGGGGACAAACATGCCGCCGTAAGGGCCGAAGTGACCGCGCGCATCGGGTAGATTGGCGAATTCGATCATGGGGCGGCGAGCCTAGGCGCGGGGATGGGGGCGTGCAAAGGTTTTCCATGCAAGCCGGAGAGGCCGCGCGAGAGCCGATGGCGAACGCGTGCTCCGGCTTGCCAAGCGTTTTGGGATGCACCACCCTCCACCCCATGATTGCTCTGCTCGATTTGCCGGAAATCAGGGAGCGCGTTTCGCCACTCTCGGTGGCCGAATATCACCAACTCGGAGAGTTTAACAAAAACGGGCTCCGCACGGAACTCGTCCGGGGAATCGTCATCGAAAAAAGGCCCAAGTCGCCGCTCCACTGTTTCATCGCGGAAAAGCTCCGACGACTTTTTGAATCCGAGATTCCCCAAGGCTTCACGCTGTTTTCCCATGACCCCATCACCACCGCTGATTCCGAGCCGGAGCCTGATGTCATGGTGGTCCGAGGCGCAAGGGAGGAATTTCGGGCTGCGCATCCGACGACGGCGGAACTGGTGATCGAGGTGGCAGTCTCTTCGCTTGAGATCGACCGAGTGAAGGCGGCGATCTATGCGGAAGCGGGTGTAAAGGAATACTGGATCGTATGTCCGGCGGAGAAGCAGGTGGAAGTTTATCGGCAGCCGGTCGTGGAACGCTATGCAGAACGCACAGTGCTCTCGGCGCTGGGGATGCTGGAATGTTTGGTGTTGCCGGGAGTGCGGGTGGATATTGCGGAGCTGTTTGCGTAAGCATTCTCTTTGGGCCGAAGTTAGCGCGTCTTGCCTGACTACCGAGAAAAGACTATTTTGCGGGCGTGAGTCACTCCGAATTGATCGAGTTCGTTAATGGATGTTCGCCCGAAAACCATATCTTTCTTCAGGCGTACCTCGATCATATTGCGAGGACCTCCGATCCGGAATCCGGCCGCGACCTGGATCGTCGATTGGATGCCATGCGTGCAGGAAAGGAAGTGAGCCTCGAAGACGTTCGCAAATTGCACGGGGCGCTGGCTTCACAGGGGCTCTGAACGTCGGATGGATGCTAGTGGTGGATCGAGAAGCGTTATACTGTGGAATCCTCATTAATGGGATAGATTGTGTCCATTTCACTCTTTGTGAATGGATATTCATTGTCTCGCTAGATAAGGCAATTTTTCGGATCTCCTCTGTAGACATCGCCATTTCGGGCTTGGGCGCGGGGATTGCTAAAGGTGCGGCGAGTCATTTCCCGTTGGTTCAACCCCGCATTCACGTTCCCTATGAAAGCCATCGCGCATCCTCGCAGTTTACCGGCAAAACCGGGCGTTTTTTCCATGCTGCTCGTCTGGATTGCGGAGGCCAGGTGGCTTACGCTTTCGACCCTGCTGCATGTGCTTCTCGTATTGAGCATTGGCGGGGCGGTGCTCTTCAAGGAACGCGCGCGACTGCCCGACTTCACTGCGGAGCCCGGTGGTCTTATTGCGACCGATCCCAATCCGCCCTCGCCGGAGGAAGAGAAGCCTGCGCTTCAGCAGGATCAATACACGCCCAGCGTCTCGGCTCCGACGGCGGCCTCGGCGCCTTCTCAGCTTGCGGTGATCACTACGAACTCGATCGCGATCGCGACCCAGCAAATGCCGAGCATGGCCGCTCCGAGTGTCTCCGCGCGCATTCTGGCCCACGTGAACACCGTGACTCCTTCCGTATCCAGCGCGCTCAATGGAGGCATGAGCAAGGAGATGGCGACAGGAATTGCGCGCTTCACCGCGAGCTGGGCCAAGGGCGGAACGAGCGCGATTGGCCGCCCTCTGAAGAGCCGCGAATTCGAATTCACCGCTTATCTCGCGAAATACGCGGGCGGCGATTGGGATTCCACGGTCCGGGTGGAAGACGGCCAGATCACCGCCGGGAGCCTGCCGAATTTGCTCTTCATCATGAGCAAGCTTTCCAAGAACAAGATTCACGCGGAGCCGCAGGCCGTGCCGCTGGATCTGGCCAGCGACGACATCTTTACCAAGAAGCCGCCGTTCATTTGGTTCACCGGGCATCGCGATTTCACCCTGACGGACAAGGAGATTGCGAATCTCGCGGAATACATCCGGCTCGGAGGCTGTATCTGGGGAGATAGCTCGCTGCCTGGCGAGCGTTCGCGGTTCGACATCGCCTTTCGCCGCGAAATGCGGCGGCTGATTCCCGACACCAATCAGCAGTGGAAGAAGCTGCCCACTACGCACCCGATCTTTTCCCAGACTTACTACACCGAGATCCGCGATGTGGCGCCGGGCATCAATTTCTATCACGAGCCCATCTATGCCATCGAGGGATACGGCGGGGAAATCGCCATCTTGTATACTGCGAATGATTACGGCGATATGTGGCAATTCGGACTGGATGAAAAGGGCGAAATCGATCTTAGCCGGAACGAGAAACACGAGATGGTCGCGGTGAACGAGGAGATGTGGTACCGGCGCGGCGTGTATTTTAGGAACATCGAGCCCAAGTCGCTGATGGATACCTACAAGTTTGGGACCAATATCGTCATCCATCTCCTGACGCGTTGGGAGGAGAAGCTCCGCGGTGTGCCTCGTGCCGGCATGTGATTCAGCAACGCCCGCTTTCAAATTCAAGACCCGCACTCCCCATGAAAAATATTTACACTCCGCGCAAGTCCGCGCTCCTTGTTCTTTGCGCATTGTCAGGATTTTTAGCGCCCGGATTCGCTCGCGCAGAGGCGGGTGGCAATCTCGTGGTCAATGGAGATTTCTCGAACTTCACTACGGAAGACAACCTGTGGGATGGCGTGGATGGCGCGGGTTTTCTCGCGGGCTGGCGGCACGGCACTTACGCGGTGACGGAAAAGGGAAGGGCGGGTAATCTCGAGATGCCGCTTTCAGTGAACTTCGTGGACGTGAATGGCGATGGGTTGCCGGACCTCATCACGGCAGATGCGACAGGAGTCGTGCGTGCCTACATTAATATCGGGACGAAGACGGAACCGAAATTCGACCACGCGGAAGTGATCCCGATCTTTCCTCCGCAGCTTGCCAAAGACACGGCATGGAATTGGGATTCATGGACGACGCCCTATGGCGTTCCGAAGATCTCGATGTTTGATTGGAATCACAAGGGCGCGCCGGATATGTGCATCGGCAACTACGGCGGCGATATCCTCATGCTGCACAATACTGGCGGCGCGACATCGCCAGCCTTTCCGCAGCCTGCCAACTACCAGAGAGTGAAAGTGCCGGTCGCTAAAAGCAGGCCATGGGGAAATCTTTTTGCGCCGTGCGTATTCGATTGGAACAAAGACGGGCATCCCGACTTGCTGGTGGGGGAGGGTTCTTACTCGGCCAATGCCGTCTATGTGCTGCTGAATCAATCGAGCGGCTCGGAGCCGAAGTTCGTGGAGGATCAGCGCTTCTACCTTTGCTATGGCGATGGGCGGGAGCAACTCGTGCCGACAGTCGTCGATTACAATGGCGACGGACTTCCCGACGTGCTCGTGGGTGATCGCAAGGGGACGGTGGGCGTGTATCTCAATCCCGGTGGCTGGAAACCCGGAGTCGAATTGCCGCTATCCTCTTACATTCAGTTTGGGAACACCGACACGCTGGGCATGGGCGTGGCGCCGTATGCCGTGGACTACAATGGCGACGGCCTCTTCGATCTGCTCATCGGAAAGACCAATGGGCGAATTTCACTGGCAATCAACAAGGGCACGAAATCCGAGCCGAAATTCGATGCGCCCATCGAACTGCGAGGAGAGAAAGTGTTCAAGGAACCGCTTCGGATTCCTTCCGCGTGGACCCTGGATGCGGGGAATAATCGGGGCAATCTCTATGGCTACATTTCAGTCTCCGACGAGAAGAGTCCCGGCGGCGGGCAAATCCTGAAATCGGGATATTTCCCTTCGCCGAACAAGGTCTTCAAGATGGTCCCGCTCAGCATCGGAGGCCGTGACTCGACCGACTTTTTCCAGTATTGGCGGGATGAATGGGTCCCAGTCACCGCTCCATGGGCGGCGCGAATCAGACATGCCAACGCCTATTGCATCCGCCAGCAACTCGGGCCGCTGAGAACGGGGGCCACGTATCAACTGAATTTCAAGGCCCGCGGCAAAGGCATTCAGGACGGCATTTGCACCGTGGCGCTGCTCGGGGCAAAGGAGAATGTCACCACGAAATTCAAGCGCCTCGAGCGGGGCGTGAAACCAATCAAGGACGAAGCCAACGAACAGTTGAGTGAAACGGTGACATTCACCAGCGGCGCTCAATGGGCTTCGGTGGAGAAGACATTCCACGTGGGGTTCAAGGATCGCGCCCTGAAGGATCTCGATGCCACCACGCTCGCCATCCTGGAATTCAAATTCAATCTGCCCCAATACACCGGCGAATGCCAAATCTGTGACGTCCAGCTTGTGGAAAAAGCGGCGAAATGATTTCACGCAAAGGCGCAAAGGACGCAAAGGTTTCGGAAATAGAGAGGACAGAACATGCCAGGAGTCCCGTTCAGAGACGCTAGATTTACGGAACCCTTCCAATCTTCTGTCTCTGTCCTTTGCGTCCTTTGCGCCTTTGCGTGAATCCTTCCTCTGAAACGGGGCCGCTCGACAAATGCACTTTTCTTTCGCGCAAATGGCGGCAAATAGCGGATTCTTCCGGAATCCCAATTTTGCAATGCCTGCCGCCGACTCCCAAAAGCACGACATTCTTCAACCCTCTGAAGCCGTCCTCTCGTCCGTATCCCTTTCGGAGCGCTTCTCCCGAATCCTCACCTTCATCCGTTTCTCGCACACGATCTTCGCGCTGCCATTTGCGCTTGGTTCCATGGTCGTCGCGGCGGGGGGCTGGCCTTCGGCGCGCATCGTTGCTCTGATCCTGCTCGCCATGGTCTTCGCGCGGACAGCGGCGATGACTTTCAACCGTCTCGCGGATTGGGAAATCGATAAGCGGAATCCCCGCACATCAGGCCGCCACAAGCTGATCTCCCGCCAGGCCGCCATCGGGTTGCTGATCTTTTCCTCCGCGGCGTTCGTCGGAACCTGCTGGTTCATCAATAGCCTGTGCTTCTACTTATCCGCAGTGGCGCTCGCGATTGTCTTCCTTTATTCGCTGACGAAACGGTTCACCTCCTCCTCGCACTTCTTCCTCGGCTTGGCGCTCTCGGTTTCACCTGTGGGCGCGTGGCTGGCGGTGCGCGGCCATTTCGACTTTCCGCCTCTGGTGCTCGCAGCGGCGGTGCTGCTCTGGGTCGCCGGTTTCGATTTGATCTACGCCACGCAAGACGTGGACTTCGACCGGGCTGCGGGACTGCATTCGCTCGTAGTGCGCCTCGGTGTGCCTCGCACGCTGGCGGTCGCGCAGGCGCTTCACGCGGTGATGTGGATTTTGCTCGGCGTATTCGGCTGGACTGCGGGGTTAGGCAAAGGCTTTGCCATCGGCCTTGCCTTGATCCTTCCGGCGCTGGTTTACGAACATCGCACGGCTCGAAAAATGGATATCGCAGCCATCAATATCGCCTTCTTTCAAAGCAACGCATTCGTCGGTTTGGTCTTCGTCGCGGCCGTAGTGGCGGATCAGATGCTCCGCTGAAGGCTTAAGCGTCGGTAAATGGTCCGGCGCCTTGACTCTCGAGCGTCTCGCGCACTTTAACGCCGTCGAACAAGCCGACTTCCTTCCGTGCGTTGTTTGCAAGCGCGGCCGCTGTGCCCGCCGCCTGGCCCAGAGCCATCGCGGTGACCGTGACTCGCGAGGACGCCGCGGCTTCCGCCGTGGCGGAATGGCAGCGGCCGGCGACGAGCAGATTGGAAACGCCCTTCGGCACGAGCGTGCGATAGGGGATGTCGTAGGGTTCGGGTTGGAAACCTGTCCCTGCAAAAGGTTTTTCGGTGCTGACTTGATTGGGATGGATATCCAGAAACCAGCAACCGGTGGCGATGGCGTCATCGTAGCGGCGGCTGGTTTTCAAATCGTCGAAAGAGAGCACATGCTGGCCGACGATCCGGCGGCTCTCTCGGATGCCTATGTAGGGGCCGCAGGTGACGAAGTAGCTATCCTCAAAACCGGGCACGGATTTCTTCCACTCCCGGAACATCGTCCATGCATCCCTTCGACCCTGCATCTCGGCCCGTGTCAGATCGGCGGCGTCGCTGGCATCCCCGGCGACTCGCACCGCATGAATGTAAACTTCGTCTTTCGCGAAGGCGAACATGAAGCCGGGACCGTAAAACAAAGGGAGTTCGCCGCGTTTGTTCGCCT
>Ga0206905_10187_pt1 | contig 16071 bp, 11 predicted proteins | sample Alteio_BWOrgHeat_43_FD_152940 | JGI IMG/M metagenome (GOLD analysis project Ga0206905, IMG submission 152940) | Enriched cells from forest soil in Barre Woods Harvard Forest LTER site, Petersham, Massachusetts, United States -... | ecosystem: Environmental > Terrestrial > Soil > Temperate forest >...
TACGGCGGTATCGATTCAAACCGGCCATGAAAGACGGCAAGCCGGTGCCTGTGATGATTACTGTCGAGGTGAACTTCCGGCTCTATTGATCGACCACCGAAGACGGCTTGATGCCGATGCGTCTGAGCGGCCGACCACCAAGGGCGCATCGTTGAAGCACAGGTATGACCGGTCTCAGGGTGTCGATGGGCAGATGGCAGATTTGGTTTGTAACGAGCGACAAGTGGTGTGCATCTAGATGGCGGGGTCGAGGAGGACCTTCGGATGGATGAGAGACCGAGCGGCTCCCGTGAGGATGTCGCAATTCGCAATGTAGTTGAGTCGTGGGCAGACGCAGTGCGTCGTAGAGATTACGAAGCGATTCTGAAAAACCACTCTTCCGATATCGTAATGTTTGATGTTCCGCCACCGTTTCAATCGAAGGGAATCGAAGCATACAGGAAGACGTGGGACTTGTTTTTCTCGTGCGCGGACGAGCCGGTTGTCTTCGACATTACCGGAATGAATATCACCGCAGGCGAGGACGTCGCGTTTGTCGTCACGACGATGCGCTGCACTGAACCTGCGGCCAACGGCGGGCGGGAGGGACTGGATTTCCGGTTGACAGTCGGGTTGCGCAAGATCGGCGGTCACTGGACCATCACCCACGAACATCATTCTGTCCCGGCCGTGGACTAGCGCCCTCCCGGGGTAAATTTTTTCGGGAGGGCGTGTTGGCTCGCGGGATTCCGCCGGATTCTGCACAGGCGCGCCGCGCCGTGGTTCGCTGTATTCTCTAAGAATGGTCCGCTTCACGGTGCTGGCGTCGGGATCGAAGGGCAACAGCACGGTTGTCTGTGGCGGACATACAAGGATTCTGGTGGACGCGGGGCTGAGCTGCCGCGAACTGTTCAAGCGTATGAGGCTGGCGGGTGAAGATCCGGCGGCGCTGGACGCGATTCTTGTAACGCACGAGCACCAGGACCACATCAACGGTCTGGCGGTGACGGCGCGCAAGCTGGGCATTCCTGTGTACTTCAGCGAAGCGACGCATCGGGCGTGGGTACGCTGGATTACGCCGCGGCGGACGATGACCTACGCGCAGTGGCTGGAGCAGTGCAAAAGGGAGGCCGAGTCGCGCCAGGCCGAAGCTGCCGCGGGTACCGAGGAGTGCGAGTGCGACGACGCTGACGTGGCGCCAGCCGAAGAGATGAAGCAGGAAAAGATCGAGGAGCCGAAGCCTGAGCCGTCATGGCTGCCGTCCGTTCAGTATTTTCAGCCGGGGCGCCCGTTTCAGATTGGCGACATCTCGGTGAGCCCGTTTACGATTCCGCACGATGCTGCCGACCCGGTGGGTTTTGTGTTTCAGGCCGAGGGCGTGCGCATGGCCCTGGCAACCGACCTGGGGTACGTTCCACCCAACGTGAAGGCGCAGCTGAAGGGCGTGGATGTGCTGATGCTGGAGTCGAACCACGACCTGGAGATGCTGCGGGACGGACCGTATCCGTGGCAGGTGAAGCAGAGGGTGCTGTCGCGGGTGGGACACTTGTCGAACGATGCGACCGCGGAGTTTTTGGAGAGCAGCTATGACGGCCAGGCGACGTACGTAATCCTGGGGCATCTTTCGGAGAGCAATAATCTCCCGGAACTGGCGCGGGTTTCGGCCGAACGGGCGCTGAGCGGGCGGGCCAGCCTGTTGGCGAATCGGTTACTGCTTGCCATGCAGCATGAGGCACTTTCCCCTATCTCGTTTTGACCCCGGCAATATACAATTGTTACAAGAGGCCTATCTTCCTGATTTTTCGAGGCATAAAGCCGGGAACCTTGGGAGTGAATGCCTCGTAAGCACTTTTTGAGTGACCGAAGTTGAACCGGTCGCATCGAATGCTTAGCCCAAGCTGCAGGGACCGCCCGTGTCCCCTGAACTGCGCGGCGGGATGGCAATTTTTGCAGGTCTTCGAAGACAGAAGAAGTGAGTGAAAACAAATGGCTAGAACCCGATGCAACGATCACGTAGTCGGCGCGATTCTCGCGAGCTGGCGATATGACATCACCGGGATTTCGCCGGAGATGCGCAAGGATTACGAACAGCATTTCACCGATTGTGCGCACTGCCGTTCCCGTCTGAAATTTCACCGCGGACTGGATGTGTCGCTTGCCGTGCTGACCTCGCTGGCGGTTGTGTTTTTCCTTTTTGCGCTGGCTGTGGTGCAGCACATCAAGCCGCTGGAGCACGTGGCATTTGTGGTACTGGGGCTCGATGTTTCGGACATGTACCACATGCTGCTGTCGGCCGGTTTCGCTGGGCTGATCTTCTCGATTGTGGCGCTGGCGCTGGTACTTACGGCCACGCCTGCTCCTTCGTATCTGAGTGACCTGGCCGCGGAGCGGCGCAAGTCGATTGAGGAGCATTTGCCGGCTGCGATCCGATCGCTGCGCTCGCGCTAACACCAAACGGTTGTCCCCTGAAGGCCTCCCCTGGCGGGAGGCCTTCGCATTTGTGCGTCAGGATGCATGGGCGCAGTGTCTGCCGCCTGCCGGGCGAGCCGGTCCGGTCACAAAGAAAGCAACTTGAGGAAACATTCCGTGTTCCCACGAGCATGAAGTGGGCGGGTTTGTTTGCGGGTGTTGTGTGTCTTTGGGGAGGCGTGGCGGTGTTTGGCCAGAATACCTGCCCTGTGACACAGATGGGGGCCAAGGGCGACTGCAAGGCCGACGACTCCGCGGCCTTTCAGCAGGCAGCGGACCGGTGCGGGAGCTTTTATATTCCGCGCCAGACGGGCAAATGCTACCGCGTGAATGGCGTCAGGTTGCAGCCGGGCGTGACGGTGACGTTTGAGGACCGTAATACGGAGTTGTGGCCGACCAGCGCAGAAACCAAATACATTTTCTCGATTCAGGGCAAATCGTCGGAGTCGCCCTCGCGGTATACGACGATCCGCAACGGAGAACTGTGGGCGCCGTACACGATGGCGGCGGGTACGGCTGGAATCCGGGTTGATTACGGCGATCACGTGCGGCTGGAGGACCTGTTCCTGAACGGGTTTTACGACGACATCTTCGCGGACAACACGGATTATCTTTATCTGACGCGCGTTACGGCCGATGGGGCGGCGCACGCGAACGTGTGGAATCAGCACAGCGATACGCACCACGGACCGTACTTTGGAGGGCCGCTGTACATTGAGAACTCCACGCTGAACAGCTGCGAGTGCGCGGCGAGCTCGATCTGGGTGCAGGATATCGCGGTGGTGAACGTGACCGATTCGGACATAGTGGGAGTCAAGCGCGGGCACGGGTTTACGGCGATTTCGACCAATGGGCTGGCGGGCAATCCGCCGGACTATCCGACAAGCATTCATCTGCACGGAGACACCTTCGACACGATCGGCGGAACGCCGATCTCGATCAGCAACTACATCAAGTCGGACATCGAGGGAACGTGGGTCTCGGGCGGACGGCCGCAAGAGAAGCCTTGCATTGAGATGGACGAGGTAAGCGACATCAGCATCAGCGACACGCATGTGTTCTGGTGCGGGGTGGACGGCCTGGTGATCGGGCACGCGACCGGGGTGAAGGTCACGGGGAGCACGTTCAGCGGTACGCCGCACACGGGTATCCACGTGGTGCATGCGGCGCATTCGTTCATCGCGGGAAACTCGTGCAGCGGGCAAAACCTGAACGGCAACGGGTCGGCGACGCAGCGGTTCTGCATTTACGAGGAGCCGGCGGCGAACAACAACCACTATCTGGGGAACGATGGCACGGGAACGACGTATGGGAATTCGTTCCATGGGCAGGGCACGGTGAGTCAGTGATCGAGTGATGAAGTGAACGAGTGAACAAGTGAACGAGTGAACAAGTGAAAAGTGATGAAGTGAACGAGTGAATCAGTGAAAAAGAGGTTCAGGGGAACCGGCCAACTGGAAGGCGCGTAAGGAGGCCTATGAGAACAATGCTTCGGATTGTGGCCGTGTGTTTGCCTGCAATGGCGGGCGGGTGGTGCGGCATTGGATGGGCGCAGGCGCCGGAGACGGCGGAGTCGATCATGACAAAAGTGGCGGCCAACCAGGATCGATCGGAGGCCGAGCGGGCCCACTACATCTATGTGCAACACGCGAAGATGGCTTCGCGCAAGGGCAAGACCGTGCAGTGCGAGGAACTGACTGACTACAGGATCACTCCTTCAGGTGATGGGTCGCACGAGGAACTGCTGAAGCTTGATGGGCGGTTGCGACTGAAGGGGAAGTATGTGACCTACAACGCGCTGGAGCCCCCGGATCATAAAAACGAGTTGGACAAGGACGTAAAGGACAAGGACGACAAAGGCAAGGTGGCAAAGGGCAAGAGTCCGGAAGACGAGGGTGCCAAGAGTGCGCTGCCCAAAAGCGCCGAGGCTCATGACGAGAGGGCGGACAAGGATGACGATCCGATCTCAGTGTCAATCGGCGAAGAGGGCCTGGATCGCGACCTGGTCGAGAACATGCGCAAGAATCTGATGCAAGAGAAGTCAAAGGACGGGATCAATGCGCACCTGTTTCCGCTGACCTCGGAGGAGCAGAAGAACTACACGTACCAGCTGGTGGGGCGAGAGCGGATGAACGGTCACGACTGCTTTCACATCACGTTCCGGCCCAAGGACAAGAATGATTTCGGCTGGAAGGGCGATGCGTACATTGATACGACCGCGTATCAGCCAGTGTCCGTAACGACGGTGATGGCGCGCAAGGTTCCCTTTGCGGTGCGCACGTTGCTGGGGACCGATGTGCCGGGGCTGGGATTCACGGTGGTGTATGCGCCGCAGGGGGATGGAGTGTGGTTTCCCGCGTCGTTCTCGACGGAGTTCAAGATTCACGTGCTGTATTTTTTCCACAGGGAGATTGTGCTGGACGCGCAGAACCGGCAGTTTGAAAAGACGCACGTGACGACGCGGATGCTGGATGGTGTGACGGAAGCGCCGTAGAAACAGGGACTCAGGGGCTAGAGACCCTGACTCTGGCTCAAAAAGTTGATTCTTAAGCTAGGCTCCCTGGCCCCTGGTTTCAATGTTGATGTTCCGATTTGGTTCGGGGGACGTAATCGGGGTTGCGAACGCGCTTGGAGGGTTCGTCGCTGAAGATCTGGCCGTCTTTGATGTGAACCACGCGGTGGGCGTATTCGGCGATATCGGGCTCGTGGGTAACGAGGACGATGGTATTGCCTTTTTCGTGGAGGCTGTCGAAGAGGGCCATGATCTCGACGCCGGTCTTGGAGTCGAGGTTGCCGGTCGGCTCGTCGGCGAGGATGATGGACGGATTGTTGACCAGGGCGCGGGCGATGGCGACGCGCTGGCGCTGACCGCCGGAGAGCTCGTTGGGCTTGTGGTTCATGCGGCCTTCGAGGCCGACATCGGCGAGGGCCTTGCGGGCGCGCTCGAGGCGCTCGGCGGTGGGCGAGCCGTTATAGATGAGAGGCAGCTCCACGTTATGGAGAGACGTGGCGCGGGCGAGCAGGTTGAAGGTCTGAAAGACGAACCCGATCTCCTTGTTCCGGATACGGGCGAGCTGGTCGTCGTCGAGCTCGCTGACGAGCTGGCTGTTGAGCCAATACTTGCCTTTGGAGGGGGTGTCGAGGCATCCGATGAGGTTCATGAGGGTGGACTTGCCGGATCCGGAGGGGCCCATGATGGCGACGTATTCATTGCGGCGGATGCGCAGGTCGATGCCGCGCAGGGCCTGGACCTGCTGCTCCATGCCCATGTCGTAGGTGCGCCACAGGTCCTCTACCACGATGACGTCGCCGTTGGGCGAGGTCACAGGCTGCGTTAGCTCTTCGGTGCTGGTGCTGTCCAAGGTCATCGTCCCCATGTGTTCCTCTGGCGTTCGGTGATCCGGAGCAGCTGCGCGGGCCGGATCTCTTCCATCCATATTTCTACGGATTTTGTTGCCTTCGGTTCCCGATTCTACTTTGACGCAACGTTGCGTCAGATGCCTACGAGTTGCTGGATGGTGGTGGCGGTTTCGCGGTATCGCGCTTGACGAGCGCGTTCTCTTTGAGGCCGCGGAGAGTCTTGTAGGGCCCGGTCACGATTTCGTCGCCTTCCTTCAAGCCGGAGAGCACCTCGATGTCGGTGGCGCCGGTGATGCCGGTGGTTACCGGAACGAAGTGGGCGCGCAACTTGCCGTGAGCATCCTTGCTGATGACATAGACGCCCTGCTGCTCTTTGTCGTTCGCGCCAGCGGGCGTGGTGGAGGCAGCCTGCACGCCGCTGTTGTTGGGTGTTTCAGGCGAGTGCATGGTGAGCGCCTGGATGGGCAGAGAGAGGATGTTGGACTTCTGCGCGGTGGTGATTTTGGCAGTGGTGGAGAGGCCGGGGCGCAGTTCGTCGCTGGGCTGGTCGATGGTGATGACCACCTTGAAGTCCTTGGCCTCTTCAGTGCCGCTGGTCTGTGTGGACGTGGCCAGGCCGCTGGAGCGGAGTAGAGCCTGGTCGCCGACGAGCGTGACGTGGCCCTTGAAGACCTTGCCGGGAATGGCATCGACGGTGACGTCGGCGGACTGGCCGATCTGGACGTTGACGATGTCGGTTTCGTCCACCTTGACTTCAGCGGTGATGACGCTCATGTCGGCGAGAGTCATCAGGGTGGAGCCTTCGGCGTTTTGAATGCCCTCGACCACGGTCTCGCCTTCACGCACGGGCTCGTTGGTCACGATGCCGTTGAAGGGCGCGATGGCAACGGTGCGGTTGAGCATGTCCTGGTTGGCGCGAAGGGTAGCCTCGGCGGTCCTCATGTGTCCCCGGGCCGAATCGGTTTGTGCCTTGGCCTGGTTGAGGGCGGCCTCATTTTGGGCGATGGTGGCCACGTCGGTGTCGTAGGCCGCCTTTTTGGCGTCATAGTCCTGTTTGGCCATGATGCCGGCCTTGTAGAGACCCTGGGCGCGGTCCCAGTCGAGCTTTTTCTGCTCGAGGTCGGCCTTGGCGCGGTCCAGGTTGGCCTGGGCGGTCTTTTCCGCGGCGACGAGGGCGGCGATATCGGTGTTAGCGGCGGCGATCGCAGCCGTTTGGCCGGCTACGTTCGCTTCCTGCTGGATGCTTTCAATGGTGGCAACCTGCTGGCCCTGCTTCACGTGGTCACCCTCTTTGACATAGAGGTGCGTGATGCGGCCCATGGCAGTCGCGCCCAGGTTGACAAAGGTTTTGGGCCGGATTTGACCGGTGCCGCTGACGACCGTGGCGAGGCTGGCCCGCTGGATCTTGGCGGTATTGACCTTTGTGAATCCAGACTGCTGCTTGACGACCATGAATGTCACAAGGCCAGCTACGACGACAAGGATGGCAATGATGACCAGGATCTTTTTCATTTTCGGTGGTGCTCCAAGGAGTTCTTCATTCCAGTTTACGCAATGTGCGCGATTCAAGTTCCCAAATTGGTTGCCGGCACGCCGGATTGGTCCGTTCGCCCCACGGCGCCGCAGAACGGCTGACATGGGACCCCAGATGTCTGGACTTCGAGGGAGCCGCTGACGCTCACCGTGCCCTGGCGCATTGCACTGCCACCGAGGCAATTCCGTCCTTCCCGCAAAAGCCCTGAATCCGCCTGTGGGGGGCGGAAGAGGGGCTTCACAACCGTTACAGGCGATAACGTTCACGCCGGGGGAAAGAATCAGGTGGAAAGCGCCAGTCCTTAGGACGTATGGGAGTGGCCGCGGGTCTCAAAGCACGCTCAAAGTTAAGATCATTGTATTAAGACGGCGTGACAATCGGCTGACGGATGGGTGACATTTCCGGCTTTGAAGAGGTCTAACACAACGCGAAGTCCAAGACGGAGTCTTGCCCGGCGCTGCCGGGGACCGTAAAATGGGGGCAATCCAGGAGTTTGAAGAAACATGATGTCCACCCGCCGTCTTTTCCCAGCCGTTGCAATGGTTTGCGGTCTGACGTTCCTTTCCCCGTCTTGGCTGCGGGCGCAGCAGTCTTCGGCAACGTCAACCTCGCAGGGTCAGGACGTCGATCCGCTTAAACGCCAGCGTTCCGACCAGGAACAGTTCAAGGCCCAAAAGGAGCTGAAAAAAGAGCTCCATGGGGCCTATAAGACCTGGCTCGAGCAGGACGTGAGCTACATCATCTCGGACGAAGAGCGGAAGGCTTTCAAGAACCTGAGCAATGACGAGGAGCGCGAGGCGTTCATCGAAAACTTCTGGCTGCGGCGCAATCCCAACCCCGATTCTCCCGAGAACGAATTCCGCGACGAGCACTACCGGCGTATTCAATACGCCAACGATCACTTTGCCGCCGGCAAGCCGGGGTGGAAGACGGATCGCGGCCATATCTATATCGCATTCGGCAAGCCGGATTCCATTGAATCGCATCCATCTGGCGGCGCCTACAATCGGCCGATCGAAGAAGGCGGCGGCTCGACCTCGACGTTTCCCTTTGAGACCTGGCACTACCGCTACCTGGAGGGCGTGGGCGACAACATCGACATCGAGTTTGTGGACACCTGCCAATGCGGCGACTACCACTTCACCATTGACCGCAGCGAAAAGGACGCCTTGCTGCACGTGCCGGGGATGGGTCTGACGCAATGGGAGGAGATGGGGCAATCGAAGAAGGCTGATCGTTTCAGGGGTGGTACGGAGAGCCTTGGAACCGGTCCAATGTCGTCGAGCGAGGGGGCCAAGGAGTTCGATCGCATAGAACTGGCTGCCAAGCTGTTTGCTCCTCCGCCGGTCAAGTTCAAGGACCTGGAAGGATTTATCACCGAACACAAGATCATGAACGGGCCGCCGTTCCCGTTCGATGTGCGGACCGATTTTGTCAAGGTGACGGAAAGCACGGTTCTGGTTCCGGTCACGGTTCAAATCCGCAATCGCGATATGACGTTTGAGACCAAGAACGGCGTGTCGACCGCCCAGGTGGACATCCTGATCAAGGTGACCACGCTGACGCACAAGACGGTGCAGACCGACGAGAACGTGGTGGAAGTGGAGCAGCCGGCGGAGTTGCTGGAGAAGAGCCTGGACAAGAAGTCCATTTACTGGAAGGCGTTGCCGCTGCTGCCCGGGATATACCGGCTTGACATCGCCATCAAGGACGTGCACAACCCGGACCATGTGGGGCTTTACGGCCGCGGCCTGGAAGTGCCCACCTATCACGACGAGAAGCTGGCGACCTCGAGCCTGATCCTGGCCGACAACATGGGCACGGTGGATTCGCATTCGATCGGCGCCGGCAATTGCGTGATCGGGAACACGAAGATCTGCCCGCGGGTGATGGCGACTCCGGCCACTCCGGTGAACTTCAAGCGGAATCAGCAGATCGCGTTCTGGATGCAGATTTATAACCTGGGTATTGACGAGGCGAGCAAGAGTAACTCGGCCAAGGTTACCTATCAAATTGTTGACAGTGCTACAAACACGGTGATCTTCGAGAAGGAGATCGATTCAAAGGATTTAGGGGCGCACAGCGATCAAGTGACCGTGGAGAAGACGCTTCCGATCGCGGGTTTGCAGCCGGGTAAGTACAAGGTGACGATCAAGGTAAACGACGAAATCTCAAAACAAGAGATTGCGCAATCGGCACCTTTTGTCGTGGAATAGTATGCAAAGCGCCGCGCAACTGAGGCAAACCGGCCAGAGACCGGGAAGCCGCGCGGGTATGGATTTTTTTGGATTTGCCAGCGACGCCGCCAGATCACCTCGATCAGTGATATTGCGCAGGGTCCATCTCGCGATGTTTTTGGTGCTGACCGGCTTGGTTTCCGCTCCTCTCCATGGTGCGTCGACGGCCAAGGTCTCCGGTGTGGTGCGCGATTCAGCGGGAACTCCACAGATTGCCACGATGGTCCAACTGTTGCGGCCGGACATGAGCGTGGTGGCGAGTGTCTACACCAACCGCAAGGGCTACTTCTCATTTGATACCGTGCTGCCGGGCCGCTACGGCGTAAAGGCGATGGGGGCGAGTTTTTTGCCGTCGCTTCGCGACAATGTGCGAGTCCGCGCCAATACGGTAGTGAATCTGACGCTGAATACGCTGTACGAGGTAATGCAATGGCTGCCTGCCGAGCCGCGGTCTGTCGATTCGCGCAGGGATGACTGGGCGTGGACACTGCGGTCGCCGGCCAATCGCCCGCTTCTGCGCTGGCTTGAAGATGGGCCGCTGGTAGTGGTGTCGGATGGGCCTAACGCGACTCCCAGGTTGAAGGCCCGGCTTACGTCGGTCGGCCAGCAGGGCACGTTTGGCGAAGACGGCCAGCGAATCTCCGTAGAGGTCCAGGACACGCCGAGCAACAGCCGCGAGCTGTTGGCGAGCGTGGATTTTGCGCCGGGAAGCGATGCGCGGATGGAGTCGGCTCTGGGATTTCGCCAGGACCTGGGCTATGCCGGGTCGGTACAGTCGGTAGCGGCCGTGGCGATTCATCCCGAAGTGGATTCAGGCGGCGCCGAGGGCTTGGATGAGGCCGCGATGCGCACCTGGCAAACGATGCGCATGGGCTATGAGTTCGAGCTGGAGACCGGAGCCGAACAAGTGCTGGCGCGTTTTGCCCAGGGTGGGAACAACACGGTTTTCGCGGCGTTGCCTTTTATGACGGCGGGGTGGCATAGCGGAACCGCGACGGTGCGGTATCGGCTGGCGACCGCAGTGCCGGGAATTCAGGCGCAGCCGCTGCAGGGAAGCTATCTGCCGGCGTTGGCCATGAAGAACGGGAGTCTGACCCTCGAACACGGCCTTCATCAGGAGATCAGCTGGGAACGGCAGACCGATGTCTCGGGCATGTCGGTGTTGGTATATCGCGACTCTCTCAGCAATCCGGTGGTTGAGGCGATGACGCGGGAGGGCGCCGGAGCAATCGACACGGCAGGTGATGGCCTGGTGGATCACGCGAGCGGGCTGTTGCGTGCGGCTGGTCCGGGCTATTCGTCGGCTGGCGTTGTGGCGGCTGTGGAACGGCGCAGCGCTCACGGCAATTCGGTTCGTTTGAGCTATGCGAATGGCGACGCGCTGGTGATGACTGCGGCGCAGCATGCCATGCCGCTGGGGCTCCTGGTCGCTTCGGCGCACGCGCGGCGTACGCAGATGTACTCGATCTCGCTGTCTGGCACGCTGGACGGGACGGGGACACGATGGCGCGCAAGCTATCGCTGGCAGCCGGAAAACACGGTGACGCGCGTGGCGCCGTTTGCAGCGGATGCTTCTGAACCCTATCTCAACCTGCACCTGCGCCAGCCGGTGTGTCTGCATCGCGAAGGCGGTCCCAGCCTTGACGCGATGTTCGATATGAGAAATATGCTTGCGCAGGGCGACCGGCAGTTTGTGCTCAGCGACGGGTCGCTGCTGGTTTTTGCGCAGGATCAGCGCAGCGTGAGCGCGGGTCTGGCGTTTACGTTCTGAATTCCGATTCAAAATCTGCACAAGGCTTGGTGAGATTGCGCGGTAATTCATGCGCGGGAGTGCGCTTTGGCTCGTTTGGCCGGGCCTAGTCACTGTGTTATATTTTCCTAGTGCGCATGCTGATTTTTGCGAGCGCGCAAGCCCTCCTGAACGCATGGACGCGTAGCTCAACTGGCAGAGCATTCGGCTCTTAACCGACAGGTTGAAGGTTCGATTCCTTCCGCGTCCACCAATTTATTCAAGGCCGGAAGATGCGCCCGCACGCTCGGCAGATAAAGCTCTGTTCCCATTGGTTCATTTCCGGCGCCCAAACCTTCTGGTTGTAACGAACACCCGCAAAGACGAAGACGAGGAAGGCGAGCAACGCGCCGCCGTATCCAAGGATCGTCCGGTTGCCGCATAAGACGCGGATGACAGCGGATACGACAATCCATAGCAGAAGACCCCATCCCCAATGAAATCGTTCTGGCGGAGCGCACTCCCGGCCAAGAGCAGTGATGGTGTCGAAACGCGGACTTTCTCGAACGCTCTGTTTCCTTACCATCGGCAGGCTCCGCGTTCCCCGATCACCGCATTGCGGACACGGATATGACATGGAATCCTCCCCAGGAAATATCGGCGGACTTTCGGGTTTGTGCAGGTGTACCGTCTCCGCAGGGCGTTCAATCCAACGTCGCATTGATTTCGTTTTCGTGCCGGGCCGCTGGGATTGATCTTGAGCAAGAACTCGCGCGAGGGTTGCTGGTACCATTGGTGTCTCCCCTCGAAGCAGATGAACGCCGACTCAGAGGTACGTGCGTGACCTGTCCGAAGTGTCACTCCGATGCGGTGGAAACCATCCCCGCGGAGATTCGCTTGTACAGGAATAGTCCGCGGACGTTAAGCCTGCCGCCCATGACGCCGTCGCCAGACGTGAGCGTCTGCCTGGACTGCGGATGCTCGGAGTTCTTGGTCCCGAACGCCTGGCTGGCTGCCGGCTGGCTCAAATCGCACGGCAAGCAGCGTATCTCCGGGCTCCGGCTGGTTTGATTCAGCACAGGATATTCGACGAGGGCGTCTAGTCAGCACGTATCGTTCTCATTGGATCGATGCGTGTGGCGCGCCGGGCTGGGATATAGCTCGCGACGGCTGAGACCGCAAAAAGAAGGATGCAGACCTCTCCCATTGTCAACGGATCTCCTGCCTTAACGCCATAAAGCAGCGCGGATACCGCCTGTCGGAGCAGAAGCGAAGCCGCAAAGCCAAGGCTGAGCCCGATCAGGACAAGAGCAAAGGCCCGCATAAGGATGAGTTGCGCGATACTGCCGCGACTTGCTCCCAACGCCATCCGAATGCCGATCTCCCTGGTGCGACGAAGCACGAACTGGGTCAGCAATGCGTAGATGCCGAGCATGGCCAATGTCAGTGCCAAGGCCGCCAGAACAGTAAGCAGTATGGTGCGGAAGCGAGGTTGCGAGCGCAGGTCCGAGAGCCTGTCTTCCATGGTTTTGACATCCGCCAAAACGATATCGGCATCGACTGCCGCCACTTTTTCTTGCAGCAGGTTTTGAAAGTTGCGCGGGTTGGATTGGGTGCGGAGCAGCATTGACGCTGAATTGGATGGCTGTTGCACAAATGGCCGGTAGACGGCGGGCGGTGTATCATAGCCCATTTCCTGAAAAACCGTTGTTGTCCTCACGTTGCCGTCAACGCCGACGATCGTGAGCCATGGCCGGGTTCCGTCCTCGGGCCGGCCAAGCTTGATCCGGCGCCCAACAGGGTCATCGTTTGGAAAATACTCATCCGCCAGCGCCTGATTGACGATGGCAACGGGAAGCGTGTTGTTCCGGTCCTGCGTGCCAAAAGCTCTTCCGCGAAGAAGAGGGATTTCCAACGTGGACAAGAAGTTCGAGTCGATAATTTCTTCGGCCACATTTTGTGAAGCGGTTTCTGATGGCGCGGGTATGTTTTCGACCGATATCTGGTTGCTGCCACCCAGATAGAAGCTCGACGCCAGCGACAGGCTCTCGACCCCTGGAATCGTCGCTGCTTCGATGCCCAGTTTGTTGAACACCTGCAGCTTTTCATCGAGCGTGCGGTATTTCGTCGGCGGCAATTGAATTGTTCCCGTCAAAAGATGATCGGTGCGAAAGCCAAGGGGAGTCGACGCCAGGCGCGCCAGGCTTTGGATCAGGAGCGCCGCGCCAGACAGCAGAATCAGAGAAAGCGCCACCTCTGCCACCACGAACGCCGATCCCATTCGGCTGCGCGATTGGTGCGACGCTATTTGCCCAGTCTCTTTCAACGCTTGGTTTGGATCGATCCGCGATGCGTTCCAGGCTGGAATGAATCCGAATAACAGGACCGTGAGGCCCGAGAGGACGACGGTGAACGCCAGAACCTGCCAGTCGAGTTGAACAGGGTTGCCGGGCGGGAGTTCCACAGGGTTTGCGGCGCGAAACAGCGCGACTGCGACATACGCCAGAAGAATGCCAACCGATGCGCCGGCGGAGGAAAGGATCAGGTTCTCAGTCATCAGCTGGCGGATCAGCCGCATGCGGCCGGAGCCGAGCGAGGTGCGAATGGCCAGCTCCCTTTGCCGGTCTGTCGCCTGGCCCAGCAGGAGGTTGGCCACATTGACGCACGCGATCAGCAGCACCATGAAAACCGCGCCCAACAGCACGATCAGCGCGGTGCGCAGATTCCTGCCGGCGAGCCACGTGAACTCCGATTGCAGGTCGAGCACTACAGGCACCGCGCGGGGCAAGGCCAAACTCGGCGGCGCTTCGGGAAGAGCGTTTCTCTGCAAAGCCGCCAGTTCCGATTCGGCGGCCTGCCTGCTGACGCCGGGCTTCAGACGACCAAAGACGCCCGTCCCCGATTTCCACGGATCTTTGCTATACGGGCTGTCGGGAGTTATAAGCGTCCAAAGAGCCGTTTGAGTTGGATAGAACGAGAATCCCCTGGGCATGATGCCGACAATCTGGCAGGCTCGCTGGTCGATCGCCGCGCTCTTTCCCACCAGATCGGCAGGAGCGCCCAGGTCGTTTTGCCAGAAAGCATGCGAAAGAACAACCGTGCAGCCGCGTCCCAGATCGCTCTGTGCGAACGTTCGGCCTTGTTCTGCCCCGATTCCCAGCATGGAGAAGAAATCTGCACTCGTGGGAATGGCCAGCGCGCTGCGGGCTTTTCCTTGCCAGGTAAAGGACTGGCTGGCGGTCGCCCAACTCAATGCCGCCAGCTGTTCAAAGCTGTGGCTGTATTGTTGCCAGACTTCGAACTCTCGGTATGTATCGAACCACTCTCCCGTGCTGCGATGTTGATCGCTGCTCTGCCACACCACAACGAGACGATTGCTGTCCTTGTAGGGAAGGGGCTTCAGCAGCACCGCGCTCACAATGCTGAACATGGCGGAATTGGCGCCAATGCCGAGCGCGAGAATCAGAACCGCGATCAACGCAAACGCCGGCCTTCGAAGGAGCATCCGGATGGCGAAGCGCACGTCCTGCAACAGGCTTTCAATCCACGGCGCCTGCCAGGCCTCGCGGCTGTGCTGTTCGAGCAACGTCAGGTTTCCAAATTCACGGAGTGCGCGGAGTTCCGCTTCGTCGCGGTCCATCCCGGCTGAGATGAGAGCTTCGACTTTCTCGTCGAGATGTTGGCGGATTTCTTCGGAGATATCAGAGTAGATGCGTCGGCGGGAAGGAAAGGGCCAAATGGGGCGCACGAAAACTCCTATGCCTTCATCGGCGAGAACCGGCGGACTTCACCGAGCTCGTAAGCGGGTGTGTTTCGTCCCCTGCTCATGCTGCACCCTATTTCTCTACACCCCTTGAGTGAAATAGTCAACGCTCGTTCGACTGCCCGGAAGGGCCTTGAGCAGAGACCACGGGAAACGGTAGTCTTGACGGTCCGTTACAAACCTTTGGAAAGGCGGATCATTTTTATGAGAGGGAAGCTCTGTTGTCTGATTGGACTGGCAATTCTTCTGCCGGATAGCATGCGGGCCGTTGCACAGTTTCCGGGAATGTCAGCGCCAAAGCACTATCCGTGGTCGGATACGAGCCTTTCGCCGGATGCGCGGGCGGATCTGGTCATCAAAGAGTTGACGCTGGACGAGAAGATCCAGTTTCTGCATGGATTGGGATGGCAAGCACTGTTCGCGCCGGTGGAGTCGGGGCCGGCGACGCGCGCTATCTCGACACTGGGCTTTATTCCGGGTGTTCCGCGGCTTGGAATCCCTGATCTGCAAATGACCGATTGCGTGGAGGGTGTCTCGGGAGCCGGCGTGAAAGGGCGGTACGCAACGGCGTTGCCTTCTGCCGAGGCGATGGCGGCGGCGTGGGATCCGGCGCTCTCATACGAGATAGGCACTATGATCGGGCACGAGGTGCGCGCGCTGGGGTTCAATATGTCGCTGGGCTCGGGCATCAATATGATTCGCGAGCCGCGCGACGGGCGCACGTTTGAGTACAAGGGCGAGGACCCGCTGCTCGCGGGAACGTTGGCCGGGCAGGAACTGAAGGCGGAGAAGGCCCTTCATCTGATCACGGACCTGAAGCACTATGCGGTAAACGACCAGGATGCGGGCCGCATTGTGGCCAACGCCCTCATCAGCAAGCGGGCCATGCGCGAGAGTGACCTGCTGGCGTTTCAAATTGCGTTGAAAGACTCCGGGGCAGGCGCGGTGATGTGCTCCTACAACCGCATCAATGGCACCTACGGATGTGAGAACGAGTACA